>OLRJ01000110.1_pt1 | contig 83830 bp, 58 predicted proteins | sample 1672741 | NCBI WGS metagenome assembly OLRJ01 (sample SAMEA3136719, study PRJEB25190) | human gut metagenome | biome: human gut; feature: human-associated habitat; material: faeces | place: Austria | collected 2013 | reverse complement strand
CCAGTTACGGAGATATGGAGATTGATATTCCAAGGGATCGAAAAGGTGACTTCGAACCACAGGTTGTAAAGAAGTATCAGAATTCGATTACGCAGGACATGGAAGAAAAGATCATTTCCATGTACGCAAAAGGAATGACTACTGCCGATATAGAAAGCCACATGCGTGAATTATACGATCTTGAGATCTCCGACAGTACTGTCAGCCGGATCACTGATAAGATCCTGCCAATAGTAAAAGAATGGCAGGAAAGGCCATTAGAAAGTGTGTATGCTGTTGTATTTATGGATGCGATCCATTTCCATGCCCGTAATGAGGGGCGGATTGTAAAACGTGCTGTTTACATTGCGATTGGGATCGATATGGAAGGACGTAAGGATGTCCTCGGAATGTATGTTGGTCAAAATGAAAGTGCCAAGTTCTGGCTCTCCATCCTGAATGGCCTGAAAAACCGGGGTGTAGAAGATATATTGATTGCGTGTGTGGATGGACTGACCGGTTTTCCACAGGCAATTGAAGCAGTATTTCCCCAGACCGAAATCCAGCAGTGCATAATCCATCAGATCAGGAATACCACGAAATTTGTTTCTTACAAAGAGATCAAACCACTTATGGCAGATCTGAAGCGTGTATATGCAGCTCCTACAGAAGAAGTTGCATTGGCAGAACTGGACAGCTTTGACGAAAAATGGAGCGGGAAATACCCTAAGATTGCAAAGTCATGGAAAGATAACTGGGCAAATCTTTCAACGTATTTTAAGTATCCGGAAGCTGTCAGACGTCTGATCTATACCACGAACACGATTGAAGGATTTAACCGCCAGCTCCGGAAAGTCACCAAATCCAAGACGGTATTTCCATCCGATGACAGTCTCCTGAAAATGCTGTATCTGGCCATGATAGATATCACCAAGAAATGGACGGGACACCGTCAGGATTGGGGACAGATCCATTCTCAGCTGGAAATTTTCTTCGAAGAAAGATTGGAAAGGTTATAAGCAGAATGCATGCTAGGCAGGGCTGGCACAGCCAGTCCTGCTTGACATGCCCTAAAACTGCATTATAATACAAACAAGGACAGAACCCTGAAAAACAGGTTCTGTCCTCGATAACTAATGACATATCTTATATCAGTTTTTTCTGTTTACACAAAACTTGAAACGCTCTCTTTTCTGTAAGCATTTTTGTTTAAAGCCTTTTCTTCAGCAAGCACGATGTTTCGACAGTGACGGTAAACATCACAGCGTTTTTGGAGTAAGCGTTGTGTGTCCAACTTTGTCTGTAAGTTTTGAATTTTTGTTTCTGTAGCCTGAACAGCAGCGGTAACATCAGCGATATGATTTTTAAAATCTTCATAGTTCAGCAAATTATGTTCGGACAGATAGTTGTATGTCCGGGCTGCTTCTTTAAGATTATTTAATTTTACCCAGTGTTCATAACCAGCTTTATCATGCTCAGAAATGCAAGCAGTCATTTTTGCAAATAGTCTGACGGACTGCTCTTTTTTTAGTGGAGTACGAGCTTGGCAGCGGTTTTTTTCAAGGCGTACAAGCAGGTGATCATCCGCATAGTAGGTTCCCAGAGTTTTTACGTTAATAAAATTAATCGCACCAGGGGCACGAAATGCAAGATATTTTCCCTGTCGTATTTCATATCCGGCTTCTTTCATTTTTATAAGAAATTCATCATAGGTGATGGAAGTCCAGATGGCACGATCAATCTGATATTTCATTTTTGCTTTCCAGCTTCTACCGGCTTTATATGCCAGATTTTCTTTATAGGATCGTCCGGTTTCAGAAGTGGGCATAGAAGGGGAAAGGTTATAGTCTTTGCAAATCCGATTACTTACCCGACATATTTTGTGGTAGGTGCGTTTATTGGAGATGTATTTATGGTAATCTGTAAAACTGGTGGCATTAAAGATCAGATGACAATGAACATGGTCTTTATCTGTATGGGTTGTAAGCACATATTCATATTTTCCTTTCAGAACAGAATCAGCAATTTTAGTGCCGACTTCGTGTGCAAGATTGGGATCGGAAAGCTCATTGGGGTGAAAAGAAATAACCATATGCCAGGCAAGATTGTTTCCTTTATCCATTACATTATTTTTTCCCATTTCTGCAGTCATGGCAAATTCCAGATCAGCAGTTTCGGGAGAGCATCCAAAGGAAGAGACAAGCAGCTGCTCATCTGTCTTATCAGGATTTGTAATATATGATATAGCTTTTTTTACTGTAACTTTGATTGGGAAGATCTTAATATATGCCATATTTCTTTTACCATACCTTTCAGTTCATCAATGTCCTGTGGCGTAGCTGCACCTACAGTATTGGCTGTTTTGGCAAGCTGATTGATATTTACACCAATCTTGTGCATTTCCTGATATGTCTTTTTTAAGTACGTGGTATCTACATTGACAATCATCCCATCAATAGCCATCTTTCGGAGGTATACGCTCATATTGGAAGTCTTTGATAAAATCATTCGCTTGCGGATCATTTTCTTTTCTTCCGGGGTAACCCATAGCAGTATTTGTACGTTTCTTTTTCTGTTTGCCATATAAAAATCTCCTTTATATTTTCATAAAATCGAGCGAAGCGAAGATACCAAAAGTGGGTAGGGTCCCGCTTTTGAGGCGAATGCCCGGCAGTGTATATACACTGCCTGTCCTTGCTGTTTTTAGTTCCTATGTGTTTTAAATACGAAAGCAGTAGAAGAAGTTTAGGGGTTGGAGAAAGAAAACTTGTGGAAATAAGATTTATTGTATTATAATTGTATTTACGAAAAAGTATTTATGACATTTAATTAATTCAAAGATAATCGACTAAGTTAGGAGAAATTTAATGGACAAAAAAGATGTTATTAATGATCTAAGTGCGACTGTTGCGGGTACTGCTATTGAAACAGGAATTGCGGCAGTTGTACCAGGGATTGGAGGAGTCCTTGGAGGGGCAGCAATAGGTAGCGTTGTTGGAAAAGTTTTTGAATATGCTGGAAAAGAAATATTAAATCGTTTCTTATCCAAAAGAGAAGAGCACAGAATAACTAATGTTATGGATTTGGCAAAAAAGAAGATTGATGAAAATATAAAAAACAACAAAAAGTTGCGAGAAGATGACTTCTTTGAAAATGTAGACAATAGATCCTCAGCAGAGGAAATTTTAGAAGGAACTTTAATGGTGGCTCAAAAAGAATATGAAGAAAGAAAGCTTCCATATATGGCTAATTTATATGCTAATATTGCGTTTGATGATACAATAACCAGAGAAATAGCTGACAGATTAATAAAAATATCCTCGGATCTTACTTATAGACAATTAATGATTTTGAGTGCTATAGGTTTTGCACAGATTAGTGGGATTCATGGAAAAACAGAAACGTATAGAAGTGTATCAGGTTTAAATAATGTAAGTATTGCGTCAGAGATTTTTGACCTATATAGAAAATCGTTAGTATTTTCATCAGAAGTGATTTTAGATACTGCTGGAATCAATCCATCTAAACTTACGCTTGGAGGTTATGGTGCGTTGCTATACAATTTAATGGAATTACCTAAATTTCCTCTTCCAGATAAGTGCGTGATTGATATATATTTGTTTTTAGGAATTTTGCAGAGTAAATAAATTAAGACCAGGTGAGGAAAGAAATTTCTGTCACCTGGTCTTTTTAACTTACAAGACACTTGCAAGTTCGCTCCAAAAGTCGTTGTTTTCAGTTAAAGGCTCTTCATCTGGATAAGCCTCAGAGTAAATTTGAGAAGCGAGGGAAAATGCCTCAGCAAAGTCATTATCAGGATTGAAAAATTCGTTCCATGTAAAATAGATACATTGGAACTGGTTCATGTACTCAAAACCATCTTTGGCTATATCAATCATTTTGTCAATAAAATCTTTTTCTGTAATCATAAAAAATCCTCCTACTTTAATTTATGGTTATGGGTTATCCAACAACTTTACCAAAAGTTTTTAATGTAGATTCTGAAGAAACATTAATGGGTGGATATTTGCTGTTTAAAGAAATAAGCTGGATGCCAGAAGCTGAGTGATGATATTTCTTCACGTAAGCGTCACCATCAAGGAAAAAGATACCAATCTCTCCTTCCTCAAGAGTTTCCTGTTTGTGAATCCAGATAATTTGTCCATCCAGATAAAGCGGTTCCATACTGTCTCCGGAAACACGTACACCGAAATCTGCATTGGCGGCTACTTCATCACCGACTTCAATCTCACAGAACCGATCAGAATCAAGAAATTGTCCGGTACCAGCTGAAACAGGGAGATCGTATAAGCTAAGTGATCTTCGAGGAAACTGATAAACGACAGATTCTTTACGAAGATACATGCCACTCTTAATTAACAAATTTATATAATCAAGAGCTTTGTCATGCCCTTCTTTATTTAACTGTGACAGAAGAGTTGCTTCGGTTCCTATTTGAAAGGTTTTATTTATATCTGAAATTTTAAGAATCTCACAAAGAGCGAAGAACTGTAGTACATTTGGCAGATTAACATTTTTTTCCCATTTACTGATTGAGTGAGCTTTTACATTCAATCCGTTTTTACACATAAGGGCTGCCAGCTGTGGCTGTGACAGTTTGCATTCTTTTCTTTTGTTAGCGATAATGGATCCAAAATCTGTTTTTATCATTATACACCTCCATGTGCAGGTATTTGTTTTCTATATACACTATAAAACAAAATAAAGAAAAAATCAATGGAAATAGATTTAAAATCCTAAAAATAACAAAAATGATACTTTACAAAGATTTAAAAGCGATATATAATACACGTAAAGAAAAAGAACATTCGTTCTGCGAAAGGGGCGAGAAAATGAGTCGGATAATGCTGATGAAAAGTTGCTAATGGCAAGAAAAGCATTATGTTGGCAGCAATTATGTAGCAAATAAAAAGGGAGGTAATGTAGTTTGCTGGAGAATACGAAGGTATATGTGGAAGTAACTGCAAAATTCGATACAGATGGAACAATGACTCCGGTTTCTTTTGTTTGGGAAGACGGTATGGTTTATAATATCGACCAGATCAAGAAAAAGGAACGGTGTGTAAGCCAGAAATCTGGTGAGACTGGAATGATGTATACAGTGATAGTAGCAGGAAAAGAATGCCATCTTTTCTACAAATTTGACAAATGGTTTATGGAGAAAAAGTAACTGATTGATATTAAGAAAATTTACAACAGGATCTGTAGGAGAGCTGACCTTTCCCTTTGGCACTCTGCAGATGGATTAAAAGGACAAACGTGTCTGTTTCAGCACAGGAAACATCCCACAGTTTCCTGAAGACATCAGTTCTGCAAAGAAGCATTACATAGCAGCTTCCGTCAAAATCAAAGGGGATGGGAGTGAGCGTCCGGGAGTGGACGATTCAGACGAAAAGGAGATTTTGATAAATGACAGAAAGAGATTACGCAATCCGTTCTTTTAAAGAAATTACATTAAATGCATCACGTCATACAGAGGAGAGGATGGATGCTTATTATAAAAAAATCAAGGAACTGATGAACGATTACCAGGATTTGATTCTTGAAAATCAGATGGTTCTGGATGAGCTGGAAGAGGAATGCCAGGAAAAGATTAATGAAAATATGGCTTATGCCTTGCAGTATATGGAGGCCTATGATTATCGGATGAATCTCGGAAAATTGAAAAAAGAAGTAAATAATATTATCCTGATCTATGGACTTTGCGATATGGTGAATCGGGCAATGACCCTGGTGAAATATTTCACACCAAACTGTGGCGTAGAATATTATGAGTTATTGTATGGATGCTTTTGCAGGCACAGGAAAATGGCGGACACAGAAATTATGTTGGAACTTGGAATGAGCAGAGCCAGCTTTTACAGAAAGAAAAAGACTGCTCTTCGGTATCTGGGATATTATTTCTTTGAGATTGTAGTGCCACAGTCAGCACACAAACGCTATAAGCCATCTTTTCCAGAAACGGAAGAGTGAAATAAAAAAGCCTGATGGATTTTTTACCACCAGGCTTGTATTCTGTGAAAAATTATTATTGCGATTCTTTTTCAGTAGAAGATGTTTTTCTTTTTCTGGATTTGCCTGAAATCATTTTATGAGACCAGAATAGATGGACATAATCATGCAGATCAGAGAACTACAGGCAAAATATTTATGTGCTGATTTCATATTTTTATAACCAGTGTAGAAAGTACCAATCATAGAAAACAGGGCACCGAGTGACCAGTATTTATGTGATTTCATTTCAATTCCTCCTGAGTCTTTTCCAAATATTTTTTGGCTTCATCAATAACTAGCTCTGCTGTCTGAAACTGTTCCGTAGCTTTTTCTTTTGATGCAATATAAAAATCATCATAATCGCTTTTTTCTCGTACTCTCTGTAATGTTCCGAGTTTTCTTCCTATTTCACGTGGAAATACTTCCTTAGCTACATATTCCTTATTGAAATATCCCATTACGTCCTTATGACGTTTAAAATCAACTGTACTCAAGGCTAATACAGCTTTTACAGCATAAAATGCTGCGTAGTAGGAACGGTTAATTGAATCTTTATACAAGCCTTCTTTTAAACAATGCGCCGCTACTTTCAAGCTGTCATCAGCTTCCGTAATTCGATAGTTACTTAAATCTTTTTGTCGCTCATCCAATTACAATGCCCTCCTTTTCTACATTATTATAGAATGGCAGTGCTCCCAGCCAGTATCTGTAGTGTGCTTCATTTTCCAGAACCGGATTGATTACAATTCCGGATTCCAGTTCCAGATCAAAAGCAAGATCAAAAATATGATTTTCAACCTGCTCTATTTCTTCTTTGGAAAGGGGAGTTAAAATCATAACATCAATATCTGAATTTTCCCTATAATCACCGCGGGCATAAGATCCATAGATAATAAGTTTGGATAAGTTATTTTTTAATATTTTTTTTGTGCCCTGTGCAAAAGTCATTAAAACATCTTGTCTTGTCATAAGCTTCCCTCCTCTTCCAGATTATTGTATATTCACATAATAACATTTTTGGCTGGATAGTTCCATGTAAATCTTTCACAATTTGAAATTTTCAGTTTAGTACAAAAATGAACAAAAGAATGTTGTATTCAATTAGAATGTTCCGGTAAATAAAATGCTTTTATTTTTACAGAATTATCTTCAGAATTCACTTCTACATAATAATCTCTTACAAAATATGATTTCCAGTGCTTCTGCAAAGAATAGACTTCCAGGGTTTTAAAATCAACTATGCAAAGTGGAATGGCATCTGTGCTTTCACCAGCTTCTTTTCTGTATTCCAAAGAATCAGTTACTTTTTCAAGACAATTTGGACATAAATGTTTTTCCAACATATCAGTATTCAACCTATAATTCTTCGGTAATGTTACGTCTATGCTGGCTATTCCATGTGAAGGAGTTCCATCAGCAGAATATCTTATTTCTTCTGTGGTTCCAGAAAGAAAAGAAGCTGAAGTGTTTGCCTGTATTTCCTTTCCATTCTCGTCATAATTTTTTAACGGAAAATCAATAACATACCAGTCATTCAATGAAATTATCCCAATAGTATCAAATTTTCGATAGTATTCCATAAGACTCTCTTCAGCATTTCCACACAAGTAACAGTCTTCCCTATTCTTCAGGACAGAGTGCAGATTATCAAATGTTACATCAGTTTGTTCAATCTGTTTTTCTGGAATTGAAGTTTCTTTAGTTTGTCTGTGATTGAATGTTAAATGAATAAAAGCAGCGGTAATAGCAATTACGCAGATAATTATGCCCCAAAGATAGTCGGCACGAATGCGATAGTATTTTTTTACTTTTTTCTGATGCATAAAAGTTGTCCTCCTGAAATATAGTGTACTTAAAATAAGTCCATTTGAATCATTTTATCATGTTTTGTACTTAAAATGTACTTGTAACATGAACTTATTTTGTACTTATAAAACGGAGAGGAAACCATATGGAAAAAGATAAACATCTGGGACTTAGAATTGATGCAGAAACACATGGAAAATTAAAAAGTCTCGCTGAATTTGACGGACGTTCCATTAATGGAGAAGTACTGTATCTGATTCGTCAGGCGATTGCCCAACACGAAAAAGAACATGGACCACTAAACAAATAAAATATTATGCATTGGAGCTGATGTTCCGGTGCATTTTTTTTAGTATCAAATGATGATACTTTAATGTGTACATATGATACCATTTGCCGGATATTTGAGATACCTTTGATACTTTGTACTGATACAATGATTATGCTGGAAATAAAAGAACAGCAGGAAAACTTCATAGTAATTATTAGAAAAGCTCTTTCAGGTTAGTGCCCTGAAGGGCTTTTTTTGTTGCCCTGAAATTTTGATTTCCGGCCAATAGCCACAGATCTGTCCGAAAGGTCTGGTGGATCGGAAGGAAATCAGTACGCATGATCAGAGGCACCAGAGAGAGCCGATCACCTCCACCTCTGGATTTGAAACTCGAAATAAATTTCAAATCCAGGAGGAACAGGCGATGTATGTAGAGCATCCATATAAATTTAATGATAAGTTTTATGCAAAAGTAGATGGTGAATTTTATGAGATTACAAAAGAGGTGGCAAAAGCAATGCTTTCAGCTTATCGCAATGAGATTTACAGAAGTAGAAAATGGAATCCAGAGGATTCAAAAGATGTAAAAAGGAAAACGAAAAGAACGGAGATTTTGGATTGCGTTTTCAGCGAAAATTCGGATGGAATTGGAGTTGAAGATCTGCCGGATATGATGCAAAGAAGTGTAGAGGATCTGGTTATTATGGATACAGAGGCAGCTGAGTTGCATAAAAATATTGAAAAACTCTCAGAACAGGAGCAATTCATTATTAAATCAATTTATTTTGATGGTATAAAGCAGGTGGAACTGGCAAAGCTTCTGGGAATTTCTAAGGTTCGTATGAGTCAGAAAGTAAATGCAATCCTGAAAAAAATGCGAAAAATGTATGAGTCAGAAAATTAATAAGAAAGATGCTCTTAACTTTTTTGAATTATTTGTATTTAAAGAGAAAGATAGGAAACACAATTGGCAGGTTAATGTATCTATGTGGATAAAAGAGCATAGGACAATCTGGTAAAAACGTATATTGAAAGGGGTGAGTATTATGGATGATATGATTTTACCAAATACAGAATTTAACCGAGAAAAATTAAAAGATATTGACGATCTAATGCCTGATGTCAAAAAAACAATTCAGGAAAAAGTAGAAGAGTTTTTGGAGAAATCTGATAACCAGCCATATGCTCACCTGAATGAAGGGTATATGGTAGTTGTCAAGATGAATAATGAAATAGACGCCACAGATGCACTTATTAGTTATCTGAAAAAAAGGATTGAAATGGTGCATTGACGTATTGCCAAAACACAGTAGTTATGTTAATGTGAAGTCAGGAAAAATGTGTGGTTACATTGATCCTGGCTTTTAGAATTGACTAAAAGTTAGGAGCGATGTTTATGAAACAAAAAATAAAAAAATCATTTGATATATATGATGCAGGGCTGTATCTTCGTTTGTCAAGAGATGATGCAGATGAAGATGGTACAAAGACAGAAAGTAACAGTATTGCAAACCAAAGAGAATTGCTTAGAAATTTTGTAAAAAGTCAGCCCGACATTCAGATATTTGATATATATGTAGATGATGGATATTCAGGAACTAATTTTGACAGACCTGAATTTAAGCGAATGACAGCAGACATAGAATCTGGAAAAGTAAATTGCGTAATTGTAAAGGATTTGTCCAGATTTGGAAGAGAGTATATTGAAGCCGGGCGTTGGATTGAAAAAATCTACCCGGCTTTTAATGTGCGATTTATTTCTGTGACAGATATGTTTGACAGTAAAACCGCAGACTTCTCAGAGAAATCGTTTATTCTTCCTATCAAAAACTTTGTAAATGAAAGTTATTGTCGCGATATATCCAGTAAAGTGAGAAGTCACCAGAGAATTAAAAGAGAAAAAGGTGAATTTATCGGGGCATATGCACCATATGGATATTGTAAAGATCCAGAGAACAAAAACTGTCTTGTTATAGATGAATATGCAGCAGATATTGTAAAGGAAATATTTGCATGGAAGATTGAAGGGTTTAGTCTGAATGCCATTGCAAAAAAATTAAACAGACGACATGAGCAATCACCCAAAGAATATAAACTGTCAAATGGAATTAATTTTAATTCTGGCTTTCAGGGAAGCTCTACTCCGAAATGGTCATCAGTCCAGATTAAAAGAATTTTGACAAATGAAGTCTATATTGGAAATATGGTGCAGGGAAAGCAGGAAAGAATCAGTTATAAATTAAAAGCGAGACAAAATAAGCCGGAAGAAGAATGGATAAAAGTTACCGACACTCATCCTGCTATTATTAATCAGAATGAATTTGAACTTGTCCAGAGATTATTGAAATATGATGGGAGAGCATTGCAGAACACAGGTGTATCTAATTTGTTTTCGGGATTTTTGTTTTGTGGAGATTGTAAAACTCCAATGATACGCAAAGTGAATAAATATAAAGGGAAAAAGAAAGCGTTTTATATATGTCAGACTAAAAACAAAGGGGGAGCTTGTACCCGACATAGCATTCAGGAAGATGTGCTGAAACAAATTGTTCTGAAAGAAATTTCTTCATATATGCTACTGTTTATTGATTATGAAATGAGTATGGAAAAGCTGCAGGAACTGGAAATAAATTATGATCAGGTGATTAGTCATGATTTTCAGATCCCCAGACTTCAGGAAGAATACAATAAATACTACGGGTTAAAAATGTCCTTGTATGATGATTTAAAGACAGGATTGATTGATAAAACTGAATTTAATGAATTCAGGGAAATCTATGATGCAAAATGCGAGGGACTGGATCAGACGATTAAATACCAGAAACAGTTGATAAGAGAGATATTTGACGGAAGTGTAGCGATAAAGGTTCAGATTGAAGACTGGAAAAAGGCAATAGATATAAAAGAGTTGGATCGTTCGTTACTGGCATTAACAGTTGATGCAATATATGTTTTTGAAGATAAAAAAATAGAAATCCACTTCAGGTATCAGGATATGGTTGAAAAAATGAAAATAATCAGAGATTTTTGTTTGAAGCAGGTAACTGATAACATGAAAGAGGTGGTATAAATGGCAAGAACAGCGAAAAGGTATCAGGAAGCGACTCAAAAGAAAAAAAGTTCAATACTAGTGTATACAGCGGCTATTTATGCAAGATTATCTGTGGATAATGATAAGAAAAAGTCGGAATCCATTGATACGCAGATTGCATTGATAAAGGAATTTGTTCAGAAGAACAATGAAAATCCTGATAGGAAATATGAAATTGTTATATATGGCACTTATTCGGATATTGGAAAAACCGGAACAAATTTTGCTAGAGATGGATTTGAACAAATGATGCAGGATGTCAGGGATGGAAAGGTTAATTGTATTCTAGTAAAGGATTTTTCAAGGTTTGGTAGGAATTATATAGAAACAGGAAATTATCTGGAAAACATATTACCTTTTATGAGAGTACGCTTTATTTCAGTATGTGATAATTATGATTCTTTTGCACTCGATGCAAAAAATCAGGAATTATCAATGAATATCAAGAACCTTATAAATGACGCTTATGCAAAAGATATTGCAACGAAGCAACGAGCAGCGAAGCGTATTGCCCAGAAGAATGGCGAGTATGTGGGAGCTAAAGCACCATATGGATATTGCAGTGAAAAGGTGAATGGGATTTATAAATTGGTTATTGATCCAGAACCTGCAAAGATTGTACGCAGGGTATTTGAGGAATATGCTTCAGGAAGATCCATTAGGCATATTGTTGAAGGGTTATTTCATGATGAAGTGCATCGAATTTCAGATTATAATCGTTATCATCATGTGTATCGCCAGAATGAAGAGGAACTCTTTCAATGGTCAGCTAGGTCGGTTTGTGAAGTGCTTAGGAGAAATAATTATTATGGTGATTTGGTCCAGAGAAAGCGTGAATCACGATTTTTGCGTGGAGAAAAAGGTTGTGATGAATTAGATGTGAGTCAGTGGATTGTCGTACCTCAAACGCATGAACCAATTATCAGTCGTGAATTATTTGAGAAAGTGCAAAGCATGTTAAATGAAGCAGAGAGAGGAAAAAATCAAAATCTATGTAAAGCAGATGAGAGAGCTTTTTTTTCTGTATTTTACTGTGGTGATTGTGGCAGAAAAATGTGCACGCGTAAAATTGAAGGACGAGTTTCTTATTATTGTGGAGCATATCAATATTTGGATAAAAGAAAATGCACCAGTAAAGTCATTTCTGAAAACAAAATGCAGAAAATTGTTCGTGATGAAATTGTTGATAAATTTAAGTTATCTAAATTGCGAAAAAAAGATATGTCAGGCATAAGCAATTCTGTGTATGAAGAAAAAATAAAAGAAATCCGCAAAGAAATAGACTGTTTGGATAACGAAACAGAAAGACGTTCAAGGGAATTGGCACAGATTTTTATGAAATATAAGGAAGGAAATGTTCTTGTTGATACATATAAAAAAATGAAAGAAGAACGTGATAATTGGAAGTTGTTTTGTGAAGAAAGAAAAAAGGAGTTAGAAATTAAAATCCGAAAATTACAAAAACAGCAGAAAGAAGAAAGTAGATTTTTGAGAAGCTTGGTGGATCTGAAAGGGACTTTCCATATTAATGCAGATCTAGCAGAATCTTTGATTGAGAGAATGTATTTATATGATGATGGCAGGCTGGAAATTAATTTTCGCTTTAAGGAGGCAGTAGAAAATGAGTGATCAAAAATTACTTATAGGATATTACCGCCTTTCAAGAGAAGACGATAATGCTGGTGATAGTAACAGCATTATAAACCAAAGAAAATTGGTAAAAGATTATATTTCACATATGTCTGATTTGGAAGAGATGTCCTTTCAGGAATTTTATGATGATGGATATTCAGGATCAAGTATGGATCGTCCGGGAATAAAAAAAGTTCTGGCATTAGCGAGGGAGAATAAGGTACAATGTATTATTGTAAAAGATTTTTCACGTTTTGCCAGAAATTATATTGAAATGGGCACTTACCTTGAACAAATTTTTCCGTTTCTGGGAGTTCGATTCATTTCTATTTCGGATCATTATGATTCAAGGGATTATAGAGGAAAAAGTACAGATATAGATGTACAGTTCAAGGGACTGGTCGCAGATTTTTATGTGAAAGATCAGTCAGTAAAGCTAAAATCAGCTTTTTCAACAAGAAGAAGTAAAGGTGAATATTGCTGTGGAGTAGCACCATATGGCTATGAGAGAAATCCTGAGAATAAAAAGAATTTGCTGATTGTAGAGGAAGAAGCTAAGGTAGTTAGGAGAATATTTGATCTGACAATTCAGAGATATTCCAAAATGGAGATATGTCGAATTCTTAATGAGGAAAAGGTTCCGACACCGTATCAGGCAATAAGTAAAAGACTAAACTGGAAGATAAATGAAAAGTCTTCAAGAGGAATGCAGTGGGTCAATGATTCGATAAGGAAAATTCTTGACGATAAAACTTACATTGGTTGTATGGTTTATGGGAAAACCTGGATTCCAGATCCTGGTACGGGAAAAGAAGAACATGTGCCGAGGGATCAGTGGAAGGTTATAGAAGATCATCATAAACCAATTGTGTCAAAAGAAGTTTTTGAAAAAGTACAATCTATGCAAATTAGGCATGTTAGTAAGAGTAGATATGATAGGACATCTACTGTGCTCACAGGCTATGTAAAGTGTGGAGAGTGTAAAAATAGATTAACTGGAAGTAAAGAAGAACGAGGACATGTCTATTATAGCTGTGCTTATAGCAGGGGAAAGAAGGATACAGGTTGTTTCGCTGGAAAGGTTGATAACAAAATATTGGAGCAGATTTTATTGGAAAAAATAAAAATTTATTTACAACAGAATATCAATCAGGAGCAGATGCAACAGGCAATGAAAAAACAGCATGAGGATAATATCGCTGCGTATAAAGAAGAATATAGAGACTGTCAAAAAAAACAAGATCAAATGAAAAACAAGAGTATTCAGAACTATGAAGCCTACAGAGCAGGAGAAATTACTCGTGAACAGTTTGGTGCAGCAAAGAAGCAGTTGGAAGAAGAAAAAGATATTCTGAGGAAACGTATACAGGAAGTCGAAGAACTGATTCATAATGAAAAAGAAATTCTGGTAAAAAGAAATATTCCGGTAGAGCAGATGATAGAGTTTATGGGATATGATAAATTAACACGTGAGATGCTTGAGGAATATGTGGAAGAAATTCTTGTGTATGATGATGGCAAGATGGAGATTAAATGGAAAGAGCTGAAATAATGATTTTATAGCCTTAATGTAACATCCTCTATATTAAAACCTGTAGCCTTTGTGTAACGTCCTCCCCCACGATTTTGTAGCCTTTGTAGAACTTCCTCTGTTCAAAAATAACGGTTTTATGGGGAAAACAGGGCGAAGAAAATGAAAAAAGTTTGTAGCCTTTACTTGACATCCTCGGGCCGGGTGGATTTGTATCATACGTTTGAACTGCTGACATAAGAAATTGGATTGTTTTTGACAATTATATTTGTTATAATTATAGGGAAAACAAGATTGTTTGCGAAATAACAGTCAGAAGGGATTTTCAATATGCCCCAATGTACAAAAGAAAAATCATATTGAAAACCAGTCAGGAGGAGAAATGAAACGAGGAAGCATTTTTGAACTCAATGGCGTACCAAGATTTCAGGAGGCACTTCCGCTGGCTTTACAGCATGTAGTGGCTATGATCGTAGGTTGTGTGACACCGGCTATCATTGTTGCCGGTGCAGTAGGGGGAGGTAGCTTAAGTGCCAGGGACAGGGTGATTCTGATCCAGGCTTCTCTGGTAGTTTCTGCCTTATCTACTTTGATCCAGCTTTTCCCAATAGGAAAGAAAAACGGATTTACGCTGGGTTCCGGACTGCCTATGATCATGGGAGTCAGTTTTGCCTATGTGCCAAGTATGCAGGCTATTGCAGAAGGCTATGGTATCAGTACCATATTGGGGGCACAGATCGTAGGTGGTATTGTGGCCTTTGTTATGGGAATTCTGATAAAGCAGATCAGGTTCTTTTTTCCGCCACTGATCACAGGAACGGTTGTATTTACCATTGGACTTTCTTTGTATCCCACAGCCATTAATTATATGGCTGGCGGTACAAGCAATCCGGATTATGGTTCCTGGCAGAACTGGCTGGTGGCATTTATTACGCTGGCAGTGGTAACTACGCTTAACCACTTTGGAAAAGGTATCCTGAAACTGGCTTCTATCCTTATTGGTATCATTGTAGGATATGTAGTGTCTATTCCTTTTGGTATGGTCAATCTTACCAGCGTCAGCGAGGCAAAAGTCTTCCAGTTGCCACAGTTTATGCATTTTGGTATTCACTTTGAGATTTCTGCCTGTGTGGCTATCGGGCTTCTTTTTGCCATCAATTCTGTACAGGCCATTGGTGATTATTCTGCCACAACGATCGGTTCCATGGACAGAACACCTAAGGACAGTGAACTAAAGAACGGTATCATGGCTTATGGTGTAACGAATATCATCGGTGCACTTTTTGGAGGACTTCCTACAGCTACCTATAGCCAGAACGTAGGTATCGTTACCACTACCAAAGTTATCAACCGCTGTGTGCTGGGACTGGCAGCAGTGATTCTGGGTGTGGCTGGTATTGTGCCGAAGTTTTCTGCACTTCTTACCACAATTCCTCAGTGTGTTCTTGGTGGGGCAACCGTTTCTGTATTTGCGTCGATTGCAATGACAGGAATGAAACTGGTAGCTTCCGCAGAAATGGATTACCGGAATTCTTCGATTGTCGGTCTTGCAGCAGCGATTGGCGTAGGTGTTTCCCAGGCATCTGCAGCACTGGCAAGTTTTCCGGACTGGGTAACTACTATTTTTGGCAAGTCTCCTGTTGTGTTGGCGACTCTGATCGCAGTTGTACTGAATATCATTCTTCCCAAAGGCAAGGAAGAAGCAAAGGCTGAGGCCAGACTTAAGAAAAAAGTAAAAGAACGGATCCGTAAGGATCATGAAGAATTTGAGAAAGAAGCAGAAGAAAACTAAATTATAAAACGAAAATTGGAGAGACAATATGACAAAAAAAAATCTCATTGTCGGTCAGTCCGGCGGTCCTACAGCAGTAATCAACAGCAGTCTTTTCGGAGTAGTTTCTGAAGGCCTTGCACATGGAGATAAAATTGAACATGTTTATGGAATGGTAAATGGAATCGAAGGTTTTCTGAAGGGAACAGTTCTTGATTTCAGCGAAGCCCTTCCTGGGGACAGCCTGGAAGCACTGAAATATACTCCGGGGGCTTACCTTGGCTCCTGCCGTTACAAACTTCCGGAATCTCTGGAGGATCCGGTATACCCGGAACTTTTCCGTAAGTTTGAAGAGATGAACATTGGCTGGTTCTTTTATATTGGCGGTAACGATTCCATGGACACTGTCAGCAAGCTTTCCAGATACGCCGCACAGATCGGAAGCTCCATCCGGGTGATTGGTGAACCCAAGACCATTGACAATGACCTGGTTCATACAGATCATACTCCTGGATTTGGCAGTGCTGCCAGATATGTGGCTTCCACAGTACGTGAGATCACACTGGATGCCAGTGTATATGAAAAAAAATCCGTAACCATCATCGAAATCATGGGACGTCATGCAGGATGGCTGACTGCTGCAGGAGCACTTGCACGTAAATACAAAGGAGATAATCCGCTGTTTATTTATCTGCCGGAAACAGATTTTAACCAGGAAAAATTCCTTTCCGATATAGAAAAGTCTTTTGAAAAAAACTGCAATATTGTTGTGTGTGTATCCGAGGGAATCCATGATGCTTCCGGTATTTTCATCTGTGAATATGACAGTTCTGTAGGTACCGATACTTTCGGTCACAAAATGCTGGCAGGATGTGGCAAATATCTCGAAAATCTTGTACGTTCCCGCCTTGGTGTGAAAGCTCGTTCTGTGGAACTGAATGTAAGCCAGCGCTGCAGTGCATCTCTCATATCTGCCACAGATCAGCAGGAAGCAGTGACAGCAGGCAGATTTGGTGTACAGGCTGCACTGAAAGGAGAAACAGGCAAAATGGTTTCTTTTATCAGAGAACATACAGCAGATGGCTCTTACAAAATGGTCTGTGGGCTTGAAGATGTAAATCTTATTTGTAATGAAGAGAAAACGGTTCCATCTCAGTGGATCACAGCAGATGGTTTCGATGTGACAGATGAATTTATTTCCTATGCACGTCCTCTGATTCAGGGCAGTATCCAGGTTCCTGAAGGAGAGGACGGACTGCCTGCTTTTGTGTATCGTAAATAGAACAATATCAGGGTCCCAGAATCTTACATCCATATAAGTCTGTATACAGGTGGAGGGAAGATTCTGGGACCTCTCTTGCTTTATGGGAAATTACTCCGTAATGTTCCAATAAAGCAAAAAAACTATAAACACAAAATGTGAAGTTCTGAGCAGTAAAACAAATGAAAAAATCAGCCTGGAAAGCAGCTAATCAGAGGATATAGAATAATGACTACAGAACCGAAGGAAGATGTGTTATACTGGCAATACATGAGAAAACAGTAAATATAAAGGAGGCGTTTGCTTATGACAGACAGTAATGACCAGCAGCCCAAAAAAAAGAAAAAAGGAGATATCCTTCTGACACTGGTGCTGATCATTGCCATTTGTGTATTTTGTTTTGCTGCATATAATCTGTACCATATTTATACAGAATACAAAAAAGGCTCAGATGAATATAATAAGATTTCCCAGATGGCAGTTACAGACAGGGATCCTGATGAACTGGAAAAAGCAGGTCCTGAGGCACAGCCACAGCCACCCATCAATGTGGATTTTGACAAACTTCGAAGTGTCAACGAAGATGTGGTGGGATGGATCTATGTAGAGGCACTGGATGACATCAGTTATCCAGTAGTTCAAGGCAAAGATAACGATACTTATCTTCACAGAACCTATGAGAAGAATTACAATTTTGCAGGAACTATTTTTGTGGATTATGAGAACAGCCGGGATTTCAGCGACTGTAATACCCTGGTATACGGACACAATATGAAGAACGGTTCCATGTTCGGCCATCTCAGGAAATTTGTTCAGGATAAGGAAACTTACCAGAAAAGCAAATATTTCTGGATTCTCACACCGGAAAAGAATTACCGTTATGAAATTATTTCAGCGTATACAACAGGTGTCAACAGTGACACTTATACCTTATTTAAAGGTCCTGGCGAGGAATTTGAACAGTATCTTCAGAAAATTAAAGGATACTCGGAAATTCAGACAGAGGAAAATGAACTTACGATCAAAGATAAGATAGTAACATTGTCAACCTGTACAGGAAATGAATCTACAAGGTTTGTTGTGCAGGGAAAAAGAGTAAACTCAGTTGATGTAACACAGTAATCAGAGGTGAACCGGAAGAATCCGGAAGGAGGAATGCTTTATGGATGAAAAAATCACTAAACTTCAACAGCTGATCGATGAACATGATAATATTGTTTTTTTTGGCGGAGCAGGGGTTTCCACAGAAAGCGGGATTCCTGATTTCCGTTCTCAGGATGGTCTGTATCATCAGAAATATGATTTTCCACCGGAAACCATACTGAGTCATACCTTTTTTATGCACAGGCCGGAAGAATTTTTCAAATTTTACAGAGACAAAATGCTTTGTGATACTGCAAAACCCAATGCAGCACATCTGAAACTGGCAGAACTGGAACGTGCAGGCAAGCTGAAAGCAGTGATCACCCAGAATATTGACAACCTTCATCAGATGGCAGGAAGCCAGAATGTTCTGGAACTTCACGGAAGCGTTTACCGCAATTACTGTATGAAATGTGGCAGATCTTATGATTTTTCCTACATGAAACACAGCAAAGGAGTACCAAGGTGTGAATGTGGCGGTATCATTAAACCTGACGTGGTTCTTTATGAAGAAGGACTGGATAACACCACCATAGAAAAATCCGTTCGCGCCATAGCGGAAGCACAGGTTCTGATCATCGGCGGAACTTCCCTTGCAGTTTACCCGGCGGCAGGTCTCATTGACTATTTCCGGGGTGAGGCACTGGTAGTGATCAACAAGTCCTCCACACCAAGAGACCGGAACGCAGATCTTCTTATTAAAGAACCTATCGGACAGGTTTTCTCCCAGATAAAAGTGAACTAAATCTGCTGCGATCTGGCAAACAGTAAGTAATCAGAATAAGGAGTACAGAAACAGATATGGGACTTAACTATGAAGTAGGCGATATTGTGACTCTCAAGAAAGGACATCCCTGTGGCAGTAAAGACTGGGAAATCCTTCGTGTAGGAGCTGATTTTCGATTGAAATGCATGGGGTGTGGCCACCAGATCATGGTACCGCGTAAGATGGTGGAGAAAAACACCAGAAATCTAAAAAAACAGACCTGTGAAAATGACTGCATATAAGAAAAAAATGAACTTGAATATTTTTGTCAGATGATTTATAATGTTTTAAACAATATTATAGTTATACAGTTGTTTGATAACATTAATGGATAATCCGGTGAGAATCCGGAACAGACAAATGTCTTCTGTGTATTAAGTCAGTTTCCACTGTAAATTCCTGAGAGATGTAGGGTTTACAGGTGAAGTCTGCAATTTTTATCTTCCTGAAGGAGTTCAGGAAGATTTTTTTTGGAAAAATATCAGAAGCATTTAATATTTATGTTTATGGGAGAAATAACAACAGAATGAACAAACAGAGGGTAGCTGCAGTTTTGTGTGCATCCATGGTGCTGACAGCCAGTCCTGTAAACGGACTGGCACTGACAGTGGAGGCGTCAGAAAATGAGGCAGAAAACAATACAGAAAGTAGCGGAGAAACCAAAGAAAATGAAACAGAGGAACCGGAAGTAACAGAAAATCCAGTTTCTCCGGAACAAAATCAAAAAGAAGTATCGTCTTCAGACAAAGAAGGGGAAAAAACAGACAGTGGAGAAAAAGAAGAAAATTCTCCAAAACAGGAAAAAAACACTGATTCTGGTGGGGATGCTACAGAAGAAACAGACTCTTCAGAATCAACCAGGGATGTTGCAGAAGATATCCAGTTTATAAAAGCAGCAGTAGATGCGGCACTGGCTGCGGAGGTGCTGGATATGGATTCTCAGACAGTGAAGGATTTTATCACAGCATCCAATCTTTATGAGAATGACCAGGATGTTTTTCTGGCCACACCTGAGGATGTGGCTTCAGGAATTGTAACAGTCCGCAACCGGCTTATGGATGTGATCAGTACAGATAACAAGGTAACTGCACAGTTGGACAACTGGTATATAAGACTTCATGCAGGTGAAATTGAACAGAAAGATACAGAAGAAACTCAGAAACTGTACCAGAAAGAAAATCCGGGAAGTCAGCCGGATATAAAGTATGCCATCAATATTTCTTATGAAGATATCCGTACAGGAGAAGCCTGTAACCCGACACAGTATACAGCCCTTCTTTTTCCAATGCCGGAAGATTATAAAAAAATGAAAAATCCTCAGATATTTACAGTATCTGAAGATAATAAGATCACAGTATTGAAACCAGAGGATAATGGGGATGGTAATTTTTATCTGGAAGAAGCAAAAAATATAAAAAATATTTATATTGCAGAGGTTGCTACTACTGTTCAGGGAATTTCGCTGAAAAGTAAAGCAAACGTGAATACAGGACAGAAAACCATTCTGAAGGTGACTACTACACCGGAGAATGTCACAGAATCCTATGAACTGGTCTGGAAAAGCAGCAATACATCTGTGGCATCTGTAGATTCGAAAGGGCAGGTAACAGGAAAAAAACAGGGATCTGCAACGATCACAGTTTCTCTGAAAGGCAATGACAGGATTCATACATCCTGCAAAGTGACTGTAATACAGGGGGCAGCAGCCCTTAAAAAATCTGCTTCAAAAGTTCTTTCAGAAACAGGCTCTTATGTAAAGCAGATTGATAAAAAGCCTACTGTTGGAAGTGAATGGTTTGTTCTTGCACAGGCAAGAAGCGGAGCAAATCTAAATTCCTCGTATTTTTCTACATATTATAATCATTTTGCCAACTATCTGAAAGAAAACAAGGGAATTCTGACGAATACCATTAAATATACGGAGTATTCCAAAGCAATCTTAAGTCTTACAGCGGCAGGCAAGGATGCCAGAGATGTAGGTGGATATAATCTGTTCTCTTATATTTCAGATTTTGACAAGACCGTAGAACAGGGACCAAATGGTGCAATCTGGGCACTTCTTGCACTGGATTCCAATCCTGCCTATTCCTTTCCTAAAGTAAAGAAAGGCGGCAATCAGAATTCCAGGGAGAAACTTATCAAACATCTTCTCAGTGTGGAAGTATCCGGAGGCGGCTGGACTATGAACGGAAACAAAGCCGATTCAGATCTTACCGGAATGGCATTGCAGGCTCTTGCGCCGTATTACCACAAACGTGAGGATGTAACAAAGGCTGTTGACAGGGCACTTGCTGCACTTAGCAAAATGCAGAATTCCACAGGAGGATTTTCCACAGGAGGAATCGAGACAGTAGAATCCTGTGCACAGGTTATTACAGGTTTATGTGCGCTGGGCATTGATCCGGAGAAAGATTCCCGTTTTATTAAAGGTGGAAAATGGACTGTGGAAAATCTGATTTCCTATCATATTAATAACAGTGGATTTATGCACGTAAAGGCAGGAAGTGGCAACAATGGCGGAGGAGAGGCCGGCAAGGTAAACGGAATTGCCACAGAGCAGGGGTATTATGCACTGGTGGCTTATCAGCGGATGAAAAACGGTCAGACCAGTCTTTATGATATGTCGGATGTGAAGTTGAAAAAAGGCGGAAAAGGAGACGGAAAGGGAACCGGACTTGCCACACCAACACCAAAACCTTCCAACAATAATAATTCCAGTGAAAACGGAAAGAAACAGAATAACAGCAGCAAACCGGGAGGACAGGGAAAATCACTTTCCGGTGGAAGCAAAGGAAAAACAGTTTCCAACAATAAAAACGATAAAAAAAATTCAGATTCCAAAAAAATCAAAAATAAAAAGAAAAAGAAATCCGGCTGGGGATTTACAGCAAAACCTTATGAGGACGATGACAAAAACAAAAAAACCGGAAAAACTCTGGAAAAAACAAATGTACAGGGTGAAGAAGAAGGAACTACAGGAGAGGGAAGCTATGAAGAAAGTCAGGCAGAAACCAGAAACAGCGGACTTCCTGCTGCAGTGTGGGGATTTATCGGAGTATGTGTTGGTGTACTTGTGACAAAAGGACCAGAACAGATAGGTAGACGGAGGAAAAAGAAGAAATTATGAAGAAAAAACAAAAATTTTTAAAACTTGGACTTTGTGTGGCATTAAGTGCCATGCTGGTGTCTGGATGCGGAACGGATAAGGCAGCTGCACCTTCCAAAGAAAACACAGAGACTGTGTCAAAAGAAAATACTGTAAAGACAAAAGAAAAACCAACAGAAGATACCAAAGACACACTGAAAGAAGAAAATGAGATTCCCAAGGATGGCGTGATCACACAGGAACAGATGGAATCTATTGCCGGTGTAAAAGGAAAATACAGGTTTAACGGAGAAACTTCTGATGGCGTCAAATATACATGGACTTATGACGGACTGAAGATTCAGAATCCTGTAGAACAAAAGCTGAAAGTAGAGCTTTCCGGTGATGATCTGGACGAGATCAAAAAACAGGCAGACAATGCACCTTACGCACTTCAGGTAAAACTTCAGAAAATGGAGCTGGCAGCACCGGCAACGCTGGAATTGACTCTGAATGAAAAATGGGATGCAGACAGAGTTCTTTACTGTATATACAAAGATAATCAGATTTATCAGCTGGATCAGGCAAAAATCGAAGATACAAAAGAAAATGATCAGGATGTATCCAAAATTTCTTTCCAGGTATCCAAGGCAGACGGAGATACTTACGTGCTTCTTGGAGGCTCTTCTGAGGAAACGGAGGATGAGAATACTGCTGACCAGGAAAAGGATACAGAGGGAAACAGTACAGAAGCAAACAGTACAGAAGCAAATGCTCAGGAAAACAGTGACAATACTTCCGGTGATGACAGTTCAGATCAGGAAGATACACATACCTGTACCATTTCTATTGAATGTTCCGCAATTCTGGATAACTGGGATGATCTGAAATCTTCCAAGGCAGAGTTTGTTCCTTCTGATGGATGGATTCTGTATCCTTCAGAGGTTTCCTTTAACCCTGGAGATACCGTTTTTGATGTTCTGAAAGATGCCTGCAATCAGGCCGGTATCCAGATGTCTTCCAAGTATACACCTCTCTATGGAAGCTATTATGTGGAAGGAATCAATCAGCTTTATGAATTTGACTGTGGGCAGAATTCCGGATGGATGTACAGTGTAAACGGATGGTTCCCAAATTATGGATGTTCCAGTTATACAGTAGAAGACGGAGACAATATTGAATGGAAATATACTTGTAATCTGGGATCGGATGTAGGAAATGGCTATGAGGGATAAAGAAACAAACGATGCATTTTCCAGATGTCATCCTGTACTGAATTTTTTTTACTTTGGAGTTGTGCTGGTTTTTACCATGTTTAATCAGCATCCGGTGTTTTTGGGAATTTCCTATATTGCAGCATTGTCCTATTCTTTTATTCTGAATGGTGTAAAAAAGACAATGAAACAGAGTTTTCTGTTTACTTTGCCGGGGCTTCTGATCGTGGCACTTCTGAATCCAATGTTCAACCATTATGGTGTGACGATGCTGTATTATATTGAGAGCAGCGGAAACTGGGTAACACTGGAAGCACTGGTTTATGGCGTGGTACTTGGTGCTGTAATGTTTGTGGTGATCCAGTGGTTTTCCTGCTATAACCAGATCATGACAAGTGATAAATTTGTATATCTTTTTGGACGGATCATACCGGCTCTTTCACTGGTACTTTCCATGGCACTCAGGTTTGTGCCGAGATTTATGGCTCAGCTTAAGATCATCAGAAACGGACAGAAATCTATGGGACGTGATACCAGCAACGGAAATCTTATCAGCAGAGCCAGACATGGACTGAATATCTTGTCTATTCTTATTACCTGGGCTCTGGAAAATGCCATAGAGACTTCGGATTCCATGAGAAGCAGAGGTTACGGACTTCATGGAAGAACTGCATTTTCAATCTATTCTTTTACAAAAAGAGACAAAATTCTGGGCATTGTCATGGCAGGGCTGTTTGCACTGATTACAGCAGGATGTGCCAGAGGAGCAGTTTTTGCACAGTATGATCCAAGAATCCTGCTTGCCGGATTTACCATTCAGGGCAGGACAGCACCGGTTTCCTGTAGTGTTCTACTTGCCATAGCAACTTATACTGCATTTGGATTTTTTTGTTTCCTTCCTGTGATTCTGGATCTGGCAGAAGCAAAAAGTCTGGAACGGAGCCGGAAGACCATCGGTCAGGATGCCGGTCTGACTTATCGGCAGATTTATGAAGAAATGGAACAGGAAGGAATGAAATCATGAATATTCTGGAAATAAAAGACTTCAGCTTTTCCTATCCGGATCAGAGAAAAGAAACTTTGAACCATACAGATCTGGAAATTCAGGAAGGCACCTTAAATGTAATATGCGGAAGAAGCGGATGTGGAAAAAGTACTCTGCTTCGTCAGATGAAAACAGTGCTGGCTCCTCATGGGGAAAAAGAAGGAAGCATCCTGTTTAAAGGAGTTCCGCTGGAACAGGTAGATCACCGTACCCAAAGCAGTGAAATCGGTTTTGTCATGCAGAATCCGGACAATCAGATTGTTACAGACAAAGTATGGCATGAACTGGCTTTTGGCTTGGAAAGCCTTGGATATCATACCGATGATATCCGCCTTCGTGTGGCAGAGATGGCCAGTTATTTTGGAATTCACAGATGGTTCTATAAAGGAGTGGAAGAATTATCAGGAGGTCAGAAACAGCTTCTGAATCTGGCAGCAGTTATGGCCATGCATCCTTCACTTCTTATTCTGGATGAACCGACTTCCCAGCTGGACCCGATTGCAGCTTCCGATTTTCTTGCAACCGTTCGTAAAATCAACCGGGATATCGGAACAACTGTGATCATTACAGAACATCGTCTTCAGGACATTATTCCTTATGCAGATAAAGTGTTTGTTATGGATAAAGGAAAGGTCTTTTTGGAGGGAACTCCAAGGGAAGTAGGAGAAAAATTAAAAGACAAAGACCATGGTATGTATCTTTCCATGCCGGTACCTGTGCAGATCTACGGAGAAATGGACAGTGATAAGCCCTGTCCTCTTACGGTCAGTGAGGGAAGAATCTGGATGAAAGAATATATAGAAGAAAAACATATTCCTTTTACAAGAGAAACAAAAAAAGAACAGGATTTGTCTGAAAAAGTTGCCCTGAAGAAAAAGAAAGAAAAAAAATCAGAAAAAGAAGAGTATGCCATCGAAATCAAAGATGCCTGGTTTCGTTATGAAAAGGACAGTCCGGATGTAGTGAAAGATCTGACTCTGCAGATCCGAAAAGGAGAATTTTATGCGCTGGTAGGAGGAAACGGAACTGGAAAAAGTACCACTCTTTCTCTTCTGAGCAAAGTCCGTCAGCCTTACAGAGGACATATTTATCTGGAAGGAAAGGATCTTCGTACATTCAAAGACAAAGAGCTTTATAACGGCTATCTTGGTGTGCTTCCTCAGAATCCTCAGAGTATTTTCCTGAAAAAGACTGTACTGGAAGATCTGTATTCCGTGATCGGTGGACGTAAAAACAGGCCTTCAGAGGAATATCCCATCGAAATGAAAAAAGAAAAGGCTATTGAGGGAATTGTCAGTCTTACCAGACTGGAGGAACTTCTTGACCGCCATCCCTATGATCTGAGTGGCGGAGAACAGCAGAGACTGGCACTTGCAAAAGTACTGCTCCTCCGTCCGCAGATTCTTCTGATGGATGAGCCAACCAAGGGAATGGATGCAGAATATAAAGAAGAACTTGGAAAAATCCTGAAAAAACTTCAACAGCATGGAATGACTGTTTTTATGATTTCCCATGATGTAGAATTCGTAGCAGAGTTCGCAGATCGCGCAGGTCTGTTCTTTGAAGGAAATGTTGTAACCAGTAAAGAAACAAGAGAATTTTTTGCAGGAAATAACTTCTATACAACAGCAGCCAATCGTATGGCAAGACAGTTCTTTCCAGATGCAGTTACAGGAAAGGAAGTGGTTGAATGCTTAAAGGTCAGGAACTAGATCAGTTTCTGGATGAATTTCTGGATGGAGCCCGTCCTGCAATGGATGAAAAGCAGGATTCCCCGGAAGAACTGGAGGAATATCAGCTTCCTTCCGACGGACTGATCATACGTCAGATGAAACGACAGGGAAAAGTAAGCAGACGTACCTGGTTTGCACTGGTATTAATGCTTTTGACGGTTCCGCTGCTTCTTTATCTGTCTGTAAGAATCTTTCATGGAAGAAAATATCTGGTCACAAGTCTGATCGTTGTAGTCGCAGCCATGCTTCCATTTTTTATGATGTTTGAAGGCCGTAAACCAAAAGCCAGAGAAATCATGGTAATTTCTGTTCTTGCAGCCATTGGTGTGGCCGGAAGAGCTGCCTTTTTTATGATCCCAAGTTTCAAGCCGGTTGCAGCCATAGTAATCCTTACAGGGGTTTCTTTTGGAGGAGAAGCCGGATTTCTGGTAGGCTGCCTGATCATGATGATCTCCAATATTTTCATGGGACATGGGCCCTGGACACCATGGCAGATGTTTTCTTTTGGAATGATTGGATTTCTGGCAGGAATTCTCTACCAGAAGGGAATTCTTAAAGCACGTAAACCGGATCTGTGTATCTACGGATTTTTAAGTGTATTTCTTATTTATGGTGGAATCATGAATCCTGCCAGTATTCTTATGTCTTATGGATATATTACAAAAAGCAGCCTGATCGCTTATTATATTTCAGGTGCACCTGTGGATCTGGTGCATGCAGCATCTACAGTGATCTTTCTCTGGTTTATGAGCAGACCTTTACTAGAAAAACTGGAAAGAATCAAAAGAAAATATGGACTGATCGAACCACAGGAGGACATGCTTTGATTTATGTAAGTCATCTGATTCCTGATGAGGAACTGAAAAAAATCATAAATAAATACCAAACAGGTGTGGAAAGTATTGAATTTTCCATATCTGAGAATCTGGATCATCTGTCAGAATCTATAGTTAATTATCGCAGAAAACTGGAAGATATGGGAAATCCTCCGCTGACGCTTCATGGCCCTTTTCTGGATATCAATCCTGCTGCCTATGACAGGCTGGTGAGAGAGGCTACTATGACCAGATTTTCCCAGTGCTATGAAGCTGCACTGAAACTACATGCAGACAAAGTTGTATTTCATTCCGGGATGAATCCCTATGTATATTATCCTCAGTACTGGGCAGAACATGTGGCAAAATTCTGGAGTGAATTTATGGAGGACAGAACAGAGATACCAGTTGTTCTGGAAAATGTTTTTGACAGGGACTGGCAGCTTCTGATGGATGTGTACAAACTGGTAAATAAGCAAAATTTTACTCTGTGCCTGGATATAGGACATGCACATTGTTATTCCGAGATCGATGTACTGAAATGGTCAGAAACACTTGCTCCTTATGTAAATCATGTACATGTACATGATAATCTGGGAGACAGAGATGCACATACTGGACTTGGAATGGGAAATCTTCCATATAAAGAAGTTCTGAAATTTCTTCCGGAGACTTCGGAGCGTTCCTGGACTATTGAATGTATGAAACCGGAAAACGTCGTTTTGTGCTGCGAAAAATTAAAAGAAATAAAAGCACTGTAAATAAAAAAAGGACAAAAGAGGAGAAAAGAGAAAATATGAAAAACAAAAAATGGATCATTTCTCACAGAGCATTAAGCTGGCTTCTGGCAGTTACTCTTACAGGAACCAGTATGGTATTGCCTGTACAGGCCAGTGACTTCAGTGATGATGCTGCAGTGGAAGCTTCTGTGGAAACAGATGCAGAGAACACAGAAAATGCAGAAGAAGGAACAGAAGTAGATCTTTCCGGAGAAGAATCAGCAGAAGAGTCTGTTGAAAAAGAAAATCCGGAAGAAATTTCAGGAGAAGATTTTTCTTCAGAGGACACAGAAGAAACTTTTTCTTCAGAAGAAGAGACTCCCGCAGCAGGGCTTGCAGGCGCAGGAACCACAGAGAATCCTTATCTGATTGAAAAGGCAGAAGATCTGCCGGCAGAGATTCCGACAGGAACTGTCTATGCATTAAAAAATGATATCACACTGACTTCCGGACAGCAGATCACAGTAATTGCAGGTACACTGGATGGTAAAGGTCATGTGGTTACTCTGGCAGATAAACCACTGGCAGCAACTGTCAGCGGAATCATGCAGAATCTGGGCGTGACAGGAAGTATATCAGTAGATGACTGTGCAGGAACCATGGCAGTGAAAGTGGATGGAGGAATTATTCAGAACTGCTATTCCAAAGCTGATATCACAACAGACGGTTTTTCTGAACTGGCCGGAATCACAGGAACTATGGTAAATGGAACAGTCAGAAACTGTTATTATACAGGAAAGATCACACCGGCTTATGATTTTCTGGATTCAGCAGGTGTTACTGTTTACATGTCATCCGGTGAAAATTCTGTTTCCAACTGCTATTACACAATAACTGGTGATACAGCGATATACAAAAGCGGAAAATACTCTGTAACAGACTGTGCCAAAAAAACAACAGAAGATTTTCAGAGTGGTGCAGTGACCGCATTGCTTAATGAAAACATTACAGCAACTGGTTATAGCTGGAGCACATCCTCTGATGGATATCCGGAACTTTCAGAAGGAAAAGCACCTTCCGGAAATGTTGACTGGACGGCCATTGACGATGCACTTGCAAAGGCAGAATCGCTGAACGAAGAAGATTATACAAAGGATACCTGGAAAACACTTCAGGAAGCAGTTGCAGCTGCAAAAGCCCTGAAAGAAACAGGAACAGCAGGACAGGCAGACATAAACAAAAGTGCATCTGCTGTTACAGAGGCCATAGCTGCTCTGAAGAAACCAAATCCTTCTTCAGCAGTGAAGCTTCCGGAAGATACCAGCAAGATCACTTACATCAGTACCCAGGCTGATTTCGCCAAATTAAGTGGTGCTACCAAAGACAGTTATTTTGTCCTCAGCAATGATATTACTATTGACAGTAAGTATATTGATGAAAGCTTTTACATGCCTTATGAAACTTTCGGAGGTATTCTTGACGGTCAGGGACATACCATTATCTTTGACAAAGCCACTTCTATGATAAACGGTCTTACCGCCACTGGTGTGGTACAGAATGTTGGATTTAAAGGTACCATGGAAGAAAACTGGCAGCCATTAGGACCTCTGGGAGTAACCATTAAGGGTTCCATTATCAACTGCTGGTCTGATATGTCAGGAAAAACAGCCTGTGGTTTTGCCAAAACTCTTTCTGATGATGCAGTAGTTTCCAACTGTTTTGCTTATGGTGAAAGTGCCAAAGGTGGTATTATAAATACATACAATGGTGGTACACTCAAAAATACTCACTGGCTGGATACCCTTACAGCACCTTCTTATCCGGCTGATGCACTGGAAAATTCCGGAGCAGTCAGTGAAGATGCCATGAAGACTATGGACTTTGTAGATACCCTGAATGCGAACAAAGGTTACAATGGTACATCCTGGGGTCAGAGTAGTACCGGTTATGCTTATTTTGGAGAAAATCAGTCTTATACGCCAGGTGGAAATAACTGGCCGGAGCTTCCTGGGGAAAACACCTGTGCCATTGCTTTCAAAAGCTATGATGAAAAGGAAGCGGTGACTCTGGATGATGCAAAACTTCAGGTTTCACCGGATTTTGTGAATGGACACAAAATTGCAGGAACATTTAGTCTTCCGGATTATGAAGTACCGGAAGGATGCAGTCTGAAATGGTCATTATCTGATACAAAACCAGAAGGTGCTGCTGCCATTGCAGAAGATTCCGGAGAATTTTTTGTATATCAGAATGGTAAAGCTGTGGTAAATGCTTATCTTGTAAAGGCAGATGGTTCAGAAGAACGTCTGGCATCTGCAGCAGTGATTTCCAAGGCTTCAGAAATCAAAGACATTAAGCTGTTTATCAATGATCAGGATGTAACCAATGGAACTTACACAGTAGAAGGTTCTGCTGTAAATTCCATCAAGGTAAAAGCTCTTTATGATGGAGAGAATGAATACAGAGATACTGCATATTCCAGTTTTACGTATGATGCAGCAGATTCTGATTATATCCATAACGAGAATGTATACAGTTCTTTTTATTTTAAGAAACCTGGTACATCCAGTATTACAGTAACAGCCAAAAAATATCCGGATGTGAAAGCGTCTGTAGAGCTTACTTCTACTTATGTGGCAGTAGAGTCCATTCGTCCGGCACTTTCCGGAGAACAGACCGTTCATGGAAGAAATGCCAACAGTGATGGACAGGAAACAGACGGAAGAGTAGCATTTAATCCGATTCAGGGTGGGGCCATTGTAGAACCTGCCAATGCAAGTTATGGAAACAACTGGACCATTAAGAGCAGCGATGAGACTATTGGCTATTATGATAATGGTTCTAAGGTTTATGTTCCGAAACAGATGGGAACAGTTACCTATACAGCAGAGATTGAAGATAAAGACCCCGAAACCGGAATGCCGGAGACAAAGACAGGAACATCAGAAGTTACTTATAAATATCTGAATCCTGTTACTTCAGTTACAGCGGCGAAAACGGAATTTACAGTGGAAGAAAAGGGCAGTGAAGATTTCAGTCTGAATGTAGTGGGAGAAAAATCTTCCAAAGGATACAGCGTTTCAGATCCGTCTATTGTCTGGACTTATGACAAAAAAGGTGTTGCGACAATCACAAGAACAAAGAGTGGTGCATGGAAACGTGAAGAGGGAGCACCGGATACCAATCAGTATTTCCTGGCGTCTGATTACAAAGTAACAGGTATTTCTGAGGGCACCGTAACAGTAACCGGAACACCGGTAGACCAGACAAATCATCCGAAACCCATTGTTCTTACCATTAAAGTTACCAAGGGAGATATTCCGGACACTGATAATCAGGCACTTGCAAGAGAAGGGGCACAGATTGCTGTTGACTGGATCAAAGCAAATTATGCAGATGGATTCAAATATGGAAATGAATGGCCGGTATTTACATTGATCCGCCATGGAGAGACCATTCCTCAGGAACAGCTGGATGCATATTATGAGTCTGTTGTGAAAGAAATCAAAACCTGGACACCGGATAAGAAACCTACAGACATTGCCAAAGTTGCCATGGCACTGACGATTATCGGCAAAGATATCACTGATATTGAAGGAATCAACCTGGCAGAATGGATGTATGACTCTACACATCTGACAGACGGTTCCAACGAATTCCTTTGGGTATTACTTGCACTGGATGCAGCAGACATTAAAATTCCGGACAATGCAAAATGGACAAGAGAAGCCATGATCGAAGGTCTTCTGAAATTCCAGAATCCAGAAAAAGGATTCTTCGGTCTTACAGATAACAAAACAGGAAGCATAGATCTTACAGCCATGTCACTGCAGCCATTGTCAAGATATCAGGCAAAAGATCCAAAAGTAGAAGCTGCAGTAAAGAAGGCAGTCAGCTGGCTGAAAAATGCAGTGGGGGATGATTACGGATTTGGAACATCTGAGGGAACTTCTCAGGTAATCCTTGCACTTACCGCACTTGGTATTGACCCGACTCTTCCGGAAGAAGGGTTTGGTTCTTCTAATATGAATATGATCACCAATCTGATGGATTATAAAGGCAGCAAAGGTGGATTTATTCATACACCTGGAATGGATATCGTATACGAAATTTCCACGATTCAGGCACTGGAGGCATTTGATTCTTATCTGATGCTTACCAAAGATAACACCGCTTACTGGGATCTGAAAGGATCTGCACATGTAACACACAAATGGTCACAGTGGAAAACAACATCTGCTGCAACTGTATTTAAGAAAGCAGTACAGACCCGTATCTGTTCTGTATGTGGGGCAAAAGAAACCAGAGAAACAGGAAATAAACTGAAAGCTACCATGAAGGTCAGTGAAACAACACTGCCTATGAAAGTTGGTCAGACTGTTAATAATTTCAAAGTGACAGGAATGGCAAAAGGGGATTCTGTAAAATCCTGGAAATCCAGCAATACCAAAATTATTAAAGTAAGTGGCAAATCCAATGGAAGATGTAAACTTACTGCTCAGAAACGTACTGGCACTGCCAAGATTACTATTACACTGAAAAGTGGGCTTAAGAAAACAGTAAATATTAAAGTACAGAAAACAGCTGTAAAAACAACTAAAATTACCGGATTCAGAGGTGGAAAAAATTCTGTTACTCTGAAAAAAGGAGAAAAGTTTAGTCTGATTCCTGTACGCAGACCAGTTTCCAGTAGAGAAAAAGCAATCTTTACAAGCTCAAACAAGAAAGTTGTAACTGTAGATGCAAAAGGACATATTAAAGCACTGAAAGCCGGCAAGGCAACTATTACTGTAAAAATCAATAAAAAGAAAGCAACCTTTAAAGTTACTGTAAAATAATGGAGGAAGCACTATGAAGAAATGGAAAGGATGTCTTCTGGTGATTGTTGCCACAATCTGTCTGTTCTGGATTTTTCCGGAACAGACACCGGCAGCATCTGATTCGGTAATCGTTTCCGTAGAAAAAAGTACACTTGGTCAGGGCTTTATTGTAGAACCAACCACAGTGCAGCTAAAATCCGGGGATACTGCAAAAACAGTTACGGAACGGGTATTGAACAGCAATGGAATAAAATTTAAAGCTTCAAAGGAAAACTCTGTTGGATATTATCTTTCTGGTATTGAAGATCCAGGCAGAGGAAAAATAAATCCTCCGGAATTTTTAAAAACACAGATTGCAGCCCAGGATATTACTATTACCGAGGATAAAACACCAGATTATTTAAGTGAATATGATTACACAAAGCAATCAGGCTGGATGTACAGCGTAGATGGTGTATTTCCGGACCATGCAGCAGATGCGGTCAGCTTAAAAGGCGGAGAAGTGATTCGCTGGCAGTTTACACTTATAGGATACGGTGAGGATATCAAGAACGGAGACCCATCCATTGCCCCTTCTGAAAGACTCAGTGGAAGTTACAGCAGAGAAAAAATTTATCCTGTTCTTGCTTATATAAAAGCAACGGAAGAGCTGAGAGGAAAGGATGATGTGAATACAGCATATGGAAACTGCGTGAAGGCTGCCGGAGATCTGACAACAGGTAAATCCGGTATTAGGTCTTACCTTGGTGTACTGAATAATGCAGCAGAAATTGGTATTCTTTCAAATGTGAAACTGGAAGAGGGAATTTCATCGGAAATAGTGGTGAAATATGGAACAGAGCAGGAATCCATTCGTTTTCCAGAAACCCTTACAGCACAGAAGGATACAAAAGACAACAGTACGACTATAAAACTTACAGGAATTACCTGGGAATGCCTGAAAGGATATGACTCCATGAAAGCAGGATATTACTATTTCACACCTGTGATCACGCTGAATTCAAATCAGTATCTTCTGAAAATCGGAGTACAGCTTCCACAATTAAAAGTGATTGTCAAAAAAGAAAACGGAGAAACTCCAAAACCGGAAAATCCTCCGACACCGGGACTTTCACCGACTCCGACACCGTCACTGGCACCGGTAAAAGTAAAGGCAGGATACAAAACGGTAAAAGCAGGTTATGCAAAAAAGACCATTACACTTAAGATCAGTGCAGAAAAAGGTGCATCGGTAGTTGTAAAATCCGGAGATACCAGAGTCGTTTCCATAGACAGCAAAAGGAATGCTGTAATCCGGGGAACTGGAAAAACAGAGATCCGGGTAACTGCATCCCTGAAAGGCAGGAAGACAACAACCCTGAAAATTCCGGTATACATAAGTCCTGCAAAACAACCGACACCGGCAGCAAGGTCAAAGAAATCCAGACAACTTACAGTATCCTGGAAAAAGGATTCCAATGCTTCCGGTTATCAGGTGATGTATTCCACAGATAAGAATTTCAGAAAAAAATGCAAAACAGTAACTGTAAAAAGTTACAAAACTGTCAGCACTGCCATTAAGAAACTTACCGGTAATAAATACTATTATGTACGCACCAGAAGTTACAAAAAAGTTTCCGGAGGAAATCTTTATGGAAGCTGGAGTACAGCAAGAAAGATAAAAGTAAGAAAATAGGCAACTGTTCAGCAGGTAGTATATCGCGAGGGTACGGAACAGTTACGAAAATAGCACAGTAGTTGTTTCAAAAACATATTACGAAAAAAAACAATAGTCATGTTGTTGAAAAATATTGCTCAATATGGGGATTTGTGTTATAATCTTCACAAATGAAATAGATATGGAAATGAAACAATTACCGGTTTTAAGTTCTGTTGGTGACATTTTAATGGACCAACAGCTAAGAGGGAATTAGGTGAGAATCCTGAACAGTCGTGCTGCTGTATGCGTGCAGCCAGATTTTGTTATCCATTGCATGTTATGTGAGAAGGAAAAATCTGGTGCTACTGCGTGAGTCAGAATACCTGCTTAGAGCTGTGGCTGTTTATTACACGAAATGATAAACAGAGAGGGACATTGTTTTGTATGCATAATAATGCAGAATAACGGACAATTTCCCAGCCCAGCATCATTATCTGAAAAATCAGGTGATGATCAGAGTAATACACAAAGAATAATAGGCACAATGTCCGATCACGGATATTGTGCCTTTTTTACTTGAGGAGAGGCTGAAATGGGAAGTGTAGTAACAGTATGTGGTCAGAAAATATATACCAGAGAAGAGGCAAAAAAAATAAAGAAAAAAATCTGCTGATCGGAGATGCATATCAATGCATTGATGAGCAGGCTTTTCGTAATAACATCAAGATCAGAAGACTGGTTTTGGATTCCAATGTAACCGAGATTCGGAATAATGCTTTTTTTAACTGTACGTCAATGAAAAGCATCGAAATGCCAGGAGTAAAAGTGGTAGGACAGGGAGCATTTGAAGGGTGTGTGAATCTTGGGAAAGCAGAGTTTTCAGATTCTGTACAAAAACTTGGAAAGGCGGCTTTTGCAGGCTGTAAAAGACTGAGGGAAGTAAAAATCAATCCAGACAGTAAAGTGAAAATCATTTATCCGGATACTTTCAGGGAATGTCAGAATCTGGAAGTCATACAGCTTCCGGAGGGAACTGCCAGTATCCAGACCAGAGCATTTTATCGTTGTGGATTTAAAAATCTGGAATTACCGGAAGGGCTGAAAAGCATTGGAGACAGTGCATTTCTGAAATGCCGCAGACTGGAATATATAAGAATTCCTTCCAGTGTAAAACGAATTGAAAAATGGGTATTTCATGGATGTGACCGAATGAAAATCCTGGAACTGACACATGATCCGGAATACATAGGAGACTGGATCGTTAACAGAAGTGTTATGGTCCGCTGCAAAAAAGGCAGTAAAGTGGATCAGTACTGTCAGCAGTTTGGATTTCAGGCAGAATATATTTGAGTCATATATTTATTTTTGAAATATCAGATAATTGTTTTCAAAGCACTGAAACGCATCAGACAGGAGGATTTATGAAAAGAAGATTCAGGATTACAGCTAGATACAGGGGGATTCTTTTTCTCCTTTTTTTCATTGCGGGAATATTCTTATTTCCCGGAAAAATTTATGCAAAAGAAAGTTTTCATGGACAGAAGTATCAGTATAATGAATCGAATCAGAGTCAGGTTACTGTAGCTGTGACAATCTCCAGTGACGGGATTCCGATCCGGGGATTTGACGAAGAAGAAACGGCGTTGTCTCACGTAAAAGTTACAGTGCCGTATTTTGATCTGAAATTGTACGGTATGGAACGGTTTTATCGGTATCCTACTGGTGCAACCTGTGATTATGAGCCGGAGCGAGGGATTGTTAAACGACCGACGCTTCTTCATCTTTATATTTATATGCTTGAAAAATATTATCTTGGTATTCCGGAGGAGCAGTGTGGCAAGGGTTACGGAAAAAACGAAATTTTTAATAAAGGACATTCTGATCGGATCTTTTATATGAATGGAGAGGAAGCTTACTTTACTTTTGAAGGAAGTAACAATGAAGAGAGGAAGCTTCTTTCAGTTACAGGTTCTGCCACTTCTCTGTATATGACAAATTTCTGGGGGCATGATGAAAATCTGAATTATTATGTGAATCATGAATATCCGCTTATGTGGTCTGAATGGGGCGCATCTGCAGATTATATTCTTCTGGAAGATGGAGATACTGTGGATCTGGCTATGTTTACAGACTATAGTTTTTACCAGCGAAGTGGATTTACCTTTTTCAGTCAGGATGATTATCAGCTCCAGATAGGAGAGACTCTCAGAACAAGGACCTATAATCAGAAAGGTTCTGTAAGTGACAGTTCTGGCAATTTTTATACACCGGAACCATCTTCCATGACAGATCTGGATGTGAAACTTTATGACGAAAACTGGAATCTTATAAAAAATCTGGAATATGACAGTGAGGGGTATATCTCCTGTACTTTTGACAAAGCAGGAACCTGGTATCTTCAGGGAGAAGAAAAATCTCTGGCAGGTCAGAACGGAGCGGCCATTGCACCGGCAACGGCCAGAATCACAGTCAGTGACAATGGAAGCACTCTGTCCGTAAAGAAGCTGAAACTGACAACAGAGGGAAACAAAAACCAGATCTCAGTTGGAGAAAAACTTCGGTTGAATGTGGAAATCCTGCCTTCTACAGCATTGTTTCAATCTGTAAGATGGCAGGTAAAAGGAACAGCAGGATATGTAGATTATCTTGGGGTTTTTCATGGGAAAGCATACATAGACAAAGATCAGAGTGTTACAGTAACAGCTGTTTCAAGAGCCGACAGAAGCATACAGGATTCTGTACAGATCTTTGTAAAAGCAGACAGGGAAACAGTGGCAAGAGTTAAAAATACAGAATCTCTGATCGATGCCATTGGTTCTTCGGAAAGAGACATCACTTATACGAAAGAATGCGAGCAGAAGATACAGGCGGCAAGAAAGGCATATGATGCACTGGGAAAAGGATCTGTTGCATATCAGAATGTGAATGGAGAAAAAACAAAGTTTCTGGAAACTGCGGAACTTACTTACAAAAAACTGAAAGAAAACGCAGAAAAGGTAACACCAAGCCCGAAACCAACTCCGAAACCGACGCCAAAACCAACACCAAAACCAACCCGAAAGCCAACACCAACACCGAAACCGGTGGCAAAACCCAAAGTAAATACTACTAAGATTACTTCCGTAAAAAAGGTAAAAAGCGGTGTTCTTACTATAAAATGGAAAAAGGCATCCCAGGTTTCCGGATATGAGATCCAGATGAGTACAAACTCAAAATCTGGATTCAAAAAGATCCGTTCTGCAAACAGCAAAACAGTTGTTTACAGAAAGACAGGTTTGCGAAAAGGCAGAAATTATTATTTCCGTATCCGTTCTTTCCGTATATATAAAGGAAAGAAATATTACAGCAGCTGGTCAAAAACAGTACGCGGCAGGCCATAAAAAGCCTTTCATCATAAAATTAAAGGAGGAAGAGAATGAAGAAAAAAGCATTAAGCTGGCTGTTGTCAGCCTCCATGACATTAAGTGTGTTCTCCGGTGCTCTGCCTGTAACGGCAGCGGATTTCACTGATGTTCAGGAAGAAACAGAAGAAACAGGAGAAACAGGAGAAACTTCTGTGGATGTCCAGTCTGAAGATGCGGATCAGACAGAAACAGAGACAGAAGAGGAAGAAGTACAGGTAACAGACAGCGAGGGGGCAGATCAGTCAGACTTACAGGCTGATTTTACAGATGATGCGGCAGATTTTGCAGGTGAAGAAAATACATCAGAGGGACCGCAGGTAAAAAACAATAAAACAGTCTATACATTGTATACAAGGAAGGCATCAAAAGGTGTTACCAGTTCGAAAAGAATTGAAATAGGGCAGATGTTTGAAGGCAGTAATCTGACCTATGAAGCCAAATATAAAGATGGCAGTGAAGCAAAAGTATGGAATGATGAGATCATGCAGGATATCAGTACGGAGACAGCTGATGTACTGGAGTATACAGTTATTGCCAAAGATTCTGAAGGCAGAGAATCTGTGCCTGTAAGCATCACCTTGAAAACAGTAGATGTTCAGGTAGAGTTTGAAAGCGATTCTCTGATCGAAAATAGTTCAGAATATTATTATCTTTATGATGAAAACAGTGATAATAAAATTCAGACAAAGATCAGTTATGTTGTTGGTGGTGAAAAAGTTGACAGCCTTCCGGAAGACCTTACCCTTACCTGGTCCGGTGGAAATGGCCTGATCTCAGCAGACGAAAATAATGTACTTACGATCAGCAAGCCAGCACAGAAAACCCAGGTTTCTTTTACCTATGGTGTAAAAGAATCGAATCTTCTCTGGTATCCGGATACGATTGGCTTTAACGGAAGACTTACCATTTATCCAGAAAACCTGAAAGTAACAGGTAAGTATGAAGTTACCATGCCGGAAGATGGACGTGTACTGAATCCTATATCAATAGGTTTTACATCCAATTATTCTGCTTCCGAATTGAATATAAAATCTTCTGATCCGGATGTGGCAGAGGTAACTGCCAACAGTGGATGGAGTGGAGACACCCTCCGTATAACACCGAAAAAAATAGGAAAAGCAGTGATCGTAGCAAGCTGGATCCGGGACAAATCCAATTCCGCTACATTTACTGTAAATGTCAAAGGTGTCAGTGTGGAAGCGGCAGACGGATCAGGAACCAAATCTGTTGTAATTGATCCAACAGATGAAAACAGTGGTAAACTGGCTCTGGCAGCTTCCGGAACATATAAAAAGGAGACTTTCACCTGGTCAAGTTCTGATGAAAACATTGCAACTGTAGACGAAAATGGTGTGGTAACGGGACTGAAAGAAGGTTCTGTAACCATTTATGCTACGTCTTCACGTTCTACAGAAGAAGCTCCTCTGAAAGGTGGTATTGTTCTTCAGATAAAAGAAAACCAGAAACCATATCTTGAGGATATGGAGTTTAACGACTGGAATAATTATGAAGGATGGCAGGCTGCAACAGACGGATTCCGTCAGACAATTCAGAATTATGAGATCACTGTAAAGAATACTAATACAGCATCTTTTAATTTTGTGCCACATTTTGATGACGAAAAATATGATGTAGTTTTATCTTCTCAGGAATACGGTGGAGAATATAAAGACACAGCACTTGAAAACGGAGTAAAATCTTCAAATGCAAATGCCCTGGAGCCCGGACATAACCTTATTTATATCAAGGTAACAGACAAAGCAGATACATCCAGAGTTACCACCTATACATTTGATATTTTCCGCCCATATACAGATCAGAACACATTAACTACCCTGGTACTTTACCCGAACGGAAGTACAGCTCTGAAGTATCCTACATACAAAAACAGAACAGAGGGAACCATGTTCCAGGTAAAAGAGGATGGAACCATTGGTAATGCGGGATATTCACCCTCTGTATATAATTATCAGGCATATGTATTTGGAAAAAGAACAGACAAAATCACATTTCAGACAAGATTTGCCACACAGCAGGAACATGTTTATCTGACGAAAGATGACGGAGAACCACAGGAAGTAACTTATGACTGGGCTACTGACGAGCAAACATTGAATGAAACAGGAAGTACAGTGTTCAGGTTTGAAGTAATGTCTGACAAGGCTTATGCAGCTGCAAAAGCGGAGGCAGAAAAAAATGGAACAGAATTTGTTTTTGCTCCTGAGAAAACATATACCATTACAGTAGATAAGGTAGATCCTCTGGGAATTGACAGCAGGATGGAAGATGCAGAAGTGACAGACGGTATGCTGTATGCACCTGGATTTGACCCGGCACAATATTCCTATAGTGTACTTCTGGATTCTGGCAAAAAAGAAGCAACTCTGAAATTCCATGTACAGAAAGATATTGAAGTATATTATCAGACCTCTAATTTTGGACAGGGAACAAAGCTTACCGGTGAAGAAGATCCAGAAGGTCCGGAGGGAACACTTCTTTATACTGCAATACTGAAACCAAAAACATCTCCATGGGCATCCGATCCGACCATTGCACTGAAAACTTATAATGACGACAAAACTGAAAGCGGATTTGTTTCTTATACTTTCTCTTTGAAAGAAAGAGATACAAAAGATGCTATGCCGGACAGTGTGGAAGGTTATCTGTGTATCGGAAGCCAGTACACAAACAAAGGTAGTTATGGCCTCCTTCCGGAACGTACACTGAAGAAAAACGGAGATACTCTTTCACTTGGTAACTTTGGTGGATACATTACCTATAAATATGATACTCCAATCCAGAACAGCAGCACCAATCCATATGGTATTGACTTTATCGCATATGGAAACTCCAATGGCGGACAGAGCTTTGCAGAGCCTGGAAGTGTACAGGTTTCCAAAGACGGACAGACCTGGTATGACCTGGCAGGTTCCGTGCATTATGATGATGAAGCAGACTGGAATTATTCTATGACTTATACCAGAAACAGTGACGGAACTTCTTCCTGGACAGACAGTGATGGCAACAGTGGAACCCACTACCTCTATCCGGACGCAAAAGAATATCCTTATTACACATGGAATGATAGCAACAGCCAGTCCATGACAGTAACAGGTCTGAAACTGATCAATGATTCCAGAGATCCATATGGAAGTAAACAGGCAGCATACCCTGATTTTGGATACTGTGATGTAAACCAGAATGCAGCAGCTGCAGATATGGGCAAAGCAGGAAATCCATATGCAGGACACGCCGCATTTGGTGATGGATTTGATCTTGACTGGGCAGTGGATGCAGATGGTATGCCGGTACAGCTTGACAGTATCAGCTACATTCGTGTATCAACAGCCAGCAGCATTTATGCAGGCATTATCGGTGAAAAATCAACAGAAGTTACTGCTGTTTATCGTACAGCTAATACAGCAGAAGAAGCGGTAGGCAGAACAACAGCACCAACTTCTGTTACAGTTAACGGACAGGAAGTTTCCCTGGATGCACAGGTGACAGACCTTACTTATACAGGAAAATCTCTGGATGTAAAAGTAACTGCAGAAGAAGGTGCCAATATCTATATTAACGGACAGAACGGAGCAGAAAGAACTTACGAAACAGCTCCAAAACATGGAATTCTTCGTGTGATCACACAGACAGGCGAAAAAGAGCCGGATATCCGTTATATCCGTCTTCACAGCCAGGATGCTCTGGATCATGCAGCAGCACAGTCAGTAATTGAAAAGATCAATGCTATCGGCAAAGTGACTCTGGACAGTCAGGCTGCAATCCAGGACGCAAGAGATGCATACGAAAATCTGACAGAAGAGCAGAAAGCACTTGTTACAAATACTGATGTTCTTGTAAAAGCAGAAAAAGATTATGCAGCACTTGTAAAAGCCAATACAAAGATTCCTGCAACATCTGTAAAGACAAATGTTGGTGGCAAGAAACTGTACAAAGGTCAGACTTATCAGCTGAAAGCCATTATGGCTCCGGCAGACACTACAGACAAAGTTACCTGGAACTCTTCCAATAAAAAAGTGGCAACAGTTGATAAGAATGGTAAGGTCAAAGCTCTGAAAAAAGGCAAGACCATTATTACAGTCAGAACAACCAGCGGCAAAACATTCCGCTGTGGTGTCCATGTATATGAAGTAAAAGCGACACAGATTCGAGTAACAGAAAAGAAAAATATAACTGTCTCAAAGAAAACTATCAGAAAGGGCCAGTCTTATCAGATTAAGATCCAGCTTAAACCAAAGAATACAACAGACACTCTGAAATGGAAATCTTCCAACAGTAAAGTGGCAAAAGTAAATGCAAAGGGAAAAGTAACAGGTCTTAAGAAGGGTACTGCAGTAATTACTGCAACAACTTCTGGTGGAATCAAAACAACAATTAAAGTAACTGTAAAATAAAGATTTTATAAATGTTCCATTCTTCCTGCCGGAGAATATTCCGGCAGGGCAGTGGAATATTTGCAGATAAAAAGAATTTGCAGGAGAAAACAATGCACAGAATAAAAGATTCTGTCTGTTGTTTTCTGTTGCACAGAGAAATATGCGGATAAGGAGAAATGAGATGAAGAAAACAGAAACAAAAAGTAGGAATATAAGACAGTCATCCATGAAAATAGCAGTGGTGTTTTCAGCGGCGGTTTTCTGTACGACCGGAGGATACACCAGCGTAAAAGCAGATTCACTGAAAGATGTGATAACGAAAACAGCGGAGTATGAAACAGAAACCGTGACAGAACCTACAGTGGCGTCCATTGGCGGAGAATGGACAGTCATGCCTCTTGCCAGAGGTAATGTAGATGTGCCGGATAATTATTTTGAAAAATACAGAGCCAATGTTGAAAAATACCTGAAAGAAAATGATGGAGTTTTAAGTGACTATAAGTATACAGAATATTCCAGGGTGATTCTGGCACTGAAATCTACAGGAGCAGATCCTTCTGATATAGGTGGCTATGATATACAGAAACCGCTGGAGGATTTTGACACAGTTACCTCTCAGGGACTGAATGGTGCTGTATATGCACTGCTTGCTCTTAATGCAGATGATCCTGCCGGACATAAAGATCAGGATCTGGAGAAAAAATATCTGAATTATATTCTGGAACAGGAAAAAGCAGATGGAGGTTTTGCACTGGATACCAACAGTGATCAGGCAGATATTGATATGACAGCTATGACCCTGCAGAGTCTGGAACCTTATCAGGATCAGAAAGAAGTAAAAGAAGCCATTGATAAAGGAATCGAAATACTGGCAGCAGGACAGGAAGAAAATGGTGGCTATGTTGCATATGGCTGTGACAGTTCAGAATCGGTATCCCAGGTGATCGTTGCATTAAGTACCTATGGAATTGACTGTAATGAAGATGAGCGATTTGTAAAAAATGACAAAGGTCTTTATGACACCCTGATGGAATATCAGCAGAAAGATGGCGGTTTTTCCCATACACTGGATGGAGAATCTGATGGTATGGCTACAGATCAGGCTTTCTGTGCACTGGTATCCTACGAACGAATGAAAAATGGTGAAAACAGTTTTTACAATATGACAGATCAGAAATAAGGGGAGAAAAAATGACAGATAAGATCAGAACTCTTCAGGAACAGCTGGGAAAGATCATTAAAGGAAAAAAAGAAGTCACAGACAAGATTATTATGGCAATTCTTGCCAGAGGACATGTGCTTCTGGAGGATGTTCCCGGAGTAGGAAAAACTACCACAGCTCTTGCATTAAGTAAACTGATGGGAATGGAATTTCAGCGTATTCAGTTTACGCCGGATGTTGTTCCTTCGGATGTAACCGGATTTACCATGTACAACAAAGAAACAGGAAAGTTTGAATACAGACCGGGGGCGGTTATGTGTAATTTCCTTCTTGCAGATGAGATCAACCGTACTTCAAGCAAGACCCAGGCAGCACTTCTGGAAGTAATGGAAGAAGGAAAAGTAACGGTAGATGGAGAAACACATGTAGTTCCGCAGCCTTTTGTAGTACTTGCAACAGAAAACCCGGTAGGTTCTTCCGGAACCCAGATGCTGCCGGAGTCTCAGCTGGACCGTTTTATGGTAAGTCTCAGTATGGGATATCCGGATCATGCCAGCCTGATTAATATTCTGAGAGACAGACAGGATATCAATCCACTGGAAAAAGCAGAGACTGTTATTCAAAGAGAAGAACTTTTAAATCTTCAGGACCAGGTTCAGAAAGTTTATATGGATGACAGAATTCTGTCTTATGTAGCAGATCTTGCAGAAGCGACCAGAGATCATGAACTGATTACTTTGGGATTAAGTCCCAGAGGAACTCTGGCTCTCTGTCGCATGTCAAAAGCGGCAGCTTTTGTAGAAGGCAGGGATTATGTAGTGCCGGAGGATATCAAAAAAGTATTTGGAGATGTGGCAGGGCACAGAATGGTACTGGAATCCAGGGCACGATATGAAGACAAGACGTCCAGGGAAATTCTTGATGAGATTCTTGACACAGTTCCTGTGCCGAAAGTAGAGGGATAATGAAAAACAGAGTAATATGGCTTTTATGGCTGTTCTGTATTGCCGGTGCAGCAGTGATCACAGGAGAATACCTTTTTGTATGTGTACTGGCTGCAACGGGAGTGCTTATGATCGTGTCCTGTATTTACGGTGCTTTTTCCGGCAGAAAAACAGAAGAACAGTTTGTGCTTCCTGAAAAAGCAGAACAGGGAACTGCCTTTCAGGGAAAAATGAAATTCACAAATCAGTCTTTCTGGCCAGTATTTTGCGGAAGTGGAAGCATCTGCTGGGAAAACAGACTTACCGGTGAAAAAGACAATATAAAAATAGACTTTTCCATGAGAGGAAAAAAAGAAGAACAGGTTTCCTTTCAGGGAAAAAGTGATAGTTGTGGCTGTATAAAATTCAGTTTTACAGATTGGAAAGCAGAAGATCTTTTTCGGATTCTGGCATTCCGAAGGAAAGCAGACCTTGACAGAGAGATGGTGGTTATGCCTGTAAGATCTCATATGGATATCGGTATTCTTTCCAGAGAGGGTTTTGATATGGAAAGTTTCAAGTATTCCAAAGATCGTCCGGGAGATGATCCGGGAGAGACTTATGATATCCGGGAGTATCGTTCCGGGGACAGTATCCGCCAGATTCACTGGAAATTATCCGGAAAACTGGATAAAGTGATGATCCGGGAAAAAAGTTATCCGGTAGATGAGGCAGTACTGATTCTGGCAGACCCCTGTCTTGAAGAAAGCTCTCCGGCAGTATCTGAGGCAGTTGTGGAAATTTATAGCGCTGTTCTTTGTAGTTTTACGGAACAGAAAATTCCCTGTCAGACAGCTGTTTATGATCCTGTATCCGAACAGCTCTGCCTGGAAAAAGTGGAAACTCTTCAGGATTATGAAAGTGTTCTTTATCAGTTTCTGCGTCATAGCAGTGGATTTGGAGCACCGACAGTGATCAGAGATTATCTGAAAAATCCAGGACAGAAAACATTTGCTGCCTATATTTATATTACAGGAAATCCTGACGACAGAGAAAGTGATCTGCTTCCAAAAGAAGCACAGATTGTAACTCTTCACAGAGGAGAAAGTGCAGCACATAACGGAAATGAAATTATTTTTACAGAAAAAAATTATCGTCAGGAACTTGGCATTAAAACAACTGACAGGAGATCAGGCTATGGAGCTATGGGTAACAGAGACAAAAAAGAAAAGGACGGAAAAATTCAGCCGGAAAATACCTGATATTATCATAACAGTTCTGCTGGTTCTGGCTGTTACCGGTATGGGTGGCTGTCTGATTCTGAATGAGCTGGTACAGAAAATTTCGCTGACCGGATTTCTGGCAGGAGTACTTTGGGGAAGTTTTCTGTGTTTTGGAATTCTGTCAGGTCAGAAAAAATATGCTGTTGGCAGTGGTGGGTTTCTTGTTGTGACAGCGGCAGCTGCTGTGTTTCTCTGGAAAAGAATTCTGGAAGGTGGAATTTTTTACTGGAACAAAATGGCAGACACTCTGGGCAGTCGCAGTGGTATCTATCTGGCAAAATATGAAATCGCTTCCGGAAATAATAGAGCAGAACAGATCCTTTTCCTGATATTTCTGGGACTGGTGGCGGGAATGGCAGGAATGGCAGTCCATAAAGCCGGACTTACAATACTGGTAATTCTCTGGGCAATGGTTCTTCCAGTGTGTATGTTTTATCTTCAGCAGATACCAGATATGAATCAGGGACTGTTCTTTTATATGGCAGTACTTCTGGAACTGAATGAGATGATGTTCCGGAAAAAGAACAGGATCTGTGCAGGAAACAGAGGAATTGTGGCGGCCGCAGGAATTTTTTTCTCAGCAGTTATCGTAATAGCCGCAGTATTCCTTCTGGAAATGATGGTTCCTCAGAAAAATTACGAAGATTCTTTACTTGTAAAAAATGCAGGAAAAGAGATTACAGATAAAATTGAAGATTTTCGGTATAAAAAAGGTGAGATTAATTCTCTTCCCAATGGAAAACTAAAAGAAACCGGAGAATGGACTGCGTCAGAGGAAACAGCACTTTCTGTGACTATGGAGCATCCGGATTCTCTGTATCTGAGAGGATTTACAGGAAGTGTTTACGACGGAGATCAGTGGAAAACTGTTTCGACGGAGACCGCTTACGACCAGAAAAATCTGTTTTACTGGCTTCATCAGGATAATTTTCATGGAGAAACTCAGCTGTCAGAAGTGAGAGGGCTTGTAAATGATGACAAACTTTCAAACGAAACAGGAAAGGTTACTGTAGAAAACCGAAAAGCAGACAGCAGATATGTGTATATTCCGTATGAAACGAACCAGCTTCCGGAAAATTACAGCAACATTAACGGAAATGCAGACAGTATGCTGACAGCAAAGGGATTTTTCGGAGAGAGAAAGTATACATTTTCTTCTCTGGGAAATCTGGTAAAAGATTTTACTGTATTAAGTGCGGAAAGTTATCAGGTGCTGGCAGAACAGCCGGATTCTGGTTACAGACAGGAAGAAAGTTATTATAACAGTTTTGTATATCAGCAGGATACAGACCTTTCGGACAACCTGACCACATTGTTTCAGAAAGAACTGGGAAATGGTGGAAATCCGGATCAGGGACATACTGATTATTATACAGCTATTTCCAGAATACGGGCTTATCTGGAAAAAAATATGACTTACAGCACAGCTACAGATGTTTATGACGGCCAGAAAGATTTTGTGGAAAATTTCCTTACAGAATCCAAAATTGGTCACAGTGTTCATTTTGCTTCAGCAGCGACACTGATGTTCCGTTATTATGGAATTCCTTCCAGGTATGTGGAAGGATATCTGATCACGCCAGATGATATAAAAGATAAAAAATCCGGTGATACCATAGATATCAGCGGACAGAACGGACATGCATGGACAGAGATCTATATTGATGGTATGGGCTGGGTGCCGGTAGAAATGACACCGGAATATTACGATGTTATGGAAGAACCGGATCTTACTGCAGGGCTGGAAGCAAAAGGGGCAAAAACAGCACCTCTTCCGGAAACAGAAAACAATACGAAGCAAAATCCTCCTTCCATACAGACTCACTGGAATCTGAAACTTGCAGTTACCGGAGTAATAGAATTTATTCTGCTGCTTCTTGCAGTTTTTGATCTTTTTGGAATAGGTTTCTTTCTGACAGTGTGTATTCTCCGGACAGTTGCAAATATCAGAAGAAAAAGAGCTTTCCAGTCAGAAGACGGAAAGAAAGCAATCAGAGCTATGGCAGGTTATGCAGGCAGACTTTACAAAAAAGGAAGTTTTGACAAAAAACTTTCTCTCCAGTTTGAAAATGCATGGCAGACAGGTCAGAAAGCAGCTTTCAGTCCTCACGAAATCTCACAGGAGGAACGAAGGGAAGTGGAAGAATGTGTAAAAGTTCTGAAAAAAGAACTTCTGAAAAATACAGGCTGGTATGAAAAATGGATTATGAAATATATCGAAAGATTATACTGATCCTCAGATGGAAGGAGGGGAGAATACAGTGAATCGAAAAAATAAACACAAAAAAATACTGCCGGTTATTCTGGTGCTGATCTCCCTTCTTTTTTTTGGAGGAGCATTATTTCTGGGAATCAGAGGACAGTCACCTGAAACAATAGAAAATCCTGTCCAGGGGATCAGCCCCAGGAGTTCTATGAAAGGATATCTGGGAAAGGGATATGCATTTGCAGATTTGAACACAGATTCAGCAGATGCCCAGAGCAGTACGCTGGCTCAGATACCTGAAGATACAGAAGAGCAGGAAGAAGAACCAGATTCTCAGGATGAAGAAGTAACAGAAGAACCGGAAGTCTCAGGCGAACCGGATCAGATTTTCGTGCCTTCAGATGAAAGTCAGGGAGATCCTTCCGAAGATATTTCTGATCAGAATCAGGAAAATACAGTTCAGTATGAGCCGGACAGTGAAGAAAATAACAAGGAAGAAGAAACACCGGATAAGAATGATGATAACAGTCAGGATGGCGCGGATATACCGGAGGAAAATACTCCGACACCTGCTCCTGAAGAAAACAGATATCCTACGGTAGCAACAGATCTGACGGATGGAGAGACCGTCAATGCATCTTACAGAACTTTTTATGTACAGGCATTTGATTATCAGGGTAGTATTCTTTCATCTTCTTCCGTAGAGGTTTCAGGAAATGGTCAGAAGATTTATTCTGTCAGCACAGATGGAGAGGGAATCATAGCCTATCGTATGGAACTGACAGAAACAGAAAATACAGTAAATATCAAGGTAACAGACAGTGAAGGATGGACGACCACTCTTCCCACATACAAAATTTACAAAGGAGAAGAAGAGGCAGATCAGCCGGCAGGAACTATAAATATCAGTATTACAGCCGGTACGGTAGGACTTGGAACAATTCTTCCTTCCACTCCGGTTGAGTTTTACCAAGGAGAACAGCTTTCTTCTGTACTTTTGCGTCTGCTGGATGAAAATGGGTTTGACTGGAGAAACGAAGGAAGTGCTACCAGCGGATTTTATCTTCGATCTATAGGAAGAAGCGGACTGACAGCCGGAGCTTCCATACCAGATGATCTTATGACTCATCTGGAGGCAGTTAACAGTCAGCTGACAGATCATGATAATGACTGGCTGGGAGAATTTGATTTTACCATGGATTCCGGATGGCTTTATTTTGTAAATGGAGAATATATGAATGTTGGAATGGCCGGCTATTTCCCTGCAGACGGAGACAGTATAAAACTTTGCTTTTCACTGTATGCTGGTGCTGATGTAGGCTCCGGACAGAACGGCGAGACATGGGGGGACTGGTCATGAAAAGATTTCTTGCAGGAATTTTATCGGCAGTACTTATTATAGGGAGCATTCCTGTTTACGGTGCCGAAAACCAGGAAATCGCTCCTCAGGCCGAAAATATACAGAATACAGAGCTTCAGCAGAGCCCGGAGGAATCTGACCATGGAGACAGTTTGGGAGATGCAGAAGGTGCTGTAGAAGAAAATAATCCGGAAGAGGGCGATAACAGCATCCGGAATCCGGAAGAAATACCGGCTGTTACAGAAGCACCTGAATTAACGGGGACACCGGAACAGGAACCGGAAATTACTGAAGTTCCGGAAGAAGAAAATCCGGAAGAAGATCCGGAAGAGATGGATTTTAATGATGGAGAGATCCAGGTGGAAGATGTCGGGGAAGAAAAACCGGATTATCTGGAACATCTGACCGTATATACCAGCCAGAGCAGTACAGCTTCGGAAGCAGTGATGGAACCGGAACGAAGAGAAGATCTGGATGAAGCCTTTGGTGGGAAAGTATATACAGTAGAATACAGCTCCTATGCAACGTCTTCCAGCCTTTATCTGTCGGCAGATATAAGCGACAGTGCGCCGGAAAGTTCCACTGTGTCTATGCAGGCGCTTCTTACCACCGGTGGTGAAAAAACGCAGGTAATGAATCCGAAGGCATATACAGAAGGGCTTCGTTACAGGCTGAACGGACGTACTTTTGCCAATGGAGTCAATGGTGGAAAACGTGCAGTTTATACAATCACAGCAGGAACTGAGGAAGATATACAGACCTATAAACTGGTAGTGTTAAGAAGACTGGATCTGTCTTTTATCGGATGTTATCTGCCGGAGGATACAGATCTGGCAAAAAATCTCATCCCTGGTAAATTTGACAGTACAGTGAGAGATTATGAACTGACTGTCAATTCCGGTGTGGAATATCTGAATATAGTGGCTGGTGCTTATTCCGGCAGTTATTACGGACTGACAGTAAACGGTACAGAATGTAAAGACCGTACCCCTGTTCAGATTCCACTTACAGAAGAAGAAACTGAAATCGTTTTTCAGATGCAGGACGAAAATACTTATCTGGATCCGGAATACGAAGGAATGACTTATACCAGTGAGGGAATCTACCGGATCAGGGTAAAAAAACAGAAAAGCAGTACAGTAAGGTTTGAGATTGCTCCGGACAAGGCGGTAGTCAGCCTGTATGATAAGGGCGGGGAAAGGGTAACCCCTTCAGATGCTTCCGGACTGAATTTTGACGGACTTCTGATGGGAGACAGTTATACGTGGACAGTTTCCTGTTATGGTTACAAAACACAGACAGGAAGTTTTTGTGCCGGAGATACCGACCAGATTCAGGTAAAACTGGAAAGCATAGATGCACCTCAGCCTGAAATTACAGATAATGACTGGATCAATTACAGAAACAGCGACACCAATAATGGAATTACGGATGCGTCCACACCGTCCAGTGCTGCTGAAACCGTTCAGAAATGGGCAATGCAGTTTGGAGGAGACTGGAATGCAGCAGTTACACCACCGTTAATTCTGGGTGGAACACTTTATGTGGCTTCCGGAAAATTTATTTACAGAATTGACAGGACTACCGGGGAAATTCTGGCAGTCAGTGATGAATTGGTGGGAAGTATGGTATTTGCACTGAATCCTCTAACCTATGCAGAAGGTATGCTTTTTGCACAGGTCGGGGGTGGACAGATACAGGCAGTCAGTGCCACAACTTTGAAATCTTTGTGGGTCAGTGAACCGGTAGGAGGACAGACTCTTTCACCAATTACATACAAAAACGGATATATTTATACAGGAACCTGGAATTCGGAGACAACAGCCGGAACTTATTTCGCTCTGTCAGTGACAGATGAAGATCCTTCCAGAGGAGATGAGATCAAATACTGTGCCTGGAAATATACTCATAAAGGTGGATTTTACTGGGCTGGTTCTTATGCATCTGGAGATTATCTGGTATTTGGCTCAGATGATGGTTCCACAGAAGGAAATTATACCAATACCTCTATCTTATATTCCGTATCTACATCCACAGGAATGATGCTGGACAAGCTTACCGGACTGAAAGGAGATATCCGTACGTCGGTATCTTATAATAACGGATATGTATATTTTGCAACAAAAGGTGGTTACCTTTATCGGGTAAAAATGAATCCTGACGGGACATTCGGGCAGGTGTTAAGTTATGACCTGGGAGGAATGGCCACAGCTACACCTCTGGTTTATAAAGGAAGGATCTATATTGGGGTCTGTGGACACGGAGGACAGTTTAATCCGGATGGAGGTCATCATTTTGATGTGCTCCAGGAATCAGATTCCGCACTTTCTCTTGCGTATTCCGTTCCTATAGCAGGATATCCTCAGGCAGCTCCTCTTCTTTCTACTGCCTATGAAGGTGTGGATTATAATAAAGACGGAAAAGCAGATGGGAGAGTCTGTGTTTATTTTACTGCCAATGCCTATCCTGGAGGTATTTATATGCTGACAGACAGTCCGGGTCAGACAGAAGGAAATATTGAAGAAATTTTTACACCGGATACTGCACAGCAGCAATACAGTATCAGCACTTTGTGCGTAGACAGAGATGGAACCATTTATTACAAAAATGACTCCAATTATCTGATGGCGATTGAAACAAACGGAGCATACCTCAGCAGCGTCAGTGCTTCGGCAGACAAAGGAAAAGTTACCTGGGACAGGTCTTTCCGTAAAGACCGTCTCAAATATAATCTGGCACTGGAAGAAGATGCAAAACAGGTAACTTTATCTTTTAAAGTTCCTGATGGAGCATCTCTGAAAATTAATGGTAAAAAAAGTGACGGTACTTATAAGGTGAAGTTTGATGGTACAGAAGCTGCGGTTACTGTGGAAGTCTCTGACGGAAAGAAATCAAGAACTTATGTTTTCTATATTACAGGAGATCAGAGCATACCGGCATTGAAAAATCTGGTAGTAAGTACAAGTAACAGTTATGCAGATGATGCAGCGTATCTGAGTCTGGATCCTGCATTTACACAGGAAAGATATGAATATACTGCTTCCATGTATAATGGAAAAAATGAATTTCTGAATATTTTTGCAGAAACAGAAGAAACGGATGCAAAAGTCACAGTAGAGAGCGTACGTGGGACCAAAAAGATTAACAATTACGGACATACAGCAGGAAGTGGCAATGCCAGCAGGATAGCAGTCTATTTTGGAGATGAGGAAGCAGAAGCAACAGTGAAAGTCAATGTTGAAACAAAAAGTGGTAAAAAAGCTTCTTATCAGGTAATTCTTCAGCGGAAAGACAGTTATCCGCCCCAAATAACAGAAGCCAGAGCAGTGCGTTATGATGAAAAACGGGTTCGGGTAACATTTACATCCAATGAAATGGGAAATTATCAGTACAAGATCGTAAAACCAGGAGAAACTCCGGAATTTGACCTTTCCGGTTCTGTAGAACTTATGACAAGAGATGATAATTCCCTGGATCTGATGATTCCGGAAACAGAAGAAAGAGAAGTCTGGATTCTGGCAAAGGATATTGCAGGAAATCAGATGAGTACACCTGTAAGAATCCAGTTAACTTCTTATGAAGAAATTCGGATAATGATCAAAACAGTACCGACGGATGCGACAGTCACAGTAAAGAACCAGGACGGAGAAGAACTGAAAGCAGGAAAAAATGGCAGATATACATTCCTGAAGGGAAATACATACAGGATTGAAATTACCAGAAAAGGTTACGAGACTCTCATAGAATCGGTGACAGCAGATACAAAAGTTACCAGTTACAGTTTCAATCTGAAATCACTGATGAGTTCAGATGCGGATTTGAAACATCTGTATGTTTCCAGCTCTGATAATTATGGAAAAGGAATACAGAAACTGACGCCTTCTTTTGATAAGAAAGAAACCCATTATACAGCAGTTTACGGTGATGAAAGACAGAGCCTGAATGTATGGGCAGAACCGGAGGAAAAACATGGAACTCTGAAAATCTATGCAGTATCAGGTATCAAAGGCAGTATTGTACAAAAAGATGAAACTATTTCAGAAAGTCATACAAAAGATGGTCACAGATTCTGGAAGATTCTGTTTGCACAGGGAGAAAAAGAAGCAAAGATAAGAATTCAGGTAACTGCAGAAGACGGTACCAGAAAGAATACCTATCTGACTCTGAAACTGACAGATAAAACAGCACCCATCCTGAAAAAAGTAAGTGCAAGTCGTATTTCCACAGATAAGGCATCTGTTGTATACAAAACCAGTGAAAAAGGGTATCGGTATTATCAGGTAGTAGATGCCGGAAAGAAGATTCCCTCTGTGAAAACATCCGGAAAGGGAACGGAAATTCAGGCCGGAACGGATACGATCACGCTTACGGGACTGACAGCCGGAGAAAAAGATCTGGTGATAGCAGTAAAAGACGGAGCCGGTAATATAAGTAAACAACTGGTGATCCGGATCCCGGATATCCGGAATCCAGGCAATGGAAATACAAATGGAAATGGTTCAGGAAAGAATAATGGAGTTATCCATCGGCCAGGAAGTGGAGGACATAAGTCAGAAGCTGTCAAACCTGGAAGTGGTTCAGATGGAGAAGGCTCCAAAGCAAAATTAAAAAAGGTCAGTGGAACAGGCTCCGGCAGTCAGGGAGAAGGCTCCAAAGAAAATCTGAAAAAAGAGAACAAAATAAACAGCAAAGAGAAAAAGAAGGATTCCAGGCAGACAGAAGAAGAAAAAAAATCTGCAAAAACAGACAAAAAGAAATCAGAAAAAAATTCAAAAGAAACAACAGGTTCTGAAGAAACCAAAGATTCAGAAACAGGTTCTTCTGAAGATGCAGGAACTGCAGTGGAAACCGGATCAGAGACATCTTCCGATAGGGAAGAAGAGAATCAGACCGTATCTGCACAGCTGAAAAAGGACTGGAAAGAGGCCGGAGTATATCCAAAGATCCTTTTGCTCATTGCTCTTTTAAGTGCAGCTTATCTTTTTTTCTGGTACAGAGCCAGAAAACATTATCAGAAAAACAGCCGGACAGGATATAAACAGTCGGATTCACGTGGAAATCGGACTTTATTAAAAAGAGGAGAAAAAACATGAAACAGGAACACAAAAAAACATTCAAAGGCCGCCTTCTGGCATGGGTCCTTACATTTGCAATGCTGTGCACAGGAATGAATGTAACTGCATTTGCACAGGATATGTCATTTGATGACGGAACTATAACAGAAGTGCAGACAGAGGAACCGGAAAACTATGAGGCAGACGGAACGGATGAGATTTCTTCAGAGGTAACAGAAGATCAGAGTACTGCTGACGAAACAGAAATCACTGATGAAACAGAAATACAGGAAGATCAGAATGAGGATGCGTTATCAGACGGAAAATCTCAGACAGATGTTTTCAGCGATGGAGCCCAGGAAGATCAGTTTTCTGATGCAGGAACAACAGATGAATCCAATACATCTGTAACGGTATATTTTTCTGTATCTGATGATGAAGTTTATTTAAGCAATACAGAATCACTGCCGGGACCGGTATCCCTCCAGAAACTTACAGTGCCATATTTTGACCTGGCTCTCTATGGACTGGATAAGTTTTACTTTGCATCTGAAAACTATGGTTCAGACGGAGCATCCGAAGGAACAAAGGAAACAGCAGAAGGTAAAGTTACTATGCTCCATCTGTTTATTTATGCAACTGAAGTTCTCTATTGCGGAGTAGACGAAGCAGATGCAGGCAAAGGATATCTGAAAAACGAAGGAATCCTGGGAACCAGCAAACTGAACATCACAGGATCACGTGGTTCTATGTACATGATGGAATTCTGGGATATGGATCAGAACCTGAACTATTATAAAAATTATGAATATCCTCTGGCAGGGCCGGGATTGGGATCAACAGCAGACCAGATCCTTCTTCATGACGGAGATGTCGTTACACTGGCACATTTTTCAGATTGGAAATTTTTTACTGATCCAGGAGCAGGATTCAATTATCTGAAGGCAAATGGACAGATGACACAGTCTGTAGTTACCAAAGGAATTGACAAAGATGTGACTCTGGAAGTTTATCGTACAGGACAGGGAGACGACTATACTACAGTACAGAGAAAGATCACAGGCGAAAGTGCACTGTTCTACACTCCTGTAGAAGATCTGTGGGACGGACGAGTAAGTTCCTGGACAGAACTTGGCATTACAGATGCAGACGGAAATCTGACAGTAGATCTTGATAAGATCCCGGCAGGAGAATACTTTGTCGGAATCGACGGACAGCCTGGCGATAGTACAAATGCAATCTGCTCTGCACCGGGAGGTATTTATCTTACGGTAAAAGAACATGAATGTGTATGGGATGAAGGCAAAGTAACAACCGAACCTACATGTACAAAACCAGGTGAAAAAACTTATACCTGTACAATCTGCCAGAAGACAAAAACAGAAGAAATTCCGGCAGGACATAAATTCGGAAGCTGGAAAAAGATATCGGATGCAACGGTATTCCAGCCGGAGAAACAGCAGGCAGTATGCTCTGTATGTAAAGAAAAGAAAACAAGAGATTACGGAAAGAAACTGAAAGCAACTGTAAAACTGAATCTTACAGCGCTCACACTTCAGAAAAAACAGTCTTCTAAAGCTGTAAAAGTAACTATGGCAAAAGGTGATTCTGTAAAATCCTGGACATCCGGTGACAGAAAAATTGCTTCTGTAGACAAAAACGGTGTGATCAAAGCCGGAACAAAAGCAGGAACAGCCAAAATTACAGTGACTCTGAAGAGTGGAGTAAAAGCCTCCCTGAAAGTAAAAGTACAGAGTAAAAAGGTTACAACAACAAAGATCAGCGGTCTGAAATCAAAACTGACTCTGAAGAAAAAACAGAAAGTTACTCTGAAACCGGTGATCAGCCCTGTTACATCTCAGGATAAAGTTACTTATACATCATCAAACAGCAAAGTGGCAACTGTAAGTAAAAACGGTGTGATCACAGGCAAGAAAAAAGGAACAGCAAAAGTTACTGTCAGATCAGGTAAAAAATCTTATGTGATCAGGATAACTGTAAAATAAGCATAAGATTATTGCAAATAAAAGACAGATATGATATAATCTCGCTGATAATTAAATATAGTTAAAGTAATGAAACAATTACCGGTTTTGAGTTCCTGCACAGTATTTGCTGCAGGCCAAGAGGGAATCAGGTGAGAATCCTGGACAGTCGTGCTACTGTATTTGCGTAGATGTATCACATACCATTGTACTTTTATGTATGAGAAGGGATACGTCGGGAATGCATAAGTCAGGAGACCTGCTTAGAGCTGCTACCAGTTATTACACGCAATGATAAATGGAGTGGGATATTGTTTTATTTGTGTACCCTTAATTCGGGGCAGAAATAAAGCAAAGATCCCTGATCAGAGATATTGCGGTAGCAGCAGGTAATGTTTGAAAACAGATTGAATCTGAAACGCAGTATCCATATGAGATACTGCGTTTTTTTGAATATTACCGGAAAAGGAGGAAAAATGGCAACTACGGTACTTGTCTGGAGGGCAGAAAATCCTGTGATTTTTACCAGAAGTGAGGCAAAAAAGAATGTACAGAAAACACTTTTTATAGGTTCGGATTATGGCAGTATTGGGGAAGAAGCTTTTCGTGGGAATATTAAATTAAGGCATCTGAGTCTGGAAAAAAATATAAAAGAAATCCAGAGAGAAGCATTTCTGAACTGCACGAATATGAAACAGATTGAAATGCCAGGGGTACAGGTGATCCGTCAGAAAGCTTTTGCCGGATGTGCAAAACTGGAAAAGGCTGAATTTGTGAAGCCAATACGAAGAATGGAAAAAAATGTATTTGCCGGATGTAAACGGCTGATAACTATGAAAATGGATCAGGAAAGCAGACAGAGCAGAATCGAAGAGGGAACTTTCCGGGAATGCCAGAGCCTTCAGGAAGTGCAGGTTCCGTCCAGTTTTACAGAAATAGGCAAATTTGCCTTTTATAAATGCATAGATCTTTCACAGTTTTCTTTTTCAGGAGACCTGAAAAAAATAGGGGCATCCGCGTTTTATCAATGCGGCCTCTCCGAACTGTCATTGCCGGAAAGCCTTGAAGTGATCGGGGACAGTGCATTTCTGAAATGTAAAAAGCTGGAGTATGTAAGAATTCCTAAAAATGTAAAAACAATCGAAAAATGGGCATTTCATGGCTGCAATCAGCTGAAAGTATTGGAAATACCGAAAGATCCTGAATTCATTGGTGAATGGATCGTCAACAGAAGTACACATATCCGTTGCAAAAAAGGAAGCAAAGTTGACAAATATTGTCAGGAGAATGGATATGTGACGGAATATTTATGATAAATCATTGACAAAAAATGAGAAAAATGATACAATTAATTTATGAATTGCATATAATTATGAGGTATGTGATGTCTGCAGGGGCAGACAGTATCGAAAGCCGGTGAGATTCCGGCACAGCTTTTCTCTGCTGTGTTAGAGCGTCAGACTCTTCAGTCAGCATAGAGCATATCTTGAGGAAGCCTATAAGAAAAGATAGGGTTTCTTTTTATATGCGTAAAAACAAAAGAAAGAAGGAAATGAGTGTGAAGAAAAAATGGCTTGGTGTACTTCTATCGGCAACTATGATAACCGGAAGCGTAGTACCGACAAATGCTGTGTTTGCAATGGATGATTTCTCAGATACAGCACTGGAAACAGAAGAAACCGCAGAAAACAATGAAACAGAAGAGGATGCAGATCAGGAAGATTATGTAGATATCGACGGAACAGACCAGAATGAGCAGACAGAAGATGTAACATCTGTTGATACAGGAATCGAAAGTGAAGAAGAAGATTTTTCAGGTGACAGTGCAGGAACAACAGAAGAATCCCTCTTTGATGATGGCAGTGAAAGTTCTGACGTAGCTTTCCAGTCAGCAGCAGAAGGAGAAGTGGAACTTCCTGAGTATATCCTTGGTGAAACCTGGAACAAACAGTATGATGTTCTTTATCACGAAAAAGATAAGACTTATCTGTACAAAGGCCAGGCTGTAGTCTTTAAAGATGAAAATACCATCCAGGTTGGAGATAAAGAATACAGCATCAAGAACAAAGAAACAGAAGTTACCACGACAGTGGGAGATGACGGAAAGGTTACAGTTAAACTCAGTAATCTGTCAACACCTGTTAGTTCTATTTCAGGACAGTGGAACAGTTCTTATGCAGGAAAGATCAATACTGTTTACAAAACAGACATATCCGGTCTGGAAGAGGCAAAGGGAGACATGTATCGTGGAGACGGCTCATTGGATCTCGGTGTTCTTGCAGCAGGAGTTTATCATCTGACCGGTGGTGTGATCTATGAACAGGCGAATGAGTGGAGCCCGGGATATGACTTCGGAGATGGTAAGGGAAGCGTTACCGGACGTAATTTTGGATACCTTCCTGATCTCACCATCAAAGTAGGAGATTCTGAGGAAGAAGAAGATGCTTACCTTGGTGTAAATGCTGGCTCAGAAGTTCCTGACAGCTTTACCAATGACTTGTGGACACAGTATGATTTCAAGGAACTGAAAGTAGGGGATACTGCGAAACTGGTTCCAAGACGTGTGGAAGAAGCTATTACTGACGCTATCGGTAATAATGTAGAACTCCCACATTTTAATTATGAGATCATCAAAGGTGATTCCGTAACACTGGATGAGAGTAATAATTCAAAAGTAACGGTAACAGCAGTAAAAGAAGGAAATACAGTTGTAAAGATTACCTATGATGCGCTGGATCATTCTGGTGGAAGACATTTCGATGCAGTGGATCCGGTTAACACAGCCTATGTAGTTTACAGTGTTGATGGAAACGAAAACATTTCTATTACGGATAACATTGTGTACAAAGATGCAGACAAAAAAGATGCATCAGATGTAGTTTTCCGTTCTTATGATACATATTATTTCACAGAAGGAGACAGCACACCGTTTACTCTGAAGGCTTCTGCAGAAAATGCAGAGAGCATTGTTGTAAAATGTAATGGAATCACAGTTCTGGAAAACGGAACAGATGGAACCTATACTCTTCCTCTTGAAAACAGAAGCAACATCATTGAGATTACTGCAAAAGCAGCAGATGGAACTACAAGAAGTAAATTCCATGTACTGGATGCAAGAAAGATCAAAATAAACGTGGAAAACAAATTCCATGAGGGAGAAGAACTGGAAGCAGGAGACACTGCTATTATTAGCTTCACAGGAATTACCATGCCGGTGTACAAACTGGCTACCATCTATAATCCATGTTTCGATTCATCATGGGGCGGTGAGGCAACTAACGTACATTATACATATGGAAGTACTGTTTACAAAGGAAAATGCAGACAGTGGGATTTGGCCATCAAAAACAGTTTTGAGGTTACCTTCCCGGAAGAAGGCATCTTTACATTCAAAGATGGAGGAATCTACTGTGACTGGTGGGGATCTGTATTAGGATCTGATAAGACAACAGATAATCCAGGGGAACCAAACATGAATGCACCTGTCTGCGAAGGTGAATTCAGTTTCATGCCGGACTTTGATGTTACTGTTGCCAAGAATACACGAATCAATGTTGACAGTGTTACCTTAAACAAGACAGAACTTCAGCTGAAAGAACAGGATCAGGAACAGCTTACAGCAACCATCGCTCCGGAAGAAGCAGCAGATAAGAAAATCACCTGGAAATCTTCTAATGAGCAGGTTGCCACAGTCAGTGCAGATGGTAAAGTTACTGCTGTTGCAGCAGGAGAAGCTGAGATTACTGCAGAAGTAGAAGGCAAAACAGCAACATGTAAAGTTACAGTAACAGCAATTCCGGAAGTGAACATTACAGCAGCTGTAACACCGGAAAAGATTTATGATGGTGATGAAGTAACTGTAACCCTTACTGGTGTTACAAGACCAAAAGAAGTATCCAAAGAGAAAAATATCTGGGAGGAATACACTGGTTATACAACAGATATCCCAGATGTGGGAAATGTACAGGGAAATATGGAAACCATCACATTTACCGTACCGGAAGGAACAGCATCCGGAACCTATACTTTAAATAATGGTTATTACTTTGCGAACTTTGGTGGTGTCAGAGCACAGGGTTATTTCATTGTGGGAAATACTGAGAAGAAATTCTATGAAGACAGGATGCCTGAGATCAAGGTAAATGTTGTGAATCGCGAGGAAGAAAAGAAACAGGAAGAATTCAGACAGCTTCGTGAGAAATATTCCAGTGAAGCAGATGCAGCTGTTGATTACAACAACTACAGAGAAGCAGAACAGGAAGTTCTCAAAGATCTTGTAGATACAGCAAAAGAAAAGATCAGCAATCTGGAAAAAGAAGAGGATATGCAGGCTGTAGTAAACAAACTTCAGAAACAGGTTGCTGCTGTCAAAACAGCTGACCAGTATGCAGATGCTGAACTGAAGACAGTAAAAGCTGAAGCAAGAAAAGACCTGGATGCTTATAAGAATTCCGAAGATTATCGTGAAGAACAGCAGAAGGAACTTGCAAACATCCTTACAAAAGCAAAACTGAATATCAGTGATGCAGAGTCAGCAGAGGAAGTAGATAAGATCGTAGAAGAAACAAAAGCAGAACTGGACAAACTTCCAACAGATAAAGAACTGACAGAAAAAGAAGAAGCAGAGACAGCAAAGACTGTTCCTGTAGTTACCCTGAAAGTGGCAACAGGAAAAACAAATGCTACCCTTACCTGGAATAAAGTTGCAGGAGCAGATGGTTACAAGATTTATGGTACACGGTGTAATGGCAAAGCTGCAAAACTGATCAAAACTGTAAAAGCCGGAACATTAACCTGGAAACAGAGCAAGCTGAAAAAAGCAACTCACTACAAATATCAGGTTGTTGCATACAAAAATGTAAATGGTAAACAGGTAACTATCGTGAAATCTGATGTTATGCATGCAGTTACCACCGGTGGTAAGTATGGAAATGCCAAGAAAGTGACTGTAAATAAGGAACAGGTTTCCATAGTAGAGGGAAAATCCTTCACACTGAAAGTAAAAGTGACAAATACAACTAAAAATGTAAAATATCATGTAAGCGCAGTAAGATACAAATCCAGCAACAGTGGTGTTGCAACTGTAAGCAAAAACGGTGTGATTAAGGGCATTAAGAAAGGTGCCTGCACTGTATACTGCTATGCACCGAATGGTGTATATAAAGCAGTGAAAGTAACAGTAAAATAATAAATTCAAACAGACAGATTGTGGGACAGCCTCGGTCTGTCTGTTTTTATATAAAATAGCAACAACAGAAAAAGATTGTCCTATAGACGATATTCACAAAAGGCAGTATACTGTTTTTTAAACAAACCCATGTATGAAAGGAGAAAAGTTCCATGTGGGAAAAAATCAATAAAATTTTAAAAGGGCAGGTTGTAACTTCCATCATCTATATAGTATTTGGAGTCTGCCTTGTGTGTATGCCGGTGAATATGATTAATGTGATCTGTAAATTTGTGTTCGGGATTCTCCTGATACTGGTAGGTCTTTACCATATTCTGATCTACGTTGCAGAGAAACTCAGCGCAACCATCTTTGACCTGTTTTCCGGAGGAGTTCTCCTGGTTGTAGGCGTATTCCTGTTTATGAATCCGCAGATTGTGATCAAGCTTCTGCCGGTACTTCTGGGAACCTTTATTCTGGTAGACAGTATCTGGACACTGAAGGGAAGTTTTCGCCTGAAAAAAAGGAACATGGGTACCTGGAAATTCCTTCTGATCGGCAGTCTGATCTTTATTGGTCTTGGTATTGCACTTGTAGTGAATCCCTTTACCATGGCAAAATATATGGTGATCTTCGCAGGATATATTTTCCTTGTCAACGGAATCCTGGACCTGATTTTCATGATCCTTCTGAAAAAAGGTCTGAAAGAACTGAAACAGGATCTGGAAGCGGTGGATGCAGAGGGAGAATTCACAGACGAAGAATCCTCGGATGCCCCGGAAGATTTGCCAGATCCGGAACCAGAATACACCCCATGGAGCCAGCGGGAAGAAGTCTGGAATACCACACAGAATGGCTCATCCCCCATTTCAGAAGAATCTGAAGAAGAACCTGAAATGGAAGACGACTCCATGGAAACAGACCAGCCACAGGAGGATTCTGTGGAAACAGAAGCTACAGCTACAGGAGACTTCCACCTGACTGATGACGACCTGTCTGATACCAAAGATGAGAATGTTTTTTCTTTCCTCCGGAAAAACAAAAAATCCAGGGAAGAAGATAAATAAAAATACATTCATATCACTGACAGTGATAAAAAGGAGGACACTATGAAAGAGAAAAAACTGAAAACCGTATTAATTATGAGCTTTATGGCAATTCTGTTGCTGGCATTGCCGGTATCGGCAGCAACACCAAGACTAAACAAAACAAGTACATCTGTTTATATTGGAAAGACAGTACAGCTAAAAGTTACCGGAAAGAAAAATTCAAAAATAAAATGGAAATCCAGCAACAGCAACATAGCATTTGTTTCTTCCAGTGGCAAAGTGACCGGAAAAAAGAAAGGAACTTGCATTATTTCAGGAAAAACAGGAAACAGAATCCTGAAATGCAAAGTGACAGTAAAAAGAATCGACGTTTCCAAATATCTGAGACCTGTCTGGAGCTCAAATAAAAGCTTTAATCAAATGCGTAAGATTCTCGGTATGAATAAAATTGCAGAAAATGATGGAAATTCAAAAATATATTCCTATACAGGATCATCAAGAAGTTCCGGCATTAATAATGTATCATTGGGAAAAAAGTACGAAAATAAACCAGGATGTTTTGGTATTGAGATAAAAGATACCAGATGTACCTGCGGAGGAGTAACTATAGATACTCAAAAAAGTAACGTCAGAAAATTACTGACCAGAGCAGGTTGGAAACATTATGGTTATAATGAATATAGAAAAGGAATATGGAATCTTTTGATATTATATAAAAATAGCAAAGTATCTTATATGATGATTCAGGTTGGGGATTAATCAGTTACTTGGTCTGCGACACAAGTGTTCAAAACACATAATTGCCTATCGTGAACACCAACACCATCATCTTCTGTCTGGAAGAACGCAGCTTATTTTCATAACCAACTCTATAAGACAAAACTACTTCTGTACACAAGCCCAGGGGTGTGAAGAGGGGACCGGCCAGGTCCCCTTTTCGTTTCTTTTATACTTCCCCAAAGTAAATGTTTCACTTCTTTTTTTAAAAGAAATTTTTGCCCTTTAAACTATATTTATTCTGTTTCTTGGGAATGAAAAATATTCTTTTCATAAAAAATGAAAAAAGAACATGTTTCTTGATTTTTTATCATGGTGCAAACTCCTTCGAAATTTTATAATAATATCAACTTGAAAAGCACGAAGTTAAAAGAAAAGGAGCGAACAACACTATGAAAATGAAGAAATTAACAGCAATGAGCATGGCAGTTATGATGGCTGCAACAATGATTCCTGCAGTACCTGCAATGGCAGCAGATGGAGGGAAAGTTTATTATCTGAATTTCAAACCAGAAGCAGACGAAGCATGGCAGAATCTTGCAAAAGCCTACACAGAAGAAACAGGAACAGAAGTTACAGTTGTAACTGCAGCATCCGGACAGTATGAGACAACTCTTCAGTCTGAAATGGCAAAAAGTGATGCACCTACTCTGTTTCAGGTAAATGGACCTGTTGGTCTGAAAAGCTGGAAAGATTACTGCTACGATCTGAAAGATGCAGAGATCACAAAAGGTCTTACTTCTGATGCATATGAACTGAAAGACGGAGATGCAGTTGATGGTATTGCATATGTAATCGAATCTTATGGACTTATTGTTAATAAGACATTACTTGACAAAGCAGGATATTCTCTTGACGATATCAAGAGCTATGATGATCTCAAAAAAGTTGCAGATGATATCCAGGCAAGAAAAGATGAACTTGGCGTGAAAGGTGCTTTCACATCAGCAGGTATGGACGGATCCTCTGACTGGAGATTCAAAACACATCTGGCAAATCTTCCGATCTACTATGAATACAAAGAAGACGGAATTGATGATACAGACGCTATCAAAGGAACTTACCTTGACCAGTACAAGAACCTGTTTGATCTGTACATCACAGATTCCACCTGTGATGGAGCTGAGCTTTCTGCAAAAACAGCAGATGACTCCAGAAACGAGTTTGTAAACGGTGAAGCAGTATTCTATCAGAATGGTACCTGGGAGTATGCAGAACTGTCCAAGACATACAGTGATGATGAAATGGCTATGATCCCGATTTACTTCGGCGTAGACGATGAAAACGAAGGACTTGCAACCGGTACAGAAAACTACTGGTGTGTAAACAAAAATGCATCTGACGAAGATATTCAGGCAACACTGGATTTCATGAACTGGTGTGTAACCTCTGAAACAGGAACAAAATCTATGTCAGAAGACATGGGATTCACAATTCCATTTGAGACAGCTGCGGATAGTACAAACGTATTTGTAAAAAATGATGCCGATTATACAGAAGCTGGTCTGACTCCTGTGTCATGGAACTTTACAACAATGCCTTCTGAAGAATGGAAAAACGGTCTTGGTACAGCTCTTACTGCATATGCAGCAGGCACAGGTTCCTGGGATGACGTTGTAAGTGCATTTGTTGACGGATGGGCAACAGAAAAAGCACTTTCTGAATAATCTGAAAATCAGGTAATTACAGGGGAGGCGAATTTTTCAGCCTCCCCCTGTTGGTGAAAAGAGAGGGGACCTTTCATGGTAGGAAAAACAATCAAAAAGTGGTGGCCGATTTTTGTACTGCCTACATTTGCAGCTTTTGTAATCGGTTTTTTATGGCCCTTTATCTGGGGTATTTATCTTTCATTTTGTAAATTCACAACGGTAAATGATGTTACCTTCGTGGGATTCTCGAACTATTCCAAGATACTTCTGGACAATACCTTCAGCCATTCATTCTGGCTCACCGTTGTCTTTGCATTTGTATCCAGCGTTCTGATCAATGTGCTTGCTTTCTGCATTGCACTGGCATTGACAAAGGGCTACAGAGGAACCAATGCATTCCGTACTGTATTCTTTATGCCGAACCTGATCGGTGGTATCGTACTTGGTTATATCTGGCAGACATTACTGAATGGTCTCCTTTCCAAATGGGGACAGCCTCTTCTGTCACTTTCTGCCAGAAACGGATTTATCGGTATGCTGATCCTTCTTATGTGGCAGCAGATTGGATATATGATGATCATTTACATTGCAGGTCTTAATAATGTATCACCAGATCTTATTGAAGCGGCCAAAATTGACGGAGCTACCAGCAGACAGATTCTTTTTAAGATCAAGATTCCTATGATCATGCCTTCTGTTACCATCTGTACATTCCTGACTCTTACTAACGGATTCAAAATGTTCGACCAGAACCTTTCTCTTACAGGTGGAGATCCTGGTAAGCAGTCTCAGTTGCTGGCTCTTAATATTTATGACACATTCTACGCAAGAAGCGGACCACTGTGGAAAGGTATCGGACAGGCAAAAGCAGTGGTATTTTTCCTGCTGGTTATCGTGATCGCGTTGATACAGCTTAAAGCAACATCATCTAAGGAGGTGCAGCAGTAATGGAGAATAAGAAAAAGAACCCTATTGCATCGGTCATACTTACCATTGTCTGCATTCTCTGGATGTATCCAATAGTTTTGATCCTGTTCAATGCATTGAAAAAAGAATCAGCTATCACCACTTCAGGTGTATTCAGTTTACCAAGTTCTGAAACATGGAACGGACTTGCCAATTTCGTGGCCAGTGTTACTGAGATGGACTTCCTTAAATCCTTCTGGTACAGTCTTGTGATTTCAGTAATGTCAGTAGTACTGATCATGCTCTGCTGTTCTATGGCTGCCTGGTACATTGTACGTGTAAATGGTATGCTTTCCAAGGCATTCTATTTCCTCTGTGTATTCAGTATGGTAGTTCCTTTCCAGATGGTTATGTTTACACTGGCAAAGACAGCAGATACCCTGAAATTAAACAATCCATATAATATCTGTATTATTTATCTTGGATTTGGTGCAGGTCTTGCGGTGTTTATGTTTACTGGATTTGTAAAGGGAATTCCTCTTGAGATTGAAGAAGCTGCCCTGATCGATGGCTGCAGTCCTCTTCAGGTATATTTCAAGGTTCTGATCCCAATTTTGAAACCAACCATTATTTCCACTGCTATTCTGGAACTCATGTGGGTGTGGAATGACTATCTTCTGCCGACTCTGGTCCTTGATATCAAAAAATATCGAACCATTCCTATGGCAGTTCAGTATTTCCGTGGAAGTTTCGGACATGTACAGATGGGACCTATGATGGCAAGTATTATGATTGACATTATTCCGATCATCATAGTTTACCTGGTATGTCAGAAACACATTATTGAAGGAGTTGTTGCAGGAGCTGTAAAAGGCTGATCCCTGTTTATACAACTAGATAGTTTCATAGTGTTATTCAGAAAGGTCTCCGGATGCGTTCCGGAGGCCTCTCTGTGTATATATATATTGTATAAAAAAGCATAAGATAAAAATAATAAATTTGTACACTTCTACTTAATAAGATGATACAATAAAAACAGTATTCAAGTGGAGGAAATAACTGTATGATACATATTCTTATTGTAGACGATGAAAAAATAGAAAGAGAAGGTTTGAAGTATCTGCTGTCCATGGACGAGGGACAAAGAAAAGTCTTCGAAGCTTCCAATGGAAAACAGGCACTTCAGATTCTCCGCACAGAAGAGATACAGCTGCTTCTTACGGACATAAAGATGCCTCATATGGATGGGCTGGAATTATCCAGGAAGGCAAAAGAAGAAAAACCGGACCTGCAGGTGGTGATCTTCAGTGGATATAGTGATTTTTCTTTTGCACAGGAGGCAATCCGCTATGGAGTAACAGAATATATTCTGAAACCGGTAGATCCAGATGATTTCCATTCTGTTATCAAAAAAGTAGAAGAAAAGATCAACACACAAAAGCAAAAAGAAATCCGGGAACAAAAAGAACAGAACTTCCTTCAACAGTATTTTCTTCAGAACTATCTTTATTCCGGGGATAAAGAAATTCTCAACAAAGCAGAAGATCTCATTGATCTGGAAAAATGGGAAAGCTGGCATTGTGGGATTCTCATAGAAACAAATCAGGTGTTTTTTGATACTTCCGTAGATGAATTGCAGGAAGAACTTCAAAAAGAACTGCACCGTAAGTTCTATTATCTGAATCTGAACGGAAGGCAGTCTCTGTTATTATTCCAGGATGTATACTGTGACTATCAGCTGATAGCAAGACATATCTACACATTCCTGAAACGAAATTACAGAAATCATTTCTATCTGGCAGTCAGCCGTAAATTTGAAGGCCATGAATGTCTGTCTGAGATTCTGAACCAGCTGGAACAGCAGATGGAAGAGAAGTTTTATCATCCGGAGAAACACGTTTATTCCAGCGATGAAGATGCATTGAATATGAACGCCGGGGAAGTGCAGGATTCTCAGTTAATGCAGATGATCTCCGAAGATATCAGCAGGAAGGATGTTGAACAGCTTTGGAAACATTTTGAATGTCTGAAACTGAAATATCATGACAATACTCAGTTTTCTGCTATGTATATTAAGTTTGTATTTTCCAATGTGATCCAGGAACTGTACCAGGAAAACCAGTTTGCAGGAGAGCATCGTCTGGAAAAAGAAATAGAAAAGCTTTACAACTGCCAGAACATTATGGAGATTTTGAAGGTGACGGAAGAAAATATCCAGGAATATCAGAAATTCCTGGAACAATCCATGAGTGAATCCAGAAATGAAGTTTCTACGGTAAAAAATTATATTTACCAGCACTATGAAGAAGATCTGAATCTGGAGATGCTGGCTGAAAAAGTATATCTTTCCTCAGGATATCTGAGTTTTATTTTCAAGAAAGAAACCGGGATGAATCTGAACCGTTTTATACGTGTGTTCCGTATGGAGAAGGCAAAGGAGTTTCTTTGCAGCACCAATATGAAAGTTGCCCAGGTCAGTGAAAAGGTTGGATTTGCCAATGTTTCCTATTTCTGCAGAAGTTTCCGGGAATACTATGGCAGCAGCCCGGAATCATACAGGAAAGGAACAGGAGAGGATGAAGAGACTTCGTAATTTATTCAATAAAATGAAATATCGTTATAAACTTACGATTCTTCTGATATTTACAAGTCTGGTGCCGATGACGGTACTGGCACTGTATAGTCATGGCAGACAGAGTATTATGGTTAGAAATAGCGAATTGGAAGATATGCAGTCGATCATGGAGCAGACAAAAGAGAGTATTGACAGTCAGACTGCCGTTTATACCAGCCTTTTGAATTATTTGACCTATTCACCGGACATTGAAGAGATCATTAAGGAAAAAGATATCGATAATTATTCTGCTTATGAAAAGTATACGGAGATTGCAGATCCGCTTTTATCAATACCGAAAGCTTATCATGATGCAATTAAGAGCATTGAGCTGTTTGCAGACAGCATTAAAATATCCCATGAGTATACACTTGCTCCCCTGGATAAGATGAAGGAAGCATGGTGGAGTGAGAAGCTAAAAGATGATGTGCGTATACAGTGGGAAGTAGATCAGGACCGCAAAGAAGTGGCAGCAGTCAGAAAGATATATAGTAGTCAGAAACTGGATGCGGTTTTGTGTATCACCCTTGATTATAACAAAATTTTCCAGCCATTTACCAATATACTGACAGAAGAAAATGGTGGGATCGTGACAGACAAAAAAGGGACGATCCTTTACAGTAGATCGAACCTGAAAGAACTAAAATCCGATTGTTCAGAAAATATATCTTCCATGCTTCCCCTAGTAAATCAATCCTGTGCTTATACCCAAACAAAAAGTGACGAAAATGACTGGATTTTTTATTATTATAAAAGTCAGAATGCAATCTCCGGCTCAGTCAGAAGAATTCTGATAGAGGAAATTCCACTGATCGCAGGATGCCTGTTTATCATTGTGGTTCTGGGATTGTTATTCTCCAGAGTTTTTACAAGAAAGATAGAAGAACTGACCAGAAATATGGATCAGGTAAATCATGGAAGTCGCGAAGTTACCGTGTACAGCGATTCCAGTGATGAAATTGGCATTATGGTCAATAGCTTCCGAAAGATGATGGATGAGATCAATCGTCTGATAGATGAAGTGTATGTAAATAAAATTGCCCTGAAAGAATATGAACTGAAAGCGCTGCAGGCACAGATCAATCCGCATTTTCTTTATAATACATTGTCTATGATGAATTGGATGGCCATCAGAAGTAACCAGATGGATATCAGCAAGGTGACACTGGCATTATCTACGTTTTACCGAACTGCATTAAGTAAAGGTGAGGATGTAGTTACAGTAGAAAACTGTATCCAGAATACAAAGGCTTATCTGGAAATACAGCTTGTAATGCACGACCATGGTTTCACTGTGGACTGGGAGATCGATCCGACAATAAAAAATGAAAAAATGCCGAAACTTCTTTTACAGCCTATTGTTGAAAATGCCATCGAACATGGTATTGACGAAAAAGAAGAAGGAGATAAAAACTTAGCTCTGTCATTCCATGGCAAAGAAGATGTTGTGGAGATTACTGTCCGGGACAATGGAAAGGGAATGGAACAGGAAAAAGCAGAAAAACTGGTTACATACCAGGCCAAAGGATATGGCCTGAAAAATGTCAATGACCGTATCCATTTACTGTACGGCGATGAATATGGAATTCAGATATTCAGTGAATTAGGAATAGGAACTACAGTAGTAATGAGATTTCCAAAGGAGGGTAGAACTCATGAAGAATAAAAAAATAATATTCATGGTACTTTCCTGCGCATTACTGATAAGTGGATGTGGCGGTATAAAATCTATCTCCCGATCTTTGCAAAAAGAGAACAAACAAACCAGCCAGGAAGCGGCAGCGGAACAAAAAGAATGGGAAAAGGCAGCTACCAGTCCATATGGTGCATATCCTGAACTGGTAACTTATACCCTTGGACAGATGAATGGTGCCAATAACTCCAATCTTCCCGATCAGAATACTTATGAGGATAATGCCTATACCAGATATCTGAGAAAAATGCTGAATATTCAAAATGATAACGTATACATGGAAAGAGAAGACCGCTATGATGAGCTTGTAAATATCCTTGCAAAAGATCAGACTTTGCCGGATGTTCTGGTAATATCAGATAGAGCAATCTTAAAAGAACTGGTAGAAAACGATCTTATAGAAGACCTGACCGATGTATACGAAAACTGTACAACGCCAAGGATCAAAGAAATGTTCGAAAGTTATGGCAGCGATCTCTGGGATATGGGAAGTTTTGATGGCAGACTGATGGCAATTCCCGAGACTGTAACCGATCATGGTCCTCGTCTTCTGTGGCTTCGCAAAGACTGGATGGACGAACTGGGTCTTGAAGAACCCAAAACTCTTGAAGATGCATTTAACATTATAGAATCCTTTGTAGCCAACAAAATGGGAACATCAGATGGCGAAGATCCGGTAGGACTTGTGTGTGATACAGATCTGGTTGGAAATACCAGCTCCAGTTACTCTGTGGAACCTGTGTTTGATAAATTTTATGCCAGTCCTCAGCAGTGGGTAAATCAGAATGGTCAGATCGTTTATGGTTCTGTTACCCAGGAGACCAAAAATGCACTCAGCTATCTGCATGAACTATACGAACGTGGGGTACTGGACCAGAACTTTGCTCTCCGTGCACAGAATAATCTCAGGGATCTTGTAGTAGATGGAAAATGTGGAGCATTCTTTGGTCTGTGGTGGACACCAAATAATCCACTGGTCGATGTTTATGAGAAAGATGAAGAGATTGACTGGGAACCATATTATCTGCAGAAATCAGAGACAGATGACGCATATGACTCATTCCGGGATAATAAGTATGTGGTTGTACGAAAAGGATATGAGCATCCGGAAATTGTTATGAAGATCATCAGCGTATTGTTTGATTACACACGATACGAAGCCAATGACGCCGATGAAGTCAACGAATACTTTGCATTAAATGTAGATCCCACAGCCCGCCCCCTAGTGATCAATGTAGACTATAATGAGGCTACTTTCCAGATCACAAAAGATATCCGTGCAGTTGAAGATGGAACAAAAAAAGAAGAAAGCCTCAGTGCCATAGAAAAATCATACTATGATGCTTGCGAAAGCTTCCTTCACGGAAAATCGTCAACTCCAGCGGACTGGGCAGCTTACAAGTCCAGAATCTCAGCAGTTGGACTTTTGGTTGATGGAGGTTATCAGTCTAAGGAAAGAAGGTATCTGGATGATACAGACGGTGAGCTTCCGAAATCACTGCAACAGTTAGAAAAAAAATCATTTATCCAGATCATTATGGGAGAAAAACCAATCTCCTATTTTGATACCTTCGTAAAAGAGTGGTATGACCAGGGAGGGGAGGAGATCACAGAACAGATACGGAAAACCAATCTGATCAAATGATAAAAGTGATCTTTTCCTCCCTGAATATTTTTATAGTTTGCAGATATTATTAACCAAGATGCCAGATGTCATTGTTGTATTCTTCAATGGTACGGTCTGAAGAGAAGAAACCTGCATTTGCAATATTAATCAGTGTACGACGGTTCCAGTCTTTTGGATTCACAGCATAATCTTTCATTGCCTGCTCTTTGCGGACAACATATGCATTGAAGTCCGGAAGAGTCTGGAACCAGTCTTTGTTGATAAGTTCCTGCTGTAAACGGTACAGATGTTCCTTATCTCCATATTTCAGCATTTCTTCGCTGGTAAGGAAATCTATAGCACGGTGAAGATTCGGATCGGCCTCATACCAGTCTCTGGAACAATAATCGCCGGCTTCATAACGATGAATGACCTGTTTACTGCTCTGACCGAAGATATAGATGTTATCCTGACCTACGGACTCAGCAATTTCAACATTGGCTCCATCCATTGTTCCCAGAGTCAGCGCGCCATTCAGCATAAATTTCATATTGCCGGTTCCGGAAGCTTCTTTGGAAGCAAGACTGATCTGTTCTGAAAGATCACATGCCGGAATCATTTTTTCAGCTGCTGAGACATTGTAGTTTTCGACAAATGCAAGCTGTAAATATTTGGATACTTCAGAATCTTCCCTTATAACCTGTGACAAAGTCAGAAGTCCGTGGATGATATCCTTCGCAATGATATAAGCAGGAGCCGCCTTTGCTCCAAAGATACTTACCAGCGGAACAGCAGGAACATGTCCGGATTTGATCTCCAGATATTCATGGATCAAAAAGAGAAGATTCAGCTGCTGACGTTTGTACTCATGCAGTCTTTTTGACTGGATAGAAAACATTGCATTTGTGTTTAAGCGGATTCCCTGTTTGGAATAAAGCCATTGGGAAAGTTCTTCTTTGTTATCTTTCTTGATCTTACCCAGTGCAGCCAGGACTTCTTCATCATTCTTGTAGTTCAGAAGTTCGTTCAGTTTAGCGGCATCTTTTTTGAAGTCAGGTCCGATCAGTTTCTCAATTTCTTCAGTTAAGGCAGGATTACATTTCAAAAGCCATCTGCGGAAAGTAATACCATTTGTTTTGTTATTAAATTTAGCAGGGTACAACTGATAAAATCCGGCAAGTTCACTTTCTTCAAGGATCTGCGTATGCAGAGTGGCAACTCCGTTTGTAGAATGAGAAAAATGAATGTCCATATGTGCCATGTGCACAACCTGATTCTGATCAATGATTGCAAGTGATTCATTGGAGGTACGTGTCTTTGCCAGTGCATCAAGTTTCTCAATGATCGGCATCAGTTGTGGAACAACGGTATCCAGGTAATGACGTGGCCATTTTTCCAGGGCTTCTGCAAGAATCGTGTGGTTTGTGTAAGCACAGGTATCAGTTACGATCTGTACTGCTTCATTGAACTCGATGCCATGTTCGCCCAGGAGACGGATAAGCTCTGGGATGACCATGCTTGGATGTGTGTCATTGATCTGAATTGCAGCATAATCGGCAAGATCATGGTAGTTGCAGCCACGTTCCGCACATTCTTTAAGGATCAGCTGGGCACCTGCAGAAACCATGAAATACTGCTGATAGATTCTGAGCAGTCGTCCATCTTCATCAGAGTCGTCCGGATAAAGGAAGAGAGTCAGATTCTTTGCAATGTCTTTTTTGTTGAATGCGATCCCTGTTTCGATGATTGATTCATCGACGGTATCCAGATCAAACAGATTTAAGGAATTGGTTCTTCCTTCATATCCTGTCACCGGCAGTTTATAAAGTCTTGCAGAATAGGTGGTTCCTGCAAGGGATACAGGAAACATAGTATCCGTAGCTTTGGCTGCACACTGGTCAGTAAGCCAGAAGTCAGGTGTTTCATTCTGAAGATTGTTTTTGAAATTCTGATGGAAGAGCCCGCAATGATAACGAAGTCCAACCCCATCTCCAGGGAGATCCAGAGTTGCGAGACTGTCAAGGAAACATGCTGCCAGTCGTCCAAGACCGCCATTTCCAAGGCTTGGTTCCGGTTCCTGTTCCTCAATATCAGCAAGAGATTTTCCGGCAGCAGCCAGTGTCTCACGGACCTCATCGTACAAGCCGAGGTTAATGAGGTTATTGGAGAGTAGTTTACCGATCAGAAATTCTGCGGAGATATAATAGAGTTTTTTGCCGGTAGTGACTTTACGGCATTTCTCGCTTTGTTCCTGGATAAGATTCAAAAGTGCGGAGTAAAGTTCGCTGTCGGAAGCTGTTGATATATCTTTTTTGCAAATGTTATCAAGTTTGGATTTCATAGATTCGCTCATGGATGTTGCTCCTTTCCTTACATAAAATAGTTGTACTTATTCATGAATCAGGTTAGTTTATTTATAACATATACAACCAGATGATTCTTGTAAAAATCGAGCAACAACTGATACTATCCTATCATTTAACATAGAATTAACGTAACTGTTCAGTACCATCACAGTTACGAATTAACTTTAGAGGACATAAGGTTATGGAAATTAAAACAACTACAGATTATCAGGAAAAGAAACAACATGGAAATCGTTTGTTTCCCTTTAACATTTACCCCTGTACGATCCCACTGGATTTTCCGGTGGTCCCTTTGCATTGGCATAAAGAAATGGAACTGATCTATATAAAAAAAGGCAGAGGACAGATCCAGCTTGAAACAGATAACTATGAAGGCAGAGCAGGAGATATCTTTGTGGTGCCTCCAGGAACACTTCATTCCATTCACAAAATAAAGGGATGTACAATGGAATATGAGAATATTATCTTTGAAGTGGAATTCTTAGGAGAAGGTGCAGCGGATCTTTGCGCAGGAGAATTTCTGGTGCCGCTTGCATCTGGCAGACTGCTTCCGCCGGCAAAAATCTGCCAGGGAGAAGAGTATTATGATGCGTTGAAAAAAAGTCTGAATCAGATGGAAGAATTGTGTGAAACCAAGGAAAAGGCGTATGAGTTAGGCGTAAAGGCAGCGGTACTTCAGATGATTTTTATTTTGATAAAAAAGAACCCATTTATCAAAGAAGTATCCTCCCCGGACAGAGAACGGCTGAAAGAAGTACTCCAGGAGATCAGTACCAGGATCAGTGAAAATATATCAGTAGCAGATATGGCAGAGTTCTGTGGATGGAGCAGCAGTCATTTTATGCGTTGGTTCAAAAAAATGACAGGAGACAGTTTCGCAGCTTATGTAAATGACAAAAGACTCACCGGAGCAGCGGAGGCATTGAGACGCACCAATGATAAGATTCTCACGGTGTCACAGGATGTGGGTTTTAGTAATCTTTCTAACTTTAATAGACAGTTCAAAAAACGGTACGGTGTAACACCGAGAGAATATCGAAAAATGATTGGAATATAAAACAATCTGAAGACTTTTACTGTTTTAGGATTTCTGCCAGCCGCTGTCGTTTGGTGCGGGTATCTCCTTCAATGTGAAGCTTGGAATAGATACGGTTCGTATATTGTTTGATAGTACCCTCTGACAGATAAAGTGTGGCGGCAATTTCCCGGTTGCTTAAGCGTCCTGCGATCAGACGTGCAAGTTCCAGCTCCCTGTCTGTAAGGGCAGAAGCCATGAGAGGTCTGCTTAAGGTACTGGCTAGATGATCCCGATTTTTCTCGAAAACAACAGATAACTGGCGGATATTTTGCTCAAATTCAGAATTTCCCAGAAGTTCTTTGATATAGTAGTAGTTTTCGCAGAAAGGAACCAGGAGATGATCCGGCTCAGCCAGATGCAGGGCAGTTTTCAAATAGTTCTCAGCTTCTGTATAATACTGGAGTGCATTACAGGCTCCGGCAGCCTGGATCAGCACATGGATCTCACAGAGTTTATAGTGAAATTGCCGACAGAGAGCCAGAAGAGAGTCTGCCTGTCCGAGCACATCAATACAGGAATTCTGAGCGAGAAATACCTGGTTTTCAATGAGCTTCATCATAGGAAAAGCTGGTTGCAGGTAGTGAACCTCTGTCAATTTATGCTGACGAAATGTTTGAGGAATTTTGTCAGGTAACCTCATCAGCGCATAATAATAAGCACATACACTGTCAAATAAATTCAAAAGAAGGGCATTCCCGGAAAGGAGAAGTTCTGCATGCTTTTTCTCCTGAAGAGCCCATGGGTGTGGATCTTCTTCAAAAAAGTGCAGTCTCAGAGCAAGAAAATCAGAGCAGAGCTCCATGTTTTTCTGTCGTTCGGAGACTATTTTTTGCCGAACCTTGGAAAGAAGCAGGAAAGCATCCTGAAATCTTCCGATAAGATATTGGGATTCTGCCTCCATGACCAGCTCAGCACCTATTCCGTGTCCTCCGGTTACCTGATAATAATAAGGCATGGCCTCGTTCATAATCTGGATTTCCTCAGAAAGCCTTCCACTGTCTCTGTGGAACATCATCAGTACAGAAGGGGAACCAAAAGTCCAGGAACCATAATTGCGGATAGAAACAGCAGTTCCGGACATCTGTGCACAGGCACTTTTGTGGAGTCTGCTCATAGCGGCAATATCGTTGTAACAGAGAAAACTCATGATCAGGTCACATTCACCCAGAAGGTCACCTCGTATTTTGTCGGTGAGGGAGGGGTTGGTCTTGACTTCATGGATGAGAAGTTCTTTTAGTTTGAGCATTCGGGGAACCTGCTGCCAGGTAAAAAGCCTTCGCATCAGAACCAGCAGACTTCCGGGACAGCTGCGGAGATCTTTTTCCGGACATTTGTCCAGTACATAGTATACGTCCTCCGGACGTACAGACGCCAGCATAACACCGGCATCTTTCTCGATAACACGAAGCCATCCGGGATAATTTTCGGCTTTTTCATAAAAGAGAAGTGATCTCAGATAATCTTCCTGGGTTTCATAATATTGTCCGTAAAGATTATAACAGTGATTCTGCCTTTCAGAAGGCAGCTGCCGGAAAAGACTGCTTGCACAGTACTGAAGCATATGGTGAAGCCGGAATCGCTGCCTGGGAAGCCGGATGATAAAGGCATTGTTTTCCGTCATTTGTTTCAGAAACCTGTCGGAATCCGGGACTTCCGTTACAAAATCAGCCATAGATTCGGTAAATTCATCGGCAGGGCTCAAAAACGCCAGAAATATTTTTTCCGGATCGCTGAGAGGATCAATAAGAGCCTCTGTGATCATGTTGTAGATATCGTCATATTTATCCAGAAGGGAACCTCTCTGGGAATAAGTTCGGAGATTCAGATAGACTACCGAGAACCATCCCTCACTGACAGCAAAAAGCTCTTCTGCCTGTTTTTTTGTGATACGGACACCACTTCTGTGGGCGTAGGAAAGAAGGTCAGGAGAGAAAAGTTTCAGTTCCTCTGTGCCGATATGATGGATTTTTTTGCCAAGACGAAGAATGTCATTTCCCATAAGGAAGCGGTTTCTGCTGGCGATGATCAGGTGTGCATTTTCCGGCAAAAAATCAGCCAGTGTGCAGAAAAGCCTTGTGGAAAAGGAATCACAAAGAAGATGAAAGTCATCCAGAAAAAGATAAGAAGTTCCATTGTAATTGCGGAAAAAATCTGTCAGATGTTCTGCCAGAAGAATGACTTCTTCTGTATTATCTGGATAACTGAATTTCTGTATTTCAGGATCTGCTGCTTCCAGAGAGGCCTGAAAGCCTCTCCAGAACAGCCCTGTACTGTCAGAATAAATATTTACACGAAAAACCTGACAGTTATTTTTGACAGATACCTGGTCCAGGAACCAGTTAATGGCAGTACTTTTACCATATCCCATAGGAGCCGTTACCGATGTGAGCGCATACTCCGATACTGTATTTAAGGCATCCTTAAGGTGGGAAGATATAAAAGTATGGCTCAGCGTTTTTAATCGGTTCATAGACAGCTCCTTTTGAGACATTATGGGTGTCACTGATATCAGGTATTGTTTATTTGTACCAGAATTTCAGGCATTTTGCTTTTCGGTCTGTGGGTTCAACAAAGCATTTGCCAATACTTACTTTGACTTTCTTGCTTGCACCCGGTTTCAGATTGATAGTGGTTGTTTTGACTCTTTCGATCTCTTCATTCAGAGTCATTCTGTAGCGCATTTTTACTTTGGTGATCGTACGCTGGGAAGTATTCTTAAAGGTAACATAGAAATAAGTCTGACCACTGCTGGGATAATAAGTGTAGCCGGAAAGTTTGGTTTTCAGCTGACTGAATTTTGGAGCAGGGGTGACAACCTTGAAATTGATGGTTTTGCGTGATCCGTTCAGGGTAAAGGTTACCTTTGCCTTGCCCTTTTTCTTTGCAACCAGATACTTGCCGGAGACAGACAGAACCTTCGGATTGCTGGATTTCAGTTTCTTTACAGAACAGCTTCCGGCACCTATCTGACTGATGTAGGCATTGATGTGTTTTTTCTGTTTCAGGGTAATGCTGGCGGAAGACTGTACATAAAAAGTGGTTTTACGGACAGTGATGGTCTTACGGACAGTGACTCCCTTGTAAGTTACAGATAACTTTGTGGAACCTGCTTTCATTACTTTGAAATAAATGTCGATCTTGTCATTCCACCAAAAATCTTTCTTGGTAATTTTTGCAATAGAAGAATCTGCGATTTTTACAGATACTTTATCCATGTCAACATTGTCATAATCTCCCAGGGATGGATCTTTGATGCTCAGGGTAAAAATATCCCGGTCTCCAGGATAAAGGCTGGGAAGAGAACCGGAGGACAGTGTTAATTTGGGTGGGGCCGGTGTGGGTTTTGGCAGTTCTTTGATCAGAAAATCTACAGCAACTTCGCAGGAATCTTCATAATCAATATCATAATTCATCTGTATATTCAGGGTAGTATCAGATTCCAGTTCCAGCTCCCGGATAGTCCGGCTGTCCGTTAAAGTATTACTGTTTTCAGTATAAACAGTATAACTATAATTGTCTATAGTGTAGGTGAAAGAATCTGGTCTGTCCTTAACAGATGGAAAAGTTACAGACAGGTTTACAGTGTAATCCCCTTCTCCGGTAAGCCCGATGACTTTTTCTATTTCGTCATCAAAATAGTCTACGGTTTCCGTTCCATAGATCCGCATTCCTCCATCCACCTTCTGACGGTTGAGAGCAGCATGGACTGGTCTGGTAAAAAACAATGTTGCCAGAGCTGCAAAAAGCAACAGCAACGTCAGGTGCATATAGTTTTTTGGAAATGTGTTATCTGACTTCTTCATAAAATTCCTCCTTTAGATTAAAGTCTGTTTTCCGTTGACGACAGGTTCCTGCTGTCCTGGTCAGGAACTTCTGTCCTTAATGTTATTTTATAGAAAAAGAAAGAAGGATTCTATTAACCAAAAGTTACCTTTTTAACTGTGCTGGTAACTCAGCTGTCTGGCTTTTCGCTGCCTGGGTTTTTCTTGTGCTGTTTCACTAAAAATGCTAAAATACAAATAGTTAAGATCTGTTTATTATGGATAAAATCAATAATACATTTTAAGGAGAGAAGAAATATGGGCAAAAAATATGTAATGGCACTGGATGCGGGGACTACCAGCAACCGTTGCATTCTGTTTGATCAGAAAGGTAGAATGTGCAGCGTGGCACAGCGGGAATTTCACCAGTATTTTCCAAAGCCAGGATGGGTAGAACACGATGCAGATGAAATTTGGGCCAGTATGCTGGGGGTAGCAGTAGAGGCCATGAATATGATTGGTGTTACTGCAGCGGATATAGCTGCCATCGGCATCACCAACCAGCGTGAGACTACCATTGTATGGGACAAAAATACAGGAGAACCCATTTATCATGCTATCGTATGGCAGTGCCGCAGAACTTCCGAATACTGTGACAGTCTAAAAGAAAAAGGTCTTACAGCGAAATTCAGAGAAAAAACAGGGCTTGTGATTGATGCTTATTTTTCCGGCACAAAAGTAAAATGGCTTCTTGATAATGTTCCTGAAGCAAGAGAAAAAGCAGAAAAAGGAGATCTCCTTTTTGGTACAGTGGAAACCTGGCTGATCTGGAAGCTGACCAAAGGTGCAGTACATGTAACAGATTATTCCAATGCTTCTCGTACCATGCTTTTCAATATTAATACCTTACAGTGGGATAACGAGATTCTGGAAGAACTGAATATCCCAAAATGTATGCTTCCAAAGCCTCAACCATCCAGCTGTGTTTATGGAATGGCAGACGCTTCTTATCTGGGAGGATTGATCCCTATTGCAGGTGCGGCAGGCGACCAGCAGTCAGCACTTTTTGGACAGACATGTTTTAACGCAGGAGAAGCCAAAAATACATACGGTACAGGCTGCTTTATGCTGATGAATACCGGAGAAAAGCCGATTTTTTCCAGTAATGGCCTGGTTACTACCATCGCATGGGGACTGGATGGGAAGGTGAATTATGCACTGGAAGGTTCTATCTTTGTGGCAGGCGCTGCTATCCAGTGGCTTCGGGATGAACTTCGCCTGATTGATTCCGCAGCTGATTCTGAATATATGGCAAAAAAAGTACCAGACACTAATGGCTGCTATGTTGTACCGGCATTTACCGGACTTGGTGCTCCACACTGGGATCAGTATGCAAGAGGAACTATCGTAGGAATTACAAGAGGAGTCAATAAGTATCATATTATCCGGGCAACACTGGAATCACTGGCTTATCAGGTCAATGATGTGCTGGAAGCCATGAAAGCAGATTCAGGTATTGACCTTGCAGCTCTCAAAGTAGATGGTGGAGCCAGTGCCAATGATTTTCTTATGCAGACACAGGCAGATATTATCAATGCACCGGTAAACCGCCCTCAGTGCGTAGAGACTACAGCCATGGGAGCTGCTTATCTGGCAGGTCTGGCAGTAGGTTACTGGAGGAGCAAGGAAGATGTGATCAAAAACTGGACCATAGATCATACTTTTGAACCGGAAATCTCTGAAGAGCAGAGAGCCAGACGTATCCGGGGTTGGAACAAGGCAGTACGCTATGCCTATGGCTGGGCAAAAGAAGAGGAAATCTGAAAACAAAGGGGTGAACCTGAATGTATGATGTGATCATAATCGGGGCAGGGGTATCTGGTTCGGCAGTGGCAAGAGAACTATCCCGTTACAAAATAAAAGTCGGTGTTCTGGAAAAAGAGGAAGATGTATGCAGCGGTACTTCCAAGGCAAACAGCGGAATTGTTCATGCAGGATATGATGCAGCAGAAGGTTCTCTGATGGCAAAGTTAAATGTCCGGGGAAATGAAATGATGGAAGCTTTAGCCAGAGATCTTGATATTCCTTTCAAAAGAACCGGTTCTCTTGTGATCTGTCTTCGTGAGGGGGATCGGCCGCAGTTACAGGCACTTTATGAACGTGGCGGCCGGAATGGAGTACCGGGACTTCGTATCCTGGAGCGTGAAGAACTGAAGGACATGGAGCCTAATATTTCCGATGAAGCATGTGCTGCTCTTTATGCACCAACTGCTGGGATTATATGTCCTTTTGAACTGAATATTGCAATGGCAGAAAATGCAGCCATGAATGGTGTGGAATTCAGATTTAATACGGAGGTGCAGGATCTGAAACCGACAGAAAAGGGTTGGGAGATTCATACCAGTCAGGGAGTCTGTGAGACCAGATATGTGGTGAATGCAGCGGGAGTTTATGCAGATGTTTTCCATAATATAGTAAGCAAAAATAAAATACATATCACACCAAGAAGAGGGGATTACTGCCTTCTGGATAAAAGTGCAGGAAGTCATGTAGGCAGAACGATATTTGCCCTTCCAGGCAAATATGGCAAAGGTGTACTGATCACCCCGACTGTTCATGGCAATCTGCTGGTAGGTCCCACTGCTGTAGATATTGAAGATAAAGAGGGAACAAATACAACAAAAGAAGGACTGGATGAGATCATAAAGAAAGCGGGAACGAATATAAAAAATCTTCCCATGAAACAGGTGATCACATCTTTTGCTGGACTTCGTGCACATGAAGATGGTCATGAATTCCTTATAGGCGAAGTGGAGGATGCCAGAGGGTTTATTGACTGTGCAGGTATTGAATCTCCGGGGCTTACCAGTTCACCTGCCATAGGGGAGATGGTGGGAAATCTTCTCCGGGACAAAATGAATCTGGAAGAAAAAGAAGATTTTATTTCTATAAGAAAAGGTGTTCTGAATCCCGATACTCTGGACAGAGAACAGAGAAATCTTCTCATTCAGGAAAAACCAGAATATGGGAATATTGTCTGCCGTTGTGAAATGATCACAGAGGGAGAGATTATAGATGCCATTCAGAGACCTCTTGGTGCCAGATCTCTGGATGGAGTAAAAAAAAGAACAAGAGTTGGAATGGGAAGATGTCAGACCGGTTTCTGTTCACCCAAAACCATGGAGATTCTGGCAAGAGAACTTCATATTCCCATATCTGAAGTAACAAAATCCGGTGGCGATTCAGGAATCATTCGAGGCAGAAACAAAGATTCATTATAAAAGGAGGCTCATAATATGAAAACATATGATATTGTTATCATCGGAGGTGGGCCTGCCGGTCTGGCAGCAGCAGTATCTGCCAGAAAAAATGGCGTCGAAAGTATTCTGATATTAGAACGTGACAGGGAGCTGGGAGGTATTCTGAACCAGTGTATCCATAACGGATTCGGACTTCATACATTTAAAGAAGAACTTACAGGACCGGAATACGCAGACCGTTTTATCAGACAGGTAAAAGAACTGTGCATAGAATATAAGTTGCATACCATGGTGATGAATATCAGTTCCTCAAAAATAATTACAGCCATGAACCGGGAGGAAGGACTTTTTGATATTCAGGCAAAAGCAGTGATTCTGGCCATGGGCTGCAGGGAACGACCCAGAGGTGCACTGAACATCTCGGGGTACAGGCCGGCAGGGATTTTCTCGGCAGGTACAGCACAGCGGCTGGTTAATATAGAAGGGTATCTGCCGGGACGTGAAATAGTAATTCTTGGTTCAGGAGACATCGGACTGATCATGGCAAGACGGATGACACTAGAAGGAGCCAGAGTAAAAGTAGTAGCAGAGCTGATGCCTTATTCCGGAGGACTGAAACGTAATATTGTCCAGTGCCTGGATGATTATGGGATTCCATTGAAACTGAGTCATACAGTGGTAGATATTAAGGGAAAGGAACGACTGGAAAGTGTTACACTGGCAGAAGTGGATGCTGACAGAAAGCCCATTCCGGGAACAGAGGAGGAATACAGTTGCGATACGCTGCTTCTGTCTGTAGGTTTAATTCCGGAGAATGAACTTTCCAGAGATATGGGAGTGACCATAAATCCTGTGACATCCGGACCAAAAGTAAATGAAAGTCTGGAAACCAATATAGAAGGTGTTTTTGCCTGCGGAAATGTTCTACATGTTCATGATTTGGTGGATTTTGTGTCTGAAGAAGCTGGCGCAGCAGGTAGAAATGCCGCCTGTTATGTAAAAGCCGGAAAAAAAAGATCTGGAACAGAAACTGCTGATATTGTGCTGGAGGCTGTGGAAGGTGTTCATTATACAGTTCCGGAAACGATCAACATTGCACGTATGGATGAGGAGTTGACAGTACGTTTTCGGGTAAGCAATGTGTACAAAAACTGTTATATCAGTGTTTATTTTGATGAAGTACGGATGCTGCATAAGAAACGCCAGATCATGGCTCCCGGTGAAATGGAAGATGTGAGAATTACCAGAGAGCAGCTGATGGATGCCCCAGATCTTAAGAAGATTACAGTAAAGATAGAGGAGGCATAAGGGATGGAAAAAAGAAATTTAATCTGTATTGGCTGTCCGATGGGGTGTCCTCTGGTTGTGACGATGGATCATGGTGAAGTGGTCAGTGTAGAAGGGAACACTTGTAAAAGAGGGACTGTCTATGGAAAAAAAGAAGTGACAAATCCTACCAGGATCGTGACATCTACGGTACGGGTGTCCGGTGGAAGTATTCCTGTGGTATCTGTAAAAACCAGAGAGGATATACCTAAGGAAAAGATTTTTGACTGTATAAAAGCCCTGAAGGAGATTGAGGTGGCTGCACCGGTAAATATTGGAGATGTGGTTTTGCGGGATGTGGCAGGAACCGGGGTGGATGTGGTGGCAACCAAAAATGTAGGATGAAGAAGTAACAAAGATTTCCCGGTGCGGACTGGGTGTTAAAATCTGAACTCCGGTGGGGGATTTCTGGTGAATTATTCTCTGGATATGTTTCCGGTTCAGAACTTCTGAGATTCTAAGATGCACAGA
>OLRJ01000104.1_pt1 | contig 86223 bp, 80 predicted proteins | sample 1672741 | NCBI WGS metagenome assembly OLRJ01 (sample SAMEA3136719, study PRJEB25190) | human gut metagenome | biome: human gut; feature: human-associated habitat; material: faeces | place: Austria | collected 2013 | reverse complement strand
TACTGTAATTTTACAGTAAAGGCCAAGCGATTGCTCGCTTGGCCTTAATTTTTTTTCTGTAATTTTAAAGAAGGGGCTCATCGCTTAATGCGACAGCCCCATCTTTATAAGTGACATTTTGTGAGAATCAAACTGAGAGGTGATATTTTTGCTAAAAAGAAAAATCTATGATAAATTGCTCCAATTTAAAAAAGATAAAACCCTAATTTTGGCTCAAACAAAATTAGGGCTTTTATACAGTCTGAAACGCTCCCACACGGGAGCGTTTTGCATTATTGGATTTGGTCGAGCATGGATTTTACGGTATCATCCTCGGTGAGTTCGTAAGCGATTTCCAAAAAGTATTCGGCTTGTTCTTCATCGCCCTTTTGGAAGAAGGTTTCGCCGTAGTGGCAGGCAATACCGACTACCAAATCATCGGCGCCGATGTTAAAGCCGTAACGCTCACAAAGCGCCATCATGTCCTCAAAGGTCGGTGCTTGGGCAGTGCCATCGGTTTTTTCTTGAATGGCGGTTATTTGCGCATGAATGGCAGGATTGTCTTCGTCATATTGCAAACCGAGCAGGGTACAGCCCAGTGCTTCATTATCCATATTTTGGTTCATAAAATAGCTGCCGATGGTACAATAACAACGCGCCAGTCCTTCGCCGGAATAAGCCACCTTGAAGGCTTCTTTAACAGTAGCAAGGAAGCCGTCCTCATCGCCCATTTCCGCCAAAGCATCGGCGTAATCACAAAGCACCGTGGCATCGCAAGGATTCCAACGCGCAGCCTGCTTCAACACATGAGCGGCGGCACGGGCTTGCCCCTGTGCCAAAAGCAGCGTGCCATAGAGGTCGTAAACCTCCATAAAAGGCACCATGCACGGCTCAACCTGATGCTCGGGACGATTCATGTACATAAAGAGCAATTCCTCAAAAGGCTCGCCAAAGCAGTAATATTCGGTTGTGGCATCGTTTTGGAAAAGCCCTTGGTCAATGATTGCATCCAAGCGCCCAATCAATGTTTCGAGAACCGGCAATGCTTCCTCGTCAGCACCGGCATGAACGAGATTTTGAGCTTCAGCCAAGCCGTCTAAAATCGGATAAACAATTTCTTCAAGCATGTCATCAAAGGCCTGCGCTTGTTCATCGGCGGGAATATAATCCATCATCATGCGCGCACAGGCACGGGTGATTTCAGCGGCAAATTCGTGGTCGCTGTATTGCTCCGCCTGTTCGTTTAAGTAAGCAAGGGCGGCCATGTCCTCGCTTGGCAAATGGTTGGCGATTTGAGCGATGATTTCATCTAAAGTCATAAGGATGCTCCTCTCAAGAAAATGGTTGGCTTTATCATACCATGTTTGTAAGCACAAAAAAACCGCCGAGCGGAAAACTCGGCGATGGATATTAATATTTCAAGAGCTCCTCCATTTCGGCATCGCGGCGTTGGCCAACGATTTTGATGCGTTCAAGTGCAATCAAAATAGCAATACCAATCAGGAAGGCAAACACGCTAAAGGTATCCATGGTGAGTGGTGCTTGACCGTCATCCATGGTGGTGGGCCCCATGATAATGGCGTAAAGCGAGCCAGCCATGAGCCCCAAAATAAAGAATACCATTGCACTGCGGTGATGGGCCAAGGCTTTTTTTAAGAAACGAACGCTCACCGCTGCCCCACAGACAATGCCTACCACCAAGGCCAAGAGCCCCGGCAAAAATTCAAGCTGCAAATGAAGCACCTTGGAAAAGGCATTAATGGTTGGAATGTAAACACCGGTAATAAGCAAAACCGTTGAGCCGGAAACCCCCGGAAGCACCATGGCACTAATGGCAAGGGCACCGGACAGAAAAACATGGACATATTGGAACAGTGTCAGCGCGTCAAAGTGAATAGCCACACTGCTTGCTACCACATCGCGCACCAAAACCATGCCGCACACGAGCACCAGCCCGACAAAAAAGAATGGCCAGTTGCGCCCGTGGCCCTTGATGACATCCTTTTCTTCATTGGCAACAAAAGGCAAGGCCGCACAGGTAAGCCCCAAAAAGACAGAGGTTAAAAAGTAAATATTGCTTTCAAAAAGCTTGCTCAACACGAGCATGGAGGCAACCATCCCAATCACCCAGCCCAGCCCAAGCTTTATCAAATAGAGCAGGGCATCGCGGCGTTCGCGCATAGACCCGCTGAAAAGGTCATCGAGCGCACTGATAAAGCGCTCATAAAAGCCCAAAATATAGGCGACCGTGCCACCGGATACACCGGGCACACTGTCAGCCAGGGCCATACAGAAGCCGTGGAAGATTTGCCAAATCATGGTTCGTATTCTCTCTCTTTCTTTGCTTGAAAAATATAGCGCGGGGATCGCCACGCAGGCGGTTCACCCGGTCAAATACAATCGGTTGGCCATGCGTGCATGTCCAGTAATCAGGATAACACAAACGCCCAACAAAATAAATCACTTTGATGGCAACGGGAATGGGTGTGATGCGTAAAACGAAAAAACGACAGTGTGGACGGCACTGTCGTTTGTTTACGTTCTTGCAACCACGAAAAAAGGGGGAGTGAAAAAAACGTGGTCGTTCGAAAGGATGAACCGGTGAGGTGATTAAAAGGGGAGAAATCTGAACCTCAACCGTTGAATAGAGTATAGCATAGGAAAGCACCGGAGTTGTCAGGAAGCTATGACGAAACCATGACGAACTCGTGAAGCCTTGGTGAAGAAAAAATGAAGAACATAAAAAAACAGCAGCAAGGAGACGCTGCTGTTTCCCTGCCAAGTAATGCGAAAAAGAAGGGGAGAAATAGCTTTGCTTGGCAGTTCTATTCTGTGGCGCAGCTTAGGGTGTTAAAAAAAGGAGAAAAATCACCCTAAACCGTAACTCTATAATACCACTTATTTAATACCACATGTGTTGAGAAAATGTGTCAATTTATTTTCAATAAAGAAAAAGACAGCGAGGGAAGCGCTGCCTTTTCGATAAATCTGTGTTGTATCGTTCAGAGCCACGAACGAAAAAGAAGGGTAAAAGCAAATTTTTAACCCTTAGGCTGTGTGGAAAGGGGAACCACAGCCCTTTCAGGTACGTTTATTATAACAAATACAAGCCCCAAAAATGTCTGGAAAAAGTAGAAGAACCATTGCGAAACGGTAACAGGCGCGCGCTTTAGCGCTCACCCTCATCTGCCAAGAGATGCGCATAGCAGCTGGTCAAATCCTTGAATTCCAAGCTGATGGCCCCATCCTTAATCAGTGGGTTATCCGCCGCGGCATTGGCGCAACGTTCCAAGGTTTCGCTATCAATCGGCACAATGGCATCAATGAGCGTCCAGAGGAAATCCTCAAGGGATTCCAAACGACTGAAATAAAGGCTTTGCAAAATAACATCGCTTACAAGCGGTGCACGATCCATGAGGAAGGACACCAACGGCGGAATAATAAGCCCATAGGCTTGGCCAAGGTGAATTTTTCGCACATAGGTCAGCGGCGAAGCCAACGCCTCCAAAATATTGGCACCGGACACAGCAATAGCAAGCCCGGCTTCATGTGCGGCAAGCATGAGCTGACTGTGCTGCTCAAGGGTGACCGCATTGTCCTCAAGGTTCAACATCGGACCGGCCAAATCACTCACAGTGCCCAAGGCGGCAATCGCCATGGCGTCGCTGATAGGGTTGGCCTTTTCGGAAACAATGGCCTCAATAGCACGCCCGAGGGTTTTGATATAGTTGCTGACAACAATGGTGTTGTCCATATGAAGGGTATAGCGCGGGTCAAGAAACGTCAAGGTCGGTGCACAAAGCGGATTGCGAACCAAGGTCAAACGGTCCAGACCGTGCTGAGCGACATGAATTTCCGGTGTCACTTCGGTGCCACTACCCGGTTCTGTTGGAATACATACCACCGGCAGCGGGGCTTCGATATCATTGGAAAGAAGCGTTGCCGAAAACGGATCCTGCGCAGCCAATACGGCAATGGCCTTACCGGCCTCGAGGGTTGCATCGCAACCAACCGCAATCACAAAATCAACTTGGCTTTCACGTGCCAAAGCAGCACCGGCTTCGAGGTTCGAAATGCTTGGTGCAACCTTGCGTGTGTGCAAGAAAATCGTGCGCTTGATATTGTTAAAATCTAAAGAAAAAAGGATTTCTTGTTTGGCCGGGTGGTCATCTGCCATGACCCCATCCATAACCAGCATGGCATGGCTGCCAAATTCTTTCAGCAGCTCAGAATGTGCTGCCAAGGCGTCTTCCTGCATGATGACGCGTGTAGGAAATTCGTAATCTAAAAGCAACGGGTGTCGCCTCCTTTTTTGAGCGTTCCGATGTGTCTTATATTATCCGCTATTCTTTCTGTAAATGCAAGGTCTTATCAAAAAGCGCACAAGCGTCATTACAGACAGTCGGCAATGGTGTTCAAGGCGCTTATGAGGGTGTCGGTGTCGAGATGCCCGGGATTACTGTAGCTCAACAAAAACCGGTGGCTGGATTTGGGTGTCTGCACATTGTAATATTCGGACAGCGCCGCCAGATGGATGCTGTGCGCCGCCAAGGCAGCCTGCAGTGTGCTGTCGCTTTTGTTGGTGTGAAGTGCCAAAATAACGTGTAAACCGCTATCTTGCTCGATAATGTCACAGCGACCGCTCAAGCGGCTCGCGCCGATTGCATCGAGAATGGTTTGACGCTGACGAATATAGTGCAGGCGCATGCGATTGATGTGCTTTTCAAAATAGCCTTCATTAATAAAACGTGCCAAGGTAAACTGCTCAAAATTGCTGACGGTACAGGCATAAAAGCCCAATTCCTTATAAAAGCGATTCACCAAGGTCACCGGAAGCACCATATAGCTAATGCGCACCGTGGACGACAACGATTTGGCGAAGGTGTTGAGATAAACCACCTTACTGCCGGCGTCCAAGCCTTGCAGCGTCGGAATAGGCTTGCCCTGCAAACGGAATTCGCTGTCGTAATCATCCTCAATAATGAAGCGATTATCGTCCTCGCTGGCCCATGCCAAAAGCTCGTAGCGACGGCTGACAGGCATGGTGACACCTGTCGGAAACTGGTGTGTCGGCCCAATATGGGCAATGTCTGCACCCACACGGCGCAAGCCACTCACGCTAATGCCACCTTCATCCATATCGGCAAAGCGACATTCCACCTCTTGGGCACGATAAATTTGCGGCACCTTTTGGTAGCCGGGATTTTCGGCGCAATAGACTTTGTCACGTCCCAACAGCTGAATAAGAATACCATAGAGATATTCAGTTCCGGCGCCGACAATGATTTGATTGGGATCCACCTCCATGCCGCGAAAAGCATGCAGGTGGTTGGCAATCGCCGCTTTAAGCGCATACACCCCACCTGCCGGTGATTTTTCCATCAACGCCTGACTATTGTCGGCAATGGTTTCACGCAAAAGTTTTTTCCACGTGGCAAAAGGAAAATTTGACGGATCCGTTTGCGTATTGGAAAAATCCACCGCATAGCGCGTCTTTTCTTTTGGCAAAACAATATCGGCGGACCTTTCAGCGTGGGGGAGCTGAGCAGTGGTATCAATTTTGGAAATATAGTAGCCACGCTTGGGCAAGGAATAGACATAGCCCTCGCTCATGAGCTGGGCATAGGCGCTTTCCACAGTAATGGTGCTGACACCGAGGTTTTTTGCCAAGGTGCGCTTGGAAGGGAGCTTTTCGCCGGCCTTGAGCACCCCGTTTTTGATGTCGTTGCGAATATATTTGTAAAGATGTTCATACAGCGCCCCCTTGGGCACCTGTGAGAGATCGTAGGTTAACATGCTTATCTCCTCAAATGGACACAATAACAGTCCGATTATTCAATTCATCCTACCATAGAAAATAAAGCGCTGTCTAGCGTATGATAGCGCAAAGCACCAACGCCAAAAGCCACATTCCGACAAAGCCAAGCGTGACGCGTTATTGCTTTACAGCCATGCAATTGAGGACTATTATTGATAGTATATCGCGCCACAATCGGCGCCCTCTTTAGAACAACAATCCACAAGCGATAGATAGGAGCAAACCCATGACCCTCGATGAGATTTTCCAACAAATTACTCAAGGCCTGAGTGGTGACAGCGCCACGGATATTGATTACCTAAACGCGCAAATCAAAGCCTACAGCGACCATCCGCAAAGTGCAGATATCACACGCATGTGCAGTCGCATGATTAGTGAACGCATGCCCGAAAGCGAACGCCAAGCCGCCTTTGACCGGCTGCTGAACGAGGCGCTTCGCCCCATGGCGGATGACCTTGAACAGGCACGCCATCTCCTGCAAGAAGGCGACTATGAACAAGCCAAGACCGTGCTTGAAGCATTGGCTGCTAAAGCCGACGATGTCGAAGCGCGCGGATTTTTCCAAAACGATGCAATGAGCGAATACTATTGCTTTAGCGAGCCTTTCGAAGAGATTCTCTTTATGACACGTCAAAAACCAAGCCGCGAGGTGCGCCAAGCTGCGTTGCCATTTGCGGATATTTACCATAGCTACGCCCATGTATTGATGGAAACCAAGGACTATGAAAAAGCCGGTGACATGCTCAAAAAAGCCATGCGCTACAACCCGGCCAACGCCAAGCTTGCCCTTGACGCCGCTGCTTGCGCAAACGCCCAAGGCGACATGGAGCAAATGATGGAAGCCACCCGCAAAGCCTTCAAATATGCGTTTCATGTTGACGATTTATTGCAATGCTACCTCAACGTTGGACAATACTTTATGGCACAGGGTCAATGGGCAGAAGCCAAGGGCTGTATACTGTTCGGCATGGAATTTGACAAGGAATCCCCGGCGGCACAAGCGGCTCTTGACACCATCGCAGCAGAAGCCGGTGACGTGGTCAGCCCGGTTATTGAAGTCATGGAAGCCCTCAGCGCCATCCACGATTTCCCACTCGGCGCCGATGAAACCATCATCGGCCTAGCCTACCAATACGGACAGCTGTTTGCCATGCAACAAAACAATGACGCCGCACGCTACTTCCTTCATATCGCCTACGAACTCACCCAAGGCGAAGAAATCAAGCTTATGCTCGATAAGCTAGGCTAAAATCGTATAGAAAAAAACACCAATAAAAAAGCTTGCTCCGAAAAAGAGCAAGCTTTTTTATGCATGATGGTCAGTTTATCAGCCATAAAGAAAAGACCCGCGCCACAGCAGGTCTATCCTATGGGATGGGAATTCTTAGTTTTTGCAAACTTGGTTGCCGACTGTGCAAGAGGTCTTGCAAGCAGATTGGCAAGAGGTTTGGCATTCGCCGCAACCGCCAGTCTTCAAGGTTTTTTGAAGCTTTTGTGCGCTGATGGTTTTAATGTGTTTGGACATTTTCCATACCCCTTTCAAGATTATTTTTTACCTAATTATTATAGCATGGCTTGTTCGGAGTGACAAGGGTGTCATTTTTTATTTTATCTGTTTGTGGCAGGGTGACGGTGACGGGCGCACTATGGTAGAATGGAAGCACGTTGAAGGAGGGGAGATTATCGTGGCATTTTTTAGGAATTTATTGCATCCGCTACACCCACAGAGCACGACACATTTGTGTGATGGCGAGATTCGTTTGCTGCTGCGTCAATACCAATGGGGCTCGGCGTATGTTGGGGGGCTGCCGAGCTATTTCTTTAGCATTGTGGACGCCAACGAGATGCGCTTGGAACTTGGCCGCTGCGATTTGCGTGTGGGCTGGCATGAGGAGCTGCAATATGCGGGGCATATCGGCTATCGGGTGTATGTGCCGTACCGTGGCCATCATTATGCCGCCAAGGCGTCACGCCTGCTATTGCATTTTGCAGCCGAACTGGGCATGACGGAATGCATTATCACCTGCAATCCGGATAATCTCCCCAGCCGCCGCACCTTGGAAGGCTTGGGCGGTGAATTGCGCGCAACGGTAGAGGTGCCGCGCCGCTCTGCATGCTATGCGGCCGGTGACCGTGCCAAGTGCCAATTTTATTATCAAACGGCGGATTTTTTCCGTGCGGAATGGCATAATCCGGCTGTTACCAAAACTGTAAATCCTGACGGCGATTTTTTGGAGCTGAGCCGTTGACGGCTATTTGTGATTCTTTTAAAATAGTAAGGCGCCTAATAAATAGGCAGGGGCAAAGCCCGGCATTATTGATATCTACGACCTCTTTTATAGAGGTCTTTTCTTGTCTTTGCCCCCCAAAAATAGCAATTTTACGACAATAACAGAAAGGAAGGGATCCAATGCTCAAAACGATTCTCTCGAGTGTGAGAGCGTACAAGAAAACTTCGTTTGTCACCATTTTCTACAGTGGCATTGAAGCGCTTTTTGAAATCGTTATCCCGATTTTGATGGCATCCTTGATTGACAAGGGCATCGAAGCGGGCAACATGACCCAGGTGTGGATATACATCGGGCTGTTGGCGATTTTTGCCGGCTTGCAGGTGTCCACCGGGGTAGCCGCCTCCTATGAAGGGGCCAAGGCCTCCGCAGGCTTTGCCGCCAATTTGCGCTATGATATGTTCAAAAACGTGCAGACATACGCTTTTGCCAATATCGACAAGTTTTCGACAGCATCCATTGTGACGCGTCTTACAACGGACGTTACCAACATCCGCAACTCCTACAACATGGTTATTCGCATAGCTGTGCGTGCGCCAATGATGATGATTTTTGCCATTATTGCGGCGTTTAGCATTAACCGCGAGATTTCTATGATGTTCTTGGCCATTACACCGTTTTTGGCGGTGGGCTTGGGGATCATCATTTACTGTGCGTATCCGTTGTTTAACGAAGTGTTTACCAATTACGACAAGCTCAACAACGTGGTGCAGGAGGACGTGCGCGGCATTCGCGTGGTCAAATCATTCAACCAAGAGGGCTATGAGGTCAAGAAATTTAACCTTGTGAGTGCGATTATCCGCAAGCTTTATGTGAAGGTTGAATGTATTGTGGCATTAAACGGGCCAATCATGCAAACCAGCATGTATGCCGCCATCATGCTCATTAGCTGGTTGGGGGCCAAGGCCATTGTTGCCAGCGGCAACAACGCGGCGGTAGGGCTTACCACCGGTGCACTCACGGCACTGTTTACCTATGCCATGCAAATTCTCATGAGCATGATGATGCTCTCCATGGTCTTTGTCATGATTTTGATTGCCAGCGCCTCTGCGCGCCGTATTGCAGAAATCCTTGACGAAGAAACCACCATTCACAACCCACAAAATCCGGTAACCACCGTGCGTGATGGTGAGGTGCGCTTTGAACATGCAGACTTCCAATATAAGGACGAAGAAAACGCCGGCAAGGTGCTCGAAGATATTAACCTCGTCTTCCCAACAGGTAGTACCGTGGGCATCTTGGGTGCGACAGGCTCTGCAAAAAGCAGCTTGGTGCAATTGATTCCGCGCCTTTACGATGTAACCGGCGGGGCAGTAAAGGTCGGTGGCGTTGACGTGCGTGACTACGACATCGATGCCCTGCGTGGTGCGGTGGCGATGGTTCTGCAGAAAAACGAGCTCTTTAGCGGCACCATTACCGAAAACCTTCGTTGGGGCAACGAAAACGCCACCGATGAAGAAATTCGCCACGTGTGCCATCTTGCCTGTGCCGATGAATTTATCGAACAGCTGCCTGACGGCTACAATACCCACATCGACCAAGGCGGTAGCAACGTCAGCGGTGGGCAAAAGCAAAGACTGTGCATTGCCCGCGCGCTCCTCAAAAAGCCAAAGATTCTCATTTTGGACGACTCCACCAGTGCTGTCGATACCCGAACCGATGCGATGATTCAAGCCGGGCTCAAGGAATACATTCCGACAACCACTAAAATTATCATCGCCCAACGTGTGAGTTCCTTGGCACATGCCGACCTCATCGTTGTGTTGGACGATGGCCATGTGGTGGCGACCGGCACTCACGAACAGCTCTTGGCACAATGCGACATCTATCGCGATGTCTATGAATCCCAACAGAAGGGAGGCTTGGAAGAATGAGCGGACACGGACGCAGACCGGGTCGCGGCCCCAGACATATGGGCGGTGGCGGCCCACGAACCATTGACAAAACGACCTTAAAACGATTATTAAACTACTTTGGCGCTTACAAACCATTCCTTGTGGTGGTTGTTGTATTGGTACTCATCAGTGCCATTGTCAGCGCCGCTTCCTCGCTCTTTCTGCGCACTCTGATTGACGACTACATCACACCAATGATTGGAGTCAGCAATCCGGACTTTGGCGGACTTTTGGCTGCCATCGGCAGAATGTGCTTGCTCCTCGGGGCAGGCGTGCTTTCCACCCTCGCCTACAACTGGATTATGGCCGTGGTAGCACAACGCACCATGGAACGCATGCGTAACGAAATGTTTGAAAAAATGCAGGGTCTGCCAATTCGCTATTTCGACAGCCACGAATACGGCGACATCATGAGCCTGTATACCAACGACGTGGATACCCTCCGCCAAATGATGATGCAAACCTTCACTGCGGCGGTAAGCTCCTTTTTTACCATCATCACCGTATTTTTTGCCATGCTCTCCTTGAGCGTATGGCTCACGTTGTTGATGGTAGTCGGCGTATTCCTTGTCATTAAGGTAGCGGCCATGATTGCCCAAAAGAGCGGCCCATATTTTATGCAGCAGCAACAAACCCTTGCAGCCTTGGACGGCTACGTGGAAGAAATCATTAACGGCCTCAAGGTTGTGAAGGTTTTCAGCTATGAAAACAAAGCCATGAATAATATGGGTGAAAAGAACGTGGCTTGGCGTGAAGCCTCTCGCCTTGCAAACGGCCACGCCACCGCCATGATGCCAATCATGAACGGCTTGGGCTATTTGCAATTCATCGTGGTAGCCTTGGTTGGGGCGGCACTTGCAACCTCTGCGGCGCCAAACCTCTCCCTTACAGGCATGAACGTTATGACTGTCGGCATGATTGCCAGCTTCCTCACCTTGGCACGTAACTTTAGCATGCCAATCACCCAGCTTTCCAGCCAAATGAACTCCATCATCACCGCCCTTGCCGGCGCCGCGCGTATATTTGAGCTCCTTGACGAACCGGCAGAAGTAGACGATGGGAACGTAGTGCTCGTCAATGCCCGTGAAGGCGCTGACGGCGCACTTGAAGAAAGCGACAGCCGCACCGGACTGTGGGCATGGAAGCGTGTGAACGCACAAGGCGAAGCAGAATATCGCCCAATGCGCGGCGATGTTGTCATGGAGCATGTAAACTTTGGCTACAAGCCGGACAAACAAATCCTCCACGACATCAACCTTTACGCCAAACCGGGGCAAAAGGTGGCATTTGTCGGCGCAACCGGTGCCGGGAAAACCACCATCACCAACCTCATCAACCGCTTCTACGACATTGATGACGGCGCCATCCGCTATGACGGCATCGACATCACCCACATCAAAAAAGACGATTTGCGCCGCTCCATGGGGATTGTCCTCCAAGACGTCAACCTCTTTACCGACACCGTCATGGAAAATATTCGCTACGGCAACCCCGAAGCAACAGACGAAGACTGCATCCAAGCCGCTAAGCTTGCCAACGCCCACGGCTTTATCAAAATGCTGCCGGACGGCTACAACACCGTTCTCAGTGGTGACGGCGCCGGCCTCTCTCAAGGTCAACGCCAACTGCTCTCCATTGCCCGCGCGGCAGTCAGCGACCCACCGGTCATGATTTTGGACGAAGCCACCTCCTCCATCGACACCCGCACCGAAGCCATCGTGCAGGATGGGATGGATAAGCTCATGAAAGGGCGCACCGTCTTTGTCATTGCCCACAGACTCTCCACCATCCAAAACGCCGACGTCGTTATGGTCATGGATCACGGTCGCATCATCGAACGTGGCAACCACGAACAACTCATGGCTGAACGCGGCACCTATTACCAACTCTACACCGGCGCCTTCGAACTCGACTAAGGCACGGCGATATACAAAAACCACCATTCCAACCACGGAAAGCACCCGTGGCAGAATGGTGGTTTTTTGCTTACCCTGCGACTTTCTCCCCATTACAGCGGCTTATCATGCTACAATAGAACCACCATGATTCTATCCTTAAGGAGTGACGACGATGACCGCAGAAAAACGCGCCGCCATTCGTGCATTTGTCGAAAAATGGCAAGGCAAGGGCGACGAAAAGCAAGAAACCCAACGCTTTTGGATGGCGCTCTTGCAAGATATCTACGACGTGGCAGACCCTTCACAATATATCGAATTTGAAAAAACCGTACAGCTTGGCCACCAAAGCTATATTGACGGCTATATTCCATCCACCAAGGTACTCATTGAGCAAAAGGGGAAGGATATCGACCTATCGAAGGGACAAAAACAATCCGATGGAAGCATTCTTTCGCCCTTCCAACAAGCACGCCGCTATGCCGGCTATTTGCCTTATGACGAACAACCGCGCTGGATTATTGTGAGTAACTTTAAGGAATTTCACATCCACGACATGAATCGCCCAAACGATGAACCGGAAATCCTGCTGTTGGAAAATCTCGAAAAAGAATACCACCGCATGCAATTTTTAGTAGACTCGGAAAACGAGCAAATCAAGCGTGAAATGGAAGTATCCTTGCAAGCCGGTCAGATTGTTGGCGAACTCTATGACGCCTTGTATAAACAATACAACGACCCCGATAGCCCCGAAACCCAACAAAGCCTTAACGCCCTTTGCGTACGCTTGGTCTTTTGCTTGTATGCGGAGGATGCCGGTGTCTTTGGCGAACACAACATGTTCCACAACTATCTCAAAAACTATGCCGTCAAGGACGTGCGCCGTGCCTTAATCGACCTCTTTCAGGTCTTAAACACCAAGCCCGAAGACCGTGACCCTTACATGGAACCGGAGCTGGCGGCGTTTCCTTATGTCAACGGCGGCCTTTTTGCCAACGAAAGCCTCGTGATACCACGCTTGGATGAACACATTGTAGACCTCATCCTGCACAAAGCCAGCGAAGACTTTGACTGGTCTGTCATCAGCCCAACCATCTTTGGTGCCGTGTTTGAAAGTACCTTGAACCCGGAAACCCGCCGCAAAGGTGGCATGCACTATACCAGCATTGAAAACATTCACAAGGTCATTGACCCACTCTTTTTGGACGGGCTACGTGAAGAGCTTAAAGAGATTCAGGAAATCACCGTCACAAAAACACGCAAAGACAAGCTCCGTACCTTCCAAGATAAGCTCGCAAGCCTTACCTTTCTTGACCCGGCGTGTGGCAGTGGGAACTTCCTCACCGAAACCTACCTCAGCCTACGCCGCATGGAAAACGACGTATTACGTTCCCTCACCGACCAAATGAGTCTGTTCGGTGACAGCAAAAACCCGATTAAGGTGTCCATCGGTCAATTCTATGGCATCGAAATCAACGACTTTGCCGTCACCGTTGCCAAAACCGCCCTCTGGATTGCCGAAAGCCAAATGATGAAAGAAACCACCGACATCATCCACCACGAAATAGACTTCCTCCCACTCAAATCCTACGCCAACATCACCGCCGGCAACGCACTGCGCATGGACTGGGAAGACGTCGTACCAAAGGACAAACTCAACTACATCATGGGAAACCCACCATTTGTGGGGGCGCGCTTAATGGATAGTGCTCAGAAGCAAGATGTTGAAAAGATTTTCGAAGGCTGGAAAAATATTGGAAACTTAGATTATGTAGCTTGTTGGTACAAAAAAGCTGCGGATTTCATGCGATCTACAATAATAAGAACGGCGCTTGTATCTACTAATTCAATTTCACAGGGTGAATCTGTAGCATTGTTGTGGAAGCCGTTGTTTACTGAGGGAATTCATATAGATTTTGCCCATCAAACCTTTCGATGGGACAGCGAAGCTGTTTCAAAAGCTCATGTTCACTGTGTGATTATTGGTTTTAGTGTAGCGCCTAATGATAAACCAAAGGTTTTATATACGGAGCAAATGCAACAAGAAGTTTCTAATATTAACGGTTATCTTATAGATGCGGAAAATATATGTGTAGAAAGTCGTAAAAAACCTCTGTGCAATATTCCTGAAATTGGTATTGGTAATAAACCTATTGATGATGGTAATTATCTGTTTACAAAAGAGGAAATGGAAGAATTTATCAAAATAGAACCATTGTCTAAACAGTATTTTAGACAATGGTATGGTGCACGTGAATATATTAATCAAATTCCTCGATATTGCTTGTGGTTAGGAGATTGTCCAATTAGAGAACTTAGAAAAATGCCAGAATGTCGTAAACGTGTAGAAGCGGTAAAGAAATTTAGATTAAACAGTAGAAGTGCAGGTACTCAAAAATTAGCTGAAAAGCCTACTCGTTTTCATGTTGAAAACATGCCAAAATCTACTTATATTTTAATACCTCGACATTCTGCTCAAACAAGAAAATATATTCCTTTTGGCTTCGTCGAACCTAATGTACTTTGTGGAGATGCAAATTTGTTAATGCCAAATGCATCATTGTATGAATTTGGCATTTTAATTTCAAATATACACAATGCTTGGATGCGAACTGTTGGAGGACGAATCAAAAGTGACTATCGCTATTCCAAAGACATCGTCTACAACAACTTCCCATGGCCAACACCAACAGAAGCGCAAAAGGCGAAAATCGAGGAAACAGCCCAAGGCATTTTGGATGCCCGTGCCCTGTATCCCGATGCCAGCCTTGCCGATCTTTATGACGAGCTCACCATGCCACCGGAATTGCGCAAGGCTCATGTCCGCAACGACCAAGCCGTAGCAGCCGCCTACGGCCTCAACAAAAACTCCCCCGAGTTCAAAAGCGAATCCGCCTGTGTCGCTATGCTCATGCGCATGTACCAAACCCTCACCGAAAAAGAACCCAAATAACCCACCACACAACAAAGCCCTGTGCTTCCACTCATAAGGAAGCACAGGGCTTTGTTTGTGCATGATAGGGCATGCGTGCACTAGCGGAGGCGGTACTGGGTGCCTCTGCTTGTGCCACTGATAATGACGATGTCCTTTTGCGTCAGATTTTTTAAAAATGTGTTTGTAATGGTTTCTTTGAATGTCGGGGCCCTCGTTTCGCGTATATCGGTCACTACCGTTTTGATTTCGTTATGAGCGAAAAAACGCGTATTTTCAAGCGTAAAAATTTACGCTCATGCGCGTAAAGAGAAAAATGCTCCTCAATGGTTGGCGATGCTTAAGGTGGTGATGGTGGTTGTATTGCGCACTGATGCGCAAGCTTAGCATAAATGCAGGAGGCGTGCTTGCAAAATATTGGTGGTTTTTATAAAAAGCTTATGAATGAACCTCCAACGGTTAGATGTATGGGTCTGGCAGTTGGGGGTGTTTTGTGGTCGGCTTACCGTAAAAACTTGTAAGGCCTACGGTGGAGTCATGTTAGACAAGAGCATGATTGGTGCATAAAATAAAATTATAGATAAACGAAAATAAATAAATATAGAAAGGGGATTGAAGATAATGACAAGAAAGAAAACAGACAAGGTATTGGTGCTTGGTATTGATGGGATGGACCCACGTTTAAGTAAATATTATATGGAGCAGGGTTATATGCCGAACCTGAAAACCTTGTTGGAACGTGGTTCTGCCCGTGATGACTTGATGCTCCTTGGTGCGGTGCCAACCATTACACCGCCAATGTGGACTACGTTAGCAACCGGTGCTTACCCGATGACTCACGGCATTACCGACTTTTGGCGTCAGGATCCGGAGCGTTTGGATACCTTGAATTACGCGATTGATTCTCGCTTGTGTAAGGCAGAGCAGCTTTGGAACGTTACAGCCGAAGCCGGTAAGAAAACCTTCGTATTGCATTGGCCGGGGTCCTCTTGGCCACCAAGCTCTTCCAGTGAAAACCTGTATGTGATTGACGGTACCAATCCGGAAGGGATTTGCATGGCAACCGGTGAAATCGAAAGTGAATACCTTGCCATTGCCAAAGCAGATATTCCAAAATTGGGCTATAAAAACAAAGCCGGCACCACACAAATGCTTTGTGTGGTAACAGATTTGGATATGGCTGAAGAGGTTGACGAAGAGGGGGCTAGCTTGGCGGCAGCGACCGGCAAGGAAACGCACTTCTTTAGATTAGAACCGGACCCACTCGAAGGGACCTACATGACAACGGTAAGCTTGGATGCGAGTCTTTCTCCAATAAAAGAAGCATCCAATTGGCAATTTGATATTCCTGCAAATGCCAAAGAGTTTGTCGTTCTTTTCTCCGGTGGGTTGATTCATCGCCCGGCATTGCTTCTTGCCGATGCAGACGGTCGTTATGATACTGTTAAAATTTACAAGAGCAAAAAGGATGATGAATGCCTTGTAACGATGAAGAACAAGGAATTTGTTGAAAGTGTTGTTGACAAGGCGATAAAGAATGATGAAACCTACATAGTAACACGCAACATGAAGGCGATTGAAATTGCCGAGGATGGCAGCAGTGTTCGTTTGTGGATTTCTGCAGCGGTTGATACACAGGATACGTCAGTATTCTCACCAAAATCCTTGCATCAGGATATTGTGGACCATGTTGGGTATCCAATGCCGGTATCTAATGTTGGTTTCCATGATAAAGAGCTTGCGATTGATTGCATGCAAGAAAACTGGATGCGCACCATGCGTTGGTGGGCAGATGCCATTCACTACATGATTGAAGAAAAGGGCGTTGAGGTTGTGTTCTCTCAAGTGCACAATGACGATGCGCAAAAGCACAACATGCTTTCCATTTACAAAGAGGACTCCAAGTTCAGAGATTTGCCGATGGAAGACCATGAAGAATTTATCATCAATGTTTGCAAGCAAAATGATTATTACATTGGTCGATTCTTGCACCTATTGGATGAAGGCTGGACTATTCTTTTGGTATCTGACCATGGTTTAACAGTGAGTGAATACGGGATGTCACCATATTTGCCACAGATTTTTGTGGATGCGACATTCATGCGCGACTGGGGTTATACCGAAGTGCTCTATGATGAAAACGGGAAATCGCTTCCGGAAATTGATTGGTCCAAGACAAAGGCTGTCGCTAGTCGCATGAATTCTATCTATATTAACCTCAAGGGTAGATGGAAAACCGGTATCGTGGATCCGGAAGACCAATACGACCTAGAAGGCGAAATTATTTCCAAGCTTTACAGCTTGCGTGACGACAAGGGACATGCGATTATTTCTTTGGCATTGCGCAACAAGGATGCTGTTCTCTTGGGCCTTGGCGGACCGGAATGTGGGGACATCATCGTTTTCCAAGCAGAAGAGCACTTGCATGACCATGGTGATAGTCTTTCTACCTTTAATGGGTTGAAGCACACCTCTGTATCGCCGATTTTCGTGGCTGCAGGGGCCGGAATTAAAGAAAACTTCAAAACCACTCGCTACATCCGAGAGGTTGACGTGGCACCAACCATCGCAACGCTCTTAGATGTTCGAATGCCGAATGAATGTGAAGGCGCACCGGCATATCAGATTTTCGCCGAATAATAAACCAAATTCACAGCAGTGCATTCAGAGCTTCTTGTAGCGTTTCTGAATGCATTGCTTTTTAATTATCATTGTACAGGGAGGGAGAACAATGTCAGTACAAACAGAAAAAGCGAAAGCGAATCCGAATATGTGGTATTACATTAACAGTGTGGTTTGTGTCGTATTAATGGTCGGTTTCCGATTCCTGCCGACATTTGGTCAAGTGACGCCTTATGGGATGGAGGTATTGGGGATTTTCTTTGGGGCCATTTACGGCTGGTGTACGGTTGGCTTTATCTGGCCTTCATTTTTAGGGATGCTCCTTTTGGGCTTTTCTCAGTACGGTACCATCACCGATGTGTTTGCTGAAGGGTTTAGCAACAGCACGGTTTTGATGCTCTTAATGACCTTTGTATTCTTTAGTTTTATTAGTAATAGCGGTCTTATGCTTGTTATTGCCAATCGTTTTATTGGGATGAAGGTTAATATCGGCCATCCTTGGCGACTGACGTTTTTCTTTTTCTTCATCGCAGCTTTTGTTGGTGGATTGACCAATAATATTGCGACAGCGTTGTTGCTCTGGTTTATGTTTGCGGATATTTGCAAAAAAACGGGCATGCAAAAGGGTGATCGTTATGTATCATTTTTGATATGCGGGATTATGTTCTTTGCTACCTTCTCGATTGTAATGTTCCCATTTTTACCATTTTCCTTGGTAGGGATTAACCTGATGTCTAAAGCGGTGGATTTCTCTGCTTCATCCTCTCTTTGCTGGATGATTTCCGGGCCGATTGTCATGATTATCCTTATTTTGGCGTATATGCTGATTGGCCGCTTTATTTTTAAGGCCGACGTATCCAAATTGGCTGCGTATGTAGAACAGGATAATTTCTCGGAAATGCGTGCTAAGAAAATGACGAAGAAGGAAAAGACGGCATTGTTCTATTTGCTATTGTTTGTCGTTATTATTGTTTTACCAACCTTCTTACCGCGAACCTCTGCACTCAGTGGTGCACTTTCCAATATTTCCGTCATTGGGGCTTGTTCGATTTGCCTGATTGGGATTTGCTTTACCAAAGACGAAAAGGGCTTGCCGGTTACTAAATTTGATACCTTGGCACAAGGGATTAGCTGGGACGTTATCATGCTGATGGTTGCAACAGTACCTATTTGTTCAGCGTTTGAAGCGCAGGAAACCGGTATTATTGCTACCTTTATGACCGCCGTTATGCCTATTCTTAACGCTATGGGTGGTTTTGGCTTTATGGCACTCGTGGTTATTGTGTTGGGTATTACCACACAGTTTACCCACAACTTTGTATTGTTAATTGTATTTGGGCCGCTTTTGGCACCAATCGCGGTTTCTTATGGTATTTCCCCAATGGTATTCTGCAGTGTATTCATGTTTATGATTATGACTGCCGTTGCTACACCGGGGGCTTCTGCAAACTCTGCGATGATATTTGGTAACAGCACTTGGGTTGAATCCAAGCATGCATTGCAGCTGGGCTGGATGTTTACAGTCGTGGCATTGATTACTTACGTATTCATTGCCTTCCCATTGAATATGCTGATTGCCGGCTAACACGTGAAAAAAATAAACCGGCTCGCACATCAAAAAACGTGCGAGCCGGTTTTGTGCTGTGTATTATTTTTTGGGCGGAAAGAGCTTATGCAGATCATAGCCGGGCTTTTGACCGGTGGCAGACTGCAATAGCTCGGATAAAACGTTAAGAAAGATAAAATCGGCATCGCTTAGCGTGCGATTGTTGGCAAACATAAGATAATAGCGGATTTTTTGCGGTGGCTGAATAGGAATAGCCGCGATGAGGTTTTCGGGAAAGGCCTTTTTCACAAATGATTGAATGGAAACGCCAATGGCTTTATGGCATAGAATGGTTTTTAGTTGAAAATCCGTGTTGTTGGACACATACTCGGCGGTATGCTCTTGTGGCGATGTATAGGCGCCGTTAAATAGCACCTTTTCCATGGCATCGAATTCTTGCGCGCTGAAATATTCTCTGCCAGTCAGTGCGGTATCGCGTGAGACACAGGCAACCAATTCATCTTCAAAAAGCGGGTAGACACGCACATCGTCCGGCAGGGTGTGGAGCATGGTATCGACATCAAATTGCATCAGCATGAAAATGCAATAATCGGTGGTGTTATGCGTTATCGCTTGCGCCATTTCATCCAAGGGCGCGACATCGGTGCAGTGGACAGTTAAAAAGCCATAGTGTGCTTCAATAATGTCCAGTAAATCCGAAACCAGTACAGACATGGCCATAGGATTGGCAAGAATGCGCATGATGTGCTCTTTTTTCTCGAGCTGGCTCAAGCGCTGCGCCAACACGTAGTCTTCAATTCTTTGGAAGCTGGCGACAATGTCTTGGAAATATTCCAGAAGGTCGCTGCCGGCCTGTGTTAAAAATGCGCCGGTTTTGTCTTTTTTTAGAAGCGCAATTCCCAATTCTTGCTCCATGCGTTTGAGCGAGTCGCTGAGTCCCTGCTGAGAAATATAACGCTGTTGAGCGGTGGCATTGATAGATTCGGATGCAGCGACCTCTATAAATTGCTTGATTTGTTCGATACGCATGAATACCCCTCCTTTGGATGCAAGCCTTTGTCTATCATACCACATGCATACGATAGAAGCGAGATGTGCAAAAAACCACGAAAAATCCGTCAAAAATCCTTGACGGCGCAAACGTGAGGTGGTAAGATATAAAAGATGCAAAAAGCAGAAACCTCTGGTTTCTCACCCTCCGCCGCTTAGGTTGTTGGTCGCAGTACATAAATCATTTTGGTGCGCTGTCACCAATGAATTTGTCTGTCAACGGGTGGAGGTTACCCGTTTTTTTATTGCAAATTTTTTGATGGGGGTGACACTCATAAGTAAGGAACTTCGTGTAAATGAGGCAATTCGTTGCCGTGAAATCCGTGTGATTGACGATGCCGGTGCTCAAATTGGTGTCATGAATCCACGTGATGCTATCAAGTTGGCAGAAGAAAAGGGCTTGGACCTCGTAGAGGTTTCCCCAAGTGCTAAGCCACCTGTATGCCGCATTATGGATTATGGCAAGTATAGATACGAACAAAACAAAAAAGAACGCGAAACCCGTAAGAATCAAAAGGTTATTTCGATTAAAGAAGTAAAGCTCAGACCAAATATCGAAGACCATGATTTTTATACCAAGGTGCGCAACGCCGCTAAGTTCTTGGCTGACGGCAATAAGGTAAAGGTTACCATCATGTTCCGTGGCCGTGAAATCACCCGTCCTGATGCGGGTAAAGAGCTTTGTGACCGTGTGGCTCAAGAAGTCGCAGACGTTGCCAAGGTTGAAAAGGATGCGAAAGTCGAAGGTCGTAACATGACTATGATGCTCGTGCCTTTGCGCGAAAAAGATAAAGAAAAAAAGTAAGAGTTGTGAGAGGAGATAACTTCAATGCCTAAGATGAAAACCCACAGAGGCGCTGCAAAGCGTTTTTCAAAGACCGGTTCCGGTAAGATTAAAAGAAACCATGGCTATACCAGCCACATTCTCGAAAAGAAATCCCCTAAGCGTAAACGTAACTTGCGCAAGAGCGCTATCATGGCTAAGGGCGATGCAAAGCGTATCGAAAAGCTTATCTAAGGAAATCGGAGGTCAATAAACAATGGCAAGAATTAAGCGCGGTGTGAACACCCATAAAAGACATAAAAGAGTATTAAAGCAAGCAAAGGGCTATTTTGGCAACCGTTCCAACATTTACCGTGTTGCTCATCAAGCTGTGATGAAATCCGGTCAATATGCTTACGAACACAGAAGATTGCGCAAGCGTGACTTCCGCAAGCTCTGGATCGCTCGTATCAATGCCGGTGCTCGTCAAAACGGCTTGAGCTACAGCACCTTGATCCACGGCTTGAAGGTTGCCGGTATCGACATCAACAGAAAGATGCTTTCTGAACTCGCTACCAACGATGCTGCTGCATTTGCAGCTCTTTGCGAAGTTGCAAAGGCAAACAACTAATTTTGTTTAACAAAGGTCTTCCATTGGAAGGCCTTTTTTGTTATATAAATGGAAAGGAGGCATATCATGGGTGTAAAAAAAGAAGTATTGAGAACATTACAAGAAAACCAAGCGGATTATATTTCGGGGCAGGGTCTTGCCGACCGTTTGTGTGTGAGCCGTCACGCGGTGTGGAAGGCGATTGATAAGCTCAGAGCCGAAGGCTTTGACATCGAGGCGCGCACCAATCGCGGTTATCGTCTGATAGGGGCCTGTGATGTGCTGAGTGCCGAGGCGGTGGCGGCGTGCTTGGACAAAAGCGCCGGCTTTGCACTGGAGTATACCGAGGAAATTGATTCGACCAATAATCGTGCCCGTGCGTTGGCAGAGGCCGGCTGTGATGAATGGACGGTGGTTTTGGCAGAAAGCCAAACAGCAGGCCGTGGCCGTTTGGGCAGACAGTTTTATTCGCCAAAGGGTGGCGGTATTTATATGAGTGTGGTGGTGCGCCCGGATTGCGAGGTGCAATATGCCAATATGCTTACATTGGCGGCGGCGGCAGCGGTGGTGGAGGCCATCGAAGCGGTGTGCGGTATCAAGGCACAGATTAAATGGGTCAATGATATATTTGTGAATATGCGCAAGGTTTGTGGGATTCTCACCGAGGCTTCGGTGGGGCTGGAGGAGCAGCGCTTGCGCTATGCGGTGGTGGGCATTGGCATTAATGTGGCGCCACCACCCGGGGGATTTCCGGAGGCATTGGCGGATATTGCCACCAGCATTTACGATACGCCACGACTCGAGTCGGTGCGTGCGCCATTGGTGGCAGAGATTTTGCGCCGTTTCCGTGCCTATGCGGAGCAGCTGATGGACCGCAGCTTTATGCCGAGCTACCGTGAGCATTTGATGGTTATCGGGCGCCACGTCAATCTGGTACGCGGAACCGAACGCGAAGCGGTGCTGGTTATCGGTCTTAACGATGATGGCGCATTGATTGTAGAAGATACTGCCGGCAATCGCCGTGAAATCAATTCCGGCGAGGTCAGCATCCGTTTTTAACAGAGGAGAATAAAAATGAACGAAAATACCGAGCGTGTAAAAGCCTATTTAGCACCATTTGGCTATGCCAACGGTGTAACAGAGTTTGAAGACGGTGCGACCGCCACAGTGTCTTTGGCGGCTGCGACCATTGGTTGCTTGGAAGCGCAGATTGCCAAAAGCATGAGTTTCAAAAACGCCGAAGGGGAAGCCCTGTTGGTGGTAACTGCCGGTGACGGTAAGGTCAATAGCGGCAAATTTAAGCATGTGTTCGGCTTCAAGGCGACCATGCTCAAAGGCGAAGAGGTGCCAAGCTTGACCGGTCATCCAATCGGCGGCGTGTGTCCGTTTGCCCTTCCGGAGGGTGTGCCGGTGTATTTGGATATTTCCATGAAGCGCTTTGATTGCGTGTATCCGGCCTGTGGCAGTCCGTCCAGCATGGTGCGCATGACACCGGACGAGCTCTTTCGCGTCAGCGGCGCCAAAGAGTGGGTGGACGTGTGTAAGGGCTGGCGCGAGGAGGAATAAGCATGAAAACAGGACTTGTTATTACCGCAAGCGGGCTGAGTGGCGCCTTTAACTGCGGGGTCTTGGAGCAATGGACGGAAAACGGCGTTCGCTTTCCGTTTATTGTCGGCACAGGCTTTGGGGCGCTAATGGGCGCATATGTTCATGCCGGCCAAGGTGCCGCATTGGGCAACCTGTATCGCCACTTTATCAAAACCTACGGGGACGATTTGGACCTGTTTGGCAATTTCAAGGGGGAAGAGCGTGCAGTCAATGGCACGGCACTTTTTGAATTGGCAGACGAGGTGGACATGGACGCCTTTCATGCGGCCGATGGGCGTGTGAGTGCGGCGACAACCCGCGCCGATAATGGTGATGGTGTTTTTTGGCCCCTCGAACGTGCCGCTACGTGGAAGCAGCTGGCGCCGTATTTGCGTGCAGCCATGACCTTTCCGGGCGCAGACGAGCCGGTGTCCTTGGTAGAACGCGCTTATTTTGACGGGCGTATTGCCGAGCCACTGCCAATTTCAATGGCCTTGGAGCACGGCTGTGATCGCTTGGTGGTGGTGCAAAACAAGATGGCAACCGTGCCAATGAAACGGCATCTACTCACCCCAACCCAAGCCATACTGTTCAAAGATATGCCAAAGCTTCGCAATGTGTATTGGCTGAGCCATTTGCACTACAATGACGAAATGCGCCGCTTGCTGGAATTACAACGCCAAGGCCGTGCCATTATTGTGGCACCGGAAATCAACAGTGCGCACCGCAGCCGTTACGGCGTGAGCATGTCCGCAACCAGCGAATATTACAACGAAGGCCTGCGCCTGGGCGAAGCAGCGCTTTCCCGTGTGCAAGCATTTTTGGAGGGGGAACAATAATGGCTAAGGAAAAAGAAAAAAAGACTAACGCCATGCGTATCGTTGAGCGTGCAAAGGTACCGTACAACACCTACCACTACGCTTGGAACGAAGACAATTTTGACGCTGAGCATGTGGCAGACGAAATTGAAAAGCCAAGAGATTTGGTGTTCAAAACCCTCGTGGCTGTGGGCGACAAAACCGGACCCATTGTCTGCGTGATTCCGTCCGACCATGAGCTTGACCTCAAAAAAATCGCCCGTGCCAGCGGTAACAAGCGCGTGGAAATGCTTCATCTCAAGGATTTGGAAAAAACCACCGGCTACATTCGCGGCGGTTGCTCACCAATCGGGATGAAAAAAGACTATCCGACCTATGTCGGCGACCAAATTAACCATATTAACGAAATTATCGTTTCTGCCGGACGCCGTGGCAACCAAATCGGCTTGGCTGTGGCAGACTTTTTGACAGTGACCGGCGCTGTCGTAAGCGACCTTACCAAGGCGCAGGATTGAGGAGGAATGTAATGAATATCATTGTTACCGGCGGGTCTCGCGGCATTGGGGAAGCCATCGTGCGCCGCCTCGCCAAGGATGGTCATGCCATTAACTTTTTGTACAAGGAGCAAATCGAAAAAGCCCACAGCATGACCAGAGTGCTGCAAGCCGAAGGCTGCAACGTCCACGGTATTCAGTGCGACATTAGCGACAGTGCCCGTGTACAAGCCGTTATTGCACCGATGTTTGAGCATTGGGGCCATGTGGATGCACTCATTAACTGCGCCGGCATTAGTTGGAACGGGCTATTGCAGGACATGCTTGACCAAGAATGGCAAGAGCTTTTCGAAACCAACGTGTATGGCACTTTTTATTGCACCCGTGCCGTGCTGCCAAGCATGATTGCTCGCCATCAAGGCGTGATCTTGAATATGAGCTCCATCTGGGGCAGCCATCCCGGCTCCTGCGAAGTGGCCTACAGTGCCACCAAAGGCGCCATCGAAGCCTTTACCCGCTCCTTGGCGGAAGAAGTCGCCTATAGCGGCATCCGCGTCAATGCCATCGCGCCGGGCGTGGTCCACACCGACATGGTTCGCAACCTCGGCGAAGACACCTTGGCACGCCTTCAAGAAGATATGCCAATGGGCCGCTACGCCACCCCGGAAGAAATAGCCGAATGGGTGCGCTTCCTCATTAGCGACGAAGCCTCATACATGACCGGCCAAATCGTCACCGTCGCCGGCGGTTTTGTTATCTAAACCGGCACCAATAACGCACAACATCAAAAGCCCCGTTTTCTCTTTGCGTGAGAAAACGGGGCTTTTTTGCTGTGATTGGCACATAATCGTTACTTGTAAACATCATAGCATATCCTTTTAAGTGCACAAACGAATATCTTGTATGTTATCTTGTATGTTATCTTGTATGCTCTATTATAGCAAAGAAAAAGGGGCTGTCACATCAACGAAAATCCGTAGATTCGCAGATGCGGCAGCTCCTTTTATTGCATTATTGATGGTTTGCCGGGTTAAATGGGCAGCGTTCGTGGAGGCATTGGTTGTTTTTTTCGGCGTTGTGGCACAGGATTTCTGTGTGGGTGATGGGGAGGTTGAGGTGTTCGTTGATGAAGGCGGTGGCTTCTTGGAGGGCGAGGTAGGAATTGCGTTTGCAGCAGCGTGGGCCGCCGATGTCGCCGATGCGGTTGAGAACGCGGGCGGTCAATTTGTGGACAAGGCCGAAGCCTTCGGTGCTGAGTGGGGTGGTTTCGGTCAAGATGGATACGGCCATGCCGGTGCTGAGCCCGGCGCCACAAGCGCCCCAGAATCCGCAGGAGCCACCGGGTACGGCACTGCCGCGTTTTTTCATTTCGTGCAATGCGGCTTTGAGGTCAAAATCAGCCCCGGCGTTGTGGCAGGCGGTGAGCAGGGCCATCCCCACCATGATGTGGTGCTCCGGTCCGTGCATGTGGCAAAACGGCAACGCCATCAGTTCGTTTAGAATGGCAACCGAGTCGGTGCCGGTGGCAGAAAGGCAATCGCTAAATATGCTGTCCAAGCCCTGGGTATGGCATTCGTTGCACACATAGTGACCATGGATACAACGGGTTCTGCTCAATTCCTGTTTGTGGCAGATGTCGCATTCCATGAGAGTGCTTTCTTGCAAATATTCGAGGGGGGCTTTGCAAATAAGGCATTCCTCGTTGGTGTTGTGGGTGCTTGTTTGCACCAGTGGGAAGCGCTGTTCAAAATCGTTTACCACCTGTTGGATTTGTGCCGGCAAGAGGGTCATTGCTTGTTCTCGCAAGGCTTCCGGAATGCCAAAGTACGCTTCGGCAATACTGCCGGTCATGGCGGCGATGGTGTCACTGTCGCCACCGATGGAAATGGCATTGCGAATGGCATCGACATAGTCGGTGGATTCCAAAAAGGCAACAAGGGCTTGAGGCACACTGCCTTGGCAGGTGACATTGAACTGGTAATCGCCACGAATGGAAAAGAGGGTGAAGTTGAGCGGATAGTAGGCGCACATTGCCTTGCGGATGGTGGCCTTGTCGGCGCCGGTGCGCGCCAAGTAAATCGCGGTGGTAATGGCTTCTGCGCCTTTGATGCCTTCGGGATGGTTGTGGGTCACCGAGGTGACAATGTGCGACAGCTTGCGCGCTTCATCCAAGGAGGTGGCAACTGCCGCACAGCCACACACACGCATGGCGGCACCGTTGCCGTAGCTGTTGTAGGGCTTGGTGTCGTCCGAGCTGAGCCATTTGCGGAAATTGCGTCCAAACCCGCAGTCCGGGTACAGGCGTCCGTAGGCCTTGAGCCAATAAATGGTTTCCTCCGCCAGGCGCTCCCAATCCCCGTTGGATGCCATCAGTGCCTGGCCGATGGCCAATGTTGTAACCGTATCATCCGTAAAACGACAGGTTTGGTGGATGAATTGAAAATCCTTAGAAAGATGATTGTTCATCTCAAAACGAGAGCCGACAATATCACCGATAATAGCGCCTAACATGAAATCACTCCTAGTTTATCGTTGGTTTTATTATAACATAAGCCGTGAAAATGTAAGGTGTATGCTATAATAAAGCCATGAAAATGATGCAACGGTTGTGCCGTTACAAGGTGTTTGGTGCTAGGCGTTGCAGTAGATTGTGACAGCGGACAATCTGTGGTGAGGGGAGGCGCGAACGATGCCGATTCATCAATTGGAAGGGGTAGAGGTGTGTCAGTTTAAGGCACGAGAATATTTGATGCGCCGTGGCGATCCGATGCCCTATGTCTATTATCTTAAGCGTGGGGTGGTCAATCGCGAGATTTTGAGCAAGGAAGGCTCGATATTGATTACGACCATCAAGGAGAGCGGCGGTATTACAAGCTCTATTGTGGGGCTTTTGGAAATATTTGCAGATTATTTCGAGGGCAAATGTACCGATGATTTTGTGGCGGTGACGGATTGTGTGTGCTATCGCATTCCCGTGCAGGTGTGCAAGGATTATATGCGCGCACATCCGGCGTTGCTAGAAGAAACGTTGGCGATGTGCATCAATCTGTTTGATGACGTAGAAAAGGCCTACAGCAAAAAGAAGGATATGTCTGCCGCCAGCTTGGTGTGTGAATTTTTGTTGTTGCACTATGAAGTGATAGATGGCAAACGTTTGGTGGCAAAGAAATATACCAATGTGGAAATCGGTAAATATGTGGGTGTTCATTCGGTGACGGTGTCGCGGGTGATTAACTGCTTGCGGCGCAATGGTGTAGTGGCACGGCAGGCGCAGGGTCTTGAAATTATGGATGTAGAAGGGATTCGCGCCTATCTTCGCGGAGAGAAAAAAATTAAATACGATTGATGCCATGACGGCGGCCGTGTATTCGGTCGCTGTTTTTTTGTGGGCACTTGAAAAAATTCACCAAACCTTAACGGCCGTTATGGTTCGATAAAAATAGAATGTATAAGATGAGCTTATCAAAGGACGAACGAAAGACTTTAGGAGGAATTTATTTATGGGCAGACCAACTATTTATCCAACAGGGACCACCATCTACAACCCTGAAAAAGCATGGAACGGCTACACTCTGTTCCCTATCGATGACATTGGTGCAGTGTTAATCGACATGAACGGGCACGTGGTGAAAAACTGGAAAGACTTCCAAGGCTTTCCAAACAAGCTCTTGCCGGGCGGCTATTGCATGGGCTCTCTGGGCGTGAGAGATGCCGAATATTCCTATCAGGACCAAACCGATGTGGCGCAGGTTGACTGGGATGGCAACGTGGTTTGGAAATTTAACAAGAAGGAATACATTGAAGACGAAGGCAAAGAACCACAATGGATGGCGCGTCAGCACCATGACTATCAACGTGAAGGGAATCCTGTCGGCTACTATGTTCCGGGCATGGAATGCCAAACCGAAAGTGGAAATACGTTGATTTTGTGCCACGAAACCATTCATAATCACAAGATTTCCGACAAGCAGCTTTTGGACGATGTGTTTGTAGAAGTTGACTGGGAAGGCAATATTGTATGGGAATGGCGCATGAGCGAACACTTCCGCGAGCTCGGCTTCTCTCAAGCGGCAAAGAACGTTCTCTTCCGCAATCCAAACCAACACTTTACCAAAAACGGCGAGCTCGGTGACTGGATGCACGTAAACTCCATGAGTACTCTCGGGCCAAACAAGTGGTATGACCAAGGGGACGAACGTTTTCATCCGGACAATATTATCTGGGATGCACGTGAAGCAAACATCATGGCCATCACCGACAAAAAGACCGGCAAGATTGTTTGGAAAATCGGTCCGGACTTTACCGAAAGCAAGGAATTGCGCAAGATTGGCCAAATCATCGGCCAACACCATTGCCACATGATTCCAAAAGGGCTTCCGGGCGAAGGCAATATTTTGCTCTTTGACAACGGCGGCTGGGCCGGTTATGGGCTTCCTGACCGCATGAGTATGGACGGGACCAAGGTTGACATCCGCGATCACTCTCGTGTGCTTGAAATTGACCCTGTTACCCTCAAGGTGGTATGGAGCTACATCGGTAGTGACAGCGAAGTGGGCATGATGGCGATGATTAACAACACCACCTTCTATAGCCAGCTCATCAGTGCGGCACAACGTTTGCCAAATGGCAATACCTTGATTACCGAAGGCTGCTTCTGCCGTCTTTTCGAAGTAACACCGGAAAAGGAAATTGTTTGGGAATATCGTGCACCGTTTGATCATCAAACCCGTAGCCCTTACATCTATCGCGCTTATCGCTATCCATACGATTATGTGCCACAGGTTGAAAAACCGGAAGAGGTTCCTGTTGAAAAGATTGATTGCATGACCTTCCGCTTGCCCGGCGCTGCCGAAGGGATGCTTGAAAATGTCACCACCGTACCGGAAGCAACCGGCTATACCACGGAAATGGCGGCTTGCGTAACGGAAGATGACCCGGCTGACGAAACCACCGGCGCATTATTCTAATCACTTTACGATGGAGGGCGTGCGCACACACGCCCATTCCGTCGTGGTAGCAGCATGAAAGGAGCGAAAAATCATGTCTGACAACAACGTTGTATTTTTGGGGCGCAATCGCAATGCCCTGATTAAATTGGCAATCACCTTGCTATTGCCGTTGGCGATTTTCTTGGTACCGACCAGTGAAGTCTTTACTTCCGATATGCGTTTGTTCTTGGTCATCACCTTGATGGCGATTATCTCTTTTGCGACTGATTCCTTACCACAAACTGGCGTGGCGTTGGCGCTGCCATTGAGCTATGTCATTACCGGGATTGCCGGTGGCGATGTGGTATTTATGGCATGGCTCAATTACATTCCTTGGATGTTGATTGGTGCATTGATTTTATCCATGGTGCTGGAAAAAACCCAGCTCATGCGACGTATTGCATTCCATTGTATTTTATTAACCGGCGCGAGCTATCGTGGGATTATTATCGGCATCTTTATTACCGGCTTTATCATGAACTTATTCATCATGGACAACTCCATTATCCCGATGGCTGCATTGGCTTATGGGATTTGTCGCGCGATGGATTTGAAGCCGGGCAAAGCTTCTGCAGGGATTATGTTAAGTGCGGCATTTTCCGCATTGACCCCAATGAACTGGCTCTATAGTTCTAATTTGGCAATTTTGCTTGGCTTCGGTGGTTCTGCCGGTGGTCCATCCAGCATTGGTTGGTTTGAAGTTATTCAGCACCAAATTCCAATGATTGCCTATACATTGAGCTTGATGGTAATGTGCTTATTCTTGTTTAAGCCGGAAGAAGCTATCAGCGGTAAAGAATATTTCCGAGAAGAGCTCGATAAAATGGGTGCCATGAGCGCCGGTGAAAAGAAATCCTTGGCTGTTACCTTGTTGCTCTTTGCGCTCTTGGTAACCAGTGGCTGGACCCATTTGGAACCGGGCTGGATTTTTGCAATTATTCCTTGCTTGTGCTTTGCACCGGGGATGGATTTAATCGAAGACAAAGATATTTATCGTCTTAACTGGGGTTTTATATTCTTTGTTGCAGGCTGTCTTTCTATCGGTAATGTAGCCGGAAGCCTTGGCATTGGTAAAATGGTTTCCGAAATGGCATTGCCTATCTTGGAAGGGAAGAGCTACTATGTATTCTTCCTCTTTGCGTGGTTGCTGTTCTTCTTGTGCAACTTCCTGTTGACCCCATTGGCAATGATGGCGACCTTTACCCAACCGTTGACGGAAATTGCCATTAATCTCGGCATTGACCCATTGAATGTATACTTTATCGTAACCAGTGGTCTTGACCAAATTATCTTCCCTTACGAATATGCGCTGTATCTCCTTGTGTTCGCATTTGGGATGATTAAAATGAAGCACTTCGTCAAGGCGATGCTGGTCAAGATTGTCATCAACTTTATCATCGTATTCGCATTGCTGATTCCGTATTGGAATATGATGGATTTGATTTACCTCCATTAAACGAGAAACGGGTGATTGAATGAAGCAATTTCCTTATCAATGGCGTGCCTTGCTGTTGATGATGATGGGTTGGGGCGTTGCCGGCTTGGTGCACAACTGTGTGGCCTTTCTCTTTCCGTATTTTTCGGTGGACTTTCAATTGAGTGCAGCACACAACGGCTATTTGGCAGGTACCTTGGCGTTCTTTTGGACGCTGGCGATTTTCTTTGGCGGGCCCTTGGCGGATCGTCTTGGGCAAGTAAAGGTGATTGCTTCGGGCTTTACCCTTGGGGCATTGGCGTTGGCGTTGGTGGCATGGAGCTATTCGGTAGCAGTGCTCTATGTGCTCATGGCTATGACCGGACTGGGCAGTGGCATCATCGTTTCGGCAAGCTTCTCTTTTCTGATTGAGCAAAGCGACCCTAAAAATCGCGGGCTGTTCTTTGGCGCGGCGCAATCCACGTTTACCTTGGTGGGTGCTGCAATCGGTGCCGTGGTTTTTACCCGCTTGGGCGATTCGGCCATTGGCTGGCGTGGTAGCTATCTTTTGATGGCAATGCTTGTTTTTGGCACGGCGGCGACGATTTTCCTCTTTGGCCATCGCATTCCGCGCAATGTTCAAACCGAGGAAGGTGCGAAGGGGCGTTTTCGCGATTTGCTGGTCTACAAAAACGTGGTGCTATCGACAGTGTTGGCCTGCCTCATGATGATGTGGTATCTTACCGTTGCCGCCTATACCATTCTCTTTTTGATGGAGGCTCGTGGGATGACGGCAGTGGCGGCAGGGGCTGTTTTTGCAGGCTTTGGCTCCGGCGGCTTCATTGGAGAATTTGCCGCACCGATGGTGAGTGACCGTCTAGGGAGAAAAGCCACAGCGTTGGTAGCAGTCGGATTGGGCGGACTTTGTTTTGCGGCCTTTGTGTTCATGCCGCTTTCGGCTTTGGGCATGACCGTGGCAATTGCCGGTGCGGCGTGCTTTATGTCCGGTGGGGTGGCCATTTTGAACTCGGTTGTGCCAAGTGAATCGGTGCCGCCACATTTGGTTGCTACAGCCACCGCATTTACACCGGCGGCCGGCGAATGCATGGGCGGCGTGGTTGCGCCGGTGATTGCCGGCATGATGGCCGGGGCGTTGGGCACCGCACAGGTGATGACCTTACTCGCCGTATTGCCGGTACTGGTTGTAGTTGGCGTGTGCTTCCTTCAAGAAACCGCACCGCTTGTGTTGAGCAAACGAAACAAATAAAAAGGCAAACCGCTTGTTGTTCTACAAGGACAGCAAGCGGTTTTTTACTGCGGATTGCTCGATATGGCAAAATCCATTACAATAGAAGCACAGCTTTTTTTGGAAAGGGATGACCGGCATGCAAATTCGTTCGGTGCGTATAGACGATGCGGCGGCGTTGGTGGCGATTTATGCGCCTTATGTGGAGGAAACGGCAATCACGTTTGAAACCGAGGTGCCGACGGTGGCGGAATTTCGCGCGCGTATTGAACGCATTACGGCGCGTTATCCGTATCTTGTGGCAGAAGAAGACGGCGAAATTTTGGGGTATGCGTATGCGAGCACCTTTATTGGGCGGGCGGCAGCAGATTGGACGGTGGAAACGTCTGTTTATATACGGCGCACGGCTTGCCACAAGGGCGTAGGCGGTGCGCTCTATCAGGCGCTTGAGGAGGCGTTGCGTGGGCTGGGTATTGTGAACCTTTGCGCGGCGATTGCGGCGCCTGTCAGCGAAAATCCCTACCTTGATGACAACAGTGTGCAGTTTCATGCGCACATCGGCTATCGGCAGGTGGCGCGTTTTGATCGGGTGGGGCGCAAGTTTGACCGTTGGATAGACCTTGTTTGGATGCAAAAACGCATTGGCGAGGACGCCCATCCCTTGCCTTGGCAATAAGCAGTCACCGCCACACGGCGGTGGCTTTTTTATCGAACAAAATATCCGCAAAAAGCAAAAATGTTCGCTTTAACGCCGTGTTCGATGGTATTACGAACACAAGTATGCTACCATAAACTAAAACGAATGTTCCGCGAACGTATGACCAGAGGGGAGGCGGCGAAATGGAAAAGTGGTATGTGGCGATTGACTTAAAATCCTTTTACGCATCGGTAGAATGTGTGGCACGGGGCTGTGACCCCCTCAAAACAAATCTTGTTGTGGCTGATGCATCGCGCACCAACAAAACCATTTGTTTGGCGGTGACGCCGAGCTTAAAGGCGGTTGGCGTGGGCGGGCGTCCGCGTCTTTTTGAGGTGGAGCAGCAGGTAGAAAAGGTGAATGCGTGGCGTAAGACGCAAGCCCGCGCGCCACTTGAAGGGCAATCTGTTGATGCCGATGCCCTTGCCGCCAATCCACGCTTGGCACTGGATTATATTGTGGCACCGCCACGCATGGCACTTTATATGGCGATGAGCACACGTATTTACGGCATTTATCTCAAATGGATTGCGCCCGAGGATATTTACGCCTACTCGGTGGATGAGGTTTTTATAGATGTGACGCCGTATCTCAATACATACCGCATGACGCCGGAAGCCTTGGCGCGCCACTTGATTCAGCAAATTTTTAAGGAAACAGGCATTACCGCCACCGCCGGCGTTGGTACCAATCTTTATTTAGCCAAGGTGGCGATGGATATTCTTGCCAAACGTATGCAGCCGGACGAAAACGGTGTGCGTCTGGCGGTGTTGGATGAATTGACGTATCGCCGCCAGCTTTGGACACACAAGCCGTTGACGGATTTTTGGCGCATTGGTCGTGGAACGGCGACACGTTTGGCCAAGCTCGGCTTAGAAACCATGGGCGATGTGGCACGGTGCTCTTTGGGCAAAGACGGCGAGTTTTACAACCAAGAGCTGCTGTACAAGACCTTTGGTGTCAATGCGGAGCTGTTGATTGACCACGCTTGGGGGTGGGAGCCATGCACCATGGCGGATATCAAAGCCTATCGCCCCGAGCACCACAGTCTTAGCGTGGGGCAGGTGCTCAGCTCGCCGTACACGGCAGACAAAGCACGCTTGGTTATTTTGGAAATGGCGGAAGGGCTCAGCTTGGACATGGTCAAGAAAGGCGTGGTTTGCGATCAGATTGTTCTGACGGTGGGTTACGACACCGAAAATCTGCGCACCGGGCGTTCCTCCTACAAAGGTGAAATTCACATCGACCATTACGGCCGCGCAGTGCCGAAGCATGCCCACGGCACCGAACGTCTTCAGAAGGCAACGGCTTCCTCCAAGCGTATTCACGATGCTACCGGTGCCTTATTTGACCGTATTGTGGATAAGACGCTGCTCATACGCCGGCTGACCTTGGTTGCCGGAAATGTTGAAAACGAGGACGAGGCTCGGGCTAAAGCACGTCAGCAAAGTCTTTTTACAACCGCAGAGGATGAAGCAAGCGAGCGCGAAGATGCCAAAGAACGCAAAATGCAGGAAGCCGTGCTGAGCATCAAAGCACGCTTTGGCAAAAATGCCATTCTTCGTGGCATTAGCCTTGAGGAAGGCGCCACCGCCATTGAACGCAATAAACAGATAGGGGGGCATCGTGCATGAAACAATCGTTGGAAGAGATGCTTTATTTGTCGCATCCGAAAAATTTTCGCCATCCACCCATGCCACGCCCCCAACGTGCCGCTCAATTCACTGCTTTCGCCGCCCTCACAGGCTTTGACGAACAGCTCGACCGCATGGAACGGCGTGTTAATGACTACTATAATGACCCATTCAGATAGAAAAACACCCAAAAGGGTGTTTTTTTATGTGCATTCCATGGTATAATAATTAGTAATAATATGACTGTTTTATGGCAAAGGAGGAGCAGTTATGAAAAAGACGTGTTTATTGCTTATGGCATTGATTGGCGGTATCCTGTTAGCGCCAACGGCCGCCTCGGCAGACTATGTTCCACCGATTTGTGAAATAGGCACGCCGATTACCTTGCATGTGGACGGCGAGTATGTGCCTTGCGATGTAGATCCGATAGCGCGCAACGGTCGTACATTGATGCCAATGCGTGCGGCAGGTGAAGCGCTTGGCGCTTATGTAGAGTGGAACGGCAATACCGAATGTATTACCGTGCTAAAGGGCGGCAACGAAATTCGCTTCTTTCTCGGGCAGAATGTTTACAACGTAAACGGCGTGCTGAGAACCACTGATGTGGCACCGATTGTGATTCAAAATCGCACCATGCTGCCGCTTCGTGTGTTTGCGGAGGCCCTGGGTACCCATGTGGATTGGGACCAGCAGCTGTTGGATGTATCCATTAGCACAGGCGGAAGCAAGGTGCCATTGCCGAAACCGGCGATTAGCACCGCAAATGATGTTTATCAATACGTGCGAAAATATTACACACCCGGCGATGTCGGACCGGATGTTTTGGGAAGCTGGGTACGGTATGGCAGTGAATGTGGGGTGCCGACCGAAACCTACGAATTTTTCTATAACACCAAAAGCGGCATTCAAAATATTGAACTTGTTGCCCAATATCGTGATTACTATAGTTTCCCAACCATCAAGGTTTATAAGAGTACCACCTCTTACGTGAACGGGGAGTATTGGCGCGAAGATTATCAAAATATTCTGTATCTAAAGGACGCGGCCCATGATTATATCGGCCACAGCGATACGGCATTTCGCATGATAAACGGCAAACTGACAACCGTCGGCACAATCTGGTATGACATGGAAACGGACGCATACGATAGCTATACGCCAATCGGTCCGTACAACCATGAGAGATTTTAAGGGCGTATGTTTTGAAAGAAAGGAAGTGTCATTATGAAAAGGAGCGTACTTTCTGTATTACTTGCAGTGGGGCTGTTGTCGCTGAGTGCAGTGCCTGCGATGGCGACACCGGAAATTGTGACCCCGATGCCGATTAGCATTCAAGTAGATGGTGGATGGGTGCCAACGGACACCGCCCCAACGGTGATTAACGGACGCACCTTGATTCCCGTGCGTGCAGCCGGTGAAGCAATTGGTGCAACCATGGACTGGGACCAAGCTTCTCGCACAGTAACTGCAGAAATGGACGGGCTGACTGTGCAATTTCGCATTGGGAGTAACTACTACACCGTTAACGGCTATACCTATGTTACCGATGTGGCACCAACTACCAAGGGCTGGCGTACCATGTTACCGATTCGCGCCTTTAGCGAAGCCTTTGGCGTAGGCGTAGAATGGAATGGCGAGCTGCGCAATGTGAACATCGACACCCCGGCGCCGGATGCTGCCCCACCGGTATATCCAAACGGTGGCAGCATGGAATTTGGCACCTTGTTGATGAAATACTATGTGCCACAAGACCCGATGAAACCGCTCAATGGTATGTATATGGGCGCACGCTTTTTGGCCAATGGTAACTGGGAGCATTCCGTTATCGCTGTATCCCAAGCTGATGACGGCGCGGTGAGAACGGCTGTGATTGATGATAAGTGGTATGGCGACGGCAGAGATTGCTTCAATGACCTCGAGCTTTACATTGATGACGGCAACACTTTTTATTGGAATCCAATGATGGATGGTTTTAAGGTAACCGTTGGTCCACAGCACGAATTTTTGATGGGCGCATGGAACAGCCAATGGAATAAAATGACCCGCCATTATACCTGGCAAGGTGATGTGTTGATTCACACCCATAGCACCAACTTTAACGGCATTCCATGGGTAGACAACAACAATTTCCAATTGGAACGCATTGCACAACAATAAACCGACAAGCTAACGCAAACACAAGAAGGCACCCCGATTATGGGGTGCCTTCTTACGTTTAGAGGGTTGTGAGTTTTTCAACGTGGGTGTCGGCCACGAAGGTGGCTTTCATGGCGGCGAGCTGTGCCATATGGGGTTGTGCCATGTGTGCGGCTTGGTGTTCGGCGCTTTCCCACACTTCAACGAGTAGCACCTCGTTGGCGGGAACAGCCGGAAAATAATAGTCGTAGCGCAGGCAGCCATCCTCGGCACGGATGATATCGAGCAGGCCGGCATCGATAATGGATTCGACAAACGGCATCATCATGCCCGGTTTGGTTTTGTAGGTAACAAGTAATGTGAGGGGTTGCATGGGTAAGCTCCTTTCACCTTAAAGTGGAACAACAATGTCGGCAATTGCCACAAGGGTGGCTTCACCGCTAATCGCAATGCGCCCACCATCTAAGAGGGTGCAGGTCAAATAGCCGCTACGCTTGGAGGCTTGGTAGGCGCGAATGGTTTGTTTGTCAAGCACATGCGCCCAATAATCGGCGATTTGGCAATGGGCAGAGCCACAAACAGGGTCTTCTATAATGGCAACCTTCGGTCCGAAGCTACGGGAAATGCAGTCGACCGCATGCCCACGCGCGGTGACATTTTGTAAACGTCCCGGAAGTGTTGCCAAAAGGGCTTGATTCGGTGTCATGCTCCGCACGGTTTCTTCATTGTCAAAGATGGCGATGAGATCCATTCCCAACAATGCCTTTGTAGGGCGTGCGCCAAAGGCCTCAGCCATGGCATCTGTGACGGGGATGTCCTCGAGGCTGTAGGTTGGAAAATTCATTTCATAGAGGGCGCCGTTCTTTGTCACGGTGAGCGCACCGGAAAGCGTGTGGAAGGTGATGGACGGCGCGTCCTTTTCGTAGAAATTCAGCATAACAAAGGCGGTGGCCAAGGTTGCATGCCCGCAAAGCGTCACTTCTGTTCCAGGCGTGAACCAGCGTAAATGATAGCCTTGTGGTTCCTTTACGATAAATGCCGTTTCCGAGAGATTATTTTCTGCAGCCAAGCGCATCATGGACGCATCGCTTGGCCATGCGTCCATCACGCAGACTGCTGCCGGATTGCCACGAAAGGGTGTGCTTGTAAAAGCATCTACAATATATTGTTTCATTGTGATTCCTCCGATTCAGCGTCCTTTTCCAATAAAATGGCTTGTGCCGCCTCATATTTGGCGCGGCGTTTGCGTACCAATGCGGGTTCGTTTGCCACCGCATCGCGCAGGCGACTTTCGTCACTATTATGAGCAAGGTCTGCAAGCTTCACCTTGCGTGCCAAGGGATTGGTGCGTAGGGCACGAATATAGTCGAGATAGGGTGTTTCTTTGTCGTGTGTGAGCAAGCGCACCGCTTCGGCGATTTCCGGCGGAAAAGCTGCGGCAATTTCTGCCATGGTGACCGCTGAATCCTCCACCACATCATGCAAAAGCGCCACACAAACCGCCGCCTCTGTGTCCATTTGCTCCGCCAGATGGTAGGGGTGAAAAATATACGGTATTCCCGCCTTGTCCAACTGTCCCTCATGCGCCCGATAAGCCAATACCATTGCGCGCTCAGTGAGGTCTGTATAAATCATAAGCACCCTCCTTTGTGGGTTGTTAGGATTATCATAGCACTTTTCCCACGCTTCTCCTCGACTTATCCACAGTTTTGGACAATTTTTCGCACAAAAAAAGTGCGATACATGATGTATCGCACTTGTCTGCGGATGAAGGGACTTGAACCCATACGCCTTGCGGCATGCGCACCTGAAACGCACGCGTCTGCCTATTCCGCCACATCCGCATAAGCTACATTATAGGATACAGGAAAGTCGTTTCGTTGTCAATAGCTAATTTCTGTACGACCTTCGAGCGCGCGGGATAGGGTCATTTGGTCGGCGTATTTGATGTCGCTGCCGGCGGAAAGACCTTGAGCAATGCGACTGACCTTGACGTTTTTCTTTTGCAATTGGCTAATGAGATAGAGGGTGGTTGCTTCACCTTCAACGCTGGCGTTGAGGGCGATGATGATTTCCTCGATGGGCTCATTGTCTACGCGGTCGAGAAGGGCCTTGATGTGAAGCTCATCCGGGCCAATGCCGTCCATTGGGCTGATAACGCCGCCAAGAACGTGATAAAGGCCACGGTAGGAGCCACTGTGCTCAATGGCGTTGATGTCGCGGGCTTCTTCGACAACGCAAATCTGATGGGGATCGCGCTTGCTGCTTTTGCAAATCGGGCAAAGCGCTTCATCAGTGAGGTTAAAGCAGCGCTTGCAGTAGTGAATACTGTGGCGGCCGTTATAAACGGCACGCGCGAGGCTGTCGCTCAGCTCCTCCGGTGCCTGCAGAAGGTGATAGGTGAGGCGTTCGGCGCCGCGTCGGCTAATGCCGGGCAGGCGTGCGAAGGCGTCAATCATTTCGCCGATGGCGTCCTGATAGGGAAGCATTAGAACATCCCACCCATGCCGCCAGGCATCTTCATCCCTTTGGTGAGGGCGCCCATGCGTTCTTCAGAGAGCTTTGCAGCGTTGTTCATGGCATCGTTGGTTGCTGCTACAATAAGGTCTTGGAGCATTTCAATATCGTCCGGATCAATCACTTCATCAGCGAGCTCGATGGAGAGCATTTGGCTGGCGCCGTTAACGGTTACCTTAACAATACCGCCGCCGGCAGTGCCAACCACAGGGGTTTCAGCGAGCTCTTCTTGGAGCTTCGCCATGTTGCGTTGCATCTTTTGCATTTGTTTCATCATGTTTTGCATGTTAGCCATTGGAATGGGCCTCCTTAGTGTTTTCTTGGATTTTCTTCAATAATTTCTATTGGCACGTCCTCGCCAAAGACGCGTTTTACGCCTTCTACGAGGTCGATGGTTGGTTCTTTGGTTTGCTCCTCTTCGAGGACGCAGTCATATTGTAATGGTGATTGCCAGAAGTTTGCAACCACATCGTTCAAGATTTTTTTGTTTTCTGTTAAGCGCATTTGCTTGCAGTGGAAAATGTCGGCGCGCGGAAACCACAGTGTCAGCGTGCCATTGTGGTAGTTTCGGAGCTCGGCCGGCTTCATAAAGGCGTGGATGCGAATGCTCACGTCCTTTAAGGCATCAATAACCTGTGGCCAAATGTCCTTGATGGCGGCGAGGGTTTCGGCGTCATCTTGGGCTGGGGGGGCAGGTGATGCACTTACTACAGGTGCCGGAGAAACGTCCGGTTTGCTTGCAGGCGGTGCGGCTGCCTCTTGAGGAGCAGCAACGGTCGGCGCGTGTGGCACTTGTCCCGGGCGTGGCAGGTGGCTTGCTTGGTGTGTTTTCGCAGCCGGGCTGTCATCGTGCAATAGCAGCGCCATTTCTACCAAGGTAAGCTCCAAAATGAGCTCACTATCCGGTGCAATGCGCATATCGCGCTCGGCATCGGCGGTCTTTTGCAGGAGTGCTTCGAGATGGCGCAAGGACAAGGCGCGGGCTTGGCGCAATTGCTCATCACTCCAGGCGCTGCCATCCGATGCGGCGTGGCCAACGCGTGCCAGAAGCAAATCGCGCAAATAGGTAAGCAGGCTGTGCATCAAGGCGCGAGCATCCCCACCCAGACGCAAAAGCTTATCCAATACATCGAAAATAGCTGCCGTGTCACCGCTAATGAGACTATCCACCAAGCCAATCAGGGCGGTGTCATCCAAGCCACCAATCATTTCAAGCACGGCATTTTTGTCGATGCTGTCGCCGGCAAAGGCGATGGTTTGATCCAACAGGCTGATGGCATCACGCATGCCGCCGGCGGCATTTTTTGCGATTAACGTCAGTGCGTCATCGGTCACGTCAATGCCTTCGCGGTCGGCAATGTTGCGCAAATGATCGGTTAAAACCGGCGTTGGAATGCGGTGAAAATCAAAGCGTTGGGTACGAGAAAGCACGGTTTTCGGCACCTTTTGCGGATCTGTGGTGGCCAAAATAAAAAGCACATGCTCCGGTGGTTCCTCCAAGGTCTTGAGTAAGGCGTTGAAGGCTTCTGTGGTAAGCATGTGCACTTCGTCAATGATATAGACTTTGCGCTTTCCCATGCTTGGTGTGAAACGAACTTGCTCGCGGATGCTGCGGATTTCGTCAATGCCACGGTTGGAGGCGGCATCGATTTCAATAACATCCAAAAAACGGTCTTCGTTGATGGCGCGACAGTTTTCGCAAGCGTTGCACGGCTCTCCGTTTTGTGGGTCGAGGCAATTGACGGCTTTGGCGAGAATCTTTGAGGTACTCGTTTTGCCGGTGCCACGTGGGCCACAGAACAGATAAGCATGGGCAAGGCGGTTATAACGAAGGGCGTTTAAGAGCGTTTGAGAAATAGCGTCCTGGCCGATTAAGGCCTCAAAGGTTTGTGGACGATATACACGGTATAAAGCCTGGTAGCTCAAAAAGTCACCCTCCTTTGTGGGTATTAAAATTCATCGTGAACAGGGGCTGAGTTAATCATGGAATTGATGTTTTCCTTGAGCTCGGTCTTGTAGTTTTCTACCCCCGGTTGATTGAATGGGTCAACCCCGGTGAGGTAGCAGCTCATGGCACATGCCTTTTCAAAGAAATAAACGATTTCGCCGAAGGTAAAGGCTGAAATTTCGCTGATGTTGAGCAAAATATTCGGGGTGCTGTTTTCCTGATGGGCAACGCACACACTGTGGCGAATAATATCGTTTAAGCAATGCAAGCTGGTGCAATTGCCGGCAACGCCTGCCGGAATCTTGATTTTGTCTTCGATGTGTTTGACAAAAAGTATCGTTTCGATAAAGTCCTGACGCCCCTCTTGAAGAAATTGTCCCAAGGAGTGCAGGTCCGTGGTCATTTGCATAGCCGCCGGGAAAAGGCCCTTGCCGTCCTTGCATTCACTTTCAGCAAAGAGCTGGCGCAGCCATTCGGTGAAGTAGAGCAAATTCCCTTCATACACTTCGAAAATTTCCATGCGTTTTCCGGCCAATGATTGCAGATAACGGGTGGCTGCGTATTGATAGCAGTCGTTGTTTTCTAAGCGTGGGTCCATAAAGACGGTGGCAGATTGACGCGCCCCGCGAATAATGGATTTGATATCAATGCCGGCAACAGCCAGCGGAAAGAGACCAACGGCGGTTAAGACAGAATAGCGTCCGCCGATGTTCTGCGGAATGTTGAGCAAACGACAGCCGTTGTCATGGGCTTCGTTTTGCAAATAACCTTTGCGTGGATCGGTAATGATGGTGATATGTTCATTGACCTTATCGCCGTAACGTTCGGTAAGGGCTTCTTTTATAATCGCGTAGATGACCTTTGGCTCGGTGGTGCTTCCGGATTTAGAAACCATGCAGATGCAGATTTCCTCCTTGGGGTCCTCGATAACGGTCATTAAGTGATTGTAGTAGTGTGAGCTCAAATGATGCCCGGCAAAAATAATGCGCGGATTACCGATGGTACCACCTTCATCAAACGGTGGACGCAATAAATTTACCCCTGCAATGGTGCCGAGATAAGAACCACCAATGCCGATGACAATAAAGACGCTGCAGCGATTGCGAACCGCTTCGGCTTCTTTGGCAATATCGTCAAGCATTTGATCGGATATTTGAAAAGGATATTGTACCCAACCACACATGAGGTCCGGATGGTGGTGTAAACGTTCGTGGATCTTCGCGACACGTTTCGCAAGGGACGGGTCGGACAGGTCGGTATGAGCGTTTGAAAAATCCGCTTGTATCAACTTGATGCATCCTCCTTCAATTGGGCAACGAAATGATGGAAGGCATCAGCAATTTGGCTGCTGAGCGCTTCGGCCTCTTGGAGGGTTTCTCCGCGAGCGCTGATATAACATTTCATTTTAGGCTCGGTTCCTGATGGACGTAAACAAATGACGGAACCGTTCATTAGTTGATATTGTATCACATTTTCTTTAGGTAATGAACGAATACCGGTGATATAGTCGATTTTTATAACAACCGGGATACCGGCAATGGATGTAGGCGGTTTTTCGCGCAGCGTATGCATGATAATGTCACTAATCGGTTCTTGCCCCGGAATCGGGTCAAACACCAAATTGATTAAAGCATCGCTAAAGGCACCAACCTTATCATAGAGACTATGCAAGCGGTCCAAAAGGCTCAAACCGCGCGCCTTGTCGTGTTGTGCCATGGCGGCTACGAGGTAAGCGGTGACGATGGCGTCTTTATCACGGGCGTGGTCGCCGTAGAGATAGCCATAGGACTCTTCAAAGCCAAAAACGTAGGTGCGTGCCGGATTGGCCATAACAGCGTTAATGGTGTTGCCGATGTATTTGAAGCCGGTGAAGGTTTCTTCGAGCTCAAAACCGTGGTAACGGGCGAGTGCTTTACAGAACTGGCTGGTTACGGTGGTGGTAATGATGGTATCACCCGGATTGACTCCGCGACACTCAGCAAGATAATCAATCAAGAGGGCACCGAGTTGGTTGCCGGTAATGAGCTGCCAAGTGCCGTGGACATCCTTGGCGGCAACGCCGATGCGGTCGCTGTCCGGATCGGTGGCGATGAGGATATCACAATCGGTTGTGCGGGCGAGCTTAAAGAGCTCATCAAAGGCCACGGGAAGCTCCGGATTTGGGGTGGCAATGGTTGGAAAATGGCCATCAGGTGCAAATTGATTTTCAACCACATGCACCGTCATGCCGGCTTCCTCCAGAATTTGGCGTACAGGCAATCCACCCACGCCGTGAAGCGGTGTGTAGCCAATAGCAAGCGGCGTTTGTGGGTCGGTTTGCAATGGCAGTACGGTGCTTTTAATGGTAGCAAGATAATTAGCCAGTTCATCATTCAACAAACGAATCTTGCCGGCTGTCACCAAAGCGTCAAAATCGGTATTAAAGTCAAGGGCCTTGCCGTCAAAATAGGCATCGGCATGGCGGGTGACGATATCGGCATCGGCACTCAAAAGCTGGCAACCGTTGGCATCGTAGGCCTTGTAGCCGTTGTAATCGCGCGGGTTGTGGCTGGCGGTAATCATAATCCCTGCCACTGCCTGAAAATGACGCACGCTCCACGAAAGAATCGGTGTGGCGGTCGGCGCTTCCCAAAGTAACACGTGAAAGCCGTAGCTTGCCAAAACCGAAGCGGTTGTGCGTGCAAAGGCGCGGTGGTTCAGACGGCTATCGGTAGAAATAACGATGGTGCCACCTTTTTTGTCGGTTTCCAAGAGCCATTCGGCAATGCCTGCCGTGGCCCAAGCGATGGTAAAGCGATTAAGACAATTTGGCCCCAAGCCCATAATCCCGCGAAGACCGGCGGTGCCAAAATGCAGTTTCGCGCCGAAAGCCTTGGTAATGGCAAGCTCATCGTTTGCCATTTGTGCAAGCTCGGCGCGTTCGGAATCGGTTAAATCAGTGCGACTGCACCATGTATTGTAAATGTCGCGTGCGTTCATGATTTTTCTCCTTCGTTGGAAAAAGCATCGGAGAGTGCAACAAATTCGGCCACGGAAAGACTTTCGGCGCGGCGTTGCTCATCAATGCCCGCTTCTTTTAAGGCGGCGGCAATGATTGCCTTGTCCACGCCCATACTTGCGAGGGAATTGCGAAGGGTTTTGCGGCGCTGACTGAAAGCGGCTTTTACCACGCGGCGCATCATGGCGTCGTCCTTTGCTTGGATAGGGCGTTCCTTGTAAGGAACCAAATGGAGAATGGTAGAATCCACGTCCGGTGGTGGCGTAAAGGCACGGCGTCCCACATCAAAGGCGCGACTTGCGGTCGCAAGATATTGCACCATAACGGTGACAGCCCCATAGGTGCGATTGCCCGGCTTGGCACAAAGACGTTTGCCCACTTCTTTTTGTACCATAATGACCAACTCATCAACATGTGCGGCATCCTCCAACACGTGCATAATGAGTGGGGTGGTGATGTAATACGGCAAATTGGCAACCAGCTTGTAATCGCCGTCATGGCCGAGCTCTTCACGCACAAGGGCATCAAGATCGAGCTTCAACGCATCGCCAAAAACGAGCTTGACATTGTCACAGTTGGAAAGACTTTCTTTCAAAAGCGGCGCCAAGCGTTTGTCGATTTCGATGGCGAGCATTCTATCGGCGTGTGAAGCAATAGCGCGGGTGAGTGTGCCGGCGCCCGGTCCGATTTCAAGGGCCACATCACCATCCTGCCAATCGCACACGTCAGCAATGCGTTCCAAAAGCGCAGGGTCACTGATAAAGTTTTGTCCGTATTTTTTTGTTAAGGTAATGCGGTGTTTTTTCAGTTGCTCATTGAGGTTCATTGTGGTCCTCCAATTGATCTAAAGCCTCGAGAATAATGGCTTCTTCGAGGGCGAATGTATTTAGTCGTTTGAGAAGTGCCTTGCCGTTGGCTTGGCCAAGATGGAGCCGTTCGCAAAAGGCGCTGCGGCGCGCTTTGCTATCGCCTGCGCCGACAAGCCCCCAGCGCACCAAATCGCTCATGGTGTACAGTGCTTCATCAACACCGGTGGTGGCATAGGCCTTCTCTAATGCGTTCAAAATCACTTCCGGCGAAGCATATTCCACGCCAAGGCGACCGGTCACCGGGTGACGAGCGTCCTTGCGGGCGATAAAGGCGTGCTTGGCATCCGGCACAAGCTCGGTGATGCGGTTGCGAATCAATGTCCCCGGCACATCGGGATCGGTCAAAACAATCACACCCTGCTTTTTTGCCATGGCGGCAATTTCCTTCAAGCGTGCTTCTTCAAGTCCCATACCGTTGGTGATTAAAATAGTGGCATCCACAGCACGGCGCACCGCGCTGACATCGTCCTTGCCTTCGACGACAATGATTTCTTTAATGCTTTTTTTCATACCTACCTCGCCTAGAAATAAAAATACTATATTTGATTATACCGTTAATATAGGAAGGTGACAACGCATTTTTAGACAAAAAAAGTGGACAAGACGCACGGATAAGGGGGGACTTAAAGGTGCGACTGTCCAAGAAGTTGTTGAATGAGACAATGGTGTGTAGATTACGACAAGGATGAGTAGGCGACTCATGGCTTAGAAGAAAAATTGTCTCACCATGCGAATGACCGCTATTGGTATCAGGAGTCATTCGGGCAGTTTGAGTATAGTAGAGATGGCGTATGATTACAAGACTTTACGGGAGATTTTTCTTCGTCAAAACTTATTATTATATAACAGTAAAATCTATCAACAAAGCGGTTTCAAAGTTCTTGCATGTTTTTTGTATGCTGTGTTATAATGTAGAAACCGATTGTATCAAACAAAGATTTAAGGAGGCGTCGACTATGGCAGACGGTGCATTAGAGCAACATTTAGAGGAAATCACCAAGGCTGCAGAGCGCTTGCAAGGCGTTACTGCTGATACGCCGATGATTTATAGCACATTCTTTTCCGAAAAATACGGGAATGACATTTGGATTAAACCGGAAAACTTGCAGAACACAGGGAGCTTTAAGTTGCGTGGGGCGTATAACCGAATTAGCCAACTCACCGATGAGGAGCGCGCCAAAGGGATTATTACCGCGAGTGCCGGCAACCATGCTCAAGGGGTGGCTTATGCGGCACAGCATTACGGTTGTCCTTGCACCATCATCATGCCTGAAGTAACGCCGTTGATTAAAATTAAGAGCGCCCAAGAAAAAGGGGCTAACGTGGTTATCCACGGTGAAAATTATGACCAAGCCTATCGCCATGCCTTGGAGTTGGCGGTAGAGACCGGCGCCTTGTTTATCCACGCTTATGACGATTACGGCGTTATCTGTGGGCAAGGAACCATCGCTTATGAAATGCTCCAAGAAAATCCGGATTTGGATGAAATCCTAGTGCCGGTTGGCGGCGGTGGCCTCATCAGTGGGGTGGCACTTGCAGCCAAAGCAATGAAGCCGGAAATTCGCATCACCGGTGTTGAACCGGAAGGCGCGGCAAGCATGCGTTACTCCTTGGAACGTGGCAAGGTAACACCGCTTTCCAAGATTAGCACCTGCGCCGAAGGGGTGGCAGTGAGCGAGGTTGGAAAGAATACCTTTGAATTCGTTAATAAATACGTTGATGGCATCATTACGGTTAATGAAACAGAAATCATGGAAGCCGTGCTGCTTCTGTTGGAAAAACACAAGCTTGTTGCTGAAGCGAGCGGTGCGCTCCCATTTGCAGCCCTCGGACACCTCAACAGCTGCAACAAAAAGGTAGGCTGTGTGATCAGTGGTGGGAACATTGATATGGTTACCATCTCCTCCATGATTCGTTCCGGGCTTGTAACAAGCGGCCGTATCTTTGCATTCTCTGTAGAACTGCCGGATGCACCGGGGCAAATGCTCCTGATTTCCAAGATTCTTGCAGACCAACGTGCAAACATCATCGGGCTGGACCACAACCAGTTCAAGGCCAAGGACCGCTTCAACCGCGTGGTATTGGAAGTAACCGCCGAAACCAATGGGCCGGAACACGTTGCACAAATCATCAAAGCCTTGGAGGAACACGGCTTTGAAATTCAACGTCAATATTAATGACATACAAAAAGACCGATTCTGCTTCGAATCGGTCTTTTTTTGTGCAGTATGGTAGTCTCATCGTGCTTGCCATGCGACCATGCTGTTGCGTGGTTTTGGCTATGATGAGGTTGAATCCTCTGATAAGGTGTTGCTTTGGACGGTATGGATGGCCTGTCTGTTAAAGAGCATGCAGCCACAGTGCTTTGGAAAGGTTGGGAAGCTAATAATCTTCAAATCACGGTCAATTTCCGGACTGTAATCGACGATTTCCAGTGTTTCGCCGTAGAGTGCGGTGCGTTCATAGACGCGAAGCCATTTAGCATCCATATTGGGGAAAATACTGCTGAAGGAGTGGTTGATGAGCGCCTCCAATGGACGCTTTTCCAGCATTGCCAGTGCCGGGTTACCATAGCGGAAAATCCAATCCACTGCGGAATGGTCTTTGTTGAATACCATCTCGATGTCTGCAAAAGCAAAGGGCATATGGTCAAACACGGCGTAGTGACGATGATAATCCGCCCATGTAGTGGGCACATCATCGTGCGCCAATGCTTGCGCAATGATTTGCCGCTGGATGTGTAGCTGTTCAATAATTTCACGTTTACGGCGGTGGGCATAGTCCAACGCTTCGCCGTTAATGAGATTGACAGTCTTGGACACATTATGGATGGCCTTTGCAGACACCAAACAACCGCGATCGATGCGAATAAAGGCACTACCTAACGTTTGTGCCAGTTCGGCAATGGTGGAATAGGTTTCATAGACCTTATTCCCGGTGACGTGGATGACGGCTTTTCTATCGTTTAAGGTAATATAGAGGATGTCTTCCGCCGACAGTGTGATTGGCACGCGGTTGGAAATAATAGAAATGTCAATGGTATTCATAGCAATCCCTCACAGATTCCTTTTTGTCAGTATACACCATTTTCATACAACATAACTGTGTATTCACGCATAGATACCTGCATTTCACGCAAGGTTTATTGAAAAATTAATTGTAAACATGGTAGCGTAATGGTGAAAAAATAGGTATTGAAAGGTGAATTTGAAATGGAGGTATATTTATGAAAAAGCGAATCGCAAGTATTTTGCTTGTATCAATGCTGTGTCTGAGCTTGTTGCCAACGGTAGCACTGGCAGACGAAACAGCAAATACAGGAGAAGCTTTGGGGCAAATGCCTAGCTACAGTGGCGGCAGCGGGACAAAGGATGATCCATGGCTGATTGCATCTGTTGCGGATTTGCAAACATTGGCAACAACAATCAATAGTGGCGGCTGCGGCTGCGTTTGATGCAGATTGCACGGACACCGGTAAAGGTATTCCGGGGAATTACCACGGCTACTATTTCAAGCAAACGACAGATTTGGACTTGAGTAGCATTGATAACTGGGCACCTATCGGTTATTCCGGCAGCGCTTATTTTGCCGGTCATTACGATGGTAGCGGATACACCATTGCGCATGCAAAAAGTACAGGCAAGGTTGATGATGAGGGATTTGCTACAGCCGGTATTTTCGGTTGGGTAGCATTTGGCTCAGTGTCAAATCTTACTGTAAGAGATGCCGATTTTAAGGCATCAGGCGTTAATAATATGTCCTATGCCGGCGGTGTGTTGGCGGTGGCGTACGATTGTACGGTAACAAATTGTGCGGTATATGATTCCAAAATTGAAAGCGAGCGCGATCCGGCCAATAGCGACTATGCCGGCGGAATCTGTGGGATTGCAAATGGGGGCTTTGAACAGTGCCTTTCTGTTGACAATATCATTCGAAACGGGAGCTTTGGCGGTGGCTTTGTTGGCGGGATAGATAAAGGGGACACTACCTTTACCAACTGCGGCGTTTCCCGGTGTACGGTGTTGGGCTTTAGCAACACAGGTAGCAATAGTACGTTGAGTGGCGGTTTTTATGGGGCGTCGATGGATGGTGACGCCATCATGACCAACTGCTTTGTGTTTGATTGTATGTCAAAGGCTGATGAAAGCTCAAAAGGATACAATGGCACCGGCGTCTTTACTGCCAATACACAATACGGTCAAGTAAGAGCAACCAATTGCTACTACTATGATAACAATAATATGCCTGTCAATGCGGAGAATGCGGTAGCAAAAACCGAGGAGGAATTCCGGGACGGGACCGTCGCTGCGTTGCTTGGCTCGGCATTTGTAAAAGGGAAGGACGGTTATCCGGTATTCCCGGTTCCGGCAACCAATATTGTGCTCAACAAGACAGCAGTGGCAATGAAAATCGGTGGTGAGGAAGTGTTGACGGCAACGCTTTCTCCGGATAATGCAACGGATGATGTGACATGGCACAGTGATGCGCCTGATATTTGCGAAGTGAGCGCTGACGGCCGTGTCACCGCAAAGGCAGCAGGTCATGCAATCATTACGGCAACAGCAGGCGGTGTGTCCACTTCCTGTAACGTGACGGTGGCAGTGCCTGTGACTAGCCTGTCACTTGATAAGGATACCTTGCGATTGGCGGTTGGCGCTTCTGATACACTGACTGCGAGTGTGCTTCCGGAAGATGCCACCGACAAGGCGATTATCTGGACAAGCAGTGATCCGGCGGTTGCGACTGTGGATGAAAACGGTGTCGTGAAAGCGATAGCAAAGGGTACAACTACGATTACCGCTACGGCCGCAGATGACAGCGATGTTGAAGCAGCTTGCACCGTTACGGTATACAAGCGCCACGCCGGCGGGTCTGCGACTCAAACCCCAACGAACACGATTACCACGCCGGACAAGCTTGAAAACGGTGCAGTGACTGTTAGTCCGAAAAATGCACGCGAAGGGGCGACTGTCACAGTGACGGTTGCACCGGATCGGGGCTTTGTTTTGGATACCTTGACAGTGACCGACAAGAATGGCAACAAGCTCACGCTTACTGACAAGGGCGACGGCACTTACACCTTTACCATGCCGGATTCCCGGGTTGAAGTGAATGCTACCTTTGTGGCGAAAGATACGCCACACAATACGTTCGTGGATGTGAATAGCGGTACTTTCTACTACGATGCAGTTTATTGGGCAGTGCAAAAGGGGATTACCGTTGGCACAGATGCCAATCATTTTTCGCCGGAAGCACCTTGTACCCGTGCACAGATTGTAACCTTCCTGTGGCGTGCGGCAGGTAGTCCAGTAGTGGATGGTACGATGAATTTCTCGGATGTACCGGCGGATAGCTGCTATGCAGATGCCATTCGTTGGGCAGTAAACGCAGGCATTACCTCGGGCACGAGTAGCACCACCTTTAGCCCAAATGACACATGCACCCGTGCACAGGCGGTTTCCTTCCTGTGTCGTGCCTTTAACGGCAAAGCAAGCGGTAAGGCGTCATTCAGTGATGTTTCTGCTGACAGCTACTATGCTGACGCTGTAGCGTGGGCAACCGAAAACGGCGTTACAGGCGGTATCGGTGGCGGTTTGTTCGGCCCTGATAATGATTGCACCCGTGCACAAATTGTGACCTTCCTTTACCGTGCTTATCAAGGCAAGTAAGGGGATGCAGATAATCATGTGGCATGAATAGATAAAAGCCAAATGAAAAAATGAGACCATCGAAGCGGCTTCGGTGGTCTCATTTTGTGTTTGAAAACGATGGGTGAATCGTTTTTTGTGCAGCCTTGGCGTGTTAGCTGTTAAAAAAGTGTAGCATGAGTGCTTCCATGTGCTTTTGATCGGAAAGGTCTGCAAGCTCACGGATGGCGTGCATGGCGAGCATGGGAGCGCCGATATCGATGGCTTCAATGCCACTGATGGCTTCGGCAATAGGGCCGATGGTAGAGCCGCCGCGTTGGTCTGCACGGTTACAGAAAGTTTGCAGCGGAATAGCATGCGCTGCAGCGAGCGCGCGAATCATGGCTTCACCATACGGCGTGGTGGCGTAGCTGTGGTTGGCGGCAAGCTTCAGCACCGGACCTTGTCCCAAATGAGGACGGAGCACCGGGTCGGCTTTTTCGAGATAATTCGGATGAGCGGCATGGGCTTGGTCACAGCTCAAGATAAGATTGTCAGCAGCCCACGCATCAACGCCCAAACGGGAAAGCAGCATATTTAAGCGTGGAGATTGGGCGCCACCGTGGGAACGGCTGCCGATTTCTTCGTGCTGGTAGCCGGTAAACAAGGCGATGTGGTCCTTGGGCGTGCAGGTAATGAGTGCATTCAAGGCAGCATGGGTATTGGCGAGATTATCAATACGCCCGGCTTGGTAGAGCGTGCCGTTCCCAACAAGGGCGGCACGTTCGGCGCTGACCAGATAGAGCTCATGGGCGAGCACATCTTCCGGGGCACAGTCACAGGCGTCCGCCACGGCATCGATAAAGCGACGGTCATTGTCCTTTCCCCACAGGGCGAGGAGCTCTTTTTGCGGATTTACATCACCGGCATCACGCTTCATGTGAATAGCCAGTGACGGAATGGTCACGGTTTCTTTAAGCGTCACAACGTGGCGCACAGGGTGCGCCCAATCGGTCCCCTTGGTGTATACCAGACCGGCTATTGCAAGGGTGCGGTCAAACCAGGTGTTCAAAATGGGACCGCCGTAAACCTCAATATTGAGTAATGCAAGCCCTTCGCGGGTAATGATGGGGTCGGGCTTAATGCGCAGTGCCGGGCTATCGGTGTGAGCGCCGACGATGTGCACACCCGTTGGCATGTATTCGGGCATGACAAAAGCGAAAATGCTCCCATCGCAAAAATCGACCAGATAGCGGCCTGTTGGCTGCAGTGCCCAGTCGCTGTTTGGAGAAAGGGCAACAAAGCCTTCTTCGAGCAAGGCTTTGTGTGCTGCTTGGGCAGCATGGTACGGGGTTAGTGCGGTATCTAAAAACGGAAATAAATGAAGCATGCGTGCATCCTCCTTGGCATGATTGGTTTTAGCATACGGCATTTTGGCGCACGGTGCAAGCGGTGACGAAGACAGGGCAAAAGATAAACCGGCAAATCAACAAATGAAGAAACCCTTTGTTTACTAATGCGCCATAGAATGGTAGAATGGGGCAAAGCCATTGCCGGAGATATGAAAAGGGAGTTGTATAAGATGGATACAGTAATCCTAAACAATGGTGTAGAAATGCCACTATTAGGGATTCGTACGCGCAATATGGCAGAGGATGATTGCGAAGAGGCGGTAACCGCAGCGCTTGAGCTGGGATATCGTTTGATAGATACTGCGCAAAATGAGGGATTGGAAGCGGCAGTAGGGCGCGCTATTCGCCGAAGCAGTGTAAGCCGCAAGGATGTATTTCTTACGACAAAGCTGACAGTAGAAAATACCACCTATGAACGAACCAAAGCAAGCTTAAAAGAATCCTTGGCAGCGATGGGTGTTGACTATGTTGATTTGATGCTGTTGCCGCATCCCTATAACGATGTTTACGGGGCGTGGCGTGCGATGAATGAGCTCAAGGCGGAAGGCTTGGTACAGGCTGTGGGCGTGGGGAATTTCTTTCCAGATCGCTTGGCAGACCTTATTCTCCACAACAAAGAGCATCCACAGGTGGTACAAATCGAACGCCATCCGTATTTTCAACGGGCAATGCTAATGAATATTTTGCGCCAACAGGATATTCAACCCATGGCGTGGGCACCGTTTGGCGATTGGTCCATGCTGGAGCGTCCGCGCGTGCAGGAAATTGCCAAAAGTCACGGTGTTACCCCCGAGCAGGTATTGATTCGTTGGCAAATCGAACGCGAAGTGGCGGTGCTGGTTCGCACCACTGACGTGGCATTGATGAAGGATGCCATGGCATGCTTTGACTTTAGCTTGGATACAGAGGATTTGTTTGCCATTGACTGCATGGAGCAGGACAAAAGCATGTTTGAAGACGTTTTTAAGAGTATGAACTGGCTCGAACAGCTCAGTAAAATGTAAATAGTAAAGGCACTGTCCGTTTCCGGATAGTGCCTTTTTTGATGCATTATGTTTTCGGTGGATGACTTTCATGGGAATAGTCCTTAGGAATACCGCCCCAGCCGTCCTTTGGCGTAGTGGAACGATCATAGACCCCTTCCCAAAGGGAACCGCGAGCCAGCCCGGCCTTGTCGCGTTTGCTATAGGTTGGGTCGCTGGCGATAATACGACGGAATTTTTCTAAGAGTCCCATAGTGCGTGCCTCCTTTCTGGAAGTGTGGTGCAACGAAAACATGAATTTGTTTTGCTGGGCGATTCAGCGGTGTGTCGGTGTGATAAACACGCACAGCCAAATCGCAGGGTTTGCGGTGTGGGCGACTTGATGGCGCATATGGGCAGGGATGAGGAGGGGCTTACCCTTTTTGAGGGGGCGCAGCACCTCATTTTCATCGACCTGCGTGCTGTCGTAGCGAAGGGTCGCTTCGCCTTCTAAAAGTACGAGCCATTCGTCCTCGTCTTGGTCGTACCAAAAATCCTCGGGAGTGGCGTGGTGCCAGCTCGTGATGCGTTCAATGCGTGTGCCATTCTTTTCATAGAGCACATTCACCGTTTCCTCAGGGGCGGGCATGCCGGCGTCAAAGAGATTCATCGCTCATTTCCTCCTTCAATGATGTTGTAGAGGGCGCGGTAAGTACCAATCAATTTATCGTCAGGCCACCAGCCACGGTTGGCGGCAGAGGTGGAGGGAAGTGCCAAAGGGGCGATGCCGGTTTGCGCCAAAAGGTGTTCCTTATAAAGGGCTTCGGCCTTCTTGCCAGTGGTGACAACGGTGGTGATGTGTGGGTAACGCGCAAGAAGTCCCGATACATCGTTTGGCACGGCGTCTGCGATGGTGCTATCGGCGGCACCTTCGATATCGCAGGCGGCAAGGACATCCCAAAGGGCAATATGGTGCCGGCGGGCAAAGTCGTGTGCCGCTTCGGGTGTGGTCGGCACCTCCTCTTGCCACAGCGCGGCCAAGGTGCGCCAAAAACGATTTTGCGGATGACCGTAGTACATCATGCGTGCGCGGGATTTGGGCGAGGGCATGGTGCCCAAAACAAGCACACGGCTCTCGTCATCCACCCACGGCGTTAGGGTGTGTTGGACACGCTCAGCCATGGATAATGGCCATTTGGCAAGCTGCCATAGCATCCAGTGCGGTTCGGTGAGACTCTGGGGTGACACCGGCGCAAAGGTCGGCATTGATATAGATTGGCACATTTGGCAGGCTTGCCTTTACGAGCATGGCGTTGGAAATGACACAGATGTCGGTGCACACGCCAACGATGGTAATAGAGGTAAATGGTTTTTCCATATTGGCACGTGCCAAGGCATGCGCAAGCATGGTAGCGCCGAAGGTATTCTTTTCGAAAGCCTTTGCCCCTTGCATGGTGAGTGCTTTGGCAATTTCAGGGTTTAATTCCCAGCCTACGGTGCCCTTGATGCAGTGTTCAACCGGCAAATAGTGCCCCTCTTGGGTTTCGAGATAGTCGCTTGCGTGGGTATCCATGGTGTAGTAAATAGGGCCGTGGTGACGGCGAATGCGTTCTACAACGGCAGGGACGATGGCTTGTGCCTCCTTATTGGCAAGGCTACCGTCAATAAAGTCATTTTGCATGTCAATGACAATGAGTAAATCGTTGGTGGTTAACATAGGGTGTCCTCCTCAGGTGGTTTTTTTCTATTATATCAATTAAACTGTCCACCGTCAGCATATTCGTCACTCGCGTACAATTATCCACGTATATGTTGCAAATTCTGCTGAGCTTTGTTAAAATAGCAAATGCATGAGTTCATGCAAGAATAAAGAGGGGGGCTATAACCTAATATGGCTGAGAAGAAAAAAATTGGCTTGGTAACACGTCTCATTATCGGGATTGTTATCGGTCTCCTGCTTGGGATGGTTGTACCTGAGTTTGTCATCCGTGCGTTGGCAACTGCCGGGGCCATCTTTGGCAGCTATTTAAGTTACATTATTCCATTGATGATCGTGAGCTTTGTTGCAACCGGGATTGGGCACTTAACCAGCGGTGGTGCCGGCAAGCTTTTGCTTGCAACCGTGGCAATTGCATATTGCTCCACCATTATTGCCGGGACCTTTGCATATACTGTTGACAGTGCAATTTTCCCTAGCTTCATTACACCTGAAATCATCGCTAATTTCAAAGAAACCAGTGGTGTAGCGGTTGAACCGTACTTGGAATTCGTTCTTACTCCGGTTTTTGACGTGACCACCGCAATTGTGCTTGCGTTTATTTTCGGGATTGGCATTATTACCCTTCGTAACACCAAAGAACACAACGAAGTGGCTGAATTAATGCTCAAACTCTTTGACGGCTTCCAAGCCATCATCAACCTTGCACTTTCTAAGACCATCTTGCCATTGCTTCCTTTCTACATCGGTATCACCTTCGCAAAGATGAGCTATACCGGTGAAGTATGGAGCGTACTCAAGGTATTCTGGAAGGTCTTTGTCATCATCTTGATTCTCCACCTCATTTACTTGACCGTTGCATTCTGCATCGCCGGTGGCATATCCAAGAAGAGTCCACTCTTCCTCATGAAGAACCAAATCCCTGGCTACATGACTGCAGTTGGGACTCAAAGCTCTGCAATCACCATTCCTGTAAACGTGAAGTGTGCGGAAGCAAACGGCGTATCCAAGAGTATTCGCGAATTCGTTGTACCGCTTTGCGCAACCATCCACTTGGCAGGTAGTACCATTACCATCACCAGCTGTGCGACCGGGGTATTGATGATGAGCAACATGCCACACAACTTGAGCTTGATGATTCCATTCATTTTCACCCTCGGTGTTGTTATGATTGCTGCACCGGGTGCACCGGGCGGCGCAATCATGAGTGCGCTTTCCTTCTTGCCAATGATCGGCATTCCTGTAGAAGGTGCATTGGCATCCTTGATGATTGCCCTTTACCTTACCCAAGACTCCTTCGGGACTGCTTGTAACGTATCCGGTGACAACGCTATCGCTGTCATTATCGATACCTTAAAGGACAAAATTACCGGGACGAAGAGCGGCAAAGCTGCATAATTTGTTATCAAAAAGCGACTGTTTGCGAAAACAGTCGCTTTTTTTGTTGGGTTTTGGCATAAAGTGGGCAAATACCCCTTGAATTATCGGTAAGAAACATTTATAATAAGTAAAAACAAAGATTATGAAAGAGAAAACGTAGGCCAGGGGGCCTACGGGAACATTGCAAATCGTTTGTTTTCTCAATCAATCCTTCTTCGTTTTATTTTCTGCTTATCACAGGAACGGCCCCAGAACATTCCCTTCAGACTGTTTTGGGGTCGTTTCACGTCATGGCAACAATAAAAAAAGCAGCGTTTTTTCTTGTGCAAGAACGCTGCTTTTTTGATGGTTATTTTTTGTAGTCAATTTTTCGAATGCCTTGGGCATACTCTTGAAGCATGTCTTCATCGATGATTTCGATGCAATTGCCATTGTAGGCAATGCAGCCGGCGATTCTGAGTGCAAGGATGATTTTGTTGGCGGTAATGCGGTGCATACCCAAAAAACGGGCGATGTCAGCAACGCTGCAAAAACGTGAAAAGCGAAGCTTACCGTCGACTCTTTCCGAACGCTCAATGATAAAACTTGCCACGCGCGGTGCGGCTTGTCCTTTTTGTTTGGCCACGAAATTACTTACGAGGGTGGAATATTCGCCAAGCAGACGGTATAAGAGCTCCTTCATCACTGTCGGGTGACGATCGAGAAATTCGTCAAATTCTTCGGCAGTAAGGCGGTGCGCGCGAATTGGTGAAAGCGCAATCATTTCACTGCTGCTAATGGTTGCTTGCGGGCTGCTATATTGGATATAGGGGCCGACTAAGGAATAAACAGATTCTCCGGGTGTATATTCTTCAAAAAAGATATTTTCACCGGTGGTGGTGGTCATTTGACGCATACAGTTACCTTCTACAAGGTAGTAAACGTAGCTGGCCTCGTCATCGTAGCTGAGTAAGTGCTCTCCTTTGGCAAATCCGACGAGCGGATACGACATGAGTTCTTTTAAAGCGACTTCGTCCATAAAAACTTCAAAACCTCCTGACGCATGATTTTTATTTCCTATTATATAAGGATACCAGATTTTTGCGTTTGTATCAAACCAGACTGTTCCTAATTGGCCAAAAACTGTGTGATTTTTTCTTATTTGCGTGGTTTGTATGTGCTTGCAAGTGATTCATGCAATGAAGGTGGAGTATAATTGGGGATAAAGCATGGAGGGGTTTATCGCCTGTGGACACGGCAGTGATTCACGAAAATGCATAAAAATCTATTATTGTTGGCGTGGGTTTAATTAAAGAGCGAAAAATTAACGAGGGTTAATTATCTACCGGAATATTTGCGTTGTATCAGGTAAAGTGTAGCATGGACTACTGACAAATCCCTCTGCAAAGTGATAGAATACTGATTGCCTAGCTGTGGGATAGAAATGATAAATAACCATTATGTACAGCTGGAACACTCTTTTTCATATAAAAAGCAGAAGATGAAAGGATGAAAGTAAAAAAATGAGTGCACAGAAGCAAAAACGTAATCTGTACCCTCTCCACGTAGTCGTTGGCTTTGCGATTATCGCGGCTTTCTGGATGATGCCACCAATCGAACCAATTACTGCCTTGGGGATGCGTTGTGCAGGCGCTTTCTTGGGTATGGTTTACCTTTGGAGTGCGGTAGACACCCTTTGGCCAAGTATGGTTGGCCTTTTCATGTTGGCAATTTCCGGTTATGGCGGCGAAGCCGGCTTTAACGGCGTATGGATGCAAGCAGTTGGTGTATACACCGTTCTCTTGACCTTGTTCGCAATGGTACTTTTCGGTGCGATGGACGAAGTTGGCGACACCAAGTATATTGCGAAATGGTTCCTCACCCGTTCTATCTTTAAGGGTCGTCCATTGGTATTTATGGCGGTGTTCTATGCAGCAGCCTTTGTTATGAGTGCTGTTTGCCAACCAATGACCGCGCTCATCATTCTCTGGCCGGTTGCTAGAAGCTTGATGGACACCATGGATGTTACACGTGAAGACAAAATCTGGAAATTCTTCTTTGTAGGGATGTTTGCGGTTTCCACTTTGGCGCAACCACTCTTCCCATTCATGGGCGCTCAGCTCATTCCTTACTCTGCTTTCCAAAGCATGACTGCTGCCATGGGCAACCCAATGACCATCCCAATGGCACAATATATGGTTGTTAATATAGTAATGACCACTCTCATTATGGCAGTTTTCCTTTTGGGTCTCAAGCTTTTGCGCGTGGATATGTCCAAGCTCAAGGCAATTGATCCTGAAATGATCAAGAAGGAAATGGAACTTCCTCCAATGACCTTGCCACAAAAGCTTTATCTCCTTATGGTACCTGCATTCTTGGTAATGATGCTCGTACCAAGCTTCTTCCCTGATTTTGCTATTTGCAAAGCCCTCAACATGATTGGGCCAATGGGGATCACCCTTCTTTGGGTTATGCTCTTCTTGATTGTTCGTATTGATGGCAAGCCACTCTTGGACTTCAAGGAAGTCGCATATCATCAATTCAGCTGGGGCATCTTCTTTATGATCGCTGCTGCAGTATTTGGTGCAAACACCTTGTCTAATCCTGAAACCGGGATTCCTGATTTCTTGATTCAAGCATTGACCCCAATCCTCGGTGGTCGCAGTGAAATGGTATTTGTTGCTATTCTCTTCACTACCGCATTGATTGTTACCAACTTTGCGAACAACGCTGCGATGGCAGTGGTGCTCATGCCGGTTGTACTCAACTTCTCCGATCAAATGGGCATCAACCCAATGCCTGTTGCAACCGGGGTTATCCTCATGGTATTCGTGGCAATGTTGACCCCTGCTGCATCTCCGCACGCCGGGATGATGCACGGGATGAAACCAATCTATTCCACCAAGGAAATCTTGAGCGTTGGTTTCCCTATTTGTATGATTGCGCTCTTGCTCTATATCTTTGTAGGGTATCCTCTTTGCAAGATTCTCATGGGCGCGTAAGCAAACTATAAAATCTCGAACACTCGCTTCAATATCGAAACGAGTGTTTTTTTGCATAAATTAACGAGGGTTAATTATTTTTGGACGAATTATGTCATCATTTAAAATGTGAAGTCTAGACTACTAATAAAAACCATTTATAAGTGCTATTATATGGCATACAGGGGGGAGAGATTGAAACGGTAAATAAAAATTATTCTCCCGTAGCAATTTTTCTTTATGTTTACCCTAAAAAGAGAGAGGATGAAAAAAATGAGTGAACAAAAACAAAAACGTAATCTTTATCCGGTTCATTTGGTAGTTGGCTTTGGCCTCATGGCATTATTCTGGCTCATGCCACCAATTGAACCTATTACAGCACTTGGGATGCGCTGTGTTGGTGCGTTCCTTGGGATGGTCTATCTCTGGAGTGCTGTTGACACACTCTGGCCTAGTATGGTCGGGCTCTTCATGTTGGCAATTTCCGGTTATGGCGGTGAAGGTGGCTTTAACGGCGTGTGGATGCAAGCCGTTGGGGTATACACCGTTCTCTTGACCTTGTTTGCAATGGTACTCTTTGGTGCGATGGACGAAGTTGGCGACACCAAGTACATTGCTAAATGGTTCTTGACCCGTTCTATCTTCAAGGGTCGTCCAATGGTATTTATGGCAGTATTCTATGCATGCTGCTTCGTTTTGGCGGCAATCTGCTCTCCAATCACTTCTTTGATTATTCTTTGGCCTATCGCATTGAGCTTGATGGATTCTGTTAACATCACTCGCGAAGACCGTTTGTGGAAGTATTTCTTCGTAGGGATGTTTGCAGTATCTACGTTGGCACAGCCATTGTTCCCATTCTTGGGTGCACAGCTCATTCCTTATGCAGCATTCCAAAGTATGACCGCAGCAATGGGCAACCCAATGACCATTCCTATGGGCCAATACATGGCTGTTGACCTTATCATGACTACTTTGGTAATGGCACTCTACCTCGTTGTTTTAAGATACGTATTGCGTGTTGACATGTCCAAGTTAAAAGCTGTTGACCCTGCAATGGTAGAAGAACAAATGCCACTGCCTAAGATGAATTTCCAACAAAAGGCATTCCTCTACATGATTCCTTGCTACTTGATCATGATTCTTTTGCCTAACTTCTTCCCTAACAATCCTGTATCTGCCGGTCTTAACTTTATCGGGCCTATGGGGATTACCATTGTTTGGGTAATGATTTTCCTTATCGTTCGTTGGAACGGCAAACCTCTCTTGGACTTCAAGGAAGTTGCATATCGTCAATTTAACTGGGGTATCTTCTTCATGATCGCAGCAGCTGTATTTGGCGCAAATACCTTGTCCAATCCAGACACCGGTGTTCCTGCCTTCTTGATTCAAGCATTGACCCCAATCCTCGGTGGCCGCAGTGAAATGGCATTCGTTGCCATCATGTTCACCACCGCATTGATTATCACTAACTTCGCAAACAACGCTGCAATGGCAGTGGTACTCATGCCGGTTGTACTGAACTTCTCCAATGAAATGGGTATCAACCCAATGCCTGTTGCAACCGGGGTTATCCTCATGGTATTCGTTGCGATGTTGACCCCTGCTGCATCCCCACACGCTGGCTTGATGCATGGGATGAAAAAGATTTACAACACCAAGGATATTCTTTCGGTTGGGTTCCCAATCTGTATTGCGACCTTGTTATTGTACATCTTCATCGGTTACCCACTTTGCAAGGTGCTCATGGGTGTATAAAACAGTCATCAATTAACTTTAAGTGCGCTGACTTGCTCAGCGCGCTTTTTTTGTGTCGTGAATAAGTGCTTGAAGCGCACAATAAAAGCGCACATCCTATCAATTGGGATGTGCGCTTTGGTATTGATGTAGATGGTTGTGTTAATCAGGATCTTACAGGATGAGCTCAATCCCCAGCACAACGGTGCAGCAAAAAACAGCCACTTGAAATAAGCTTTTGCCTTGCCATGCGGCGATGATACCCACTAAAAGCGCACAAGCACCGGCAATGGGTGTATCGGTAGCGTGCAAAATTGCCGGGAATGTCATGACGGCGAGGGTCACGTAAGGCACGTAGTATAAAAAGGAGTTTAAGGTTACATTGGTAATGGGCTTGCGAATGAGTGTCAAAGGCAGTACACGAATGAGATAGCTTACAATGGCAATCACTGCGATATAAATGTAGATATTCATGCTTAGACCTCCTCGGGATCGTTATGAACCGGGAACAGGATGGCGGCGATGCCGGAAATAACCACTGTTAGGATGATGATGACGGTGCCACTTGAAAGGTCACGCAGCCATGGGAGCAGGGTGGACGCATAGCTTGCAATAAAGCTAATCAGCACAATGGCACCGATTAAATGGTTGTTGCGACAAGGTGGAATGATAATGGCAAGAAACATTCCAAAGAGCGCCACGCTCAACGCTTCAACAATCACTGCCGGCAGCACATCTCCGGCAATAATGCCGCAGGCGGTACCAATTGCCCAGCCCGGAGAGGCGATGACAAAGGCGCCGTAATTATAGAATGGGTTGATGTAGCCGGGACGCGCGATGCTGATGCCAAAGATTTCATCGGTAATGCCAAAGGCAACGAGAAAACGATGGTAGAAGGGCGTATTTTCGGAAAAACGTTGGCTCAAGGCGGCACTCATCAGCATGTAGCGGGCATTGGCAATAAGGCTCATAAGCGCCATTTGCGTGTAGGTGCCCAATGCAGCGATGACAGTGAGGGCAGCATATTGACCGGCAGAGGCATTGACAAGGGCACTCAACAGAAAGCCTTGCAGTGCGTCAAGACCAACGGCACCGGCTTGGATGCCCAAGGAAAAGGCGACAGCGAAATAACCGAGGGCGATGGGAATGCCGTCACGAAACCCTTCGCGGAAGGCGGTAAGATTATCTTGATATGAATAGATGCCGTGTTTTTCTTTTGGCAGGGATTGAAGCGCTGACATGAAAATGCCTCCTCTTTCTGTATAATAATGAAGCTTATGGCACTCATTATACGATTAGCGTTGACATTAGTAAAACGCATAATTATTATGAACGTATAAGGAAATGAGATGAAGGGAAGTGTGCCCATGCTATCGAAATATGACATTTTTTGTAAAGTGGTTGAATACGGTGGCTTTACCAAGGCTGCCAACGCCATTAGCTATTCTCAGAGTGCGGTGAGCCAAACAGTGAAAAATTTGGAGCAGGAGCTTGATTTGACCTTGTTGAATCGTGGGAAGGACGGTATTCACCTAACCGGTGACGGCGAAGCAATTTTTCCCTATATTCAAGGCATTGCCAACGCTGAAAAGGCATTGGTGCGCCGTCAAAAAGAATTGCACGGTTTGACAAACAGTATCATTCGCATTGGCACATTTACGAGTGTGAGTCGCAATTTGCTTCCGGGCTGGATGGTTGATTTTAAGGCACTGTATCCGGATATTCGCTTTGTATTGGAGCAAGGGGAGTACACGACCATCAGCGAATGGGTGCAAAATGATGTGGTCGACTTTGGCTTTGTGAATATGCATGCCGCCCCTGATATGGAAGGGCAGCTGCTTTACACCGATGAAATGTGTGCGGTGCTGCCGTTGGATCATCCTTTTGCAAAAAAAGAGGTGGTTAGCTTGCAGGCGCTTGCCGAGGAACCCTTGATTTTATTGGACGAAGGGGAATTTAACAGTCCCTTGCGTGCCTTTGAGCAAGCGGGGCTTGAGCCGCAAATCGCCTATGAAGTGTATGACGATTACACCATCATCGCCATGGTTGAAAAGAAGCTCGGCATTTCTATGATGTATCGCAAGGTGCTCTGTGGCTACGAAGACCATGTGGCGTTGTGCCCGGTGGATGCAGACCTGAGCCGCCCGGTGGGTATGATTTGGAATAACTGGGATACCCTTCCGATTGCCGCACGCCGTTTTATCGAATTTATTGCCAAGCAACCGATTGCGTAATTTAGCAAACGATTCAAACGCTTGCTTACTTATCGAGAAGCATAATATAAGCCCATTGTCTGTAGCATAGTCAGGCTACAGACAATGGGCTTTTGTATGTAAATGGTGAAAGAAAAAAGGAAACGTTAAATTCTCCTAAAACTGTAGCCCAGACTATCGGCGTATTGAAAAAGTTCTTGCTATACTTAGTATAAAGTTCGTTGATAACGACGATGAAAGCTAAAACTATTGTAAACAATAAGAATCGGAGGATATTCGAATGGCTGAAATCAAATATACACACAAAGACCATATCATTACCTTACAAAAGCAAAGCGAAGAAGCATTCCTCGCAGAATTTGCTGCCGGTGACTACACTCTCACCAACCCACTCGTAAAACTCAACCCTTACATCATTTGCCCACTCAGCGCAATGATTCTCTTCAAGACCCCACGTGCAGAAGAAGTAACCATTATCGTTCACGGTAAAGAAGCTGCAGGCGACATCTGCCACACCTTCCCTGCTGCTTACGAACACATTCTTCCTATCTACGGTCTTTATGCAGACTACGACAACCAAGTTGAAATCGTACTCCAAGACGGCAGCCGTCACACCGTAACCATCAAGACTGAACCAAAGATGGAAGGCGTACCTGAATCCACCTCTTGCGACACCACCCCGGAATACATGGGTGACAACATGGTATTCCTCACCGCTTCCATGCGTTCCTTCCCTGTAGGCTACGACTACAAGGGTGATCTTCGTTGGTACTGCGTAGAAAACCTTGCATTTGACATCAAGCGTATCGCTAACGGTCACATCCTCGTTGGGACCGAACGTCTTGTGAAGATGCCTTACTTCACCACCGGTTTGTATGAAATGAACTTTGGCGGTAAAATCTTCAAAGAATATGTTATTCCATGCGGTGGTTATCACCACGACCAATTCGAAATGGAAGACGGCAACATCTTGGCGCTCACCTTCGATTTCTACTCCGGCACTGTTGAAGACGTTTGCGTACTCTTAGACAGAAACACCGGCGAAATCTTGAAGAAATGGGATTACAAAAACGTGCTCCCACAACAAGGCCCTGGCTCCGGCAGCCAAACCGAAGAAGACTGGTTCCACAACAACGCTGTTTGGTACGACAAAAAAACCAACTCCTTGACCTTCTCCGGTCGTCACGAAGACGCTGTTATGAACATTGACTTTGAAACCGGCGAACTCAATTGGATTATCGGTGACCCGGAAAACTGGCCACAAGAATATGTGGACAAGTATTTCTTCACCCCTGTTGGCGATGGTGACTTTGACTGGCAATACGAACAACACGCTTGCGTGGTTCTTCCTGACGGCGATGTGATGATGTTCGACAACGGTCACTATCGTTCTAAGAACCCAGATAAATACTGGGCAAACCATGACAACTTCTCCCGTGGCGTACGTTATCGCATCAACACCGATGACATGACCATCGAACAAGTATGGCAATATGGGAAAGAACGCGGTGCGGACTTCTTCTCCCCATACATCTGCAATGTTGAATACTACGATGAAGGCCATTACATGGTTCACTCCGGTGGTATCGGCTACTTGGACGGCAAATGCTGCGACGGCTTTGCTGTTATGATGGCAATGCAACCGGAATACAAGGATCGCGTGACCTTCAACTCCATCACCTGCGAATTGGTTAACGATGAAGTGGTATATGAACTCCATGTTCCTGCAAACCTTTATCGTGCAGAAAAATTGCCACTCTACTATGCCGGTGAAACCTTCGAACAAGGTGCAGGCGAATACGTAGGTGGCCTCATCGAAACCAAGACCACCCGCATGAAGATGAAAGCTGAAGAAACCGGCGAAATCGTTCCGGATCATTATCAAGCAAACATCGTAGAAGAAGAAGACCGCTTCCTCTTCAACGCTATCTTCGAATCCGGTGAAATGGCACAGCTCTTGCTCATTGATGGCGAAGGCAACATCCGTCGTTACCCAATCGAGACCGTGACCCAAGAATTCACCGCAATGTGCGTAGGGACCTTCCAAAAGGCAGACCCACGTAACATCGATACCTTCATCAACAAGACCGGCCTTGTTGGTCCACAAACTGTGAAGCTCTTGTGCGAAGACAAGATTTACGATACCGGTATTGTTGTTAACAAGTAATGCCGTTCGGACACGGTCCGTCTAAATCCTTCAAATAAACAAATGCCCTGCTTTTCTTTCGAGAAAGGCAGGGCATTGTTGTCGTTGCCGACAGAAAAACAAGGGCCGAGGAGGGGGTTCCTCTAGCCCTTGTTTTACAGGAAAGCACCTTGTATGGAATTGTATTACATAGCGAGAATGTTCAAGCGATCGATTTTGCCGTCTTCAGTGACGGATGAGAGGTAGGCGACCACCGGAACAGTCACGCCATTATACACGATAAAATACCAGGCAACATTGTCATCGGTGAATTTGACACCACTGACAGTGAATGGCCCTCTGTTCATCCCAAATTTGTGGTGATACATCATTTCAACAGCCATTTTGCCACAGAGGTGAACGGTATCATAGCCAATTCGGCGCCAGGAAGCGTCGTGAAGGACGCCGTTATCATCAAAGAGGTCGGCCATGCCGACATTGTCGCCGCGCTTTAAGCAGTCAATAAATTGTTCTAATAAAGTCATATCCGTTCCCTCCAATCAGAATCTTTCAGAACGTAAGAGGGCGTCAATCCCGCCGTCTACGAAAAGGATAACACCATTAATACCACTGGCCTTCTTGGAAGCCAAGAAGGTAATGCCGTTGGCGACTTCTTCTGCATCCAAGAATTCCTTGGTGCCGTAACGGGTTGGAATTGGGATAACCAATGCAGCCTCGCGTTGTGCATCGGTGAGCCCTCTGGTCATGGCAGTGGTGGTATTCCCCGGGGCAACGGCATTGAGGCGAAGTCCGTCAACTGCCCAGGATGCACTCATGCGACGTACCCAGCGTGCCAAGGCAAATTTAGAGGAGCTATAGCAGGATGCTGCTTGTTCCGGCTTGGCAAGGTCGGCAAGCTCAAGACCACGCTCTTTGTTGCGCACATGGTTCAAAACGTGTGCCCAGTCCAAACGAACTGTCGCATTGGTGATAGAGTTGGAAGCGGTCATCACGCAATTGCCCTTTTTCATTTTAAGAAGTGGGCGCAGACCCTCTGCCAATTCAATCGCAGCGTAGTAGTTCAAAGAGAAAATAACTCTAGGCGGTGCGGTTGGACCAACCCCGGCATTGCAAATCAGACAATCAATACCATCCGGATAACGGTTTTTAACTTCTTGGATAGCGGCTTCAACCCCTTCTGGGGTTGACAAGTCTACTTCGAAATCACCGTGTTTATAGTCAATGTTAAATACTTCGTGACCCTCTGCTTCAAGTTGTTGCTTGGCAGCTAAACCAATCCCGGCGCCACCACCGGTAATTACATAAACGCCCATCGTAAATCCTCCTTACAGCTTGTATCGTCATTGCATGTTCAAATCGTTCTCGAAACGTTTCTGGTTGGAATTAAATTTGAATGGAATTTGTTGTTGTAATGGAGTATAATTCGGATTTCTTCATTCGTCAATATTTTCTGTTCTTTCCAAACAGTCTGAAAATTTATAATACGGATAAATGGCGTTCGAAACGTTAGAATAAGATGCAGCATTTATGTTATTATTTGTAGATTTTATTGAAAAAAGGCAGAAAAATCCACTTATAATGCGCAAAAGTCCGCACATAGAAAACAAAACACAGGTATGCACATGCATAATGGACAAAGTAAAAATTTCACAAAGTTAAAATCCCCGTATCCTAGCGTGAATACGGGGATTAAGTATATGTTGAAATTTATGGTTATTCGATATTTTTCTTTAGGCGTGTTCCATCCAGTCGAGCCATTCTTCCAGATGATTTTTTGCTTGTTCGCGACCCAGTGCCCAAGTTTTTTCCAAAACCTCACGCTCATGATCGGTGCGACTCACCGGCATGGTTTCCGGATAAAGCACCAAAGCGCGCCCCTCGGCTTCCATTTTTTCAATGAGCGCCATTTGTATATTGTAGCGTTCGGCACGTAATTTCAAGGCCTCGGATACTTTTGGATGGTCGCGGTAGAAGTATTTGGCGATTTTTTCGCTGGTAGAGGTCTCGCGGCGATACCCACGCTGGTGAGTTGGGAGGATGACAAAGCGTTCAATGCCGGCATCAATCGCCGGTTGAATCGCAAAGCATTCGCGCACACCGCCGTCAACATAGCCGATGCCATCAATATAGGTTGGTGGCATCATCATAGGTAGTGAACTGGAAGCGCGGCAAATACGCATGAGGTCGCGGTAGCTGGAAATATCCGCTTGGTGCCAATAACGGATTTCACCAGTGTCTTGATTAAAGGCACTTAGCGCGATTTCTACGCCACTATCGTGGAAAATGCGCCAATTTTCCTCCATCCCTTCTTCATTGTAGAAGGCTTCTTCGTAGATGGAAAAGGAATTAAAATAGCCTTCACCGCGTAATAAGGGCTTCAAGCCTACATTGTTTGGATCGGAGGAAAGGTCGATAAAGCCTGTGCGCATACGTTCAATATTTTGCATGACATAGTTAACGGCAATAGTGGTGCCGGCGCTTACGCCGGTAACGTATGGGAATTTTATACCTGCTTCAAGCATCACCGAAGCCATACCACCGGTATAAACGGCACGCATACCGCCGCCTTCGCAGATGAGCGCCGTATTGGGAATGAAGTGCTGCATAAACAGAGCTCCTTTCAATCATAAAATGTGCAATGTTGCACGTGGTTCGTGTTTATTATAGCACAATCCACTTTTTTTCTTGCATTAAAAAACCTGCCGCCGAAGCAGCAGGCGAGGGGGAGCAATGATCAATTGAATCGGTGGACGTTCGCAGTTCATGCGCACGTCCACATGCTTACTTTTTCTTTTTGTCTTTTTTCTTTGCGTTCTTCTTCGCTTTTTTATCTTTCTTGGCTTTTTTAGCCTTTTTAGCAGTTTTTTTCTTTTTTGCTTTCTTTTTATCTTTTTTCTTCTTGTCCTTTTTGTCGTCCTTTTTCTTCTTTTTCTTGTCTTTTTTCTTTTCGACAAGTTCAGTTACCAAGACGGCAAGTGGCGCTTCTTCTGCCTGAGGGGCATCTTCAGCGCATTCACCGGTCAAAGGAATGGCTGTTTCAGCAAGAATTTCTTCGGTGGTGTCTGCACAGGGGGTATCGTTTACGCCTGCAATGATTTCCTCTTCAAGTTGTTCTTTTTCATTGATGGTAGACATGGTTTAGGACTCCTTTTTTTCTTTGCCTTGTGTGCTATCGTCTTTCAATGCTTTGGTGGCATCTTTTTCAAGATGCACATTAACACCTTTCTTTTCAAGTGCTTTGGTTGCGGCTTCGACAAAATGCTTCAAAACCTCAATACGGGCATATTGCTTGTTCATCCCCGGAATAATCGTCCAAGGTGCATGAATGGTCGAGGTGCGTACAATCATGTCATTCATAGCATCGGTATAATCATCGAATTTTTCGTGATTGCGCCAATCTTCATCGGTAATTTTATAGGTTTTTTCCGGTGTGTTTTCGCGTTCTTTGAAACGCGCTAATTGCTCTTCCTTGTCGATGACGAGCAGGAATTTCAAAATAACGTAGCCGTCCTCAACGAGCGATTGTTCCATCTCGTTGATTTCCGAGTAGGCCTCTTGCCAACGTTCTACCGGTGTAAAGCCTTCGATACGTTCTACCATAACGCGCCCGTACCAGCTGCGGTCATAAATGGTGAGATGACCGGGTATTGGGAAGGTTTGATAGAACCGCCAGAGATAATGGTGAGAAAGCTCGTATTTTGTTGGCGCGGCGGTTGTCGCCACTTGATAACTGCGTGGGTCCATCAGACGTGTCAAACGTTTAATGCAACCACCCTTGCCGGCCGCATCGGTGCCTTCAAAGACAGCAATCGTTGGGATTTTGTGACGGTAGAGCTGATAAAGCAAATCGGCCGCCTGCTTTTGCAGTGGACGTAATTGTGCACGATATTCTTCTTCGCTGATGGATTTGCTTAAATCGACCAAATCCAACGGGCGGGTGATGGTTGGTGGCAACGGCTGCGTGCAGGATGGCGCCGGTGTGTTAAGATGCCATTGCAAGCTGTGAATCACAGTGACCAACACCTGTTGAGATGTGCGCTTTTTGTCCGACCCGATTTCAATAACGCGCCATGGACAAGAAAGCGTTGATGTATGATTGATAATGCGTTCAAAATGATGACGGAATTTATCGTAATGCTTGAGCTGATGATGGTCAAAATCCGAAAGCATGTAACGACGATTTTCATCCTTGGAAATTTCCTCGATGTTTTTCGCCATATGCTCCTTGCTTTGGTCTAAGAAGATTTTGACAATCATACAGCCGTCATCGCTTAAAAGACGTTCTAAGAAGGAAATATCGCGAACGGCATGCATAAATTCCACGTCATCCATGTCAGGGTGGCGCATCAATTCACGGTAATAGCTGTGGTCAAAAATTCCAACTCGCCCATGAATAGGGAGCGATTGGAAGAAACGCCAAAGCATAGGGTGCTCCTTGTCTGTTTCGGTCGCATCCTTGAATTGCGAGAGATGGAAATAACGTGGGTCAATTTCACGCACAAGGTCATTTAAAATAAGCCCCTTGCCGGTGGCTTCCCAACCGGAAAGAACAATAAGCAAGCTGCGATCGGTATCCTTGAGCTGGCGCTGCAAAGTTCCCAAGAGCTCACCCAGTTCGGAGATTTTCATATCCATCATAGGATCGTCGATGGAAAAGGCCATTTTTCTGAGCATAATCCTCAGTCCTTTACATTTATTTAATAAATTTTTGATTTTTACTCAGTATATCATAAAGAATACGAGGCAGATAGCGACAAATGGTAAAAAAATGACAAGATTCTGTTAAGTTCTCAACATGACGCGGCTTGTTGTTGTAAAAATGAACATGCAAAAGAAGTGCACAAAAAAACGCCTCCCCAACGGGAAGCGTTTTGAATATAAACCAATCAGTCGCTTTGACCTTCGTCGTAAACCTCGAAAACAATTTCACTGGTATCTTTGCGGCGTGGGATGAAGGATGCAAGGATAGCACAAACAATAGCCGGAATCACCCAAGCCAAGCCAAAGCTTGCAAGTGGAAGCTTTTGTTCAAAGCCAACCAATGCATCAACCCAAGCACCACTAACGCCGAGGCTGCCCATGGTGGAGAGTGCATCGATGATACTAATCAAGAATGCCCCTACAACAGCGCCGATATAAGCGTTTTTGTTTTTGATGTATTTGTCGAAGCAAGTGCAAACGGTCAATGCCATGAGCACCGGATATACCAAATAGAGGAAAGGTACTGCCAAGTTGATGATTGTGGTAACCCCAAGTACGGAGATTAAGCAGGATACAACAACAGTGATAACAACAACGAGCTTATAGCTTAATTTGCCACCGGACAATTCATTGAAGTATTGACCGGTAGTAACGCAAAGACCAACAGCGGTGGTTAAGCAAGCCAAGGTGATTGCTGCGGAGAGGCAGTAAGCACCAATGTTGCCGAGAAGACCTTGGGTCATGCCAACGAGCAAAGCACTACGTTCGATGTCAGCCGGGAAAGCGCCGGTGCAGCCTGCGCCGCCGAAGGTGAGACCGCAGTATACCAAGCCCAAAAGAACCGCTGCAATAACACCACTGCGGATAGACATGGAAAGCTGTTCTTCGCGGTTGTTATAGCCACGTGCCACAATGTTGGAAAGTGCAACGCCGGCGAACATGGTAGCTGCCAAACCGTCCATGGTTTGATACCCTTCGGTGAAACCGCCTGCAAAGTTATAGGCAGGATCTGCTGCAGTCCCCGGAGTCCCAACAGGATTAACAACAGCGGCAATAATAATAGAGAATAGGGTAAGGATTAAGAATGGGGTTAAGAATTTACCCAAACGGTCGACAACCTTAGAATTGTTAATGGAAAGAACAAGCGCGAAAGCAAAGAAGATGATGGAGCTTATGGTAATACTTACATTAGGAAGAATTGGGAATACCCCAACTTCATATACGGTTGCTGCGGTACGTGGGATTGCAAACATTGGCCCAATAGAAAGAACCACCACAAGCCCTAATACGCGACCGAACGGACGACCAACGTGACGCGCCATGGTCATGATGGTACCGCCACTACGAAGTACTGCATATACAGCAAGTAATGGCAAACCAACACCGGTCAAAACGAAACCAATTAACACTGGAAGCCAGTTTTCACCGGAATGAAGCCCCAAGTAAGGTGGGAAAATAAGGTTACCTGCCCCCAAGAACATAGAAAACAGGGCAAAACCAACGATCAGTGTGTCTTTTGTTTTGCGATTCATCTAAATAACACTCCCTTTTAATAAATTTTGTCGTGAATTCACGCAACCCATTTTTTTGATGATAGCTTGATAGTTATTCTGCGTCAAAAATGGATAAACTCGTCAGAATATGAAATATGTCCCCTTATCAAACATATAAGACATATTTTAGGGGATACTTTTGAAATTTGCAATAGAACTTGATACTTTGATATATGAGATTCCTATATGGACTGTATAAGTACAGATTGTAGATAAAACAAACTGTACAAGAACAGGCGTCTGTTTTAGAGAAATAATCTCTTACGAACAGTGCTTGAATCAAAGGGAACACACCAGTATACTAAAGAAATAATCAAAAAATTAACATGTAAAGTAAAACAGAGAGGACCTATTATGATACAGATTCAAGAAGCCATTCTTCATTTTTACGACGCTGCAGCATTGAGCGAAACCTTATCCGACACCACCTTGGACCTTCGCAATGGGCTCATGGTAGATTATTTGGCGCACCATATCGAACGCGGTCTCAAAGACCCGGCAGCGAGTCATGCCCAGTTTTCTCAGACCAGTGCAGTGCCGGAACGTCTCAAAACCTTCATTAAAGGGGACGAAAGCCTCATTGAATTTTCAAAATGGGCGGCAGGATTGTTTTTTGGCGAGCTCCGCGACCTTGGCGTAGAAGAAAACTACCATCTGGCGCTTGCACGTTTTCACACGGAAATCGGCACCCCGTACCTAGCGATTTTGGCCCTTGCCGATAAGCTTGCCTATACCCATCAGGTAGATGCCGCTGACGATGGCACCCTTTCTGCCTCCATTGCAGTGCATCGCTCCATTATGCCGCAGCCAACCCAACGTATAAAAGGCTATGCGTTCATTAATTTGGAAGACTTGGGCATTCGCTTGTGTGACATCAAGGTAAAATTCGAAAAAGAAACCATTCTTCTATTTGAAGAAGTGCTTTTGGGTTGCCTGACTGAACCGTCAAGCCGTGAAAGCTACCGCCAGATTCGCCAAATGACTTTGGCTGTAGCGGACGACTATTCACAAGACGGCGTGGAAGCCTTTACACGCGCAAAGAAATTTCTTGCTGATAACGCCGATAACAGCGACCTCGTTGATACCCGCACTCTGGCTGAAAAGGTTTTTCCAAACTCCATTCAAATGCAAAACAGCTTTATGGGCGAAGTAAGCTACGCAAATCTGCCGGAAAATCTCGTTGTGGAGCAAGAATTTGCTCGCAAGCAAACCGCTACCCACAAGCTCGTGTGCGACGGCGAAATCACCATCACCATTCCGGCCGAATGGTATGACGATCCCGACCGTGTGGAAATTCGCATGGAAAGTGACGGCACAACCACCATCACCTTGCGTGGCATTGAAACCATGACCGCTAAATAATGTGAAATTTGAATAACAAGAAATAAAAGTGTGCGAAGCGTTTGCCTATTATATAAGTAGGAAATTGCGGTTTTGCAGTAGTAGTAACCGATGAAAAAGCGCAACCACAAAAAACATCAAATACCAAACGGAATGTGCAGAATAACGCCATAACAGGCTTGCAGTTTTTAGCATTAAGGCCTGAAACGATGACGGATTTTATGGCTAAAAATGATGCAAAATATAGCATTTTGCACCCTAAATGAATGGTAAACCATCCGGGATGTAAACTGACGGCGGACAAATATCCACAGATATGAACACTGTTTTCCACAGAAACTGTGGAAAACCCTTCGGATAAGTGGTGAGTTTTCCACAAAATGTCGTGGAAAACTCGCCGTCATAAGGGGAAAACTCTCAAAAAATCCCATAAAATCCCAAAATGTATCGTGTGGAAAGTGTGGAAAGTTAAAAATAGGTAAACTTTGGAAAAGTATATTCGATATTAGTGTATAAAGAATATTGTACATTTTTTCCGAATTTTATTGTCCGTCATGGTTGCATTTTTGTAATGCACACTTTATCATACAAGTACGTTCATATTTTATAGATACGGGCGTTCATCCAAATTGAATGTAGAATAGTAGAATGGGGGATATGAGGATGAAATTTAAAAAGTGGGTTGCCGGGATGGTTCTCGGCAGCATGGTAGTATTAGGCGGATGTGGCGGCGGAAATACCACCGCAGGCAGTGCGACTGCTGAAAAAGCCACCGATTCGGATGCTTTGCAAGTGGGGATTGTTCAGCTTGCGGATCACGTGGCACTTGACCGTGCACGTCAAGGCTTTGAAGACGGTTTGGAAGAAGCCGGCTTTAAGATTGGCGAAGATGTCGTGATTGATTTCCAAAATGCACAGGCAGACCAATCGAATTTGGACACCATTACAAAGCAATTCGCAAGTGACAAAAAAGATCTTGTATGTGCCATTGCGACCCAAGCGGCCGTGCAAATGGCAAGTGCAAGCAGTGACATTCCTATTGTAGGGACTGCGATTACCGACTACGAAGCAGCCAACCTTGTTCAATCCAATGACAAGCCGGGCGGCAATGTAACCGGTACCAGCGACATGAACCCTATTGCCGATCAAGTGGCATTGATGCAAAAGATGTTACCGGATATCAAGACAGTCGGGATTATCTACAGCTCTTCCGAAGAAAACTCTCGCATTCAAGCAGAAATGTATACCAAAGAATGTGAAAAGGCTGGTATCAAGGTTGAAGAAATGACCATTTCCAACGTCAACGAAATTCAACAAGCAGCGACCAGCTTGATTGGTAAAAAGATAGATGCCATTTATGTGCCAACCGATAACCTGATGGCAAGCGCGTTGACCACATTGACCGGCATTACCAATGAAAAGAAAATTCCGGTATTTGGTGGCGAAGTGGCACACTTAAACAGTGGTGCACTGGCAACCGTAAGTATCGATTACTATGAGCTTGGCAAGCAAACCGGTGCCATGGCAGCAAAGATTTTGAAGGGCGAAGCAACGCCTGATAGCATGCCAATTGAAATGCCGGAAGTGACCACCACAGCGATTAACAAATTGGCTGTAGACACTCTTGGCATTACTGTACCGGATGATTTGACCGAATTTGTGAGCGAATATAGTCAAGAAAAGTAATTGAGTAGGTAGTTACAGCAAGGTCTGTATTGAACCGGGCTGTGATGATAAATTTGTAGGATATTGTAGAATGGAGGCAATCAATATGAAGTTAAAGAAATGGATCGCAGGTGTAGCGCTCGGTAGTATGATGGTTTTGGCAGGTTGCGGTGGAGCTGGTTCCACCACAGGAAGTACGGCAGATGAAGGCAGCGCAACTGCGGAAGCAAACAGTGATGCATTGCAAATTGGGATTATCCAACTTGCAGACCACGTGGCACTTGATCGTGCACGTCAAGGCTTTGAAGACGGCTTGGAAGAAGCAGGCTTCAAAATCGGCGAAGATGTTGAAATTGAATTCCAAAATGCACAAGGTGACCAGTCCAACTTGGACACCATCACCAAACAATTTGCATCTGACAAAAAAGATTTGGTATGCGCAATTGCAACACAAGCAGCTGTTCAGATGAAGAGCGCAAGCGCAGACATTCCAATTGTAGGGACCGCAATTACCGACTACGAAGCAGCCAAACTCGTTGATTCCAACGAAAAACCGGGGGGCAACGTAACCGGTACCAGCGATATGAACCCAATTAAAGACCAAGTGGCATTGATGCAAAAAATGATTCCGGACCTTAAGACTGCCGGGATTATCTACAGCTCTGCCGAAGAAAACTCCCGCATTCAAGCAGATATGTTCAAACAAGAATGTGAAGCGCTTGGTATTGCGGTTGAAGAAATGACCATTTCCAATGTTAATGAAATTCAGCAAGCAGCAACCAGCTTGATTGGCAAAAACATTCAAGCCATCTACGTGCCAACCGATAATATGTTGGCCAGTGCCATCACCACCTTGACCGGGATTACCAATGAAAAGAAAATCCCTGTATTCACCGGTGAAGTTGGTATGATGAGCGGTGGCGGCCTTGCTACTGTCAGCGTTGACTACTACGAACTCGGGAAGCAAACCGGTGCGATGGCAGCAAAAATCTTGAAGGGTGAAGCAACCCCAGACAGCATGCCAATCGAAATGGCCGATGTAACCACCACTGCAATCAACAAAGCAACTGTTGAAGCATTGGGCATCGAAGTGCCTGAGGACCTCAAAGAATATGTTCAAGACTACAGCGCTGAAGAATAACAGCCGGATATAGTTCAATACAAAACGAAGGAGTTAAGCCAACGCCTTCGTTTTGTTTGTTTATTCCGAAAATAATAATTTGCTCGTAAGATGTTAGGATAAACGCCTTTCTTATGCTATAATAGCTAATAGGTGTTACAAACATCTTATAATTTTCAATGTAAGATGGAGGATACTATGGAACTCATTATGTCTACTGTCGCACAAGGGCTTTTGTGGGCAGTGCTCGCGATTGGTTTATTTTTAACCTTCCGTATTTTGGATATTGCAGACCTTTCGATTGAAGGCTCCTATCCGTTGGGTGGGGCGATTGCCGTTATGACAATTACAGCCGGTCATTCACCGGTATTGGCCGTTGTTTTGGCTTTTTTAGGTGGCTGCGTTGCAGGCGCTGTAACAGGCTTTTTGCATACCAAGCTCAAGATTCCGGCACTGTTGGCGGGGATTTTAACAATGATTGGTTTGTATTCTGTCAACCTTCGTATTATGGGTCGTGCAACCACATCCATTCTTGGGATGAACACGGTATACACTGCTTTTGAAGGCAGCATGAGCAAGGTAATGGCAACCTTTACCGTTGGTTTGCTTGTGACCGTACTTGTATGGGTGTTCTGCTATGTGTTTTTCGGTACCGAGCTTGGTGCGGCGATTCGTGCAACCGGGGATAACCCTCAAATGATTCGCGCGCAAGGGGTTAATACCGATATTACCATTATCCTCGGATTGGTGCTTTCCAATGGCTTTGTAGGGATTACCGGTGCGTTGATTTCGCAATCCAACGGCTATGCCGATGTTGGGATGGGGACTGGGGTCCTCGTTACCGGCTTGGCTTCCATCATCATTGGGGAAGTATTGTTTGGCACCCGTAGCTTCAAAAACTGGCTCATCAGCGTAGTTTTGGGGTCCATCGCTTACCGTGCGGTGGTTGCCTTCGTGCTCTGGCTTGGCATGAATCCAAATGACCTCAAGCTGCTCACTGCTGTGATCGTTGCTGTTGCACTTGCGCTTCCATTGATTAAGAGCAAGATGCAAAAGATGCGTTCCAATGCGTAATAGGGGGTCAGTACTATGTTAGATATCAAATCCATTGAAAAAACCTTTAATGCCGGGACCGTCAACCAAAAGAAAGCGTTAAATGGTCTGAGCTTGCACTTGGATGAAGGCGACTTTGTTACCGTCATCGGGGGCAACGGGGCAGGTAAATCTACCATGATGAATGCCATCGCCGGTGTTTTTCCTGTTGACAAAGGTGAAATTACTATAAATAATGTAAATGTAACAAAGTTTCCTGAGCATAAGCGTGCGCAGTATATCGGTCGCGTATTCCAGGACCCAATGATGGGCACTTGTGCCAATATGCAAATCGAAGAAAATCTCTCCATTGCGTCTCGCCGTGGGCAAACCCCGGGCTTGCGCTGGAGTGCACGTGCAAAGGACCGTGCCTTTTTTAAGGAACGTTTATCCATGCTCGGCTTGGGGTTGGAGGAACGTCTTACCGACCGTGTAGGGCTATTGAGTGGTGGCCAACGTCAAGCATTGACCCTTTTGATGGCAACTCTGAAGCGTCCGGATATTTTGTTGCTTGACGAACACACCGCTGCGCTTGACCCAAAGACTGCAGCGAAGGTGCTTGAAATCACCGACCAAATCGTCGGTGAATACGGCTTTACCACCATTATGATTACGCACAACATGCGCGATGCCATCAATCATGGCAATCGTTTGGTTATGCTCGACAGTGGGCGCGTGGTGGTTGATATCAAAAAAGCCGACTATCCAAACTTGTCCGTACAGGACTTATTACAAATGTTTGAGAAGGCCAGCGGCGACGCTATGCTTAGCGATGGGTTGCTCCTTTCTTAATAAAATACTTTATGAGGTGAACAAAAGAAATGATCGTATTAGTCATGAACAGCGGGAGCTCTTCTTTGAAGTTCCAGCTCATCAACATGGAAAACGGCGAAGTTATGTCCAAGGGTCTTGTAGAACGCATTGGTCTTGGCGGTACCGCAGGCTTTGAAGTAAAAGCTAAGGGTGAAAAGTTGAAAAAGGACGTTACTGCAGATGACCACAAGCAAGCTGTGGCTCTCGTTGTAGACGCACTTACCAAGGGTGACCTTGCAGTTGTTGACGATCTCAGCATGATCAGCGCTATTGGTCATCGTATCGTACAAGGTGGGGACTCCTTCCCTAAAGCAGCTGTTGTCGATCAACGCGTGAAGGACCTCGTTGAAGGTTACGGCGTAATGGCTCCACTTCATAACTATGCTGCACTCGCTGGCATCATCGCTTGCGAAGAAAACATGCCTGGCATCCCATCCGTGTGCGTATTTGACACTTCTTACCACATGACCATGGATGCTGCACACTACATGTATGCAATTCCTTACGAAGACTACGAAAACCTCAAGGTTCGTCGTTACGGCGCTCACGGCACCAGCCACAAGTATGTAGCTCGTGAAGCTGCTAAGGCGCTTGGTCGTCCAATCGAAGACCTTAAGATTATCACCTGCCACCTCGGTAATGGTGCAAGTGTATCCGCAATCAACGGCGGTAAAGTAATGGATACCTCCATGGGCTTCACCCCACTCGAAGGTCTTGTAATGGGTACCCGTACCGGTGATATGGACCCAGCTGCAGTTCTTTACATCATGAAGAACAAGGGTTACACCCCAGACGAAATGGATACCTACGTAAACAAGAAATCCGGTCTTCTCGGTGTAAGCGGTATCTCCAATGACTTCCGTGACATCGAAGCTGCTATGGACGAAGGCAACGAACGCGCACAACTCGCTTATGACATGTTCGCTCTCCGCGTGAAGAAGTACATCGGTGCTTACTACGCAGAACTCAACGGTTGCGATGCTATCGTATTCACTGCTGGTATCGGTGAAAACGACGACCGTGTTCGCGCTTCAATCTGCGCTGATCTCGAAGCACTTGGCATTGCTATCGATGCTGACAAGAACAGCGGTTGCCGCGAATTCCGTGACATTAGCGCAGAAGGTGCTAAGGCTCACGCTTTCGTTATCCCAACCAACGAAGAATACGCTATTGCTCTCGAAACTGTTGAAGCAATTTCCGAAGCAAAGTAAGTTAAACCTCAGAAACAGCCTTCTTAGGAGGGCTGTTTTTTTATGCGAAAATAATCACAAATGTTGCATGTAACCCCTTGACGAGAACCTTGTGAAAGATTACATTAAGTATAGAATGTATTGATGATTCGTTATATTAAAAGTTATATTAAAAAGGGGATTTGAAATGCAAAACGAAAACGAAAAAGAAAATGACAACGACAATAACGGTGGTGCGTTCGGTAGATTGGTGGTTTCGCTGATTTTGGCGATTGGTGTAATCTGTCTGATTGGTCTGATTGCCAACAGTGGAGAGGGGCGCATGAATATTCCCTATGGGGAAGAGGCGCGTGACTGCCAAGTCAGTGAAGAACGCATGGACAGTTTAGATAATAAATTGCGCGATTATGTGGCGCAAATTGACGGCCAATGGAGCGTATACGTGAAGGACCTGCGCCATGGGCTGACATTGAGCATGAATAATGAACCTATGTATGCAGCCAGCTTGATTAAAATCTATGTGATGGAAAGCACTTATGCGCATATGGATACGGTGCTCGACAATGCGTCTGCACTTTATGGGGAAGACGAGGCGCAGACAATCGTTGATATGCTGCTTGAAAATATGATTGCTCGCTCTGATAACGATTCCTTCAATGAATTGGTACGTTTGCACAGTGCAAACCATAGCTTTACCGAAGGTGCGGAAACCATCAATGCTTATTTAAGCGAACAAGGCTATAAGGATACCGTCATTTTCCATACCCTGCATCCGGCAGAATCTGAACCGGAAGCAATTTCTGATAATCCGGGTGATTTAAATGAAACCAGCGTGAAGGATTGCGGCTTGTTGTTGGATCGTATCTATAACAATGAATGCGTGTCCTACGATGCCTCTCAAGCCATGCTGTCATTATTAAGTATGCAAGAAAATGACACCAAGATTCATGCGGGCATTGCGGATGCGAAAAAAATTGTTAACAAAACCGGTGAAACCGATAAGCAACAGCACGATGTTGCCATTGTGTACACCACAGACCGTGACTATATTCTTTGCATCATGTCAACTGCGTTGACATCAGAGGATGAAGAGGCAGGCGTGGAAAACGTGAAAAACGTGGCAAGCCTTGTCGGAAAAACGTTGACCTAACAATAAAATAAGAGCACTTCGAAATCGAAAGTGCTCTTATTTTTTTATGCTTTTTCAAAAATTTGGGAAACGCCATGCTCATTGGGGCGGCGTTCAATATTGAGGTCCAAGAGTTCTTGAATGACCAGCTCGGCAAGATAGAGAATGCGGCAGCCATGGTTGAGATGTCCGGCGTAGGTGTGAGTGGTATCGGCGAGCACGCCGTGAAGGTGTACATCGCCATCGCAGATAAAGCCGTCAATAGCGACGACTTCACAGGAGGTGGTACTGTGGTCGGTGATAAAATCTATGGGATACTCGTTTCCTTGTACGACATTGAGGGAAGCACGGTCCAGCGTGGCAATACCGGTGAGAATGACGGCGTTGGCAACATGGTGCGCTTGCACCAAGGCTTCAATGCCTGCGATTAAATCCTCGCCCTGTTCCAGCTTCAAAATAAAGGTGCGACCGACTTGGTTGGAAATAAAGGTTTGCATAGGGGTTCCTCCTTTTATGCTATACGTCCTCGCCTAAGCGAAAGGCTTCCATCATTTTGGCAGTTAGACTCAAAGTGGCGTCGCTCATCGGTAAAAACTCACGCTCCATCCAAACCGCTTCGGAAAGCTCGTTTTGGTCCAAGACAATATCCGGACTGCCATCTAGGTCGCAAAAAAAGCCTACCAATAATGAGCGCGAAAATCCCCATGGTTGGTTGTCAAAGTAGCGGATATTTTTGACACGAAGTCCCACTTCTTCCATAATTTCACGGCGCACAGCATCCTCTAAAGCCTCGCCGATTTCCACAAAGCCGGCAATCAGTGCATAATTGCGGTAGCTTCCATGGGCGTAGCGGGATAATACCATGCGCTCTCCGTCTAAAATGCCGACAATAACAGCAATGGCAATATCCGGATAAATAATATGCCCGCAATCAGGACAAACCAAAGCGCGTTCATCATCCTTGTGAATCAATGGCGTGGCACAACGGCCACAATAACGGTGGTCGTGGTACCATGTGGCAAGATGATGCCCTGTTACCATTGCAAAAGCGAGCCATTGCGGAAGCTTCGCGCGTAAGGTGCGAATGTCGCAGTAGGTGAGGGTGTCTGTTTCGTCAACCGTCTCGCAGGCGAGATAGAAGCCGACATCGGAAATCGTAAAGAGAAATTGCGGTGGGATGGTGGTAGAAACTGCTGATACAAACGGCAAATCCGCTTCCCCCGAAAGCACTGCGCCATCACGATAACATAGCAATACATCCGTTTCAGGATTCGGTGGCTTGTTGGTATATTCGCAGTGATACGTCTTATCGCCAATATGGTGTAGCATGCGTGCGACCTCCTTTTGTTGGTACTTTTATTGTAGGAGGCGAATTGCGACATTGCAATAAGGCATGAAAGAATAATACATTGCCTTTGGTGGATGTGGCCTGTAAAATAGATGAAAAGGAGTGATTGAGATGAAAAAGATAATGGCAACGATGCTTGCCGTTTTGATGTTTATCGGTTCCTTTGCTATTGTGCAACCGAGTCAAGCGCAGACCATGGATGTGTTGATTGACGGGCTGACATTGGAAACCGACCAACCACCGATTGTTTATCAAAGTCGCACCATGGTGCCATTGCGTGCGATTTTTGAAGCCTTGGGCGCAAAAGTGACCTGGACAGAAGGCAGTGGCTCTATTTATTGTCGCCGAGATGGCGCATCCATCAGCCTCAAGGTGAATGACAGCACCGCCTATATCAATGGGGAACGTGTGACCTTGGACGTACCGCCGCTTGCTGTCAACGGACGTACCTTGGTGCCGGTGCGTGTGGTGAGTGAGGCCTTGGGCGCTACCTGCGAATGGGTGCGCGAATCGAATTGCGTATATATTACCTCCAACGATGGGTATGTGGGCGTGATGCGTGTGGATTATGACGCGCTTCTGCCAAGCGAATTAAAGAAGGTATCACAGAGTGCATTGGGCGTTATTCACAATGTAAGAGCAATTTACGAAAACACGTCACCGTATCCGATTGTGGACTACAAGCTGATTGGCTCAAACAAGGAAACCGGTAATCGTCACTATTTCACTTGCTATGATACCATCATGCCGGGCGAGGATTCTCCAAGAATGGAGTCCTTGTTGGCCAGAGCTGAATATGTGGATGATATTCAATATCAAAAGCTGAGCGTGCAGTTGAAAACATCCTATGGGAAATTCCGCGTAGAGTATGATTGCAGATTGCAAGAAATTGAATCTGTGAATAAGGTAACAAATTAAGGCAGACAGAAGTATACGACTGATTCATTGGAAAGGAGTCTTAGTATGGATGCAGGACTTGATATTGCCGTTGCGATGGACAACGCTGCAAATGTTGCGATGAACGAAGCCTTGAATGCAGAATGGGATAACGCTAAAAATGCAGGACACGTTGAGGTCTGTGATCCAATGGCGGAGGAAGCTGTTGAAACATTTTGCGATACCTACGGACTGGTGTTGCCAACCTTGGCACCATCCGAGTATGACCTCAAGACGCGCCGAGACACAACGCCGATGACCCAAGAACCAATCGAATAATCGACTGCCCCCACAATTTGATGATTGTGGGGGCAGTTGTGTTATAATGAAGCGTATCAAAAAAGAAAGGAGCCTAGCCATGACAAACCCTCATCCCTATGCGGACATTTTGAACGCCGCACGTCCCGAGCCGTCCTCACGTCATCCGCGTATGGAAACACGAGAACGCGCCGGACAGTTTGGCTCCTTTGCAGCCTTAGTGGGCTATGAGAAAGCCGTTGCAGCGCTTTCCACACAGCTTGCCACCGGCAATTTGGCACCGGAAGAAATCGACGCCTTTGTCGAAGCCTATTTCGGTGAAGTGCTTGACCAAGAACCGCCGATGGAATAGCCTTGCCGCAGACGCGGTATATGCAAAAGCATTAAACAGCCACTAGCGCAATTGTCCGATCATTGAACCCATTTGTCGTGTGTGATGACAGAAATATACCAATCTAAAAATGCGTTGTCCGACACAAGGGCAACGCATTTTTCTGCAAAGATATGTGACAAATCCATGCAAAACAAGGAAATTGTCACACGAGATGGCTTGGATGTGTGACAAATTTACATAATTCGATGGATTTGTCACATATGTTTGCGATGGTTTTTTAATGAAGGGGCGTCGGGGAAAAATATTTTTGAAAAATTTGTAACGAAATACGATTTACGCCGTCTAATTGATGTAAAAGAAAAGAGGTGAGCACACTGGATATTGAAAAACTCTACCGAACCTATTATATGCAGGTCTACGCCTATGCGATGACCGTGGTGAAGGATTCGAATGTGGCCGAAGAAGTGACCCAGCAAACCTTTGTAAAGGCGCTGAGTGCCGATTACAAGGGCACGGCAAGTGCCTATACGTGGCTCTGTGCCATTGCCAAAAATATCGCCAATGACCATTTTCGCGCCGCAAAGCGTATGGCGCCATTGGCGGAAGCGGAGACGCAAGCAAGCGACTCGCTGCAAGCGGATGTGATTGCCCGAGCAAGCAGCTTGGAAATTCATCGCATTTTGCATACGATGGAGGAGCCATACAAGGAAGTGTTTGAGCTGCGCGTATTTGGTGAGCTTAGCTTTCGAGATATTGCCGATATTTTTGGCAAAACCGAAAGCTGGGCGCGTGTGACCTATCACCGTGCTCGCCTTAAAATCAAAGAAAGGATGACGGATAATGACAGATAAAAAACTATCTTGCGCTGTGGTGCAGGATTTGCTACCACTTTATGTAGATGGCGTATGCAGTGATGCGAGCAAACGCTTGGTGGAAGCTCATCTGGCGGAATGTGCCGATTGTCGCGCGCTCTGTACAGCGTTAAAAGAAAGTGAAGCGGAGACACTGTTTCAAGCTGATACCAAGACGGTGCTAAAGGCTCATGCTAAGCGTCAATCTAAGCTTGCACTGGCGATGGGCGTGCTGATTGCTGTCTTTCTTACAGCGATAATGGGCGTGATGCTCTATGTGACCTTGCGCGGTTGGAGCGATTGGCAAACAACCGTCACAGTGGGCGCTTCCTTGCTGCTTCTAGCCGGTCTTACGGCAGTGCCACTGCTTGCGAAAACAAAGCGCACGACAAAGGTCATTGTTTTTTCGACCTTGGCGCTGGTTGCCGTTATTTATTGCGAGGAAATCTTTTTTAGCAATGACGGCTGGATGGAAATATTGCAGGTTATCACGGCAGTGATTTTTACCATTTCACTTTTCGGCTTTCCTTTTGTAGTGCGTCAGGCGGATTTGCCAATGCCACTGTGTAATCATAAGCTCTTTATCACCCTGCTTTGGGATTCGCTTTGGTTTGTATTCATGATGCTGCTCTTGGCCTTTGATGAACCGGCAGAGATTGGTTTTGTGATGGTAGCGACACTTTCTCTTGTGGCAGTGGTGTGGCTGATTGCTTTGACGGCGCGGTATTTGCCGGTGCACTGGCTCGCAAAATGTGGTGTGGCAGTGGTGCTTGTGGCAATTTGGTTGGCGCTCGGCGTGCAATTTGGCTGGGCGATGTTTGACGGCGTCAAAAGTCCGGTGCTTGTCGGTGGTGTCGGCGTTGCAATCGGCGCAGTGCTTACACTCATTGGTGCCATCATCGGCAATCGGGGAAAGTGCAAACGCTAAAATAAAAATATCGACCCCGTGGGCGGCTTGGTGTATGATAAAAGAAATCACCGAGCTGCCCTTTTTGGCTCGGCATTCAGTAGGAGGAATAACGAATGAAAGTTTTAATGATTGACGGCAGCCCACGAAAAGACGGCAACGTAGCGACTGCCTTGGCTGAAATGGAAAAAACCTTCGTAGAAGAAGGCGTTGAAGTAGAAATCGTAAAAGTCGGCAACCAGCCTGTACAAGGCTGCATGGCATGCGGCGCCTGCGCAAAGCTTGGCCGTTGCATCGTGGATGACGTTGTAAACGAGCTTGCGCCAAAGTTTGAAGCCGCTGATGGCTTGGTTGTGGCAAGCCCTGTCTATTACGCCAATGCCAACGCAACCCTCATTGCCACCTTGGACAGACTTTTCTACAGCAGCAAGTTTGACAAGACCATGAAAGTCGGCGCCAGCGTAGTAGCCGCTCGTCGCGGTGGTTGCTCTGCGACCTTTGACGAACTCAACAAATACTTTACCATCTCCGGCATGCCGGTGGCATCCAGCCAATATTGGAACAGCGTGCATGGCCGTTTGCCCGGCGAAGCGGTACAAGATGTGGAAGGCATGCAAACCATGCGTGTGCTGGCTCGTAACATGACCTTCCTTATGAAGAGCATTGCCCTCGGCAAAGAAGCCTTTGGCTTGCCGGAAAAAGAAGAAAAAACCCCATTTCACTTTGTGCGCTAAGCAAAAAGGAGGAATCCACCATGGATCAACAACTCAAAGAATACCTTGTAGAACACGTTAATGCCCTTGTTAACGCACCAATGACCTACGAAGGTGCAAAAAAAGTCGGCGAAGAATGGCTCGCTGCCTTGGGAACCGATGCTGAAGCCGAAGCAAGCAAAAAGCTCATCGCTGAAGCAGAAGCAGACATCATGCCGATTGATGCACTCGTTAGCTTTGCTGAATCCGATGCAGCAGTGGCTGCCTTTGGTGATGCAGCACCGGGCTTCTTGGCTCATGCCAAGAGCCTCAAAGAAGCCGGCGCACGCTACTGTGATTGCACAGCTTGCGCAGCCTGCGAAGCCATCCTCGCAAAGAAAGATGAACTTTTGGGCTAATCCCACACAAACGAAAACACCTCGCTAAAAAGCGAGGTGTTTTTGCCATCATGAGAGAATGATAGTGGAAACTAAAATATTCATTTTTTGAAAGCGACGCACTTAGGCTGTATAATAAAATCATCACGATAGGAGGAAAGAAAATGGAACACATAAAAGATATGAACGTTGATATTTTTAAGCTCTTTGACGATCACTGGGCGCTTCTTACTGCAGGTACGCCGAAAGACTACAATACCATGACCATTAGCTGGGGAAGCTTGGGTACCATTTGGTCACCGCGCGGAAACGGCAAGCAAATCGCAACCGTCTATGTAAAGCCAAGTCGCTATACCTTCGAATATCTGGAAAAAAGCGACTACTACACCATCAGCTTCTTCCCGGATAGCTATCATAAAGATATGGCCTATCTCGGCAGTCACTCCGGCCGTGACGGCGATAAACTCACTGCCACAAACTTTACCCCTATAGAAAAATCCCATGGCACCATAGGATTTGCCGAAGCAACTCTCACCCTCGTTTGCCACAAGCTCTACAGCGACGCTTTCAAAAAAGATGGTATCCCACAGGATGTGGTTGATGCCTACTACAGCGGCGAAGACCCACACCATTTCTATATCGGTGAAATCGTAGACTTTGACGAACAATAAATTTTTACACACAAAAGCCGCACGACGACAACACGTCAGTGCGGCTTTTGTATAAAAGTGCCAGCCCCCTCTGCTGTGCATCGGTGACGAATCAGCCCATGAGTAACCGGTGGTCGAAGCAGTAAGACTGAAACTTATCACCCTACCGAGTGCGCCCCATCCTCACAAGCAAAGCGCCCCTTTCCCTAGAACCTCTGCCCAAAGATAAGGCACGAGCATGGATTATTGCATACACATGTCTACCAAATATGGCTGAACCTGTTCGCGGAAATCATCTACAGTCATATAGTCTTTGCCGTTACTGTGTA
>OLRJ01000096.1_pt1 | contig 88642 bp, 93 predicted proteins | sample 1672741 | NCBI WGS metagenome assembly OLRJ01 (sample SAMEA3136719, study PRJEB25190) | human gut metagenome | biome: human gut; feature: human-associated habitat; material: faeces | place: Austria | collected 2013 | reverse complement strand
GAGTTGCACTGTGCCATGAAAAGATCCGAAATCAGAGAAAAGACTTTCAGCATAAACTCAGTGCCAGTCTTGCTGAGAGCTTCGATGCAGTATGCGTGGAAGATCTGAATCTGAAAGGGATGGCAGGAGGACTTCATCTTGGAAAAGGTGTACATGATAATGGATATGGCCTGTTTCTGTCTATGCTGGAATATAAACTGGAGGAACGAGGAAAATATCTGATCAAAGTAGACCGTTATTTTGCATCCAGTAAGATTTGCAGTGTATGCGGAAAGAAAAAAGAAGAATTGTCTTTATCTGATAGGATTTATTACTGTGAATGCGGTAACAGAATGGACCGTGATGTAAATGCAGCAGTTAACATCATGAATGAGGGAAAAAGAATCTTTGCAGAATGTGCATGACAGCACAATAAAAAGTCCGTAACCGGACTAATAAAAATCGCGGGGCACGCGAGGATAGCTTGTAGATACTTGGCTCAGTAGAGCCATTGAGCAAGAAGCCCCCACTTCAAAATCAGAGATTTAAGTGGTGGGAGCATGTCACATTCCATGAGTGAAGAATCTCCTTTCAATGCCCAAAAGCATAATTAATTATGATAACAAAAGTTGCGGATTACAGTTGACATATTTCTTTTAATGCTTTTATGGCCAGATCAATTTCTTCAGCAGTATTTTCCGGTCCAAAGGAAAAACGGATGGTTCCCTCTGGATAAGTTCTCAGAGTTTTGTGAGCACTGGGAGCACAGTGTAAGCCTACCCGGGTCATGATGCCATAAGTACTATCTAACTCATAGGCTGCCATTGCCATGTCCTTCTGAAGGGTCTGGAGAGACACCACTGCACACCGGTCAGTGGTATTTTTTCTGCCAATAAGTCTTAGATATTTTTCCTGAGGATCCAGCTCCAGAACTCCGTCTATAAACTGCTGAGTCAGAGTCATCTCATGATGAAGAGTTTCCTCCATAGATATTTGTTCCAGATCAGAAAGTGCGGCATGAAGTCCAAGGATACCGGGGATGTTGGGGGTGCCTGGTTCAAAACGGTCAGGAAGAAAATCAGGTATTTCTTCTGTGTGGGAAATACTTCCAGTACCTCCGCTTAAGAGAGGGTCTGTCAGAGAGACCAGTTCATTTCTTATAAGAAAACCGCCGGTTCCCTGAGGTCCACGAAGTCCTTTATGTCCTGTAAAAGCCAGTGCAGAAATATGAGTACTTTCCATATCAATGGGAATGGTGCCGGCTGTCTGAGCAGTATCCAGAATAAAAAGCAGCCCATGTTTGTGGCAGAAATCACCAATATCCTGAACAGGCATGATGGTGCCGCATACATTGGAAGCGTGGAGACATACCAGTAATCTTGTGGAAGGTTTCAAAAGTTTTTCAGCCTGATCCAGAAGAAGACTTCCATCAGAAGTACAGGGAATCCGGTCAAAGGTTACTCCTGATCCGGTAAGCTGAACCAGAGGACGCATTACTGCATTATGTTCCATGGAGGTGACCAGCACATGGTCACCGGGACGGAGAAGTCCTTTCAGAAGGATATTCAGACTGGTAGTTATATTGGGAGTAAAAATTATATTTTTTCCTTTTCCTGATGAAAAATGAAATAGTCTGCGAAGCTGTTCCCTGGTTTCAAAAATTGTTTCTTCTACATCGTAGGCAGCCTGATATCCTCCCCGTCCTACATTTACCGGAGAACCGGACAAGTACTGATAAACGGCATCTGCTACAGAGGAAGATTTGGGGAAAGAAGTGCTTGCCTGATCCAGATAGATTTTTTTCATGGTATTACCTCCAGTTAAAATCATTAATAATTCAGTATAGCATATTTGACTTATAAACAAAATCTATAAATACCTATATATTTTTGCTATATTTAATTGGTAGAAAACAGCGGAAAATGATATGATAAATACAAATAAAATATGCTGCAAACAAAATTTTGGGCAGAGGATACTGTTCCAGGATATAATGAGGAAACAGAACAGATTGTTATAACAGAGAAAAATAAATATATCTGCATTTATCATGCAGAGGACTGACAGAAAAGATCAGAAACCGCATAGTGGTATTCTGGTCTTTTTTTCAGACAGTTTCAGAAAAATTGTAAAAAATTGCTGCTTCTTATTTATTTTTACAGGACCTCTATGGTAAAATATAAACAAAAATGAAGGGAGAAATGCTATGAAAAAGAGAGTCTTATCTATGATACTGACAGCAGCCATGTGCCTTGGTACCACAGGAAGTACAGTAGGGGCTGCAACGGCAGACTTCGGATCTGAGATACAGGCAGAAGCAGAAGAAACTCAGGAAACAGATACGGAAATCGCTCTGGAAGACAATGAAGTGGAAAGCTCATCAGCAGACTTTGACGATGGCTTCGGGGAAGAGACTCCGGTTTCCGCAGGTGATACAGAGAATCTTACAGATATTTCTGATTACCAGGTGGATCTTGAAGAGGGTCCTTATTTCTACGAGGGAAAGGCTGTGGAGCCGGAAGTTCTGGACGTTTATCCAAAAGAAGAAAGCGAAGATGACACCGGGGAAATTACTTATGATGTTGCCTACGAAAACAATGAAAAACCTGGCACTGCTACGGTGGTGATCACAGGTAATGGGAACTTTACCGGTGTTATCCGCAAAGAATTTATCATTGAAAAGGGCATTCAGGACATAGAACTGGAGGATATTACACTTACCGTAGAGGAAGAAACCCAAATAGATCTCAGCGGTCTGATCGGTACAGTGACAGTTGCTGCTTCTGAAGAGGGATATGTAGAGATCTCTGAAGACGCAGATAAGGAAGGCACTTATGTAATCAGAACTCTGAAAAACGGCAAGGTCACACTGCATATTCAGGCAACAGGAGATGAATATTATGATTCCTTTGACCTGGAAGTAGAGATTTTTATCTCAAAGGCAGATCATCACCATACTTATTTACAGCAGGATGAAAATGGCAATTATACAGTTTATGACTCATCAAAAGCACAGACAGTAGATGCTACCTGTCAGGAACCGGCTTATACATTATATAAATGTGAAGATCCGGAATGTGGCTATGAAGAAAAGATCACAGATCCGGAAGGTGAACTGGCAGATCACAGCTGGGGACCACATATGGCATCAACAGACAAGTCACCTACTTATGAAGAAGCAGGAAGCCTGATCCATATCTGTCAGGTATGTGGGGCTGAAGAAGAACTGGTAGAGGATGAATGGAATCCGGATGATTATAAGTTGGTTCAGAAACTGAAAAATGATCAGGGAACCATCGCAGCAGGAGAGATCAGGACACTTACACTGGACACTTATAATGACAGTGAATATGGTCAGTATCTTTCTTTCACCCCACAGGAAAATGAGGCATATCAGATTGATCTGAAAGTCCTGGAAGGAGACGAATTTACAGGAGTTTTTGCCAGAGATGACGTGAATCTTACAGAAATGAGCAGTGCAGAAACTCTGGAAGCAGAAAAAACTTATTACATCTGTGTTCAGGGAAGTGGAAAATGCGAAGTTTCTGTCAGTAAAGTACAGAAACAGACAGATATTTCTGATTATGAAGTGATTCTTGATTTTGATCCTTCAGTACCGTTTGAGGCAGACGGAAGTGCCATTGAGCCGGATATCAGGGAAATTGTACAGAAATACGATGATGAAGAGATCACTTACAATATTTCCTACAGAAACAACAAAGAGCCTGGTACAGCCCAGATGATCATTGCAGGTTCCGGACGTTATAAGGGACAGATCATCCGGGAATTCCAGATCATTAAGGGAAACCAGGTGTTGGAACAGGAAGATATTTCCCTGAAAGAAAATGAGACAGAAGATCTGGATCTTACTGAACTGACAGGTAAGATCACCGTAACACCTTCCAGAGAAGGAATCGTCCGGATTACTCAAACAGAAGATAAAATTTATACAGTAACTGCTCTGAAAGCCGGAGGTCTTTCACTTAAGATCCATGCAGCAGGAGATGTATATTTTAATTCTTTTGAAAAAACAGTCAATGTTATTGTTACCAGTCCGGGACATCACCATAGTTATCTGACTCAGGATGCTTCCGGGGAATACACCGTATACAAAGTAGAAGAAGGAACTTTTCACAAAGCAACCTGCACAGCACCTTCTTATACGGTTTATAAATGTACAGATCCGGAATGTGGTTTTGAAGAAAAGATTACAGATTCTGAAGATACAATCACAGATCATAACTTAAAGGAAGAAGTGGTGGAACCTACCTGTACATCAGAGGGATACACCAGACAGATCTGTAAAGACTGTGGATATACAACCATCAAAGAAGGTTCGGATGTGGAAAAACTGGATCACAGATTTATCTTTGTAAGAACAGTAGATGCCACAGAAGATTCCAGAGCATACAATCTTTATCAGTGTGCAGTCTGCTCCATTCAGCAGAGAGAATATTTTGGATGTATCCAGGGACAGCATACTTTTGAGACCAGAGTAGTAGCTCCTACCTGTACAAAAGAAGGTTACACCAGGAAAGAATGCTCTGTCTGCGGTTATTCCGAGACAACAGACGAAGTCAGTGCACTGGGACATGATATGAAAGACACCGTATATGAAGCCACAGAAGAACAGTATGGATATACCAGATCTCAGTGTGCAAGATGCGGTTATTATGAAGATACCATTACAAGCTGCAAGATTCGTCTGGATGAAAAAGGCAATAAGGTTTCTGTTCATGAAGGTGTGGCAGTTGAGGATTCCGAAAGTCAGCCGGACTGTACCAGACCTGGAACAAGAAAATACAAATGTAAAATCTGTAAAAAAACATACAAAGTAGAAATTCCGGAAATACTTCCTGCAAAGGAACATACCTGGGAAATCAATGTTGGTGATGAGGCAACCTGTGAGGAAACAGGAACAAAGACCTGCTCAGTGTGTGGCGCAAGAGAAGAGATTCCTGCACTTGGCCATAATATGGTAGAAGATCCGGAGAATTCTCAGGAAGCATCCTATGACGAAAAAGGCATTAAAGCTTACAAGTGTTCCAATCCGGACTGTGAAGAAACAGATGAGGTTTATACACAGAGAAAACATCAGGATGGCTCTGCAGTACTGACAGTGGGAACCAAATCTGTCTCTGTAAAAAAAAGCAGCCTGCTTCCAGGTTCAGAAGGTCTGTATTTCAAATTTACGCCAACAGCTACCAAGGTGTATTATGTGGAAGGTGGAGATGAATTTTATACATCTTTCTGCAAAAACGATGACGACCTTACCAATCTGACAGACACTGCAGAACTGACAGCCGGAGAAACCTATTATGTATATATCGTAGGTGATGGAACCAGTAAGGTTACTATTTCCAACGTTACAGATTTTATCAACATTCAGAAAGAGAAATACCAGATTGTGATCATGGATGATCCGGATACACTGGTTTATTCCGGAGATGAAGTAGAACTATCATCCCTTATGATCAAAATGCAGAATAACAGCATGATGAGTGTTCCGGAGAACTGGACTGTAAAATATGATAACAATGTTAATGCAGGAACAGCTACGGTAACCGTGACAGGCGGAGGCAAATATAAAGGTACACTTACCAAAGAATTTACCATCCGGAAAGCATCACAGGGAATTGAAGAAACGAGCTTCAGTCTGAAGGTAAATGAAAGCAAAGATCTGGACTGGGAACTGGCAGGTGATGAGATCACTGTAAAATCAGATTCTGACAAACTGGCCGTACTGAAAACAGATCAGGGTTACAAAATATTTGGACAGAAAAGCGGCAAAGCCAACCTGATCGTTCACGCAAGTGGCAATGCTAACTACGAAGCACTGGATATTACCATTCCGGCAAATATTTCAGAAGAAGAACACATTCATGGTTTTGCAGATGAAAACGGAGAGCTGGACGAAAACAAGATTCTTGCAGTCCTGGACGGCAGTGAGAATCCGGAGATCCGGGTGGAACTGGTGTCCGGAAACTGTGAAGATGGAAATCTTTACAATGTAACCTGTCTGAAAGAAGGCTGTGGTCAGTATACGACACAGTATCTGGATACACGTAATATAGAAGAGCATACCTTTGATGAAGGTGTAATCGTTGTACAGCCAACTTATGAAACACTTGGCAAGAGAGAACTTACCTGTACAAAATGTGGAAGCACCATGACGGAAGATGTGGAAGCTCTGGAGCGTACAGATCTTGGTGATCTTGTTGCGGAACTTTCCAGAAGCGTATATATCTACGATGGAAAAGAAAAGAAACCTTCCATAAAAGTGCTGGACGATAATGACAAAGCTATTTCCAGTAAACTTTATAATGTTGCCTATAAGAATAACAAGAATCCTGGTGATAATACTGCCGCTGTGATCATTACTCCAAAATCCGATGCATACTGCGGAAGTCTTACTGCAACCTTTACCATTGCACAGGCAAAAATGAGCCCGGCTACAGTAACAGTAGGAGGCAAATCCAAACTGACTGTAAAAGGAGCCAGGACCATTGCAGATTATGAGGTCAGCAAGAAAGGTATCATCACCTTTAACCGTAAGACCGGTGTCATAACCGCCGGAAAGAAATTAGGTAAGGTGAAACTGACTGTTTATGGATATGACAAAGAGTACAACGATGTTACCATTTCGGTTACCGTCTCTGTAGTACCGAAGGGAACCTCTATCTCCAAAGTAAAGAGTCCGGCAAAGAAACAGGCGGTTATTTCCTGGAAAGCCAACAAGACAGGCGGCGGATATCAGATCCAGTATTCTACAGATAAAAACTTCAAAAAAGGAGTAAAGATAGTAAAAGTCACCTCTTATAAGAAAACATCGGTAACTGTAAAATCTCTTAAGAGTAAGAAGAATTATTATTTCAGAATCCGCACGATTAATTCAAAATCAGCTTCTCTTGTGTCCGGCTGGTCAAAAGCTAAGAAATTAAAAATTAAATAAATATTAAACAAACCCAGAAAAAGACTGCCGCAGTATGGCAGTCTTTTTCAATCTCAGGCATCAAAACGTTTCTCAAAATTGCCGATGATCTCCAGATGATCACTGTATGTAATAAAAGCATTAGGATCTTCAGACTTTACGATCTGTTTCAGCTTCTGGCTTTCATACTTGGAAACAATGGTCATAATTACCTGAATAGGTTCTTTTTTATAACCGCTTTCTCCTGTCCAGGTAGTATAGCTGCGATTAAGATCAGAAATAATCTGATTTCCTATAAGATGGGGGTTGGTCTTTGTTATGATAAAGGCATTTGTCATAATATTCTGATAATGAATTTTATCCATCATAACGCTGGCAGCATAACAGAAAATAATAGAATAAATAGCTGTCTCCAGACTATTATTTAATGCTCCGAAAGAATAAATGGCTGCGTTGACCAGAAGAGTGAGTTTTCCGACGCTGAAATCAGGGAATTTCTTTGAACAGTAGATGCCTACAATATCTGTACCACCACCAGAACTGCCGCATTTCAGAGTGAGTCCTACGCCAAATCCTGAAACAGCTCCGCCAATAAGGCAACATACCAGCTTATCAGAAACAACTGGAGCCTGTGCTGCCGGGATTACAGCCATGAAGAAAGACTGTAAAAAAACAGTGCATACTGTTTTTAAAAAAAATGTGCGGCTGACTGTTTTCCAGGCAAGAAAGAAAAGAGGAATATTGAGTATCCAGAGAAAAATGCCGGTAAAATCAATTCCTGTAGGAAATGTAATATGAAATATTTTTTCCAGTAAAGTCATAAGTACCTGAGAAATACCGGTGAAACCACCACTGTACAGATTCAGTGGAACAAGGATGATACGAAAAGCAGCGGCGTAGAGAAATACACCCAGAATAGCGCCTGCCATCTTCAGTATATCGGAGTAGACTTTTTTTGTCATAATAAGATACCTCCCTAATGATCTGTATTTTCTTGATATATATTTGATAGAGACATTATATGACAACCTAAAACATGAGTCAATGAACAATTCGAAAATAGAAGGATTTTAAGATATCATACGAGAAAATGCATAATACAATACATGGAAGTTGTATTAAAAGTGCGAAAATATAACATATACAATATGCATAAAAATAAAAAGTGCAGCAAAAAATGGTTGAAATATATAATACGTCATGATACAATATGTTACATCAATAAACAATCGAAAATCGAAAGCGCAGGAGGATTGAACAATGTTTAACTTTAATGAAGAGGCAGTCAGAAAAGAACACGAAAACGGAGTTGGCATTATTGCAAAGACACAGGAAGTAGTAGACCAGATTTGCAAAGAAGGATACAAAAACATCTTTTATATCGGAATCGGAGGAACTATCCTTTATGCAGGACAGATGGAACACATTGTAAAAGATGCAGGATCTACAATTCCGCTGATTCTTGAAAATGCAGCTGATTTTAACTGGGTTGGTAATCCTCATTTTGGAAAAGATTCTATTGTTGCCATTGCATCTATCTCCGGAGATACAAAAGAAGTAGTGGAGGCAGTAGATAAAGCCCATGAAGTAGGTGCGAAAGTAATCGGATATGTAGAAAAAGAAGGAAGCCCGCTGTATGAAAAATGTGATTATGTGATCAGTACTGTTGGCGGTGAATATTATTTCTGGTATACAGTAACTCTTCGCTTTATGGCTAATGCAGGACAGTTCCCGAAATATGACCAGTTCATGAAAGAAATTGTTAATATGCCGGAAAATGTTGTAAACATTTATAAAAAATCTGATGAAAAAGCAAAAGAATTTGCAGACAAATATTGTGATTCACCACTGACTTATCTGGTAGGTTCAGGAAACCTGGAAGACTGGGCTACCTGCTATGGTATGTGTATTATGGAAGAAATGCAGTGGATGCGCACAAGACCGATTTCAGCTGCAAACTTCTTCCATGGAACTCTGGAAGTGATCGAAAGAGATATTCCGGTGATTCTGATCAAGGGAGAAGACAAAACTAGACCGGAAATGGATCGTGTGGAAAAATTTGTAAATACGATCAGTGCAAATGTTACAGTATTTGATTCAAAAGATTTTGAACTTCAGGGAATCAGTGATGAATTCAGAGGTTTGTTGTCACCAATCGTTATGAGAAGTGCATTCCAGAGAGTATCTACACATCTGGAACATAATCGTCGTCATCCACTTGCAATCAGAAGATATTACAGAAGACTTGACTACTGATTAATCAAATATCCTTGCACACTGGAATCATTGTATGTTATATTTGTATTAATTACTTGTATAATTGGACTTGATACATTATGAGATATGAAAGTGAGCTTTTTTATGAAAAAGTTGAAAAAAGATTCCAGTGTTGCATTGTATCAGCAGCTTATAAACGAAATTAAAGAAAGCATACAGGCAGGTGAACTGAAACCCGGAGACCGGTTGATGACTGAAGGTGAATTCAGTAAGGAATATGATGTCAGCCGGATTACAGTAAGAAAAGCAATTGAGGTTTTGGTAGAAGAGGGAATCCTGATCAAAAAACAGGGAATAGGAACTTTTGTAGCTGACAAGAAGCTGATAAGAGATGCAAGTATTTTTATGGGATTTACGGAGAGTTGCCGTCGGGACGGCATGGTTCCCAGCAGCAGACTTTTATCAGCAGATCTTTCAGAGGCTTCTGGTGTGGATCAGAGAAATCTGAATCTGGAAGAGGGAGAAATGGTTATCAGGGTGCGTCGTCTCCGTTTTTGTGATGGAACACCGACAGTTCTGGAAATGAATCATTTTTCTCAGAAATATGCATTTCTTCTTGGTGCTAATCTGGATGGTTCTCTTTATGAGATACTGGAGCAGCATGGGGTTTATGTGGTTGCAGGTAAAAGAAAGATTACCATATGTTATGCAACAAAAGAAGAAGCGGAGTTACTTAATGTAAAAGAAAACGACGCCCTTCTTATGATGAAAGATTTATGTCTGGATGCACATGGAGAAGTGATCCACAGCTGCAAAAGTATTATAAATCCTCAGTATTATGATCTTACTTTTATGAGTTCAGCTGAACGTGTGAAATGGGAAAAAATATGATAACAATCCAAAAATCACAGCTTTCTGTGATGAATATCCAGTACAGATATTTTTCACTGGATAAATTTCTGGACGATGCGGTCGGTAATGAAGTATCTAATATAGAACTGTGGGGAGCTATGCCTTTTTTTAATATAGAAGACATGACTTACCAGGAAGTGAAAGAGGTACGCCATCAGATTGAAAGCAGGGGACTGAAGCTGGTATGCCTTACCCCGGAACAGTGTGTATATCCTGTGAATCTCGCAGCACCATCAGAGGCAGCAAGAAGAAGAAGCCTGAAATTCTTTGAAGATAATATAAGGGCTGCGTCTGAGCTTGGTACAGATAAAATGCTGATAACAACAGGATATGGATTTTTCGATGAGAGTAATCATGAAGAAGCGTGGAAGTGGGCCAGAGATGGAATTTATGATCTGGCAGAACTGGCGAAGATACATGGTATTACTCTTGCTCTGGAAGTGCTGCGCAGAGATGAAAGTAATCTGGTATACAATCTGCCTACGCTGACTCAGATGCTGGCTGAACTGAAACATGACAGTGTTGGAGGAATGATCGATACAATTCCAATGGCACTGGCAGGAGAGCGACCGGCTGATTATCTGCAGGCACTTGGTGACCGGCTTGTGCATGTCCATTTTATTGACGGAGCACCCAGAGGACATCTCGCATGGGGGGATGGAATACTGGATATGCAGGGATACCTGGAGGAGTTTTCCAGATATCATTATAAAGGATATCTGTCTCTGGAAATTACAGATGGCAGATATTATATGGATCCGACACAATCCGTGCAGCAGAGCGTGAATGCGTTGTATAAAGTTTTGAAATAAAATATACAGTTAAAGTATGTTGTATTATGTGGTACTATATGATGCAACATACTTTTTTTGTTGAAAATTTAAAGAATAATGCCAAAAAGACAAGGATTGTTCTCGATGAAGAATCTTCGTCAATACATGTTTTACAAGAATAATTATGCATAATGCACAAAAAAATACGCAAATATTTTTATAAATAGACAAAAAACACATACAAGGCAAAAAAGTAGTTGAAACCATATATATAACGTTATATAATGTATATACAAGATATGTTATGAACGTTGAACAGGAGGAGCTGGAATGATAAAGGTTCTTGGACTTGGAGATAACGTAGTAGACAAGTATATGCATATTAAAACCATGTATCCAGGTGGAAATGCTCTTAATATTGCAGTACTGGCCAGGTTATCCGGAATTGAAGTTGGATATTTGGGTGTATTTGGAGATGATGAGGCAGCGAAACATGTTTATAAAACAATCTCAGATATGGGAATTGACGTTTCACACTGCAGATTCTATCATGGTGAGAATGGCTATGCAGAGATAAGACTTGATGATGGTGACCGCGTATTTATCGGTTCCAATCATGGCGGAGTAAGCAAAGAACATCCTATAGATTTTCTTACCGATATAGAGCTGGATTATATTGCAGAGTATGATGTGTGTCATACAAGTATTTTCAGCTATGTGGAAGAATCACTTCCTCAGATCCGCAAAGCTTCTGGATTTGTATCATTTGATTTTTCAAACAGATATGATGAGGAATATCTGAAAAAGGTCTGCCCGTATATTGATATGGCTGCAATTTCCTGTGGTGATATGCCAAAAGACGAAATAATTGAGGAAATGAAACGTATCGAAGAATACGGCTGTAAACATGTTGTTATGGCAACCAGAGGTTCCAAAGGAGCATTCCTCAGGATTGACGGTAAACTTTATGAGCAGTCACCTTATCTGGTAGAGGCAGTCGATACTATGGCAGCAGGAGATTCCTTCATTACAATTTTCCTGATCAACTATATAAGTGGAATGAAAGACTGTGTGGATTTTCCTGAAAAGGCAGGACACAGAGGAATTACCACGAAAGAAGAATATCAGGACGCACTGATAAAAACCTGTCTGTACAGAGCTGCTGTATTTGCAGCAGGAAACTGTCAGAGAGACGGTTCTTTCGGATACGGTAAAAAATTTGATTAAATAAAGAAACCTGACACAGAAAATAATCATCGGGTCAATATCAGAGAATATTAAAAGCATGGCTTTTGATATAAACGTATAATTTTTTAACTAAGGAGGTTACACAATGAAAAAGAGACTTTTTAGCGTATTACTCGCAACAGCCATGGTTGCATCAATGGCAACCGGTGCAACCTGCACAACTGTATCAGCAGCAGAGAAGAAAACAATCAAATTCTTCCACAGATTCCCAGATGAGCCATTTAACAGCTTTATCGAAGACAAAATTGCTCAGTACGAAGAAGAGCATCCGGACATTGATATTGTTGTAGAAAGTGCTCAGAATGACCCGTACAAAGAAAAACTGAAAGTAGTGGTTGGCGGAGATGACTGCCCGGACATTTTCTTTAGTTGGTGTGGAGAATTTACAGAACGTTTTATTCGTGAAGGTTTAATTCTGGATCTTTCTCCATATCTTGATGCTGATCAGGAGTGGAAAGATTCACTTATGGAATCGCAGATGGTTAACTACACTCTGGATGATGGCATGGTTTATGGAATTCCGTTCCGTCTTGATGCAAAACTGTTCTTCTACAACATTGAGCAGTTTAAAGAAGCAGGTGTAGAAGTACCAACTACATTTGATGAACTGATTGAGGCTTGCAAGAAACTGCAGGATGCAGGATTTACTCCAATTGCTTATGGTAATCAGGAAAAATACCCGGCTTCCCATTACATTGGAACACTCAACCAGATGACTGTTAGTGATGAAGTAAGAGCAAAAGACTATACACCTACAACTGGAGAATTTACAGATCCTGGATATCAGGAAGCTATGGAATACTATGAGCAGCTGATCCCATACTTCAACGAAAACAGCAACGGTATTGCAGTAGATATAGCTCGTACAAACTTCTGCATGGGTAATGGAGCAATGTATTATGCTGAAGTAATTGAGATTCCTTATATTAACAACCCAGATACAGGTGTTAATCCAGATCTGAAATTCGGTATGTTTAAATTCCCTGAAATTAAAGGTGCCGGTAACCCGAACATTCTTACAGGTGTTCCGGAAGGCTTCGTTGTTTCTTCCAAGACAAAGTACCCGGATGAATGTGTTGAATTCCTGAAATGGTTCCTTGGAAAAGATGTTGGTACAGAACAGGCACAGACAATCGGATGGTTTAATGCTTCCAAAGGCACATCTGAAGGAGTTAAAGATCAGTCTCTCCTTGATGCATATGATGTAATTACATCTGCAGAAAAGATGGGACCATGGTTCGACAACGCTCTGTATTCCACATTATGTGATGAGTATCTGACAGATCTTTCAGATCTTACAAACGGTGATATTACTCCGGAAGAGGCTATGACCAAGATCCAGGCGAAAGCGAAAGAAGCACAGAAACTGGCAGCCTCCGGTGAATCTGAAGAATAACTTAGATAAAAGAAATTTGATAACATAAAATAAGAAAAAGCGGGCTCCTGTCCGTAGGAAGTCCGCTTTTTCTTTGAAAAAATCTGAAATTAGTATTTAGAAAGCTGGTGCGTACATTATGAGAACAAAGAAAACGACTCCTTATTTATATATGTTACCTGGCTGTGCGATGGTTCTGGTGTTTGTGTACATTCCGGTTATAGCCAATTGTGTTTACAGCTTTTTTAGATTATCATCCTATTCAGCTGGAATGAAGTTTGTCGGACTGGACAATTATATAAGATTTTTTCACAATGAATCATTAGGTATTATGCTTCGAAACAACCTGTTATACTGTGTGATTTCACTGATCGTGCAGGTTGGGTTTGGTACTGTAATTGCTTTGTTGCTCGAAAGTAAACTGGCCAGCAGCAGATTTCGTAATGCTTTTCGTAACATCTATTATGTTCCGGCACTGATTTCTCTTACAGCTGTCGGTCTGATGTTCACATTTATTTATGAACCTAATCTTGGTCTTCTTAATTCCGCTTTCAAGGCACTGGGGCTTACGAGCATGACACAGTCCTGGCTGGGAGATGCCAAGATCGCAATCTATTGTATCATTGCAATGAGCCAGTGGCAGTATACCGGTTATATTACATTGTTAATGGTTGTGGCATTCCAGAACGTGTCACCGGATTATATTGAGGCAGCTTCTATTGATGGAGCAGGACCTGTGCGCAGAGCGATCAGCGTAGTGCTTCCTCTGGCAAAAGAACAGTTACTGGTATGTTCTATTATTACTGTTATTGGTGCATTTAAACTGTTCACAGAAGTTTATTCTACAACCGCTGGTGGACCTGGAAACAGTACGCAGGTGCTTGGCTTGTTCCTGTATCAGAATGCGTTCCTGCATGATGATCTGGGTATGGCAGCTGTGACCGGTGTATTTATCTTCGTAATTACTATGGTACTTTCTATTATTCAGCTGAAGGTTACCAGATCAGGTGAAGTATAATAAAGGAGGCATAAAAATGAAAAAAAATACAATTCTAAAAATTTTACTGAATGCATTTTTTGTTATCCTTGCACTGATCATTTTACTTCCTATGGCATGGATGATATTAAACTCACTCAAGACAAATCAGGAACTTTTCAGAGATTCACTTGCTCTGCCGGCTGTACCTCAGTTCAAGAACTGGGCAAGTGCATGGAATCAGGGACTTTATAAGTATTTTGGTAACTCTCTGATCGTCAGTGGATCTTCACTTATTGGAATTCTTATATTCTCATCTTTCCTTGCTTATGGTCTGACACGTTTTAAAGCAAAAGGAAGTGGGATTATATTCCTGGTAGTTCTTGGTGGTATGGCTTTATCAGAACAGGTGGCACTGGTTCCACTGTACAAAATGCTTAAAGCCGTTCATCTGTACAATACATACTGGGCAGTTATTCTTCCTTATATTGCCTTCCGTATTCCATTTACAGTATTTCTGATGAGATCTTATTTCATTTCTATTCCAAAAGAACTGGAAGAAGCAGCAGTAGTAGATGGATATAACAGTCTTCAGATTTTTACAAAAATTATTGTGCCAATCAGCAAGCCTATTTTTGCTTCTTGCACAATTGTTTGTCTGAACAATGTATGGAATGAATTCCTGTTTGCAAATGTATTTCTTGAAAGTAAAAATCTGATGACAATCCCGATTGGTCTTATGACATTTAAGGGTGACCTTCGTGCAGATTATGTTACAATGCTTGCAGGTATTATTATTGCATCGCTGCCAATGATCATTTTGTTCCTGTGTATGTCCAAACAGTTTGTTCGTGGTCTTACGGCAGGAGCTGTTAAAGGTTGATCGTTCTATATTAAAAAATGGAAACCGTCGGTGATGCACCGACGGTTTTGCTGCTTGTCCGTTTGGTGTTTGCATCTGTAAGGATGCTGAATAGTTAAAAAGAATATAAGAAAGAGGATGGTCGTGAAATGAAGATTTTATATGATTATCATATGCACAGTGAAATTTCTCCAGATGCACATTTTTCAATGGAGGCTATGTGTGAATCTGCCCTGGAGAATGGAATGAGGGAGATTGCTTTTACAGATCATTATGAATTTTATGTAAATGGGGTGGTAAGGCCCTGGTTTAACGAGAGATATGTGGAAAAATATTTTGAGACGCTGGAAGAATGCAGAAAAAAATTTGAAGGTCGTTTATCCATAAAGAGCGGCATGGAATTTGGACAGCTTGACATCAGTCCGGAGTGTAATAAAACGGTCCGGAGATATCCTTTTGATTTTGTGCTTGGATCTGTTCATAAGTTGGAAAATATTGATCTGACGCAGCTGATCGTAACAGAAAAGAACGCCAGAAGTATCGGAGATGCTTATTATTACCATCTTCTGAAGCTTTCTGAAGAAGGGGATTTTGACTGCTTGGCACATATGGATTATTTCAAGAAACACTGCGCAAAGCAGAACCTTCCAGATCTTTATGAAGAGTATCAGCCAACAATTAAAAAAGTCCTGGAAAACGTGATCAGAAGGGGAAAAGGAATTGAGATAAATACAGCCTGCATGGGCGGTATTCTGGAAGATACAATGCCTGGGCTGGAAATATTGAGAATGTACAAAGAACTTGGGGGCAGGATTATCACTGTAGGATCTGATTCACACAGACCTGAAAGAATAGGCTATGGATTTGACAGAGTATACCAGATGCTTAAAGAAGCAGGGTTTGACAGTATTTCCGTATATAAAAACCGAAAAAATATACAGCAGCCAATTTAATGGCTGCTGTACTTTTTTCTGTTTATCTGAAATACTGGTGATAAGGGAAAATTAGTATTCCAGTTTCCACATATATCTTCTCTGACTCAGCGGATGATCACGAACGATTGACAGTTGCTCTGCATATACTCTGAGAACGCCTGTGATAACCATCGGGCTGAAGTATTCAGCAACTGAAGATGGAACGAAATTGCTGAGACCAAAATCTTTTGCATCGATAACTGTTGTTTTTGCATCGAATCTGTTAAGGAAATCCAGTGCTCTGGAATCCATTTTACGAGTTCTGCCATCATTCATAAGAAGAAGGAACGGAACATCTTTTTCTACAATTTCGAATGGTCCATGGAAGAATTCGCCATCATGGAAGGAACCGGAGTTGATCCACTGCATTTCCATAAGCAGGCAGATGGAGAAAGAATAAGCAACTTTCTGGGTTGCACCGGAACTCATAACATAGATGACAGGTGAATCCTTGTATGCTTCTGCGAATGCTTTTGCAGGTGTGAGAGAATAGGATACAGCATCTTCGATTGCCGCATAGATGTTCTCAGAACCCTTGACCATATCTTCATAGTGATCATATCCTTCATACTGATTCAGGACTTCAACAGCAAGCATCAGGATGTTGTTCATTTTTTCAAGTTTAGCTGCATAGTCTTTTTCGAATCCATGAACGATAACATAATCTGCATTTTTTGCAAGAGGTGAATTTCCATCATGTGTAACAGCGATTACTTTTGCTCCTTTTTCCTGGGAGAGTTTGGCAGCTGCTACAGTTTCCGGTGTTGTTCCACCAAGGGAGCATGCGATTACAATTGCTGTTTCATCAAGGGAAACAGGAGTTGCATAGTTGAATTCGTTTGCTGTGTAGAAGCTTGTACGGATTTTCCTTGCATTACAGTCCATAAAATACTGTGCAGGATACTGTTCAGCAGATGATGCACCACATCCAACAAAAAATAAGGTGTTGATTTCAGGGCGTTCTGCTTTGATAGCTTCAATAATCTGTTTTGGTGTCATGGTATACGTACCTCCTTGATATAATTAATTCGTATGTTGTATGCATACATTATATGATGAATTTGAAGATATGTCAATACAAATTTCTCCGGCAATGTCTACTGAGAAATATTCTTTAATTTCACGAAGATTATCAGTCTGGCCAAGAACCCACATTAGTTTAGCCATTGCTGCTTCTGTGGTCATATCATATGCCTGGATTACTCCTTTTTCAAGTGCCAGGCGGCCAGTCTCATATACAGACAGGTTACTTCCTTCGTATCGGCACTGGCTTCCTGCAAGAACCAGCATTCCTTTCTCGATAACTTCGCCTACCTTGCCTATAAAATCATTATTTACGAAAGGCATTCCGCCAAGACCGAAACCTTCTATAAAGACACCACGGCAGCCTCTGTCACAGAGAATATCCAGAATGTCCGGTTTGATTCCGGGGTAAAGCTTCAGAAGTGCCACATTATCAGAATAGGCTGTCTGGGGCTGAAAAATTCCTTTTTTTTCTACAAGATTGTTTTTAAATACTCTTAAACCTAAAGAGCTTATTTCGCCAACGTATGGATAGTTGATACTTTCAAAAGCATCAAAACTCATAGTCCGGACCTTGGAGGTCCGGCAGCCCAGCATTACTTTGCGGTTAAAAGCAACAAAAATACCAGGATAACCGCTTGCAGCCATATGAATTCCGCAACGACAGTTTTCCAGTGCATCGGCAACAGGATTGGCGATAGAAAGCTGGCTGCCGGTGATAACCACAGGTATGGAAATGTTCTGAAGCATAAATGATAACATGGATGAAGTATATGCCATAGTATCTGTTCCGTGGATTACTACGATGCCATGGTAATCATAGCTTTTCTGACTGATCAGTTTTGCCAGTCCTGCCCAGTCAGCGGGGCCTATATTGGCACTGTCCAGAGAACAGAAATCCTCTGTTTCCAGTTCCAGGTTTTTGGAAACCATACGGAGTTCTTCAAGCATATCGTTACTGCTCATTCCTGGTATGAGTCCGTTTGTGCCTTTAACAGAAGAAAGGGTTCCCCCCGTATTTATGATCAGAATTTTTTTTGACATGTTTGCCTACCTCCAGTGTATATTGATAAAATTGTAGTCGGGAATTATTACCCTCTCATTAACTATTATCTTATAGCATGATGCACGCAAAGTAAAGATAATAATATGTAATATGATGTATAAAATGTTATTGACATACGTTATAATACGTGTTAATATTGATTCATCAAAACATCCGGATGATAATTGTAAAGAATAACAAGAGTATATCAGGAGGGTATGGAACGTGGATAAAGTAAGAAAGATTATATCTGAAATTATTGAAAAACAGGAAATTAACACAGTGTATTTTGTAGGCTGTGGAGGATCTTTAAGCGGATTTTTCCCTGCTAAATATTTTCTCAGTGAAGAAACAAAGAAAATCAAAGTAGGATATATGAATGCAAATGAATTTGTTCATGCAACACCTAAAGAGATAGGCAAGGACACAGTAGTTATTACAGCATCTCAGAGGGGGAATACTGCCGAAACTGTAAAAGCAACAGCTGTGGCTAATGAGTTGGGAGCTGCAACGGTAGGTCTTACTTTCCAGGTACCGTCTCCTCTTTCTGATACTGCACAGTACGTGATCCAGTATGAGTTCGGTCCAGAATCTGTTGTGGAAAATCAGAAGACTTCTTACGGATTTAAGCTTGCACTGGAAATTCTTAAAGAAGAAGAAGGATACGAAAAATACGATGAAATGGTGCAGGCACTGGCAAAATTAAACGATATTGTAGTACAGGCAAAGAAAGATGTAGTTCCTGATGCTATCAAATGGGCATGGGAATTTAAAGATGATTCTGTAATCTATACGATGGGTAGCGGTGCCTGCTGGGGACCGGCACATCAGGAAGCAATCTGTATTTTTATGGAGATGCAGTGGATTAATGCAAGTGTTATCCATTCCGGTGAATTTTTCCATGGCCCATTTGAAATTACAGACAAAAATACAGCATTTCTTATGATGAAATCCTGTGGTCACACACGTCCGTTGGATGACAGAGCACTTGATTTCATCAAAAAATTTAACAACCGCATTTTTGTACTTGATGCGTCTCAGTATGGAATCAATGAACTGGGTGAGCTGGCTGAATATCTTGAACCAATGTTTTATAATAATGTGATCGGTGTCTTTAATAATCTCATTGCAGATGCAAGAAAACATCCACTGACCACCAGAAGATATATGTGGAAATTCCCATATTAAATAAAAGGAATTGGATACTTAAAAGGGGGGCGTGTTCCCCCTTTTTATGCTTTTGAAGGAAAAGGCTGAAAGAAAGGGAACAATATGCTGAACCAGAATTCAACAATACCGTTATACGAACAGGTAAAAGAAGCAATAAAACTGAAGATAGAACAGAAAGAATGGAAGGAAAATACCAGAGTTCCATCGGAAACTGAATTAATGAAAATCTATGAAGTAAGTCGTGTTACTATACGCAATGCCCTGGCGCTTCTGGTAGATGAAGGATATCTGGAGAAAAAGCAGGGAATAGGTACTTTTGTTTCTAAACCCAGAATCAAAAAAATCATTTTCCATCGTGCAAGTTTTACACAGAGTTGTGCAGGTGCAGGTCTGGTGCCCGGAACGCAGGTTCTCAAAAAAGAAGTGGTTGAAGGAAAAAGCAACTATCGAAAAAGCCTGCAACTGGAAGCGGACGACAAAGTAGTTCACATTGAACGGTTAAGATTTGCCGATAATGAGCCGGTATCACTGGAGCATATGTTCTTTTCTTATAAAAAATATGGATTTCTTTTGTGGGAAGATCTTGAAAAGTCAGTTTATTCTATTATAAAAGAAAGAATGAAAGTTGATCTGACTTCTGAAAACAAAAAAAACAGAAATATTCTTTCTGTAGAAAAGGCTGGAAGTCGTATAGCAAAGATTTTTGATGTAACACCCTCAGAACCGGTATTTATAATGGAAACTCTGATTTATTCAGGAGATACCCCGGTATACATAGGAAGAGATTACTGCCTTGGAAGCAGATTCTGTTATGAAGTGACACCTGGAGAACATGGGGAAAAAATTTGATATTTGATGGGGACGAGAAATGAGACGTGCATTGGCTTATGGTTTGTAGCGGCAACCTGGCAGATTACGATTGTAGCTGGAGCATTACTAAACCCTTTATTTGGTAAAAGAATTCCCATAAAAAATCTCATTTGTTCAGTAATAATACTTGGAGGAATTTTACTTCTCCAGGTCTCTCATTTTAAGAATATTCATATAGAGGGACTGGTAACAGCACTTTTGCTGATCATAGTGGCAGGAATGGTACTGAATAGTTTTTTGAGATAAATACATATATAAAAAACAGACACTGACAGAAATGCAGGAGCCTGTTTTTTTTATGGTATACATCTGCTAAAGCAGATTTGTCCGCTTTGTTTTTAGTTGTTGTAGGATTTTTTGTATTCGTGTATACTGTAGGGAACAGAAATCGCAGTATATTTGCTGCAAAAGTATCATATAGGAGTGATCATAATGCGTGAAAAACTTACAGAAAGAGACGTACAGAAAATTGAAGAAGAGATTGAACACAGAAAACTTGTAATTAGAAAAGAAGCTATCGAGGCGGTAAAAGAAGCGCGGGCACAGGGAGATCTCAGTGAAAATTTTGAATATTATGCTGCCAAAAAACATAAAAACCAAAATGAAAGCCGTATCCGTTATCTGGAGAGAATGCTGAAAACAGCAGATATTGTGGAAGATACTTCCAGGTCTGATGAAGTTGGAATGGATGATATTGTAGAAGTGGAATTTGAAGAAGATGGAGAAGTGGAAAAATATAAACTTGTTACTTCTATTCGTGGAAATTCCATGGAAAACAGAGTCAGTATCGAGTCTCCTATCGGTAAAGCCCTGAAGGGACATAAAGTGGGAGATCGAGTGAAAGTACAGGTTAATGAAAATGTGAGCTATTATCTGAAAATCCGTTCCATTGACAAGACCGGAGATGAGGGAGAGGATATCCGGAGCTTTTAGGATATCGGGTCAAAGTACAGAATCTTTACAATATTTTACATAGATTTAACATAAAGCTGGTGATAACTTTACAGCCTGCCCATATGATGAGGTCATATCAAATATACGTAAAGGAGAAAAATCATGGATTTTTTTAGCGTACTGACCTTATTAGGTGGTCTTGCCATGTTTTTGTATGGAATGCAGGTAATGGGAGATGGTCTTGCGAAAGTTTCCGGAGGAAAACTGGAGCAGATTCTGGAAAACCTTACTTCAAGCAAATGGAAAGCAGTACTTCTGGGAATGTGTGTAACTGCTGTGATCCAGTCATCTTCGGCCACAACCGTTATGGTAGTTGGTTTTGTTAATTCCGGCATTATGAAACTGACTCAGGTAGTCGGTATTATTATGGGTGCCAATATCGGTACCACTATTACTTCCTGGATCTTAAGTCTTGCAGGAATTGAAAGCAGCAACTTTTTTATAAGCCTTCTGAAGCCAACATCATTTTCACCGATTCTGGCACTGATCGGTATCATCCTGCTTATGTTTACCAAAAGTTCCCGTAAGAAAGATGTAGGAACCATCCTTCTGGGATTTGCGGTACTGATGTTTGGTATGGATACTATGAGTGGTGCTGTAAAACCTCTGGCAGATGTACCGGAGTTTACGGGGCTTCTTCTGAAGTTTTCCAACCCGGTAGCAGGTATTGTGGCAGGTACTGTACTGACAGCGATCATTCAGTCCTCCTCTGCTTCTGTAGGTATCCTTCAGGCACTTTGTCTTACCGGTGCGGTGCCGTTCAGTGCAGCATTTCCGATTATCATGGGACAGAATATCGGTACCTGCGTAACAGCACTTCTCTCTGCTGTCGGAGCCAACAAAAATGCCAAACGTGCAGCCATGATCCATCTGTATTTTAATCTGATCGGAACAGTTGTATTTATGTCTGTATTTTATATTATCAATGCAGCAGTACATTTTCCGTTTATGACGCAGATGGCAACACCGGCAACCATCGCAATTACACATAGTATCTTTAATATTACAGCAACACTGGTATGGCTGCCATTCTCAGATCTTCTGGTAAAACTTGCCTGTCTTACAATCCGGGATACAGAGGAAGAACAGGTCAGCACAGATGACCAGGAGTTCCTGATTCTGGAATCCAGATTTCTGGAAAAACCGGCTTTTGCTGTAGAGCAGGGAAGAAATGCAGCCAGACGTATGGAACAGGATTCCCGCAAGGCACTTCGTATTGCACTGGATCTGGTATATAATTATACGAATGATGGAGCAAAGTGTGTAGAAAAAATGGAGTCCAAAGTGGACCGCTATGAAGATGAACTGGGAACTTACCTGGTAAAATTGAATAACAAAGATCTTTCCGAAAGGGACAGCCACAGTGTGTCTATGATGCTTCATTGTATCGGTGATTTTGAGAGAATCTCGGATCATGCAGTAAATATCATGGAATCAGCCCAGGAACTTCATGATAAAAAAATCAGTTTTTCCCTTCAGGCACGAAATGAACTGCAGGTGCTGATCAGTGCGGTAGACCGGATTGTTGATACCGCTTATCAGATTTTTGACAAAAAGGATCTGAATCTGGTCAATGACGTAGAGCCGTTGGAAGAGATTGTAGATGAACTCAGCAAAGAAATGAAACGTCGTCATATCAACAGACTACGTTCCGGAGAATGTACGATTGAAATGGGATTTATCCTGACAGATCTTATTACCAGCCTGGAAAGGATCGCAGACCACTGTTCCAATATCAGTGTCTGTGTTACCCAGATCAAAGAGAATCTTTATGATACACACAGTCATCTGGATGCTATCAAAAATGAGGCAGATCAGGTTTATATTCATCGCCTGGATGAATTTCGGGAAGAATATGTACTGCCCTGAATAATGAATAACCTGTAACAAAATCCCGGAGAATAGGAGATGATGCACATGATTTATTGTGTGGAAGATGAAAAAAATATCAGAGAGCTGCTGGTTTATACACTGGAAACCACAGGCTTTACAGCCAGGGGAATGGCAGACGGCAAAGAACTTAAGGCAGCACTGAAAGAAGAAATTCCCAATCTGATCCTTCTCGATATCATGCTTCCGGGAGATGATGGTTATACCATTCTGGAGAAACTGAAATCTTCTTCAGATACCAGAAATATCCCGGTGATCATGGTCACTGCAAAAGAAGCAGAATATGATAAGGTCCGGGGATTGGAAGGCGGAGCTGATGACTACATCACCAAGCCTTTCGGTATGATGGAATTTGTTGCCAGAGTAAAGGCGGTGCTCCGCAGGTGTTCCAGACAGGAAGAAGACAGAGAACTTGTCTGTGGAGAACTGAAACTTTCCATAGGAAAACACAGAGTAGCTTTCCAGGGGCAGCCGGTAGAACTTACACGCAAAGAATTTGAACTTCTTCAGTATCTTATGGAAAACAAAGGACTTGTAATGACAAGAAATCAGATCCTCTGCCATGTATGGGGATATGATTTTGACGGTGAAACAAGAACTGTAGATGTACATGTACGAACTCTGCGACAGAAGCTTATGGGAGCTGGAGAACTCATAGAAACAGTTCGTGGTGTGGGATATCGGATCAGTGCATAAAGGAGCATACAAATGAAACAGAAAATACTGAAACATACCTGTGTGCTTGTGGTCCTTTCTGTTATACTTACTTTTCTGGCAGCCAGCATTGTGATGTACCAGAAGTATAACGAAGATCTGAAACAGAGTGTACGGGATGATACCATCTATATTAAGGATGGTATCGAAAAAATGGGAGAAGAGTACCTGAACGATAATCCTGGCAAGGAGACTGCTGTCAGGATCACTCTTCTGGATCCTTACGGAAAGGTTCTCTATGATTCCATAGAGGACGCATCCAAAATGCAGAGTCACAGTGACCGTCCAGAATTTATTGAGGCAAAGAAATCAGGCTATGCAGAGACTACCCGCTATTCAGAGACACTTTCCAAACAGAATTTTTACTGTGCTAGACTTCTGGATGATGGCAATATTCTTCGTGTGGGAAGAACCACAGACAGTGTATTTTCTACGATGATCTCCAGTCTGGTAATTATGGGTGTGCTGCTTTTGATGATTCTTACACTGGCGTTTATACTGGTACAGAAACAGACGAGAGACCTTATAGAACCAATCAATACATTGGATCTGGAGCATCCTCTGAAAGAAGTAAAATATGAGGAATTAAGACCGCTTCTGGGAAGGGTGGACCAGCAGAACAGGCAGATCCTTCAGCAGATGAAAGAACTGAAAGCAACAGAGGCAATCCGAAGAGAGTTTACAGCCAATGTTTCTCATGAACTGAAGACACCGCTTATGTCTATCTCCGGATATGCAGAGCTGATGATGAACGGAATGGTAGCACCGGACAAGCAACAGGAATTTTCCGGCAGGATCTACCACGAAGCCAGTCGGTTAAGTGCACTGGTGTCGGATATCATTCAGTTATCCAGGCTGGATGAAAAAAGCAGTGATATGCCTTTTGAGAAAGTAGATATCTATGAAATGGCAGAAGATATTGTAGTTCATCTGGAACGTGCAGCAGAAAAGAAAAACATTCATCTTACCCTTTCCGGAGAAAAAAATGTGACCGTAAATGGTGTACGTCAGGTACTGTATGAAATGCTTTATAATATTGCAGACAATGCCATCCGTTATACAGAAAAAGACGGAGAGGTGAGACTGATCGTCGGACAGGTTGGTCCTCATGCATATTACAGGGTAGAAGATAACGGGATTGGTATTCCGGAAGCAGAACAGAAACGTATCTTTGAAAGATTTTACAGAGTGGATAAAAGTCATTCCAGAGAGACTGGAGGAACAGGTCTTGGGTTATCTATTGTAAAACATGGAGCAATCCTTCACGATGCAAAGATCGTTCTGGACAGTGAAGTTGGAAAAGGAACAAAAATGGAACTGGTGTTTTGAGTACACCGGTTCCATTTTACGTAAGAGAAAAATAATATTAAAGCACGAGTTCAGATAAGGCATCTTCGTCTGCAATAATGGTGCAGTCCGGATGGAATTGAAGAATAGAACCTGGAACCTGAGGAGTTACAGGACCCTGGACCACCTGTTTCAGGATAGAGGCTTTGTCTTTGCCGCTTACCAGTACAAGGATCCTGTGGCTGCTCATAATATTGCCGATGCCCATGGTATACGCCTGACGGGGAACATCCTCTTCTCTGTCAAAGAAGCGCTTATTTGCCTGGATGGTCTGCTCTGTAAGATCCACACAGTGTGTACCTGCCTCAAAATGATCTGAAGGCTCATTAAAGCCGATATGACCGTCATGCCCCAGACCAAGAACCTGGATATCAGCGGAGCCGGTCTCAGAGAGAAGTCGGTTGTAGTCGTCACAGGCTTTAATGCTGTCAGATTCTGTTCCATCAGGAATATAAGTATGTTCATAAGGGATATTTACTTTATGAAAAAGATTGGCATTCATGAAATAACGGTAACTCTGTGGATCAGAACCGCCAAGACCCTTGTATTCATCCAGATTAACGGTGGTTACCTGTGAAAAATCCACATTTCCCTGCTGATACATCTCTGTCAGATGCTGGTAAGTGCCGACAGGAGAGGAACCGGTAGCAAGCCCCAGTATGCTGTCAGGCTTCAGGATTACCTGTGCGGCAATGATATTGGCTGCCTTACGACTCATTTCCTGATAGTTTTTTACTTTGTAGATCTGCATGTTTCCTCCTTTTGCCCCCTGTAAAAGAGGCCCCCTTTATTCTATAGTTTTATGTATTTTAACGACTGTCCATATGGGTACGTTCAGACAGAGCCTTTATGGAAGTTGCATATTCTGTAGGAGTCATTCCCGTTATCTTTTTAAACTGTCTGGAAAAATAATGAATAGAGGAATATCCCAGAAAATCGGAAATCTGGGTAAAATTCATGTCATTATCCCGGATCAGCTGACGGGCAAAATCAATTTTCATTCTGGAAAAAAATTCAATGGCTCCACACTGATACTGCTCCCGAAAAAGTTTTTGAAGCTGAGAACGTCCAATAAGATTGTCATGGGAGATTTTTTCGATGGTAAGGCACTGGTGGATATGATCTTCCATGTAGTGGATGATCCGGCGACAGAGAGAAGATTCTGTGTGGCTGGAATCATACAGACCGGAAGATACAGAGTATCCGGTAAATGTATAACGACGGATAATGTGGATCAGAAGCTGCTCCAGATAAAGGATCAGAAGCTGCTGAGAACCAAAGGGAATATCCGGACGTTTCTGCATTTTTTCCAGGTAAGGGTTGTCCAGAGGAGAAGAAAAACAGCGACGAGCTTCTGCAATAAGCAGTCCCAGAATGTTTCTCTCTGAATCAGAAAATTCAATTACTTTATTTTCAAAAAAACGCATACATTCAGAATGGCAGACAAAAGATACCACAATAATATTTGGAGCGTTCTTTTCGTTTGCTTTCATGTCATGGAACTCATTGGGTTTGTGAAAAATCACCTGTCTGCGGGAAAGATGATGGCTGCCATTATCAGTAGTAACTACCGCTTCTCCTTTATCTACACACTGAAATTCCCAGAAATCATGTGTTTCACCGGGAAAATAAAAATCATTTCGGTAATCGTAATAATGGACTGTATAAATACCTTCAACAGAAAGTTCTCTTGTTAATTCAACGATTTCGTATGCCACGATGTCACCCTCTTAAACAGAACAGATCAACAGTTTATTTAGTACTTTAATTGTAAGGACTAATGAAGAAATAGTCAAATGTATTATCTGAAAATACAAAAATAATCAACAATCATGCAAATACTATTCTGAAAAAAAAGATAGGATTGTATTAGGGGATGTTAAGCGTTAAGATAAGTTGTAACTATTCAGTAGGTAACATCCCATGAGGTGTTTTGGTATGTTTTTGCCAAAATCCTGGGACAACAGGAATAAAGGAGGAAATATATAATGAAGAAACCGGTATTGGTAGTAATGGCAGCTGGAATGGGAAGCCGCTATGGAGGACTGAAACAGATAGATCCTGTTGACAGAGACGGACATATCATTATGGATTTTTCTATTTATGATGCAGTAAGGGCAGGTTTTGAAAAAGTTATATTTATTATAAAAAAAGAAAACGAGCAGGTCTTTAAAGAAGTGATCGGAGACCGGCTTGAGAAATTTATAAAAGTTGCATATGTATTTCAGGATATTACAAATCTTCCTGAAGGATACACTGTTCCAGAAGGCAGAGTAAAACCATGGGGAACCGGTCATGCAGTTTTAAGCTGTATAGAAGATATAGACGGACCCTTTGCAGTAGTTAATGCAGATGATTATTATGGAATTCATGCTTTCAGAATGGCATACGAATTCCTTACAGAGAATCAGGATGAGGAAAAGGGCTACCGATATATGATGGTAGGTTACAGACTGGAAAATACTCTTACAGAGAATGGACACGTAGCCAGAGGCGTCTGTGTGACAGACGAAGGCGGTCATCTCATAAAGATCAACGAAAGGACTCATATCGAGAAACGTGGTGAGGGGGTTGCTTACACAGAAGACGAAGGAAAGACATGGACAGAGCTTCCAAAAGACAGCGTAGTATCCATGAACATGTGGGGCTTTTCCGTAAGTATCCTTCATGAGCTGAAAGCACGTTTTCCGGAATTCTTGAACAAAAATCTTACAGAAAACCCGATGAAATGTGAATATTTCCTGCCTTTTGTAGTAGATGAACTTCTTCAGGAAAAGAGGGCTACTGTAAAGGTCCTGAAATCCGAAGACAAATGGTATGGAGTTACTTATAAAGAAGATAAACCAATGGTAATGGATGCAGTACAGAAGATGAAAGATCAGGGACTGTATCCCCAGAAACTGTGGGAGGAGAAATAAGTGAACAGTCAAACAGATTTAAAAGAGGTGATCAGTGCTTTTTGTCTGGATGGACAGTTGGAAGAATGTGTGCCATATGGAAATGGTCATATTAATGACACTTATAGAGTTACGTTCCAGACAGAACAGGGAATCAGAAGATATATTCTCCAGAAAATGAGTCAGGTTGTTTTTAAGAAACCTGTAGAACTTATGGAGAATGTCAGTAAGGTAACCTCCTGGCTGTGTAAAAAAATTACAGAAAACGGTGGAGATCCTGAGAGAGAAACACTGAACCTTGTAAATACGAAGACAGGAATGCCCTATTATGTGGACGAGACCGGGGAATACTGGAGAGTATATTTTTTTATCGAAGGTGCAACCTGCTATGATGTTGTAAAGAATGACAATGATTTTTATCAGAGTGCACTGGCATTCGGTCATTTCCAGAGACTTCTGGCAGATTATCCGGCAGAAACTCTTCACGAAACCATTCCGAATTTCCATAATACACCGGATCGTATGAGAATATTCCGGGAAACTCTCAGGAAAGATGTCTGTGGACGTGCAAAAGATGTGCAGCCGGAAATTCGTTTTATAGAGGAACATGAGAAACTTGCATATGTGTTGTACGATCTGCTGGAGCAGGGCAGACTCCCTTTACGGGTAACCCACAATGATACTAAACTGAACAATATCATGATCGATGATGAGACAGGCAGGGCAATCTGTGTCATAGATCTGGATACGGTTATGCCGGGACTGTCCGCTTATGATTTTGGGGATTCCATCCGATTTGGAGCCAGCACAGGTGAAGAAGATGAGAGAGATCTGTCCAAAGTATCCTGTGACCTTCACCTGTATGAAGTTTATGTCAAAGGCTTCATAGAAGGCTGCGGAGGTGCCCTGACAGAAACAGAACTGGATATGCTTCCCTGGGGAGCACTTCTTATGACCTTTGAAAATGGCATTCGCTTCCTGACTGATTACCTGGATGGGGATCATTATTTCAGAATCCACAGAGAAGGACATAATCTGGATCGTTGCAGAACACAGCTGAAGCTGGTCGGCGACATGGAGAAGAAGCTTCCTGAGATGCAGAAGATCGTTAATAAATACAAATAAAAAGAAATACAGACAGAGAAAAGCCCCGGTCGTGTATCAGTCAGATACCCGGCCGGGGCTTTTGTGAAAAGAGAAATTTATCATCGGTTTATTGTAAAAAATATCATCCTTTTACACCGCCGGAAGTAAGTCCGCCAACAAGGTGCTTTTCAATGAGAACAAAGAGGATAACAACCGGAATAGTTGCGAACAGTGACGACGCAAACAGATACTGCCATTCGATCATATTGTATCCGTTAAATATAGTGATACCAACAGTCAGAGGTTTCAGAACATCTGTGGACATAAGAGTCAGTGCAACGGTATATTCGTTCCATGCATTGATAAACACAAAGATCAGGGCAGTAACGATACCTGGTGCAGCTACGGGAAGAAGGATGCTTGGCAGAAGCCATATATAAGGTTCTACCAGAGCCAGTGATTTCTTTTTTTTCATTTAAACACCACCAAACTATCTTGAATACAAGTTGTCTTAAACAGAACCGGGAGCCGGCTACTATTGTAACCGGCCCCCGGCTTAACTAAAACGCTTTTGTTTATGTATAAATCCGGTAATCAGCCTGCGATATCAGCCTGAAGGTCATCCAGCAGAGTCTGAACATCATCACCGAATTTGTCTTTGATCTTCTGAGCAGCATCCTGAACTTCCGCCCATGTAGTAGGAACTTTGGCCCCTGCTTCATCCAGAAGATCTTTGTTTACAAAGAGTGCACGACAGGATGCAAGAATCGGTATTGTGAAAAAGCATAAATAGTGCTACAATGACACCGTAACTAAACAAAGTAAACGTCAGGAGGAGAAATCATGGCAATTTTAGTAACAGGTGGAGCAGGTTTTATCGGAAGTCATACAGTAGTGGAACTGCAGAACGCAGGATATGATGTGGTAGTTCTTGATAATCTCAGCAATTCCAGTGAAAAAAGTCTGGAACGTGTTCAGAAGATCACAGGCAAACCGGTTAAATTTTATAAAGCAGATATTCTCGACAGAGATGCATTGAATGAAGTTTTTGCAAAAGAAAAGATTGATTCCTGTATTCATTTCGCAGGACTGAAGGCAGTTGGTGAATCTGTAGTAAAACCATGGGAATATTATGAGAACAATATTTCAGGCACCCTTACTCTTGTAGATGTAATGAGAAAACATGGTGTCAAAAATATTATTTTCTCCTCTTCCGCAACAGTATACGGTGATCCGGCAATTATTCCGATCACAGAGGAATGCCCGAAGGGACAGTGCACTAATCCTTACGGATGGACCAAGTCCATGCTGGAGCAGATTCTTACAGATATCCAGAAAGCAGACCCGGAATGGAATGTAGTACTTCTCCGTTACTTCAATCCTATCGGTGCTCATAAAAGTGGTCTGATCGGTGAGAATCCAAACGGTATTCCCAACAATCTTATGCCATATATCACACAGGTTGCAGTTGGCAAGCTGAAAGAACTGGGTGTATTTGGTAATGATTATGATACACCGGATGGAACTGGTGTAAGAGATTATATCCATGTAGTGGATCTTGCCAAAGGACATGTAAAAGCTGTCAGGAAACTGGAAGACAATTCCGGACTGAGCATCTACAATCTTGGCACAGGCAAAGGTTACAGTGTTCTTGATATTGTAAAGAACTTTGAAGCAGCTACAGGAGTGAAAATTCCATATTCTATCAAGCCACGTCGTGCAGGAGATGTTGCTACCTGCTATTCTGATGCGACCAAAGCAAAAGAAGAACTTGGCTGGGAAGCAGAATATGATATCAAAGATATGTGTGCAGATTCCTGGAACTTTCAGCAGAAGAATCCTAACGGATACGAAGATTAATTGCGGGCAATTTACATAAAATCAAAATAAAAGAGACAAACATAAAAGAAGAGATCCGAATTCCAGATCTCTTCTTTTTGTACACTGAACTGAAAATCAGTGATATTTCTTTTCTTTTTCGAACTTGGGTTCGCAGGTAAGCTCGATACCAAGTTTACGAAATTCCCAGATATCTACAGAAGAAAGCATAACGGAAGTATGGGCCTGGCAGCCTTTCAAAGTGCGAAGCTGTTCCAGTGCCAGACGAGCTTCGGGATTGCTGGCAGCACTGACGGACAGTGCGATCAGTGTTTCATCTGTATGGAGACGAGGATTCTTGCTTCCAAGATACTGTGTCTTTAATTCCTGGATGGGACGAATAGCTTCCGGTGAGATCACATGATGTTCGTGATCAATACCTGCCAGATCTTTCAGGGCATTCAGAAGCAGTGCGGAAGAAGCACCCAGAAGATCAGAAGTCTTACCATAAATGATACGTCCGTCATGAAGTTCCAGTGCAGCGGCAGGAGCTCCTGTTTCCTGTTCTTTCTGAAGGCTTGCAGGAACTACTTTACGGTCATCCAGAGAAGCATGAGCCTGTTTCAGAAGAAGTTCGATCTTACGTACCTCTTCTTCTGTACCGGTACCGGTAAGCAGTGCGGCACAGCTCTTGTAGTAGCGGCGAATAATCTCCTGACGGGAAGCCTCACAGCATACTTCATCATCAACAATACAGTTACCTGCCATATTGACACCCATATCTGTAGGAGATTTGTAAGGGCATTCTCCCATGATGGTTTCAAACATTGCCTGAAGAACAGGGAAAATCTCTACGTCACGATTGTAGTTGACAGTAGTTTCCCCATAAGCTTCCAGATGGAAGGGGTCGATCATATTTACGTCGTTCAGGTCAGCAGTAGCTGCTTCATAGGCCAGGTTTACCGGATGTTTCAGAGGAATATTCCAGATAGGGAAGGTCTCGAATTTGGCATAGCCAGCTGCAACTCCACGTTTGTATTCATGGTAGAGCTGAGAAAGACAGGTTGCCATTTTTCCGCTTCCAGGTCCTGGTGCTGTAATAACGACCAGAGGACGGGTAGTCTTGATATATTCGTTTTTGCCGTAACCTTTGTCACTTACGATAAGGGGGATATTGCTTGGATATCCGGGGATACTGTAATGGAAGTATACAGGTATGCCCATTTTTTCCAGACGTTTCTTGAAATGATCTACACTTTCCTGACCTGCATAGCGTGTGATACACACACTGCCTACATAAAGTCCACGTCCGGTAAATTCTTCAATCAGACGAAGAACTTCTACATCGTAGGTGATTCCCAGATCGCCACGCATTTTGTTTTTGTCAATATCTGCAGCACTGATAACAATGACAATTTCAGCTTGATCACTGAGCTGCATCAGCATACGGAGTTTGCTGTCCGGCTCAAATCCGGGAAGAACGCGGGAAGCATGGTAATCGTCAAAAAGTTTCCCGCCAAATTCCAGGTAAAGTTTGTTGTCAAATTTGCTGATGCGTTCCCGGATATGCTGAGACTGCATCGACAGATATTTTTCGTTGTCAAATCCAATTTTCATTTGTCGTTTTCCTTTCCCATCACACATTCGCCGGTTGTATAGTTCTTCCGGCGTTCACGTTCTTAGCGTACAGGCACTGTTTATCTATTCACAGTACCTATGAACAGTAACAGTATACTACAAACATTCACAGTTTTCCAGTTGATTTATGTAGTAAATCTCTTTATAATAAAGAAGACTAAAAGAGGAGGAAAGTAATGAACGATCATATGGATAACAGACCGGACAGAAACCGGAATAATCCTGAAAACCAGGGACCAAACAAAAATCATCAGTCCATTCTGGCTTTTGTGATCTGTCTTCTGATTACTCTGGTTTGTCTCAGCTTTGTGACAGACAAGATGAGTGACAAGAGCAGCGAGATCACTTATGATAAATTTATTGAAATGGTGGACAAAGATCAGATCAAAGAAGTGACACTTCAGTCCGGAGTTCTGACAATCGAACCCAAAATTCAAAAATCTTATTATCAGGATACCACATACCGTACCAACCAGATGGAAGATATAGATTCCCTTACCAAGCGACTGGAGGGAACCGGCATCATCTTTCATTATGAACAGCCAGATGCCATGAGCGCCATTGTTTCCAATGTAGTGCTGACTATTCTTCTGCCTACATTGCTTCTGTTTGGAATGCTAATGTTCTTTATGCGACGGATGAACAAAGGTGGAAGTGGCATTATGGGCGTTGGCAAGAGCCGCGCCAAGGCATATATCCAGAAAGAAACAGGAATCACATTCAAGGATGTGGCAGGTCAGGAAGAAGCTAAGGAATCTCTTCAGGAAGTGGTGGATTTTCTTCATAATCCCGGTAAATATACCACTATTGGAGCCAAGCTCCCCAAGGGAGCACTTCTTGTAGGACCTCCCGGAACAGGTAAGACCCTTCTTGCCAAAGCAGTTGCAGGGGAAGCAAATGTACCTTTCTTTTCCCTGTCAGGTTCTGAATTTGTGGAAATGTTTGTTGGTGTAGGTGCATCTCGTGTCCGGGATCTTTTTGAAGAAGCCAAGAAAAATGCACCATGTATTGTATTTATTGACGAGATTGATGCCATCGGTAAGAGCCGTGACTCGAAATATGGAAGCGGCAATGATGAGCGTGAACAGACCCTGAATCAGCTCCTGGCAGAGATGGATGGTTTTGATACTTCAAAGGGACTTCTGATCCTTGCAGCCACCAACCGTCCGGAAGTTCTGGATCCGGCACTTCTCCGTCCGGGACGTTTTGACAGAAGAATTATTGTCGATCGTCCGGATCTGAAAGGAAGGGTGGAGATTCTTAAAGTTCATGCAAAGAATGTTATGCTGGATGAAACTGTAGATCTGGAAGCTATTGCACTTTCCACATCAGGGGCAGTAGGATCTGATCTTGCCAATATGATCAATGAGGCAGCGATCCTTGCAGTTAAGAACGGACGTAAGGCAGTTTCCCAGAAGGATCTTCAGGAATCTGTAGAAGTAGTCCTTGTGGGTAAAGAAAAGAAAGACCGTATTTTAAGTGCACAGGAAAGACGCATTGTTTCCTATCATGAAGTCGGTCATGCGCTTGTGAATGCTCTGCAGAAAGATGCAGAACCTGTACAGAAGATCACTATTGTACCGAGAACCATGGGTGCACTTGGTTATGTTATGCAGGTACCGGAAGAAGAAAAATATCTGAATACCAAGAAAGAACTGGAAGCCATGCTGGTAGGTTATCTTGGGGGAAGAGCAGCAGAAGAGATTGTTTTTGATACAGTTACCACTGGAGCCGCCAATGATATTGAGCAGGCTACTAAAGTAGCCAGAGCTATGATCACCCAGTATGGTATGTCACAAAAATTCGGACTTATGGGTCTTGCTACCCAGGAGAACCAGTATCTTTCCGGACGTGCGGTACTGAACTGTGGTGATGATACAGCTACAGAGATTGATCATGAGGTAATGGAACTTCTTCATTATTCTTATGAAGAAGCCAAGAGACTTCTCAATGAACACAGGGAGGCTCTGGATAAGATCGCAGATTATCTGATTCGCAGAGAGACCATTACAGGTAAAGAATTCATGAAAATCTTCCGGGCTGTAGAACGTGGCATGGAGATTCCGGAAAACCTGGATAACCTGGAAATTCTGGAAGAAAAAGATTCTCAGGAAACAGAAAATAAAAACCAGAAGACAGAAGAACAGAAGGTGCCGGATAATTCAGAAGTGAAAGAAACACCGGCAAAATCTGCAACAGTTTCCCTTGCCAAACCAGATGTAGAAGAGCAGAAGGAAAGTCAGGATGTTTCTGATTGAGGAAGAATTAAAGAAACTTCCGGCAAAACCGGGAGTATATCTTATGCACGACGAACGTGATGAGATTATTTATGTAGGAAAGGCGATCAGTCTCCGCAATCGCGTTCGTCAGTATTTTCAGAGCAGCCGTAACAAAGGTGCCAAGATCGAGCAGATGGTTACACACATTGCCAGATTTGAGTACATTGTTACGGACTCAGAACTGGAGGCTCTGGTTCTTGAAAGCAATCTGATCAAAGAACACAGGCCAAAATACAATACCATGCTGAAGGATGACAAAAGTTATCCTTTTATTAAAGTAACGGTGCAGGAAGCGTATCCTAGAGTTCTGTTTGCCAGGCGCATGAAAAAGGACAAAAACAGATATTTTGGCCCCTATACCAGTGCCGGCGCAGTCAAAGACGTCATAGAGCTGGTGCGCAAGCTTTATCAGGTTCGTTCCTGTAACCGTAATCTCCCCAGAGACTGTGGCAAGGACAGACCCTGCCTTTATTATCATATGAAGCAGTGTATGGGACCCTGCAGAGGAAACGTGGGACAGGATATTTATAAAGAAAATATCAAAAAAGTCATTCGTTTTCTCAATGGGGATTTTCAGGAAACCATAGATCAGCTAACAGACAAAATGATGGCTGCTTCCGAAGTAATGCGTTTTGAAGATGCTGCAGAATACAGAGATTTGATCCAGAGTATCCGCAAGATTGGTGAACGTCAGAAGATTACTGCCTACGGAGAAGAAGACAGAGATATTATTGCTGTGGCAATGGATGAAAGCCTGGATCTCAGGGAACAGGATGCAGTTGTGCAGGTATTCTTTATGCGAAGCGGCAGAATGATCGGAAGAGATCATTTTTATCTCAGTGTAGCCAGAGGGGATACCCGTTCACAGGTACTTTCCAGCTTCATGAAGCAGTTTTATGCCGGCACCCCTTTTATTCCCAGAGAGATCATGCTGCAGTCTGAAATTGAGGACAAAGAGATCATTGAAGAATGGCTTTCCTCCAGACGGAAGCAAAAGGTTCATATTCTGGTGCCAAAGAAGGGAACCAAAGAGAAGCTTATAGAGCTTGCCTGGGAAAATGCCCGTATGGTTCTTGACAAAGACAGAGAACGGATCAAAAGAGAAGAGGGACGTACCATAGGTGCAGTTCACGAAGTAGAAGAATGGCTTGGACTGAAAGGAATCAACCGTATGGAAGCTTTTGATATTTCCAATATCAGCGGTTTTGAATCCGTAGGTTCCATGGTGGTCTATGAGAAAGGACGCCCCAAACGCAGCGATTACCGTAAATTCCGGATCAAATCTGTCCAGGGACCTAATGATTACGCCAGTATGGAAGAGGTTCTTACCAGACGTTTTACCCATGAAACAAGCAATGAATACGACAGCTTTTCCATTATGCCGGATCTTCTTCTTATGGATGGTGGGAGAGGACAGGTAAATATAGCACTGGGGGTTCTGGACAAACTGGGACTTCAGATTCCTGTCTGTGGTATGGTCAAAGATGATCACCACAGGACAAGAGGTTTGTATTATAATAATATAGAAATACCCATCGAGACTAACTGTGAGGGCTTTCGCCTGATTACCAGGATTCAGGATGAAGCTCACAGATTTGCCATAGAATATCACCGTTCTCTCAGAAGCAAAGAACAGGTGCATTCTGTTCTGGATGATATTCCGGGAATCGGAGAGCGCCGCCGTAAGGCGCTGATGAGAAGATTTCGGTCTGTAGAAGCCATCCGGGATGCTTCACCGGAAGAACTGGCAGAAACAGAATCTATGAATACTGGAAGTGCAAAACAGGTGTATGCTTTTTTTCACCCGAATAAATAAAGTAAAAGGAGACACATGCTATGAAAGGTGTATTGATGACAAAGATGATCCAGGAGCTGAATCTGACAAACCTGACTCCTGAGATTGACCTGACAGACAAGAGAATCATTACAGCGGAGATCAATCGTCCGGCATTACAGCTTACCGGATACCTGGAGCATTTTGCCAATGAACGGGTTCAGATCATCGGGTATGTTGAGTACACATATCTGATGCAGCTCAGCGATGATAAAAGAATGATGAAATATGAACGTTTTATTTCCAGCAAGATCCCATGTGTTATTTTCAGTACAATGACCAAACCTTCACAGGATATGCTTGATCTGGCAATTAAATATAATGTTCCTACATTTGTGACAGAAAGAACAACTTCCAGCCTTATGGCAGAGATCATCCGCTGGCTTGGTGTACAGCTTGCACCATGTATCTCCATTCATGGTGTTCTGGTAGATGTTTATGGTGAGGGAATCCTGATTACAGGTGAAAGTGGAATCGGTAAAAGTGAGGCTGCACTGGAGCTGATCAAGAGAGGTCACCGTCTTGTCAGCGATGATGTAGTAGAATTGCGTAAGGTCAGCGATGTTACTCTGGTGGGCTCTGCACCGGATATTACAAGACATTTTATAGAACTTCGCGGTATTGGTATCATAGATGTAAAGACTCTGTTTGGTGTAGAAAGTGTAAAAGATACTCAGTCCGTTGATCTTGTTATCAAACTGGAAGAATGGGATCGGGACAAAGAGTACGACCGTCTTGGCCTTCATGAAGAATATACAGAATATCTGGGCAACAAGATCGTCTGCCATTCACTGCCTATCAGACCGGGACGTAACCTGGCTGTTATTGTAGAGTCCGCGGCTGTCAACCACAGGCAGAAGAAGATGGGATATAATGCGGCAGAAGAACTGTACAAGCGTGTACAGGCGAACATTGCAAAGAAACGCGAAGAATAAACAGAATATCATAGGTATCACAAGAATAAATAAAAGGGAAAGGTGAAATAAAATGGGATCATATTGTTTTGGTATTGATGTTGGAGGAACTTCTGTAAAGTGTGGACTGTTCCAGACAGATGGCACACTTGTGGAAAAATGGGAGATTCCTACACGAAAAGAAAATAACGGTGAAAAAATCCTTCCTGATGTGGCAGATACCATCAATCACAAGGTTGCAGAACGGAACATGGACAAAAAAGACATTATCGGTGTGGGAATCGGAATTCCGGGCCCGGTTAACAATAAAGGTGAAGTAGATCGTGCTGTTAATCTTTATTGGGGATTTAAGGCAGTATCCAAAGAGCTCAGTGAGCTTACAGGGCTTACGGCAAAAGCCGGCAACGATGCTAATGTGGCAGCACTTGGTGAAGCATGGAAAGGTGCGGCAGAAGGTGCACAGAATGTAATGATGGTAACTCTTGGCACTGGTGTTGGGGGCGGTATTATTGTAGATGGCAAGATCATTGCCGGACAGCATGGAGCAGGTGGAGAGATCGGTCACGCGCTTGTTGTCAGAGGCGAAAAAGAAAAATGCAACTGCGGTAATCGCGGATGTCTGGAACAGTATGCTTCTGCAACAGGGATTGTTCGTGTGGCAGGCAGAATGCTTGCAGCTACAGAGGAGGACAGCGTGCTCAGAAGTCTGGATCACATCACAGCCAAGGATGTTTTGGATGCTTTCAAAGACGGAGACAAAGTGGCAGTACAGGTTATGGAGCATGTAGGTGATCTGCTGGGAGGTGCTCTGGCAGGATTTGCAACAGTAACGGACCCGGAGACCATCGTTATCGGCGGTGGGGTATCCAAAGCAGGACAGCCGCTGATTGACTGTATCCAGAAATACTACAGAGAATATGCATTTCCTTCCTGTAAAGATGTGGGGATGGTTATCGCCACTCTTGGCAACGATGCGGGAATTTACGGCGCAGCCAAAATGGTACTGTAATATTGCCCTGGCAGGATCTTGCAGGCATGAGAATAAAAATTATGGGGAAGACTTCGGAAGAGGTCTTCTTTTTTTGCTTTTCTTTTAGTATAAAGAAATTTATAATTTATGAACTTTTATGAAGTTTGCTTTTTGGGGCTTTATTTACCTTTTCTTATTTGCTATAATAGAACGGACTATAAAGGAGGAAAACCATGAATTACGGTAAAAAATCAGTCTCAAAGAAACGAAACTCCCTGATTTCCCGTACAGCTATGATGGGAAAGAGAGCCCATGTTTCGTTTATCAGAGTTCTGTTTGTAGCTCTGATCACAGTCTGCGTGGTAGTTGGCTGCGTAGGTATCGGTGCTTTTCGGGGAATTATAGATAATGCTCCTGATGTAAATGACGTTGATATTTCCCCACTGGGGTATGCTACCTTTCTGTATGACGGGGACGGCAATCAGCTTCGTAAACTGACAGCACCAAGTTCCAACCGTCTGCCGGTATCCATCGAACAGATTCCCGTAGATCTGCAGCATGCAGTAGTAGCTATCGAAGATGAACGTTTTTATGAACATAACGGAATTGACGTAAGAGGTATTCTCCGAGCTTTTGTAAGAAACATTACTTCCGGAGATCTGTCAGAGGGTGCAAGTACCATTACCCAGCAGCTTCTTAAGAATAATGTGTTTACCAACTGGACACAGGAATCTACATGGCTGGAGCGTTTTACACGTAAGATCCAGGAACAGTATCTTGCAGTTAAAGTAGAAAAGAAGATCAACAACAAAGATGTGATCCTTGAAAATTATCTGAACACCATCAACCTTGGAGCAGGTGCTTATGGAGTGCAGGCAGCAGCCCACCAGTACTTTGACAAAGATGTATGGGATCTGAATCTTTCCGAATGTGTTACTCTGGCAGGTATTACCCAGAACCCTACCCAGTTTAATCCCATCGAACATCCGGAGGCAAACGCCAAACGTCGTAAAGAAGTCCTGGATCATATGCTGTCACAGGAATATATTACAAAGCAGCAGTATGATGAAGTACTGAATGATGATGTGTACTCACGTATACAGGCAGCTCAGGCAATCAATTCCAGTACAGAGAATACTGTTTACAGTTATTTTGAGGATGAACTGATTGACCAGGTGATCAACGACCTTATGAAGATCAAAGGTTATACAAGAACACAGGCGCAGAATCTGGTATACAGTGGTGGCCTGAGTATTTATACCACACAGGACGCACAGATTCAGTCTGTTCTGGATGAAGAGTATGCAGATCCTTCCAATTATCCGGATTATGTGCAGTATGCTCTTGATTATGCCCTGACAGTAAAGAACCCTGAAGGTGAAGAAGTGAACTACAGCAAAGAAATGCTGAAGCTGTATTTCCAGAATGAAGATCCGGAATTTGATCTTCTCTTTGATTCCCAGGAAGAGGGACAGTCCTATGTTGACCGTTACAAAGAGCATATTCTTTCTGATGGCAGCACCGTAGTAGCAGAAAGAGTAAGTTTTGCACCTCAGCCACAGTCTTCCATGAGTGTGATTGATCAGCATACCGGTTATGTAAAGGCCATCATTGGCGGACGTGGAGAAAAAACAGCCAGTCTGACCCTTAATAGAGCCACAGATACCACCAGACAGCCTGGTTCTACATTTAAGATCCTGTCTACCTATGCACCGGCTCTTAATGAAAAAGGAATGACTCTTGCCACTACTTTTGAGGATGAGCCATACAACTATCCGGATGGTTCTCCTGTAAATAATGCAACCAAGAGTTACAACGGAACTACAACTATCCGTAAGGCTATCCAGAATTCTATCAACGTAGTAGCTGTTAAGTGCCTGGAAGAAGTGACACCACAGCTTGGTCTGCAGTATCTGGATAATTTTGGCTTTACTACTCTGGCTCATGGCACAGAAGCTGACAAGGATGAAAATGGAACAATATGGACAGACGCCAACCTTCCACTGGCTCTGGGCGGTCTAACCAATGGTGTTACCAATGTGGAACTCTGTGCGGCTTATGCAGCCATTGCCAATAATGGTAATTATATCGAACCTATTTATTACACAAAGATTCTTGACCATAACGGAAACGTCCTTATCGAAAAGACTTCGGCAGAGCGTTCTGTAATCAAAGAGAGTACTGCATGGCTTCTTACAAGCGCAATGGAAGATGTTGTACAGCAGGGTACAGGTACAGCCTGCCAGCTGGATAATATGACAGTTGCAGGTAAGACCGGTACTACAGATGCATACAACGACCTGTGGTTTGTAGGATATACACCATATTATACATGTGCAGTATGGTCAGGATTTGACAACAATGAAAAACTTCCGGAGGATGCACGAGACTTCCACAAGAACCTGTGGAAGAAAGTTATGACACGTATTCATGAAGGTCTTCCGGACAAAGATTTTGAGCAGCCTTCCAGTGTGGAAGAACTCAGTGTATGCGAAGAGACAGGGCTTCTTCCAAGAGCAGGCTGTCCTACTATTACAGAATACTTTGATATCGGAGATGTTCCTACAGAGCGTTGTGGTCAGCATTATTACGGCAGTGATTATGACGAAGATGAAATGACGGAATATACCACTGAAGAGGGAACTTATAATACTGGTGATACGCAGGATGCCACAGAAGCCGATGATAACGCCGACAATAATAACAAAGATAATAGCGACAACGGAGATGATTCCGGAGATAACGGCGGAGACTCTGACGATGACAATGGCGGCGGAGATAATGGGGATAACGCCGGCGGAGATGATAGCGGTGGCGGAGACACCGGAGGAGACACCGGAGGAGATACCGGAGGAGATACCGGAGAAGATACCGGAGAAGATACCGGTGGCGAAGATGCAGAGTAAAACAAATTAAATTGAGAAAACAGGCTGTGGCTGTCTACAAGACGGTTACAGCCTGTGTTTGCAAAGGAAGGAAGTAGAATGTTAGATCAGTATAAAACCGTTCTGGAAGGTGGCACAGGAGAAATCACAGAAAAAAAATCCCGCTTTATAGCAACTGTACGTCCTGTGTCTAGTGAAGAAGAAGCACTGGCGTTTCTGGAAGAAACCAGAAAAAAGTACTGGGATGCCAGACATAACTGTTATGCCTACTCAGTGGGAATGAACAGGGAGTATACCAGATGCAGTGACGATGGAGAACCTTCAGGAACAGCAGGCAGACCGATGCTGGATGTGATTCTGGGAGAAGATATCTACAATGTGGCAGTTGTAGTCACCAGATATTTTGGAGGGGTTCTTCTGGGGACAGGAGGACTTGTAAGAGCCTATTCCAAAGCGGTTCAGGAAGGCTTCAGAGAAAGTAGGATCATTGAGAAAAAGCATGGTATCTGTCTCACAGTCACTACAGATTATACCGGGATTGGCAAGATTCAGTATATTGCAGGAGAAAGAGGTATCCCTGTTCTTGGCAGTGAGTATACGGATAAAGTAATAATGAAGCTGCTGATTCCTTCTGAAGATGTAGAAAATGTACAGAAAGCTGTTACAGAGGGAACCAACGGAAGAGCAATCATGGAGAAAGAAAAAGAACTGTATTTTGCAACAGTGGATGGTCAGGTACTTACTTTTGAAACAGAATCCTGACATAAAAAGAGGATGTATCCGATATTTGCAAAAATATCAGATACATCCTCTTTTTGGTTATTTATTAGCGGGAAGAAAAATCAGCATTTTTCCGGTTCCGGATATTCTACACCCTGTGTGTCAACAGTCATAGACTTAATCTGCTGTTCATCCAGCGGTCTGTCTCTGAAATCGGTTTCCGTTTCAGCAATCTTATTTACAATATCCATGCCTTCAGTGATCTTACCAAATGCTGCGTAAGCACCGTCCAGATGCGGAGCTGCTTTGTGCATGATGAAGAACTGACTTCCGGCAGAGTCCGGATGCATGGCTCTTGCCATGGAAAGAACACCGGCTGTATGTGCCAGATCATTGGCGAAACCATTCTGTGAGAATTCACCTTTGATGCTGTATCCCGGGCCACCCATACCTGTTCCGTCCGGACAACCGCCCTGGATCATAAAACCATTGATAACACGATGGAAAATAAGTCCATCATAGAAGCCTCTTTTAACAAGGCTGATAAAATTGTTTACAGTATTCGGAGCAATCTCCGGATAAAGTTCTGCTTTCATTACATCACCGTTTTCCATGGTGATGGTTACGATTGGATTTGCCATGATAGCCTCCTTTTATAAAAGGTATTGTTTTTCTTTGTGGGCTCTATTATAATATGCAGAGAGTATTTTTGCAAGGAAAAAGGAAGGTGAGGGCTGATATGATAATAGAGACAAGAAGCCCTGAGGAGACATTTGCACTGGGTGAGAAGATAGGCAGACAGGCTCGGAAAGGGCAGGTTTATACCCTGACAGGTGACCTTGGTACAGGAAAGACTGTATTTACTCAGGGAGTTGCAGCAGGACTGGGAATCAGAGAATCGGTAAACAGTCCGACTTTTACTATTGTACAGGTTTATGAAGAAGGCAGGCTGCCTTTTTATCATTTTGATGTGTACCGCATCGGTGATATTGAAGAAATGGAAGAGATCGGTTACGATGATTATTTCTTCGGAGAAGGTATCTGCCTGATCGAATGGGCAGAGCTTATTGAGGAGATTTTGCCGGAGAATCGGATTTCCATTACAATACAAAAAGATCTGGAAAAAGGATTTGACTACCGTCGGATTATTATAGAGGAGAAAAATAAATGAAAATATTAGGTCTGGACAGTTCCGGGATCGTTGCATCCGTTGCCGTAGTACAGGATGATGTACTGGTCGCAGAATATACCGTAAATTACAAAAAAACACATTCTCAGACACTGCTTCCAATGTTGGATGAGATTGTTCGTATGACAGAGCTGGATCTGAACACCATAGATGCCATTGCCATTGCAGCAGGTCCGGGTTCTTTTACAGGGCTGAGAATCGGTTCTGCTACAGCCAAGGGGCTGGGGCTTGCACTCAAGAAACCTCTGATTGCAGTTCCTACAGTAGAAGGACTGGCCTATAATCTGTATGACACAGAAGGGCTGATCTGTCCCATTATGGATGCAAGAAGAAAACAGGTCTATACAGGATTGTATCAGTTTGAGGGTCACAAACTGAAAGTAACAGAAGACCAGATGGCAATTCCTATGGAGCAGATGATTGAAAAACTGAATCATTACCAGGAACCAGTTACATTCCTAGGAGATGGTGTGCCGGTATTCAAAGAAATGATTCAGGAGAATCTGAAAGTTCCATATACATTTGCACCTGCACATGTAAACAAACAAAGAGCAGCAGCAGTGGCAGCGCTTGGTATGGAATATTATCGTCAGGGCAGAATTCAGACAGCGGAAGAACACATTCCGGATTACCTGAGACTTTCCCAGGCGGAAAGGGAACGTGCAGAGAGAAAAAAGGCGCAGACAGCTACTGCCAGTGGAGATAAATCATGACGTTTCGGGAGATGCTGGTAGAAGATCTGGATCAGGTAATGGAGATAGAGAATGATCTGATTTCTCCACCATGGACCAGAGAGGGATTTTTTACATTCCTTCTCAAAGACGAAAATATGTTTTTTGTAGTAGAGGAAAAAGGACAGATTCTTGGTTATTGCAGTATGCAGACCGTACTGGATGAGGGAGACATTCTTAATGTGGCAGTTACAAGAGATCGCCAGAAAGAAGGAATTGGATATTTCCTTGTGGACAGTATGCTGATGTTGGCTGCTGCCAGAGGAATTCATATCGTACATCTGGAAGTGCGAGAAAGTAATGGCTCAGCCAGACGTCTTTATCAGCGTCTTGGCTTCAAAGAAGATGGATTTCGCAAAAATTATTACACTGAGCCAGTGGAAAATGCTGTATTAATGACAAAAACACAATGATAAAAGAGGAAAAATATGTTAGATGTTTGTTTGCTGGGAACCGGAGGTATGATGCCTCTTCCAAGACGCTGGCTGACTGCCCTTATGACAAGATACAATGGCAGCAGCCTTCTGATCGACTGCGGAGAGGGAACACAGGTTGCCATTAAAGAAAAAGGATGGAGTTTCAAACCTATTGATGTGATCTGCTTTACTCATTATCATGGAGATCATATCAGTGGCCTGCCAGGTATGCTTCTGACTATGGGAAATGCCGACAGAACAGAGCCTCTGACACTGATAGGTCCTAAAGGACTGGAAAGAGTGGTAAATGCCCTGAGAGTAATCGCACCGGAGCTTCCCTTTGAGATTCGCTTTATAGAGATTACTTCACCGGAACAGGTGCTGGAGTTGAATGGATACAGGATTACTGCTTTCAGAGTGAACCATAATGTGATCTGCTATGGATATACACTGGAAATTCTGCGAAAAGGCAAATTTTCACCGGAAAGAGCCAGAGAGCAGGGAATTCCGCTGAAATTCTGGAATCCGCTCCAGAAAGGTCAGACAATAGAAGAGAACGGAATGATCTATACACCGGATATGGTACTGGGACCAGAACGTAAGGGAATCAAGGTAACTTATACCACCGATACCAGACCTACAGAATCTATTCTCCGTAATGCCAAGGCCTCGGATCTTTTTATCTGTGAAGGCATGTATGGAGAAGAAGACAAGATCGAGAAAGCAAAAGGCTATAAACATATGACATTCAGAGAGGCCGCAACCCTTGCCAGAGATGCAGAAGTGTCAGAGATGTGGCTGACTCATTACAGTCCTTCTCTGATTCGCCCAGATGAGTATATGGATATGGTTCGGGGGATATTTCCCAATGCATGGCCGGGCAAAGACGGCAAGACCATGGAATTAAATTTTGAAGAGGATTAGAGGTGCCGGAAATGTCAGAAATAAAAGATACATTGATACTTGCAATCGAAAGTTCCTGTGATGAGACAGCTGCTTCTGTTGTGAAGAATGGAAGGATGATTCTGTCCAATGTGATTTCTTCACAGATTGAACTGCACAAATTATATGGGGGAGTTGTTCCGGAGATTGCTTCGCGTAAACATATCGAAAAGATTAATCAGGTTATAGAAGAAGCACTGAAAGAAGCAGATGTGACGCTGGATGACCTGGATGCAATAGGGGTGACTTACGGTCCTGGACTGGTAGGTGCACTTCTGGTAGGCGTTGCAGAAGCCAAAGCCATTGCATATGCCAAAAATCTGCCCCTGGTAGGTGTGCATCATATAGAAGGACATGTTTCGGCAAACTATATTGAACACCCGGATCTGGAACCACCATTTCTCTGTTTGATCGTGTCAGGAGGTCATACACATCTGGTAATCGTGAAGGATTATGGAGAATTCGAGATTCTGGGACGTACCAGAGATGATGCAGCAGGAGAAGCTTTTGATAAAGTAGCTCGTGCCATCGGATTGGGCTATCCAGGCGGACCAAAGATTGATAAACTTTCCAGAGAAGGCAATCCGGATGCCATTACATTCCCCAGAGCCAAGGTGGGAGATTGCCCTTATGATTTCAGCTTCAGTGGCGTGAAATCAGCAGTGCTCAATTACCTGAATCAGGCACAGATGAAGGGAGAAGAGGTAAATAAAGCAGATCTGGCTGCTTCTTTCCAGAAAGCAGTTGTAGATGTGCTGGTAGAGCATACTATGATGGCTGCCAGAGACTACAAGATGGACAAAGTAGCGATTGCAGGTGGAGTAGCTTCTAATGGAACATTGCGTGCTGCAATGGAAAAAGCCTGCCAGGAACATGGCTACCGTTTCTTTCGTCCGTCACCGATCTTCTGTACAGATAATGCTGCTATGATCGGAGCAGCAGCATATTATGAGTACAAAAAAGGTACCCGCCATGGCTGGGATCTGAATGCAGTACCGAATCTTCGGCTGGGAGAACGCTAATCAGAATCAAAGCAGAGGCATTCTTGAAACAGATATCGTCAGGGAGAGGAAGATAGAAATGAAAAATACAGCTATCGTTCTGGCAGCAGGACAGGGAAAAAGAATGCATACCAAAATACAGAAGCAGTTTCTGGAAATTAAGGGGTATCCCGTTCTTTATTATTCACTGAGATGTTTTCAGGACAGTCCTCTCATAGAGGATATCATTCTTGTAACGGGAGAGGAGTCTGTCCTTTACTGTCAGAAAGAGATCGTGGATAAATATGGATTTACCAAGGTCACAAAAGTAATACCAGGTGGAAAAGAACGTTATGATTCTGTTTATCAGGGGCTTCTTGCCTGCGAAAACAGTGATTATGTGCTGATCCATGATGGAGCACGCCCTTTTATAACAGAAGAAATACTGGAGAGAGGTCTGACAGGAGCTGAAGAAACAGGTGCCTGCGCAGTAGGAATGCCTTCCAAAGATACTGTCAAAATTGCAGATGAAAGTGGATATATTGCAGAGACTCCGGACAGAAGTAAAGTATGGATGATCCAGACTCCCCAGATTTTTCAGTATGCTCTGATCAGAAATGCCCATGAAAGTATCCGTACCCGAGAGATGAGCAATGTTACGGACGATGCCATGGTGGTAGAGCAGGAAACAGGGATAAAAGTACGCCTTGCAGAGGGCAGTTACCAGAACATTAAGATCACAACACCGGAGGATTTAGGGGTTGCTGAACTATTTTTGGGAAATTCATGAAAAAATATGATAAATTGTAGAATGAAATTCGACAAGAGATAGAAAAATCTCTTGCCGGATTTCTTTTTTATTTACGGCGAGAAAAAGAAAGCGTGCAAGAGTGAAAAACAAGCTCTTGCACGCTTATTTTATTTTCGGAAAGGATGTGAACATAGTGGCAAGAAAAAAGACAAAGAGACTCCGGTATGAGGACAGAGTAATTATTGAGAGAATGAGCAAGGCTGGAAAAAAAGTGGCTGATATAGCCAATGAGATCGGCGTTCATAGAGATACGATCTATAAAGAATTTACACGATGCGGAGCCACTAAAGAAACGTATAGTGCAGAAAAAGCACAGAGAGAAATCTAATTGCGCGGGCGCAAAAAGGAGAAAAGATGAACAGAAAACAGAGACGAAAGATACGGAGAATCGCGGGAAAAATCAGAGGATGGATTTTGACGGCCATGGCAATCATGGCGGCATACCTGGTATTGTGCGGAGTCGGGATCACAGAGATGCCAGAATGGGGACCGGACTGGTATCCGGTGCAGATCTGCATGGTTGTGATCGGCGGGGGGTGGCTGATAATGTTCATGGCCGCAAACGGAGCTTTCGATGAGATGGATTTATATGATGACGAAGATGAGGAGGATGAGCCATGGGAGGAGTAGGGATTTTCCTGAGTGGAATGGCAGCAGGAGCTTTTCTGGGTGCACTAACAGTGGTAGTGATCGCACTGGTAATGGCAAAACGGAAATAATGAGGAAAAGAAAGAGCGCTCTCTGCATGGGCAGTCCATAGGCCGGTCCGATTCCGGCAGAGCGCAATCCGCGGAAAGGCATCCGCGAATATGCACAGCAAGCCAACAGCTGGCGCATAGGTACCGTGAAAAAATGGCGGTGGTCACTCCAAACCAGAGAGAGTGTGGATGTTCAACAGGTTTTCGTCCTTTTTAATGTGAAAAGGCAAACACGGTATACAAGAGCCGAACAAAGGAGAGCGGTCAGCATGATAAGAGCACCGCCGAAAGGATAAATCAATGAGTAGACATGTAATGGGAGAGAATCCTGTGAAGATTATCAGATGGAGCGGACCTGTGACATTTCCATCCGGAGAGGTTGGATATATGATCTGCAGATCCGGAAGTCTGGAAGAATGCCGGGAATATGCCGAACAGGTAGCGAAAGAGTTCGGAGTAACCGTGGAGGCAGTAATTTGAGCAATAAAAAAGCTGACGTTTCGGAGACGCCAGCCGGTTCACAATAAACGTGAATAACCTAGAATCATAGTACCATTGTGGGCCGAAAAAGTCAAGAAAAACGGGGCATAAGCTGACCCCGTTCGGACTTGATAAAGATATTAAAGATAGGACACAGAGACTATGGTTAAGAGAAAGAGATACAGGTTCAGACAGGGAGATGTCATTGATGTAGAGGAGTTCCATGATGGCAGGTATGGAGGTCCTGGAACAGGGAGGGCAAAGAGAACCAAACCGACAGAGGAACAGATGAGGGCGGTCAATGCTCAGAACAAAGCCAAGAGGTGCAGACAGAGAATGCTGGAGTATTTCAGACAGGGAGACATCTTTGCGACATGGACCTATGAAGTGAGAAACAGGCCACCAGATATGCAGGCGGCATTGAAAGATTTTCAGAAAGCCATGAGATACGTGAGACGTGAGTTCAAAAAGCGAGGATATGAGGTTTTCTGGATCAGAAACATAGAGAGAGGCACAAAGGGTGCCTGGCATATTCATCTGGTCATCAATGAGATTGGAGACACAGCCAGTATCATAACAAAGGCATGGACAAAGGGAGGAACCTGGTCCATTGAAATCAAGAATAGCAAATACTATGACGAGGATTTCACAAAGCTAGCCAACTACATGACCAAGGATGAGCATACCACTGAGGAGAAGAAAGACGGGAAACCGGGAAAACCGAGACTCAGCGAGGCAAGTTATAACACGAGTCGCAATATGCCATTGCCGGAGCCAAAGGTTGACAAGCTCCGAAGATGGAAAGAAGAACCAAAACCCAAAAAAGGATATTACATTGCCAAGATCCACGAGGGTATCAATCCGGTAACAGGATACAAGTACCGGAGATATACCATGATCCGGTTGAAAAGGAGGCGGGAATAAAATGCAGCAGGTAAAAATCTACATAGAGACAGACAGCTCCTCTCCGAAAGCAACAGAGAAACACTATGGATATGTGCTGGAGGTAATGGTCTCCGGCCAGGCAGTAACCCGTGAGGGTTTTGGAAAGATAACAGGGACATATCATCAGACCGTACTGACAGCACTGGCAAAAGCCCTGGACAGGTTCAACCAGTCCTGTGAGGTCTGCATCTGCACAGAGGATGATTTCGTTCTCAATATGCTGGAGCGCAATCTGGCCATATGGGCCGGGAATGAGTTTCTGACAAGTAAGAGGAAACCAGTGGCCAATCAGCAGGAGTGGATGGAGATATGGAGACTGTCAAACAGGCATCTCATACTGACAGAGCCGGGAAAGCATGAATACACCGGCTGGCTGCAGGGAGAAATAGAAAAGCGAAAGAGGGACAATGATGGAATACAAGATCACGATCATGAAATATCAGCTGATGTTTCCAAAAATGACAAAAAAGCTGTTCGATGAAAAAGAGAGAATATACCAGATCACAGTCATCTGCATCAGACTGGACGAACTCCAGACAAAAGGAGCGGTACTGCAGAAAATGGGAAAACCGACAAAGAACGGTACCAAAATGACGTTTGCACCAGTGCAGAGCGCTGGAGAGTATGAGGCAGAGATGCAGAGAATCCTGGAAGATGGAAAAAAGCTGGGCATGAAATTTGAAGATAAAGAGGAGGAATAGCAATGTTTGAGAAGTTTGGAGAACTCAATTCTTTTGGAGAAATCAATGAGCTTGCGGAGAATCTGTTCAATGAGGGAGACACAGAGTCACTGAGAGCCATGGCAAAGGAGAACGGAATCCAGAGTGATTTCGTAGATATGTATCTGCAGGGAGAAATTCCGGTACTGTGCGATCAGCTGACAGCGGCACTGGGAAAGATTGACGTTGAGGTGGCAGAACTGAAACCGAAAGAAATCATGGAGGACTGGGCGGAGTACCTGAGAGGCCAGTGCATGGAAAATGAGTTGCTGGCATTCAATGTCCGGAAGAAAGGAAAGTCACTGAAAGGCTGCATAGCAGCGCTTTTGATGTGGTCGTTCAAGAATCAGCAGACCGTGGACAAGGATATCATCAAGGCAGCAGGCGTATCTGCAGGAAAGGTCACGCTGGGGATCCCGGGCATGGCCAGAGCAAAGCAGATCATCACGGACTACTACATGGGAAAGTAGGTGGGACGGATGAAAAAGAAAGCGATTGAAAAAATACCGTATTTCGGGTTAAAGAAAACCAGCAGAAAGAAAGATGTCAAATACATTGGTGTAACGGCGGTCAAGATTGTTGGACACGAAAAGCATCTTTTCCTGGAGGTATACAGGAACAAAAAAGAATCAAAAGAAATGCCGATGGTGCGGATCGTGCTCACAAAAAAGGATTTCGGCACATATTGGCCGGAAAAGGAAGAATGGACGAGGCAGAAAATAAAGCTGGACAGCTGTTGTGGCCGAATGGTATGTGGAGAAGAACGTCCCACATGGGAGCAGGAGAAAAAAGAAAATATACTCCAGAGCACAGAGGATCTGGAAAGGATAAAGAAGTTCTGTAAAGCCAACGTATACAACGAGGAGCGCTGGTGGGAATACATATACAAACATGAGGACGATATTGTAACAACGGCGAGACGGAACAGAGAACACAAGGCGTATATGCGCCGCCAGGAGGCACTGGCAGATAGAATGGCGCACACCAAAGAACTGCCGGAGAAAGAGATCCTGGACAGAGCTGACAGGTTGTATTTTCACAATCAGCATTATCTGTATTACAAAAAGCATGGTTGCTGGGCACATATAGCCTGCAGCAAGTGCGGAGGAGTTACAGATGCGAGATGGAAAAGCGGAATTTCCTACGAAAGCCAGTTTCAGAGATGGACGGAAGAACCGAGAGAGGGGCACTATGGCACCTGTCCAATGTGCGGAGCGCGTGGAGAGTACAAGTGCCAGGGAAAAGTGAAAGGCACTCATGGCAAATATATCTATCTATTCCTGGGACAGAAGTACAAAGAAAACGGAATGGTCATGCGTTATGTGGAAGTTGGGAAAAAGTGGACACTAGGATTCATTTGTGGGGATAAAGGTCCGGAGATGTACAACGCAAGTGAAGAACTCTCCGGAGTGGAAATTGCGAGAGCATATTTTGAGCCAGGGGAAAAAGTCCAGATAGACTATCAAAAACATGATCCGTACATGGGGAAAGATTTCTGGGATGACTGCAATCTGTATGGATTGGCAAATATCTCTATCAGCGCCGGCCAGATCATGGCAGAGACATACGAAGAAATGAAAGGGACAATGTTCCGATACAGTGCACTGCAGGAATATGCGAAGAACGTTAGAGAGGTCAATCCGATTGAGTACCTGGAGCGTTACAGTCAGACACCACAGATTGAGGTCCTGGTAAAACTGGGGCTGACAGATGTGGTGGAAAAGCTGGTCAAATGCTATTACGGCATTGTTGCTGACGAGAATGCAAGACGGCCGGATCAGTTCCTAGGAATCCGAAAGGAAAGAGTAAAGCAGCTAATCAGAAAGAAAGGAGACACACACCTCCTGGGAGTCATGCAGATGGAGAAACGCCAGGGACAGAACTGGACGGATGAACAGGTGAAGCACCTGGCAGAAACGGATCTGAGCGGAACACAGGTGGAAATGGCTACCAGGTACATGACCTTGCAAAAATTACTCAATCGCATAGAAAAATACTCCGGTTGTAAGTATGGGACAGAGTGCAGCAGTGCCTTAGCCAGAATCAGACACACGGCCACAACCTATGCAGACTATCTGAGCATGAGAATAAACCTGGGATACGACCTCAACAACACGGTATATCAACAGCCACAGGACTTAGAGGCGGAACATAACAAAATGGTCATGGAAACCAACAAAGAAGAAATGGACAAACACCTCAAAGAGGTGGCAGAGCGTTATCCAGAGATTCGGCACGTTTACAGAGGACTCAGAAATAAATATCTCTACGAAGATGATAAATATATCATCAGACCGGCCAGATCGGCAGAGGAAATTGTCATGGAGGGGCGCCTGCTCCATCATTGCGTGGGAGGAAATATGTACCTGGGCAGACATAACAAAGGAGAGACGTATATTTTAATGCTGAGATTCAAAGCAGAGCCGGACATTCCGTACATCACGGTTGAGATAGACGCAAAAAATCCAAGGATATTGCAGTGGTACGGGGACAAGGACAAAAAACCAGATGAAAAGAATATGCAGTCATGGCTGAACAACTGGCTGATGAAACTGAAAACAGGAACGCTGACGGAAACAATCCAGACGGCGGCCATAGCGTAAGGAGGTAAACATGGAATATGTGCAGATGACCCTGGATGACTGGGTACAGATGAAACAGAAATTGAAACAGGAACTCCTGGGAGTGAAACAGAGTTTTGTCCGGATCGGATACGCTCTGAGACAGATTGACGATCAGAAGCTCTACGAACAGGACGGATACAAAAGCATAGCGGAATTTGCTCAGGCCGAGTATGGCCTGGGACCGTCTATCACAAGCAGGTTTATGAGCATCAACCGGGAGTATTCCATTGATGGATATTCCGAACAGCTCCGGCCGGAATATGCAGAACTGGGTAGGAGCCAGTTGGAGGAGATGCTGAAACTGCCAGACACTGACAGACAGATGATTCAACCGGAAACGTCCAGAGAGGATATCAGAGAGCTGAAAAGGTTTAACAAAACCGAACCGGCAGCAGGCGTGGCTGATGATATCAGTCAGCTGGTCGAAAAATTCTATCAGGACAACGAACTCATACTCAATGCAGTATATGGCGAGGAGTTTGATGAGCAGAAAATCAACAGATTCATTGAAATAGTAAATCCGGCCGGAAACCGTTCGTACAAAAAAGGACTGTATTTCATGATGATGTATGAAAACCGTGTCACATTTAAGAAATTCGGAGATACGCCAAAGGATATGACCTGGTGGGAGTTCTATCAGCTGACAAGGGAGATTTTCGATGATACGGCAGCAGGGACTAAGACCTGGCAGAACCATTTTGGAGGAGCGGATGATGAAGAAAGCACAGTACAGGATACGGCCAATGAGCCAGGAAGAGAAGAAAATGCAACAAAAGCTCCTAAGCCAGAGGATGACGGTGGAGCAGTTGGAGAAACTGGCGCTGATGATGTCCAGGAGATTGAGAAAGGAGGCATGGAAGATCATGGAGCAGCTGATGAAGCAGGAACAGGACAAGAGGAAGATGACACCGATGGAGAAGAAAGCGGCCAAGCAGATTGTGAAGAACCTGCAGAGAGGACCGATGAACAGACAGGAGCGCAGAGCCAGGGAGAGGAAATTGCGCCCGCGCAAAAATCCACGGAAACACTAGAAAAAGAGGAGGTTGAGGATGATGAAACCGGAGAAAATGAAAGCTCAGACGCAGAAAATCAAACAGCAGAATCTGAACCGGAAACGGCCGAGAGAGAGCAGACAGAAGAAACAGAAGTCATAGAGGCGGCATATGGTACCAGAAAAGAGTACATGGACAGGCTGTCAGAGCAGGGAATGGCGGAATATATGGCTGATGAATACAAGAGCCACCGGTTGCTAGTGACAGATCTGGCAAATACATGGAATCTACGCAAATGGCTCAGCGAAAAAGTTGACCGGTTCGGAAAGCCGATGGAGGACGCAAGATGATAAAGATGACAAGAGTTTACGGAGATATGTATGTGCCAAGAGAGTATTGCACGTTTACAAATCCGGTAACGAGTGGAGGAACTGAGGAAGTTGACTATGTAGATATGCCATGCGAGAACGGATGTGAAAAAGAGTGTGAGAATTGTACATTGCAGAAAATCATGAATGAGTATGCGAGGCTAACAAGGCAGGATATAGACGAGAAGAAACGACATTGTGAAGAATGTGAAAACTATAAAGAAATCAGAAAAGGGCCGAGAGGAGGGAAGAAAGGAATATGCAGGATACTCAGACCATCGGAAGTGAGAAACGGACGAGCGAGAGCCTGCAAAAGATTCCGAGAACAAAATGAATAAACGGCAGGCAAAGAAACAATACAAAAAGATCCACGGTCACAATCCCCCAAAAACAGCGGTAACGAAGTATATACCGGAAGAAATGGAGGCAATGAAAGCATACAATCTCACACCGGAGGATATCGAAAGAATCGGAAACGGCCTGAGAGACGCATTTGCAGAGATGTTCAAAACGCTCCAAAGAGTTGCGGAGAGCATGGCCAGAGTGTTTGAAGATATGGGAAAGAAATACAGCAGACCAGTTATAGAGACAGAGGAGCCGCCGGTGGTAGTGGCCAGAACACTGTCAGAAAGGAGAAAGAAGTGCAGGAGAAAAGGGTGGAGAGCATCAGAGAGGTAGATTTCTCAGGTCTGAAAGTACCGTTTGTAGCGGTATACGGTCATCCGGATGATTTCCCGGACAAATACGTGGCCAGAATCTACGAACTGGACAGAGCGACAGATACAATCATGGTCAAAGAGACACTGGAAGAAATAGAAATGGATATCAAAGAGCACACGGCCATGACATTCATTCCAAGAGGGACGGCAGATGTGCCGTCTCTGGTGGGCGTCTGGATGTAGGAGGGCAGCAGTATGAGAAGTGCAAAGGAATACAAAGCAATCCGGGAAGAAATCTATAGATTTATCGGCGCATACATAACAAAACACGTATATGCACCGAGTAATAGAGAAATTGCAGAGGCTGTAGGAATATCCGGAACAACAGTGCACAGACACCTCATTGACATGATTGATGAGGGCATTCTGGAGACTGATGCAGAACCAGGAACACAGAGAGCAATCCGGATCAGAAACACACAGGTAGTGAAAAGGAGAAAAAAGAGTGAATAAGGTCATTTTGATGGGACGTCTCACACGAGATCCAGAGGTGCGATACTCAGCAGGAGACAATTCCACAGCAGTTGCCAGGTACACACTGGCAGTCAACAGGAGATTCAAGAGAGACAATGAACCGACAGCGGATTTTGTTCCGTGTGTGGCGTTCGGTAAGGCGGCGGAGTTTGCAGAGAAATGGTTTCGCCAGGGAATGCAGGTTGCAATTTCTGGAAGAATCCAGACAGGGAGCTACACCAACAGAGAGGGCAGAAAGATCTATACCACTGAGGTAGTCCTGGAGGAGCAGGAGTTCGCAGAAAGCAAAAGAGACGGAAATGCACCAGTTCCACAACCTGCAGATGCTGGAGATGGGTTCATGAACATTCCGGACGGCATTGAGGACAACATTCCATTCAACTAGGAGGACAAGATGCTGATATTACCAATAAAACGAAAATGGTTTGATATGATCCTCTCCGGAGAGAAGAAAGAGGAGTACAGAGACATCAAGCCATATTATGACACAAGGCTCATGGACACATTCGGAATGATATGGGTGGGAGATGAGCTGATCCGCGCACCATTGCCGGAGCTGCAGAAAAACAGAGTGCAACTGGTGGCATTCCGGAACGGATACGGGAAAGATGTACCGACAATATGGGCAGAGTGCTCACTATCGGCCGGATATGGACGGGAAGAATGGGGAGCAGAACCAGGAAAGAAATATTATATTTTAACGATTGAGAACATAGGAGGCATGAAGCTATGAGAAACATAATCAACATGATAATCAAAATTGCAATCATCTGGGGAGCAGCATGGCTGTTCCCGGAGTATGTAAAGATACAGGATACAAGGACAATGGCGCTGGTAGTGGCAACGCTCCTGATAGCGTCAATCGTTCTGGCAGTGATAATGATGGGAGCCTTGATTCTGGCGGCCTTGCCAGGAAACGGGGCGGGAATAGGAATTGCAATGCTGATAACAATCATCATGGCATTAGCATCCGGAATAATACAGCTGATGGCAGCAGTGCATTTTGTTCCTGGATTTGAGATACACGGAAAACTCACATACATCATTCTGGCGTTACTGATGGCCGTATTTTCGATTGAGGAGAAAAAGGAGGCATAACAATGTTTTTATCAACGAGCGTATTAAACAATTTGATGAAAAAGGCATACAAGACCGGCCTGGTGGTAGCCAGGACGCAAGATGCACAAGGAAATGATTGGCTGTATCTGGCCGGATCATACTGGGAGGTAAGTGTCAACAAGGATTTCATTCCAAAAAAAACACTGGGAGACATCATCACACTGATCGGAGAGCTGCCAAGACCGGGAGAACGGTTCAAGGCAACGAAAGAGGGAAACCAGATCGAGATTGAGATGCCGATGGCAATAAACGAGGAGGGATTCGGAATGGATACTCTGACCATCACTGACGTGATCCTGATTGGAACACAGGGAACCGCTCAGAGGCTCCTGCAGGACGAACTGACCGGCCAGATCTATCCGATCAACAACGTATTCATTTCAATCATCAACAACGCCATGATTGAGAATGAGAGAGGAGAATATTCAGTCACAGAACCATTTTTCAATCCAATCAGAGGAATCCTGTGGAAAAACAACGTCTGCAAGTTGAGAGCACATTTCCGGACAGATGACAAGAACATCAAGGTTTTGAAAAGTCTCAAAGGTGTAGATATCACGCCGGAGGTGCCAGAAGAATGATGTACCCAAAACCACAGCGAAAGAAAAAACGGAAAAAGCATAAAGCCAGTATCCTGCACTGCAAGGATGGCACTTGCTATCTCTGCATGAAGTTAAAAGGGGACTATCGGAGATATCCGGTAGTCCATGAACATCACATCTATGATGGCCCTAACCGCCAGAACTCTGAGGCGGAGGGCTTAAAGGTGTATTTATGTCTGGACCATCATATCATGGGGCCAGAGGCAGTACATAACAATCACAAGAATATGCGGATACTGCACAGAGACGGACAGAGAGCATATGAGAGAACGCACAGCAGAGCAGAGTTCATGAGTCTGATAGGCAGGAACTATCTGGACGAAGAAAAACAGGAAGAACCGAAAAAGGACACAAAAGACGGGTTCATGTTCCTGGAACCGGACTGTATTGGCTGTTTTGGTGCATCAGAGAATCAATGCGAGCGTTGCGAGGAGAAAAGACATGATAAAAAGACTGAGACACTGGCTGATTGAGGCCAGAAAGAAGAAATGCCACCATTGCTGCCTGTGGTGCGAATGATGGCACATATGCGAGGAGGACAAATGATGGAGGATATGATTGCAATAGAGCTGGCCGTTATTATAGTGGCCATGTTCGCGATCGCAGTCGGATTCGATTGCATAAAAGACGGAATGTGCGATATAGGAGCAGTGATTCATGACATCATCACGGCTCCTGTCCGACATTACAGACAGAAAAAGCTCATGGAACAGATGGAACGGGAATGGGAGAATTACCTGGAGAAGAACAGGGCAAAAATGGTCAGGAATTTGATGAAAGAGCAGCAGAGACATTTTTCCACGAGTATCGGAGAAAAGCACACTGTAGAGGAGTGGGGAAAGGCTCTGGAAGAATTTGCGGAGTATCAATGCCAGCAAGATAAGGAGGAAAGAACATGGCAGGATCATATCATGGACAGGTTCATGAGGAGAATCTGAAAAGACTGGAGGAGTTTCATCAGGTATTAAAGAAAAACAGATACAGAAAGTGCCTAGTCACTTGCTCTGAAAAGAATCCAAAGGGCAGGACGAGAAAAGTACAGAGAAAGGCACTGTTTCATAAATGGGATGAAATCAAACAGGTTATAGATGCGTCTCCGATGATCGGAGGACACCCAGGAGGCCAGATAGCGTACACATTGGGAATTGTGGAATTTATGGACGGAACCGTGGGACAGGTACATCCGGGATATATAAAATTTCTGGATACTGAGGACTTTGCGGGAGATTGTAACGAGTAGGGAGGAATAAAGATGCCAAACGTGCGACCACTGAACAAAAAGAAATATGGGATAAGCAAACACGCATTCGGAACGGCATACTCATATTGTCTGCAATATCCGGAATGGAGAGAGGAGCTGGGCAGCAGGACATCAACAGTCAAGAGTCCTCAGATAACCGGAATGCCAGGGGCGCACAGTGGCAGTGATGCAACAGCCAACCTGGCAGAGCGCAGAGTAGAGTTGCGTGAGAAGATGCAGAAAGTTGAGGATACAGTCAGGGAGGCGGTAGGGGACAATAAGAGCCTATATGAGTATCTGCTGGAATATGTGACAACGGAGGGAGCAACGTTTCACTGGATGAAACAGAAAGGGATACCATGTGAGAGGACATATTTCTATGAGGTCAGAAGATATTTCTATTACCTCATGGCAAAGCGGATCTGAAAGTGCGGTACTCACAGGACAACTTTTATGTTATATTGATAAGGTCCAAAAGATGAGAACCAAGATTCTCAGACATTATCCCTCACAAAGGCTCCGGAAAACCCGGAGCTTTTTTCGTTGGAGGAGACATGACACAAGAACAGATTGATTATGTGAAAAAGTGCATCAGAGAGGACATTCACAGATTCTACGTGTGGGGACCGTGGAAGAAAGTACGCAGAGAGGTTCTGCAGATGGATCATGGAGAGTGCCAGAGATGCAAGGCAAAGAAGATATACACGAAAGCTACGACAGTGCATCATGTGAACTATGTCAAGAAACATCCGGACATGGCTCTGGAGATATGGTATGAGTGGCATGGTGTACGAAAAAGGAACCTGGTCAGTCTGTGCCACGACTGCCATGAGGCAGTGCATGGATACAGGAAACCAGAGAAGAAAGAAACTCTGACAGAGGAAAGGTGGGATTGATATGGCAAGGACAAGCGATACAGCAGATTATATGGTTACGCAATGCCAGGCGTGCGGAATGCTGAATGTGATACCGAGAGAGTATTCAGACGGTCGAGTGTGTGCGGATTGTTCCGGAGGGCCATTGATGCCGATGGGATACGCAATACTGCAGGAGAGACCAACGAGCAGAGTCACGGTGCAGGTAGATGTGGAACGTGACCAGTTAGACAGATTGATTGATGATGTGGCAGCAGTCAATGAAACTGTGGACGGAATCATTCAGAAGATAGGAAAAATAAAAGAGGGATAACATGAAGCAGGAACAGATCATCAAATGCGGAGGACAAAAGATAAAGGTATTCAACTGTGATCCGGAAAAGAATACGCAATGTGACAAAGAGTTCTGTATGCATAATATAAATGTAATAGACGGGCTGTGCAATCACACAACGAATCCGGATTTTGCTCTGGAAATTGGACAGAAAGCACAGAAAAAAGCGTATACCCCCGGTCGAAAAAATTAGCGTTTTAATTTCGACCACGGAGACCGGTGGGTGGCCTCGACAACGCCGAGAAAGTTCGCACATGATAAAAAAATAAAAAATAGGGGGTGGGAATATGGCGCAAAAAAAATCGGATATATTAGAAAGTTTAATTTCTCAGCTTGAGAAAAAACAGGCTGATATTTCGTGTTTTTTGGACCTCATAGATGACTATATGGCCCTCTACGATATCAAGAAAAAGCTAAAAACAGACATAAAAAAGAGAGGAGTATCCTATGAGGCACAATCTGCATCCGGCAAGGCCACCATCATAAAACAAAATCAATCCGTCAAAGATCTGGTGGCTGTAAATAAGCAAATGCTTATGATTTTGGATAAGCTGGGTCTGACCACGGAGAAAACTATAAGGGATGACGATGATGACAAACTGTGATCCACGAATAGAAGCCTACATGGAGGCGGTGGAGACAGGAAAAGTGGAGGCGTCCAAAGATGTCAAGGCACTGATGAAACATGTCAGAAAGTGTTTTGAGACGGAGGACATCTATGTGGACCAGCAGCAGCTGACGGACTACCTGGGACTGGCACGATATTTCCCGTATGATGAGGTTTTTCCGTGGCAGCAGTTCGTAATTGGACTGCATGACTGCACGTACTGGCGGGAGAATGGACGACCAAGGTGGCCGGATCTGTTCTGCCTGATTGGGCGAGGTGCGGGAAAAGACGGAACAATAGCGCTGGAATCAACGGCACTGGCATCCGAATACAACGGAATCAGAGAATATGACGTTGATATATGTGCGAACAATGAGGATCAGGCTTTACGGCCGGTGCAGGATATCGTTGGAGCATTCGAGCAGCCTAAGTGGCTCAAAAAGCTCCAGCGATTTTTTAAGTGGACAAGGGAGAAAGTGGTCTGCAAGAGCACAAGGTCAACAATAAAGGGACATACAAACAATCCGGGCGGAAAAGATGGTCTCCGCTCCGGAATGGTAGTGCTCAATGAGATTCATCAGTATCAAGACTATAAGAATATCAATGTATTTACGACCGGCCTGGGAAAGAAGAAACACCCACGCCGGTCATATTACACTACCCAGGGAGATGTCAGGGAGGGACCGCTGGATGATCTGCTGGAGACAGCAGAGGGAATCCTGTTCGGAGGAGAACCGGACAACGGACTACTGCCGTTTATCTGCCGGCTGGACAGCAAGGCAGAGGTACACGATGAGAAGAACTGGGAAAAGGCAAACCCATCGTTGAGATACCTACCGGATCTCATGGAGGAGATTCGGAAAGAATACAGAGACTGGTTGAAACGGCCTGAGAAGTTCACGGCATTCATGACCAAGAGAATGAACCTCCCAGACGGTTCCAGCGAGATCAAAGTGTGTGCTTATGAAAGAATCAAAGCCACTAACAGACCTGTGCCGGTAGATGATCTGGTGGGAAGAATGTGCACCTGTGGCATCGACTTCTCAAAAGTCACTGATATGATTTCTGTCAATCTCCATTTCAGAGACGTGGATACCAGGTATGATCTAAACCATTCCTGGCTCTGCCTGCAGTCAAAAGACTTGCCAAGAATAAAGGCACCATGGAAAGAATGGGCGGATCAGGGACATATCACACTGGTTGATGATGTGGAAATCCACCCGGAGCTGATCGTGGACTATATTGCAGCGCAGATGGAATACTATTCGATCAAGAAAATGGCAATAGATGATTTCCGTTATGCTCTGGTGGCCAAGTATCTGCAGAACATTGGTTTTGATGCAAAAGTGTACAAAAACCTAAAACTGGTAAGACCGTCAGACATCATGAAAGTTGCGCCGGTTATAGACAGCTGTTTTGCAAATGACTATTTCGTGTGGGGAGATAACCCAGTGTTGCGCTGGGCAACAAATAACACAAAGATGGTTAGATACGGCCGGAAACCGGGAAAGGAAGATGATGCAGATATTGGAAACTTTGTATATGCAAAGATTGAGGCGAAGTCAAGAAAGACAGACCCTTTCATGGCATTGGCCGCATCTATGACGGTAGAGGATGACCTGCCGTATGCTCAGAGCGTAAGCGCACCGGATCTGGGCGTATTCACATATTAGCGCAGAAAGGAGGAAACAGACATGGGATTGAGTCTCAGAAAGCTATTCAAGGCAAGAGAAAAACCGGGAGAAGATGTGCAAAGAGTATCATCTGTGGAAATTGCAGATCAACAGGTTCGTGATGTAGTAACAGAAATATGTCTGAGAGAGCTGGCGTTCTGGACTTGCGTAGGGAAGATTGCCAACGCTCTGACAAAATGTGAATTTCGCACGTTTTACGAGGGAGAGGAATTGTTCAAAGATGAATATTATCTATGGAACTACGAACCGAACCGCAACCAGAACAAAGCAGAATTTTTATCAAAGGCTATGGAGCAGTTGTTCCGGAACAATGAGCTTTTGATTGTAGAGAGCTATGACGGACAGCTCCTGGTGGCTGATGATTTTTCCGTGACGAAAAATGCACTGTATGGAGACACCTATACCAATGTACAGGTGGATGATTACACATTTTCGCGGTCATTCCGAAGTTCAGACGTGCTTCACTGGACACTCAACAACAAGAATGTAAACCGGATCATACAGCACCTGTATGACTCATACAGCAAGCTGATTAATTATTCTGCAAAATCGTATCTCAAAAGCAGAGGCAGCAGGGGAACCCTGAACATTTCGGCAATGGCTCAGAGTGACAAATTGTTCAATGAGAAACTGGAAAAGCTCATGAATGAGTATTTCAAGTCATTCTTTGAAAGCCCAAACGCTGTTCTGCCACTGTTTGAGGGATATTCATACACAGACATTGGCTCAAAGACTTACAGCGAGGGAACTAGCCGGGATATCAAAAGCCAGTATGATGATATTTTTGATTTCACGGCCAGAGGATTCTCCATGCCGCCTACACTGGCCAAGGGAGACGTGCAGGACACCGAGAAAGCAGTGGACGAGATGCTGACATTTTGTCTGGACCCGCTTGCGCAGATGCTTATGCAGGAGATCAACCGCAAGAGGATTGGAAAAAACGGGATACAGAAAGGAACAAAGCTGCAGATCAACACCATGAGAGTCAAACATATTGATATGTTCGACATTGCAACATCGGCAGACAAGCTCATAAGCTCCGGAACCTGTACAGTGAATATGATTCTAAGAGCACTGGGAGAGATTCCGATAGATGAGGACTGGGCAGACCAGCATTTCATCACGAAAAACTACTCAACTATCCAGGAAATCCTGGAAGAACAGCAGAAAGGAGGTGGGAAGAATGCCAAGACAGGATAAAGTATTTGTATGTTTTCAGAAAGCAGAGAACGATACTCACAAATTATACATCTATGACGATGTGACAGCATACGGCACATTTAACTGGAACACATGGAGCTATGAGGAATCGGAGACATCTGCAAAGTATTTCCAGGAGCAGCTTGCAGCAATTCCTGATACAGCAACCATTGAGCTGCATATCAACTCAAACGGAGGATCTGTCAAAGAGGGCGTGGCAATCTATAGCCAGCTGAAACAGAAGAACTGCAAAAAGGTTGGATATGTGGATGGAGTTGCCTACAGCGTAGCGTTCCTGATCCTGCAGGCGTGTGATGAGCGCGTCATGGGACTGGGAACATCTGCATTGATTCACAATATGTGGATGAGTGTGGATGGAAATGCCAAAGAACTCAGAAAAGCAGCAGATGATCTGGATACGCTCATGGAGTCAAACAGACAGATTTTTCTGGAAAAATCAAACCTGGAAGAACAGCAGCTCATTGACATGATGGAGGCAGAAACATTCCTAACACCGGAGAAAGCTCTGGAATACGGCCTCATTGACCGGGTAGACAGCTACCAGGCTGATGATAAGGATGTACAGCAGAGACTGATGAGCCGCGTGCAGCAGCTGTCCGGTGTGATTGCACAGCAGAAATCATTCCGGGAACAGTTGGAGTCTATGCGGCAGCAGGGAGGAGAACCAAAACCTCCGGTACCGACTCCAAAACCAGAGCCGGAAGAAAAGAAACTCACAAACCAGTTAGCAAAATTATTCCAAAATATGTAAAGGAGAACTGATATGAAGAATAAAGACGTATTAGCAATGGAAAAGGCCAAGATCGTTGAAAAAATGAATCAGGCCATCAAAGATGACGATGCAAAAGCATTCAGTGAGGCGTTCACTGAGCTGTGCCAGAAGATTGAGGACAATGTTCTGGAGCAGGCCAAAGAGATGCTGGTGGAGCAGGATGCAACAATCCTGGCACAGAGAGGCGTACGCCAGTTGACATCCAAGGAAAAACAGTATTACGAGAAAATCATTGAGGCTATGAGATCTACAGATCCGAAACAGGCTCTCAATGACGTTGAGGTGGTTATGCCGGAAACAATCATTGATTCTGTCTTTGATGAACTCCAGACAAACCACCCGCTCCTGTCCAAGCTGAATGCAACCACAGTGACAGGTCTGACAAGAATGATGATGAATACAAACGGCGAGCAGAAAGCAGCATGGGGCAAGCTGACAGCCAAGATCATCGAGGAGCTGACATCGGGGTTCAAAGAGGTAGATGTAACACAGGAAAAACTGAGCGCATTCCTGCCGGTTTCCAAGGCTATGCTGGATTTAGGACCGACATGGCTGGATACATACGTGCGTCAGGTGCTCTATGAGGCACTGGCAAACGGGCTGGAGTACGGTATTGTACAGGGAACTGGAAAAGATGAGCCAATCGGTATGATGAAACAGGTCGGAGAGGGCGTTGTTGTGACAGGCGGAAAATATCCGGACAAAAACGCTATCAAAATGACTGCACTGGACATGGCACAGATGGGAAATGTTACAGCAATCATGGCCAGAAACGACAAAGGACAGGCAAGAACTGTCACAAGTCTCATTTTGTTGGTTAATCCGGTAGATTATTTCCGCAGAGTGCTCCCGGCCACAAGGATGCTGACGCCGGATGGAATCTATGCATCTGTGCTCCCGGTGGACGCTGAAATCATTCAGAGCGCAGCTGTTCCGGAGGGAAAAGCAGTATACGGAATGGCAACCAAGTATTTCCTGGGCGTTGGAATGGCTAAAAATGGAAAAATTGAATATTCTGACGAATACAGATTCCTGGAAGATGAGAGAGTATATCTCATCAAGCTGTATGCTCATGGTTTCGCACTGGATAACAATGCTTTCCAGGTTCTGGATATCAAGGATCTCCAGCCGTTACGTTTTAAGGTTGTAAGCGAGACAGAAAAAGCAAAGACAGATGATGCAACACTGGCAGATTTGAAAGTTGGTGCACTGAAACTGTCTCCGACATTTGCAGCAGGAACCACAGAATACACAGCAACCACACAGAATGCGTCCAACACAATCACAGCAGTACCGGCAAGTTCCACAGCGGAAATTGAGATCACGGTGGGAGATGTGAAAGTGACAAATGGAGCAGCAGCAAACTGGTCCGAGGGTTCCAATACTGTGACTGTAAAAGTGAATGACGGAGCACAGACAAAGAGCTACAAAGTAACAGTGACAAAGGAGTAAATGAATTATGGCAGACGATAAAGACAACAAGCTCCTAAACGAGATCAAAAATTATCTGGAGATAACATGGGACGATTCTCTAGGAGATGAGAAGATCAGGGGCATGGTCAAAAGAGGAATGGCTGCCATAAGCGGAAAAATAGGGGAGTGCAATTTCTATGAGGAAACTCAGGAAAAAGCACTCCTTTTTGATTATGTCATGTATGCCAGAGCGGGGGAGATACCACAGTTCTGGCAGAATTACAGAGATGAGATCATTTCTCTGCAGATAGACAGAAAGGTGGACGGATATGCCACGGATCAGTAGTAAGCATTTTGAAAATTTTGGAGATGGCCTGCTGACGATCTGTGAAGCGGACGAACGAAGCCTGACCAGAACAAAGCTGGAGCATATACGTTTTGGAAACAGGACGGTAGGCGTAACAAGATACTGGCAGGCACAAACGGCCGGAAACCAGGTGGATAAGCTCCTGGCAGTTCCATTGGAGGTACTGGATGCGGAGCAGATCGAGGTCAACGATGTGATTATTCTGGAAAATGAGACGGACTGGTTATGGGACAATATGACATTTGATGAGTCGGAGATGAAAGACAGAGCCGGGCATTATCAGATCAAGCAGGTACAACCGAAGTATGACACGAAACCACCGGCGTTGTATTTATCACTGGAAAAGCTGGTGCACCCGTTCAAAGATGGGAGGGATTCTGGTGGCAATTAAAATCGGAGATTTGGCCAAGGCAGTCATGAAAGAGCTGGATGATTATGGCGTGGCAGTCGGCCTGGAAGTCGAGAAAGTGTCCAAGGAAGTTGCCGAGGATACGGCAAAAATACTGAATAAAACATCCCCAAAGCTGACAGGAGACTATGCGGCATCATGGACCTATGGGACGGGAGAGACAAAAAGGACAAAACACACAATGGTTGTCCATGCGGATAAACCGGAATATGCTCTGACGCATCTGCTGGAGAAAGGACACCAGAAACGGGGCGGTGGAAGAACCAAGGCCATAGTGCATATTGCACCTGCAGAGGAGGCAGCAGTAGATGAGCTGGAAAAGGAGCTGAGGACGAGATTATGACCAAAGATCAAATTGAACAGATGCTGGGAGAAATGGGAATCCCGTTCAGATATCATCATTTCACACAGAAAGAGATGCAGGACATCCCGCTCCCTATTGTTGTATGGCTGACACCGGGAACAGATAATTTTTTCGCAGATGGCAAGACATACAAAAAGATCACGAAACTGGATATTGAACTCTACACAGATGACAAAGACTGGGAGCTGGAGAAAAAGCTGGAGGAAGTCCTGGACAAATATGGCATTGCCTGGGAACAGACGGCATCTGAATGGCTGGAGTCGGAGAAAATGTGGGAGTCATTATATGAAATGGAGGTATAGAAAATGACTGGAGCAGAGAACAAAGTCAAGTACAACATTAAAAACGTTCATGTGGCCAAGCAGACAGAAAAGACCACAGAGGGAGCTACTACATACACGTATGATACTCCGAAAAGTATTCCTGGAGCGGTCAGCATCAGCCTGGACGCACAGGGAGAGATTTCCAAGTTCTACGCGGACGGAATTGCGTACTATGTGACAAGCGCAAACAACGGATATGAGGGAGACCTGGAAATGGCACTCATTCCGAGCTGGTTCCGCGTGGAAATTCTCAATGAGGAACAGGACAAAAATGGCGTCCTTGCGGAAAATGCGAACAAAACAACAAATCCGTTCGCTCTGCTGTTTGAGTTTGATGGAGACGTGAAAGCAATCCGCAGATGCTTATATAACTGCACATGCACAAGACCGTCTATTGCATCCGAGACAAAAGAGGAGACAGTAGACCCTGGAACAGAGACACTGACAATCACAAACAGTCCGAGAAAAGACGGTCTGGTAAAAGTACAGACAGGACCGGACACAGCAGATGGGACATATACAGGTTGGTACAACAAAGTATATGAGCCGGTTGCCGTGACAAGCGAGGCGGCACAGACAGCTGAAGCAAAGAAATAGGAGGGATAGATCATGCTGAGAAAAAAGGTGGAAATTGATGGCAGAGAGGTGGAGTTCAAGGCGTCAGCAGCGGTGCCGAGAATCTACCGGATGAAATTCCGCAGAGATCTTTTCATGGATTTGCAGAAAATTGCGAAGTCTGTGAAAAAGAAAGGCAAAAAAGAGGATAAGGAGTCAAGCGAGATTCCGATTGAGGACCTGGAAATGTTTGAAAATATCGCGTATGTCATGGCACAGCACGCGGATCCGGAGAATGTGCCGCCGGACATTATGGACTGGCTGGAGCAGTTCAACACATTCTCTATTTACCAGATCCTGCCTGCCATTCTGGAACTCTGGAATATGAATGAGGAGACGAAAAGTCAGGCAAAAAAAAACTTAGACCGAGTAGCCGGGAGCTAAACACTCCATTATTTCTCCTGAGATGCTGTCAGGTCGGGATCTCTATCCGGGATCTTGATCTGCTTACGGTCGGAATGGTCATGGATATGTTTACTGAGCAACAGAATGATTCATACAAATATCCAAGAATGGCCACACAGGAGGATTTTGACAAGTTCTAAGGAGGTGGAACGGGATGGCAGCAGGCCGGAATATCAAAGGAATAACGATTGAAATTGGCGGAGATACCACAGGCCTACAGAAAGCCCTAAGCGGTGTAAACGACAAGCTGAAAAATACTCAGGCACAGCTGAAAGACGTGAACACTCTGCTGAAATTAGATCCATCAAATACGGTGCTGGTAGCGCAAAAACAGGAATTACTGAAAAATGCGATAGCAGACACAGCAAGCAAATTGGACACGCTGGAGGCGGCACAGAAAGATGTGACAGCAGCTCTGGAGGCCGGAAAGATTGGCCAGGAGGAGTACATGGCTTTCCAGCGAGAAGTTGAGGCAACCAAGGCAACATTGAGCCGATATCAGTCAGAACTGGACGGATTAAACACCGAACAGGACAGACTGGCTACAAATACCGAACGTCTCAGCAAATTATTTGATGCTCTGGGAGCGGACGTGGATGATTATGCGGACGTCCTGGGCAGTAAGCTGGTAACAGCAATCAAAAACGGATCTGCATCATCAGATCAGTTAAAACTGGCCATTGAAAAGATCGGAAGATCAGCCACAGACGGAAAAGCTGACATCAAACAGATGACAGACGCTCTGGACACGGTTGACGATGGACAGGCAATCAAAAACCTCATCCAGGACTTAAAAGAAGCAGGAACACAGGCAGACAACACATCAGAACAACTGGACGAGATGGGGAAAACCCTCTCAGCAGGCGCATTGATGGAGGCTGCCGATCAGCTTTCTGGACTGGGGGATAAAATAACAGAATTAGGAGACAAAGCAAAGGACGCTTTTCTGGAGACACAAGATGCCACAGTAAAAGCGTCCACTTATTTTGGAGAAACCGGGAAAGCGGCTGAGGAAACAGCCGGAGTCATCAAGGACGTATATGCTGAGGGCGTGGGAGATTCCATGGACTCTGTATCAAATGCAGTCATTACGGTCAAAAAGAACCTGAAAGATCTGGATGAGACTACACTGACACATCTGACAGAGCAGGCAATCACGCTGGATGAGCTGTATGGAATTGACATGAATGAGACTCTCCGAGGTGTCAACAGCCTCATGGAGCAGTACGGACTCACGGCACAGCAGGCCATGGACTATATCGTAAAGGGTACACAGAATGGCCTGGATAAGACAAACGAGCTGGGGGATAACCTCTCAGAGTATTCTGGAAAGTTCGCTCAGGCCGGTTATTCCGCTCAGGAGTATTTCCAACTATTGCAGAACGGACTGGACAATGGAGCGTATAACCTGGACAAGGTAAACGATGCCATTAACGAAGTCACGACCAGACTGGTTGATGGAACAATAGCGGATTCCCTGAGCAAAATTGATGAAAAGACCGGGGAGGTACAAGCCGGAACCGGAGGCTGGAGCAAAGAAGTTGAGGATGTATTCAAACAGTGGCAGCAGGGCGGAGCTACACAGAAAGATGTTATTGATGCCATTGTGACAGATATTCAAAACACAGAGAACCAGCAGGACAAACTGAACAAAGCAGCGCTGGCATTCGGTACAATGGCCGAGGACGGCAATGCGAAGTTTATCGAGTCGCTCACTACGGTAGGGGACACCTATGATGACGTGGCTGGATCAGCAGAGAATATGTTCGACCAGTCCACGACAGACTCCCAGACGTTTGAGGCAAGCATGAGACAGCTGGAGCAGAGTCTGGTTCCGCTGGGAGAGGCACTGATGAATCTGGCAAACAATATCATACCGCCGATTGCCTCTGGAATAAAAACGATAGGAGAATTTTTCGGAAAATTACCAGAACCGGTACAGAATTTCGTGGTTATACTGGGGGCTGTGATTGCCGCCTTTACCACTCTAGCCCCTGCCATATTGGCCGTGATAAATATCGTAAATATTTTAGGCGTGGCAACATTGGGGCCGATTATCGGAATCATTGCCGGTGTAGCTGCAGCAATTACCGCGATTATAGCCATTGTGAAAAACTGGGGCGCTATATCGGAGTGGTTTGGAGAAATATGGGAGAAAGTGAAAGAAAAATGCTCTCAGGTGTGGGAGTCGATCTGTTCATTTTTTACCGAAACAATACCGCAGGCATGGGACAGTCTGGTATCAAAATTTCAAAGCATCCCGGAGTGGTGGGCAGGAATCTGGCAGCAGGTCGGAGATTTCTTTTCTCAGATCTGGCAGTCAATCTGTTCATTCTTTACGGATACAATACCGCAGGCATGGCAGAACGTGGTTTCATGGTTCCAGGGCATCCCGGAGTGGTGGGCAGGAATTTGGCAGCAGGTGGCTGATTTCTTCTCAGGAATCTGGCAGTCCATGATGGAAAACCCTGTGCTGTCATCAATCGTAACAACCATACAGGAATTGTGGCAGAATGCAGTCACTACACTGCAGGGCATCTGGTCCGGTCTGACGGAGATTGCATCAGGAGCCTGGGAGTTACTGAAAAATACGATACTTGCACCGGTGCTTTTGCTGATCGACCTGGTAACGGGAGATTTCACTCAGCTGGCGTCCGATGCACAAAATATCTGGCAGAATATCCAGGACGCTGCATCACAGATTTGGTCTGGAATACAGCAGATGGTCACATCATTTGCAGAGGGATTGGTCACTCATGTGGTCACTCTGGTTACAGGATTTATGGACACCCTGTCAAGTTTGTGGGACATGATAAAGCAGACGGCGCTCAATACCTGGGAAAATTTGAAAAATTCTGTGGTTCAAACAGCAACAAATTTGAAAGATTCTGCAATCCAGGCGCTACAGAACCTGAAAGAATCTGCATACCAGAAGTGGCAGGAAATGAAGCAGAACGCACACGACAGCTGGGAGAATTTAAAGAGCAGTGTGGTCCAAACTGCACAAAATCTGAAAGAGTCAGCGGTGCAGGCGTTCCACAACATGGTTTCCGGAATCGGAAACGCACTGAGCAGTCTGGGATCAACTGTGCGGAACGGATTTTGGTCAGCAATCAGCTTTATCACATCACTGCCAAGCCAGGCAGTGCAGTGGGGACGAGATTTCATAGACGGAATAGTTTCCGGAATCAGGAACGCCATTGGCAGAGTCAGAGATGCCGTGTCAGACGTGGCATCTACAATCCGCTCATTTCTGCATTTCTCAGTGCCTGATGAGGGACCACTGACAGAGTATGAGTCCTGGATGCCGGACTTTATGCAGGGATTAGCTAAAGGCATCGAAAAGAGTAAATCAGTGGTGACTGATGCAATCGAGGGCGTGAGCAAAGACATGACCATCAATGCAAACGCAATGATGGACCAGAGCAACGCAAAACAGACAAACGCCATCATGAATATCACATCATTGCTGGCTCAGTATCTGCCATACCTGGCCAAGAGCTTAAACATCGAATGGGATACCGGAGGCGTAGCAGCGAAACTGGCAAGAGATATGGATAGAGAGCTGGGTATCCTGGCAGAGGAGGGAGGATTCCTATAATGGACGCAATTACAAACGGAGCCACGATTGAGATCGTGGCCACCGGCGAAAGATTCCACACTCTGAATGACTGGGGACTGGCAATAGGAAACAATGATTATATTGGAGATGTGGAACAGGAAAACTATTATGTGGACGTGCCTGGAGCGGATGGCTTTCTGGATTTCTCAGAAGCCATCACAGGCCGCCGCATATTCAAAAACCGTCCGATCAGCATCGAGCTGGGCGGTAAGAAACCAAGAGACAACTGGGATATTTTTATTTCAGACCTTAGAAACCTTGTAGAGGGCAGAGAAATCAAGGTCATTTTCGACAATGACTCTGGGTTCTACTGGACAGGCAGAGCATCTATCCAGGGATACGACAGAAATAGGGAGATAGGCACATTCACATTGGCCATTCCGAAAGCTGACCCATACAAGTACAATGTGGCGGATTCTACAGAGGACTGGTTGTGGGATTTGTTTGATTTTGAGACTGGGATCATAGACGAGGGTACAGAAATTACGGTCAAGGCCGGAGAGACAAAGACGTACACAATCGTTCCAGATCAGATGCCGTTCGTTCCGACCATATACGTGAGCGTCCTGGGATCGGCCGGACTCAAAATGACGGCGAACGGGGAAACCTACACACTGATGAAAGGAAAGAACCGTTTTGCGGATATCACAGTCAATACAGAGGACGTGGTGCTCAGTTTCACTGGAACGGGCACACTCACGATCCGGTACAGGAGGGGGTCACTGTAATTGTATAAAGTTAAAATGGACGGTCAGACCCTCTACTATCCAGGAGATAAAGAGGCGGTACTGACCAATCCAACGCTAAACCTGCAGACGGGATATGCGGGAACCTTTGAGTTTTCGGTACCGCCAAACAACCCATTGTATGACAAGATCAAGAACCGGAGCAGCATGGTCAGCGTGTTCCGGGATACAACAGAATTGTTCTATGGAGAGGTCCGGAAACAGCCGAAAGTAGACCGTTACAGAAACAAAAATGTCTATTGCGCCGGCGCAATGAGTTTCCTGGCGGACTCTATACAGCCACAAGCTGAGTATCATGATATGACACCACGGCAGATGCTGGAGACGTTTCTGGATATTCACAACAACCAGGTGGAGGATAGAAAAAAGGTCTATCTGGGAAAAGTGACAATCACAGACGCAAATGATTCTCTATACAGGTATACAAACTTTGAGAACACGCTGAAAGCGATCAGAGAGAAACTGGTGGAGAAACTGGGAGGATATCTGAAACTCCGGCATGAGAATGACAAGCTATATCTGGACTGGATCACGCTGGAAGAATACGGAAAGTATTGCAGCCAGCCGATTGAGTTCGGGCTGAATATGCTGGACTACTCACTGAGCAGAACGGCGGAGAACATTGCCACAGCGCTGATTCCACTGGGCGCACGCCTGGAGGGAGAGTCAGAGATTGACGCCCTGGAGAAATATGTGGATATTACCAGCGTAAACGGTGGATCAAATTACATTTATAACCAGAGCGCGGTGGAAAACTTTGGCTGGGTGTGGATAACTAACACCTGGCAGGACGTAACAGAGCCATCAAACCTGCTCAGAAAAGGAAAAGAGTGGCTGGAGGATAACCAGTTTGAGGATTTAACACTGGAACTGACAGCGGTAGACCTGTCCATGATGGACAGTGACTATGATGCTTTTGAGTGCGGAGACAGGATTCAGTGCAGAGCCAAGCCATACGGCATGAACAGAGTTTTTCCGGTCATGGAGATGCAGATCCCTCTACAGAAACCAGACGGAGCAACATTGACGCTGGGGGAGAACAGAAAGCTGACCTATACAGAACAGCAGAGCAGAATCTATTCCGGAGTCACAGCAACAGCCGAGGAACGCCGGAAAATTCAGAATCAGGAGATGCGGACAGCCATTGATAACCTGACAGCAAAAATGACAGGAACAGCCGGAGGATACCACCTGGAAGAATTTGACGAAAATGGTCTCTGGCTCAGAGAGCTATACATGGACGCTCCGACCAAAGAAAAGGCCACAAAGATTCTGCAGATAAACAAGGAGGGCATCGGAGGCAGTCACAACGGATATGCAGGACCGTACACAGTGGGAATGACACTGGACGGCCAGATTATAGGCGAACGGATCACGGCCAACTCTGTCAGCTCAGAAAAGCTGACGGTTGAGTATAAATCCGAACTGGAGGGGAAATTCTCACAGGCCACAAAGGATGCTAATGATTATACAGACAAGCGGGAAACAGCTGTGAAAGAAATTATCACAACTAGCATCAAGTCGATAGAGGACAAGATACAGCTGGCGGTTACGGATCAGAAAAGCATCACGAACCGGTATGATTATATCAAAGGCGGAGACAACCAGAGTCTGGACGTTTCAAAGTTCACGGCATCGACCAATGCCACAGTGGCAAAGAGCACAGCCGGGAATATGAACGCCATCCTGATGACCAAAACAGACGGAAACACAGCATCAATACAGCAGAGCCTGGGAACATTGCCGGCAGGCACCTATGAGATAGAGGTTAAGGTGTACACGCCTACTGGAAAGAAACCGAGCTATTGTTATTTTGGCTTTTCCGGAAATACAATCTCACAGTACCTGTCAACGGTAAACTGTGATAAATGGTACACACTGAAAAGAACCGTTACCTACACAAGCGCCGGGACAAGATCCTTTTATCTTTCTATTACTGGATCATCCGGACAGCAGATCTATCTGACGGATATCCGGGTACTGAGAAATGTGAAAGAACTGATTGACGATGTGGACGCAAGAATCACGGTAGAGGCCGGAAAGATCACTCAGCAGGTATCTGAGATGTATGAGAGCAACAGCCATAACTATTGCACAAACGGATCTTTTTCAGATAGCGAAGATAAGTTCACTGGCTGGTACCGGTCTAACAATACACAGGTCACACAGAACACGTTTTCCGGAAAATCATGTGCTCAGATCACGAACACGACTAGCACCTATTATCTACGGTGGTATCAGAAACCGTTCGACAAAAAGGGAAAAGTCAGAGTAAGGTTCAAAGCGGCCTGTGCATCAGGGCAGGAGAAAACAGCCAGAATCAGAGTGACAATAGATGGAACGTCACACTATACAAATGCAGGAGACTTGAGCACATCCTGGAAAACATTTGAGTTTGAGAACGTTGCAACACCGTCATATTTTTATACATATTTCTACAATAACGTGGCCAATACAACGGTATACATCACAGACGTGGAAATCATGGGATATGCGGCGGCCTATACTGAGTCTCAGTTGAAACTGACAGCCAACGATATCACGGCGGAAGTCACAAGAGCGAAAAAAGCAGAGGATACACTGAAAGGCAGTATCCAGGTCAATGCGGATGCTATCAAGCTGAGAGTGTCAAAAGGAAAAATTTCCTCAGAGATCAGTGCAGAGTCTGGCTCTATTTCAATTAAGTCGAACAGAATCAGCATCAGTTCCACAAACTTTACGCTCACGGCATCTGGATATGTAACCATGAAAGGTGCAAGTTGTCAGGGAAGTTTCGAGGCGAAAAATGGAGACTGGTGGATAAAAATGAGCTATGGAGAAATCACTGGAGGATACAGCGGTTCGACATATGGATACATTGATTTCAACGGAGCTTACAACAACACCAACGAACACACGTTGAGAATCATGGGAAACACTTGCGTGGATATCAAAGGAAAGCTGTGTACAGCTACCAGCTGGAACGCTGGAACAGTATACACGACTTACACCGGAACGCGCAGAAAAATCACGAATATAAGAGACATCGGAAACGGAGCTATAGAATGGTCGTGGACAGATGAAACCTATAGAAATGGATTATTGATGGGATAGGAGGAGAATCATGAACGTAGGAGCAATTTTGGATAATGTAGCAGGAGAACTGGACGCACAGGTGCTGGCATATATGCAGGAGTACGCAATTCCACCGAGTCTCATGGATAAGGTGCTGGATAGAATCCAGTCACACATGAGGCAGATGAAGTCAGAAGAATACGCCCAGGAATTGATGAAAACACAGATTGATCTGGCGGTAGCCAATACGGAGCAGACCGGCACAGAAGAACAGCAACCAAAATCAGGAACAGAGGTGGATGATATCGAAGATTTCAAGAAAAAAGTTGGAATAAAGGGAGGAGACAAAAATGCAGACATTCTCAGCGAAGAAAAACAACAGAGCAACAATGATAAGACCGTATGAGTTGGCGCTGTATTGCGTCCAAGGATATGATATCTGGCAAGAGACACCGGAAGAAAAAAGGCTTGCGAGACCAGGACATCCGGAGGATCTGGAAACGGTAGCTCTGGAAGATACAGCCCATACGATGAAGTTAGGAGGTTAAACATGGCAAACGTAAGGAAGTACACGGAACAGATTGCCAGCGCCAAGAAAGGAAAGGACGTCAGAGCTGCGATTGTTTCTGCAATCAATGAGGTGTCTGATGAGAATAATACATACAATCAGACAAAGGCGGACATCCAGGCGGCACAAAAGTCAATCAATGCAGACGTGACAAAAAACCAGCAGACACAGCAGGCATTTAACAGTAATTTGCAGGAGGCCAAGGAAGTCCAGAAAGACCTGACGGCTAAAATGAACAAAGGGACTACACTGGCGGAAAACCTGGAAAAGAAGAACACAACAGCAACCTCCCTGGACAAGAGCCTGGGAGAAAAAAATACAGCAGCCACAAAGACGGTGCAGACATTAGAGGCAGACATCACGGCAGCAGGACAGGCAGAAAGAAGTCTGGAGGCAGATGTGACAGCGGCCAACAAGGCAGCTCAGACATTAGAGGCGGATACCACAGCTGCAGGAAAAGCAAAGCAGAGCCTTGAGGCAGATATCACGGCAGCAGGACAGGCAGAAAGAAGTCTGGAGGCAGATGTGACAGCGGCCGGAGAAGCCAAAACAAAACTGGACGCAAGTATCAAAACATCTGGAGAAAACATCACAACCATGCAGAATCTGGTCCAGAATGCTGACCAGATAAAAACAGGACTGGAGGCTGACCTGAACAATGCACAGCAGGCGTCAAAAGATCTGAAACAGAATACAGCAGCCAGCGTCACGAAAATTGAAACAGCTGGCCAGACACAGATTGACCTGATTAAGCAGAACGGAGGGGGCGTTGAAAATGCACTCTCCAATTATTTTGCACTCAGGAGAAACGGAAAGGTATTCACAACAAAGATTTATAAATGGGAGACATCCACAAGCCCTGTGGGCGTGAAAATGAATGCCAATGAGAATATGGTTGCGGAGCCATCTGTGGGAAGAACAGAGGGCAGAGATGACTATGCTCAGTATGGCCTGTTCCATCATTTTACCTGCAATTTCTCTGTAGATGAGAATGGTTTCAACCATGTAGATGCCCTAGAGGGCCAGATTGGATTTACCAAGTACGGCAAGGTGCAGGTCGGAGAGGTTACAATGAGCGCCTGGTTCGGCATCGAGGACACTACCGAGGCAGTCCTATATCATTATTCTGACAGCCAGACAGAGCTGACACCATATCCGATGAAAGAATCTATCAATCCGGACGGAACAATCAGCCCATTCATGATCCATGCCAAGTATGCAGCGGGAGACATTGATGGAGTGCCGTATTCATCAAAAGGCCTGGCACCGGCCAATGGCTGCCAGGCAACACAGGCGAGAAATCCGGTCAGCTACACCGGAATGATAACCTATATGCACAAGCTGGGCGGTCACTATTGCGGCACGACAAGCTGGGATCTGTTCTATAGACAGCTCATGATGATTATTAAATATGCAACTACACACAGCCAGAGCATCATGGCCGGATGTACCTCATACAGCAATCAGAACCAGAACCTGGTAGAAGAAACCGGAGTGATGAGAGTGGTACTAACAAAGGCACAGGCGGCTGGTTATGTGATCGGCTCATATGTTTCCATCGGAGACGTTGGCTCAAACACAAACAAAGACCGGTATTTTTCCTATATACACAACAAAGCATACAGCGTCAAAGTCACAAAGATTGAGGACGTGGATGACAGCAATGCAGCAGTATATGTGGATGCTCCGGAGGCATTCGATACGACATTGACCACATGGATCACAACAATGCCATGGCACAGCGGAGCAACTGATGAGGTGGCCGGTTCGGATGGATCTCCGAACAGCAACACCAACGGAAAAGATCCATACAAGATCCAGGGCATTGAGACCTGTATCGGAGCCTATGAGGTTCTGGGAAATGTGGTCATGGATATTGTTACCGGTGCGGACGGGAATCCGGCCAGAGATGTCTATGTATGCGAGGACGCCAGCACACTGTCCAGCAACATTGCGACAGTGCGGGCAAATTATAAAAAGGCTATCGCACAGGTGGCATATACAGCGGCATCCTGGAAATATATCACGGAAGAAACAACAGATCCAAACCTGGGAATCATGATTCCTACGAAAGTAGGCGGAGGCTCAACCACTGGATTTGCTGATGGACTGTATACAGATGCAGGAACATCTGGACAGAGAGAGTTGCGTGCGCTGGGCGGTTTGACCTCTGGCGCGTTTGCTGGCCTCTGGATTCTGGATGCGGGCAATGGCTGGTCGTACGCGAGCTGGCCTATCGTCTCTGGCGTTTCTCCAAACGGCACCAGGGGTGAATGGCAGGCAACGGCCTGACAGAGGGGCTTTCCCCTTATAAATAAATAACGGACTTGTAACGCTAAACGGGCGGTTTCCTCTGTGGCTTGCGCTGGGCAATTTGAACAATGGCGCGAATGCTGGCCTCTGGATTCTGAATGCGAACAATGGCTGGTCGAACACGAACTGGAATATCGTCTCTGGATTTTCTTGAAATTTATTTGAATTTCAGCGTTACATTTCGCTCTGTAGGAACGGAGCCACCGGAAAGCAGGTGCGTGGGGCATATCCCCAAAATACGATTGAAGCCACACCGCCCAGCTGGGAGCCAAGGAGCCTGACTGGACGGGCGCATGGTGCAGTAGGCCATGACGCGGAGTGAGTAGAAAAACCGGAAACTCCTGTATCAAGAAACGAGGACTCACAGTTGAAACGATACTGTAAAAATATACGACTGGATAAAGACTGGATCATGGCCTGTATGCTGGAATGTTTTTCAGATAAATGGAAACGGCGTGATGTGGCAGGGTTCCTGGCCGGATACCAAACCGGTCAACCACTGTCCGTCAGGGCTGTGAGCAGACTGATCCAGGAGAAAAGGAGCAATGTGGACCCGTTGCTGGAAAGAGCAGAGGAAGATCTGGCAAGGGAAATCAAGGAGCGTGATGTTCATTTCCCGGAAATACACTACTCCATGAGGTATGACGGAAACTCCGGAAAGCTCAGGGAGATAGGCGTGGAGAGCATAAAACAGCAGATATACAATTATGTAGCTGTCAATGCTCTGAAAGAATTATTTGAAAGAAAGATAGGAAAATATCAATGCGCCAGTGTGCCGGGCCGTGGCCAGGTATACGGAAAGAATGCAATAGAGAGATGGATTCGGAAGAACCCGGACAAAACGAGGGCAGGAGCCAAGGCAGATGTGCGGCACTGTTATCCATCTATTAACACAAGAAAGCTCATGAGATTTCTGAGAAAGCAGGTCAAAAATGATGACCTGCTTTATTTAGTGGAGACATTGATTGCATCGTACAAGCAGGGGCTATCCATCGGTTCATATTTGAGCCAGTGGCTATGCAATTACTACCTCAGTTTTGCCTACCACTATGCACAGCAAAAGCTCTTTAAGGTGCAGAAAAGACGTGGCAAGGAGAAACGGACAAGACTGTTCTATAAAATAATCTTTTATATGGACGATATCCTGATCCTGGGACCACGAAAGGTAGACGTCAAAAAAGCCATGCTCATGCTGATCCGATTTTTCAGAGAGGAGCTGGGCCTGGAGATAAAACCGAACTGGAAACTGTTCCAGGTTGACTATATCGGAAAAGATGGAAAGCATCACGGAGATTGCATTGATATGATGGGCTACAAAATTTATAGGGACCGCACAGAAGTCCGCCGGAGCATATTCCTCCGGGCAAGACGGGCATATCTGAGATTGAGAAAACAGGTGCAGCGGCGTATGGAGATAGCACTAGATCTGGCGTACCGCTGCATTTCATATTATGGGTGGTTCAAAAATTCAGATTCCAATCACTTCAAAAAGAAGTATGGAATAGAGCAACTGATGAAATACGCGAAAAGGAGGGTAAGCATTGAAAGCAAGATTCACAACAGAACAGCCGGCGGTCAGCTGGCAGCCGCTTGATAACGGAATGGTGGACGTGACAATCTGCCTCAATGGGCAGGAAGTTACAGAAGAAAATCAGCAGATGGTAGAAAAAGAACAGTATATCACTGTGACAGATACATTCTGGGAATATGATTTCCACCAGTTCCGGGAAAAAGCGGAAAACGTAAACCGTGAAGCTGTGGAGAAGAATCCGGAGAAATATCTGGAATATGAGCCACAGAAAGAAAAGACACTGGAACAAAAGGTTCAGGAGCAGGAGGAAACAATCAGGATGCTGAAATCATGCCTGCTGGAAATGTCGGAGGCGGTTTATGCGTAAGTTACTAATCAATTTATTTTTATTATGTACAGGAAAGGATGGTATTGCAATGATGGCAATGTTATGGGCACAGGAAATTATGAACCAGGAGACAGTAGAGGACGCAAAGAAAATGTATGAAAGAGTTCCACGTCTCTTAAAGACAAAAGTGAAAGATATTCTGGTTAGATCCGGAATGGGAGAGATCGCAGAGGAATGATGACTAAGCTGAGAATTATATCAAGGCTATGGTCGCACATCACGGACTTGCGGTTGTATATCAGAGGACAGAGCAGCAAGACGCTGGAACAGATTGAGGACGAGCTGGATATAACGGAATACTACTGCAGGCCATACGCTGATGTGGACGATGTGGATGATGTATGAGGGCAGAGGGGAGGTGTAGAAAAATGATGAAAGAGCAGTTATGCACCACGGTTGGAATGGTCGGCGGATTCATAGCAGCACTTTTGGGTGGTTGGGATACAGGATTGCAGACGCTGATGATTCTGATCGGCATAGACTACCTGACTGGCTTGATTGTGGCCGGAGTGTTCCACAAGTCTACAAAGACGAAAAACGGAGCACTGGAAAGCAAGGCGGGATTCAAAGGACTCTGCAGAAAAGCCGTGATTTTGCTGATCGTGCTGATGGCGTACCGGTTCGATATGCTGATTCATGTGAACTACATACGTGACGCCGTGATTATCGGATTTATTTCCAATGAGGCTATCAGCATTGTGGAGAATGCGGGTCTGATGGGGATTCCGATGCCGCCACAGATTACAAAGGCAATAGAGATTTTAACAAAGAAATCAGAGGAGGAACATAGAAATGAAGAAAATTGACTGGGTAAGAAAACTGACAAGTAGAAAGTTGTGGACTGCAGTTGCATCTTTCGTGAGCATGATGATTGTGGCCACAGGTGGAGCTGAGAACACAGCAACACAGGTCACAGCACTGATTATGGCCGGAGCATCCGTGGTGGCGTACATCATCGGAGAGGGTCTGACAGATGCAGCGTGCATCGAAGATGAGACAGAGAAATAACAGGAATAGGGGACGGGAAACCGTCCCTTTTTCTTTGATTGGAGGAAGATCATGGACAAAAAGCAACTTGAAATATTGACGAACATTATCGGAGGAGTGGAGTCTGGCGGTCAGGTATATGGACAACGTAGATACGAAGCATACGCCGGAAAGAGAGCAAACTCAGCGAATGAAAAAACCTGCACGTTGGGCTGGGCACAGAATTATGGCAATGAGGCCAGAAAACTCTGCCAGATGATTCTGAAAGAGGATCCGGGAGCATTTCGCGGAGCTGACACTGCAGGAATTGAGTCCAGACTGAGCCAGGACTGGGAGGCGATCGGCTGGAATCCATCTGCAACAGAGAAAGCGGCGCTGATCGCAATCATCACGACACCGAGCGGAAAGAAATGCCAAGATGAGCTGTTTGAGCAGCTGATGGAGACATACATCAAACAGGCCGTGGCATACGGAGTCAATGCTGTACCAGCTCAGATGATGTGGTGCGAGATTGAACATTTGGGAGGCCCGAAACCGACAAAAAGGATTTTTGGACGTGCGGCCAAACCGTACACGCCGGATAGCGTCTATGCATCATTGATCCTGGATCAGCAGGATACATCAAACAACAACCAGGTTGGAGACGAGATGTATCAGTCCAGACATCAGTGCTGTGTGAAATGGATCAAGCAGTATGTAGGAGAAGAAAAGGAGAGTGCAGGAATGACAGAGAATGAATTGAGACAGATGGTAGCAAACAACATGAGAGGATGGATCGGACTGAAACGGTCAGATAGATCACACATGGTCATTATCAACTTATACAATAGCTGCCTGCCATTGGCCAGAGGGTACAGGGTAACGGCAACAGATGACTACTGTGCAACAGGAGCATCCGCAGCGGGAATCAAGGCCGGACTCACGGACATTATTCCAAGAGAGTGCAGCTGTGGATATATGATTCAGCTGTTCCAGAAAATGGGCCGGTGGGTTGAAAATGATGCATATATCCCAGATACTGGAGATTTCGTGTTCTATTATTGGAAAGATGGAACGAATTATGCAACAACGGATTGCACAGGCTGGCCGAATCATGTTGGAATCGTTCTGGAGGTCAATAAGAGCACCAGAGAGATTCTAATAGGAGAGTGCAACATGGGCGGCGGATTGGTCGGCACAAGAAAGATCACAATTAACGGCAGATATATCCGTGGATACGGAGTACCTGACTATGCATCCAAAGCAACCGGTAAAGGAAACGGTTCTAATTCTGGAACGAACTCCGGAACGACTTCCAGCGGATCAGCATCCGGAGGAATCAATAAGACTCCGAAGTGGGTGGGAGAAATCACACAGGACAATGTTCCGGTTAAGACCTGGGCAGGCAGCTCCACAAGCATCAAGTCCTGGCCGGTACTGGGAGCAGGAAACCTGGTGGATATTTGCGATACGATCAAGGACAACAGCGGCCATGATTGGTATTATATCCTGATTGCCAAAAAGGTTTATGGTTTTGTAGATTCATCGTATATCAGACAGGCTGGATCAAATTCCGGAAACAGCTCCAACAAGGCGCCGACATACAAAGTGGGAACAGTGTACGCTCTGCAGGTTGAACTGAAAGTGAGAACAGGAGCAGGAACAGGTTGCCCAACCAAGAGCTACAGCCAGCTGACACTGGACGGACGGAGACATGATAAAGATCATGATGGATGCCTGGATGCAGGTACTCAGGTAACGTGCCAGGCTATCAAGAATGTAGGCAGTGATATATGGATTCTGGTACCGTCTGGATGGATTGCAGCATACTATGATGGAAATGTATATGTGAAATAATATCAGACATGTGACAAACAGAAAGGCCCCGGCAAAATGCCGGGGCTTTTTGTGATTTCTTTAAATGTTAAGCAACTGAGCCTTTTTGGCTTCAAATTCCTCATCTGTGATTGCTCCAATATCAAGCAACTCTTTAAGCTTTCGTATTTCATCAAGATTAGAGGCTGTAGCGGAACCAGCGGAGCGTTCATGGATATAATTTTCAATATATTCTTTTATTTCAAGAATCAGATGATCCTCTTTTTTAGAGAAAGTGATGGAATTTTCATCTTTTACAGCTCCGGAGACGCCGTTTCGTGCATCTCTGCCGCCGATGAGAACAATCTGCAAATATCCAGTGGTAAATCCGGGTTTTTTGTATTGTACACCGGAAACATTATTGAGATCATAGGTCTTTTGCCCGATCAGTCCCTTATTAACAGCATTAGTGAAACCGCGCGGCTCTACCGTAAGAAAGTTATCGTGAATAGTTACATTGAATTTTCCGTTGCTTTTCAAATGTATAAGAACGGTATTACTATCAGGGAACTCTTTTTGCTTATCAGCTTTTGTGAATAAATCCATAGTGCATCCTCCTAGATAAATGTGAAAATTATAGTCATGCTGACCTTTAACACAATTATGCTTTTGAAATGTGGTAAAGTCAAGAAAAATTCTGATTATTAACACATGATAGGGGCGTACCGGATGAAGATATACGCATACAAGGGAAAAGATAACTTGTGCGGGGAACGCATAAGGTTGGCGAGAGCAAAAAACAGAATTACACAAAGTGATTTAGCGGCGCGTATGCAGGTGGCCGGAGTTGCGATAGAACGAGATTCAATAAGTCGCATAGAAAGAGGCACAAGAATCGTAACAGATTATGAATTGAAAATATTTTCTAAAGCACTGGGCGTGAGCATGGAATGGCTGACTGATGAAAGTGGGACACTGTAACAGTATGTTACGGTGTTTTTTTCTTGTAAAAAATACACCCAATGAGTAGAAAATGATTGACAAATGCACTCAATGGGTGTATTATATGATTGTAGCAAGGGAACAGCAGGAAAGGAGTTAAACATGGAGAACGAAATGAGTAAAGCAGATCTGATAGCAATGTTAGTATCAATAAGAGAAGTAGCGAGAACAAACGGAGAAACACATACAGTAGAACATATTGAAAAAATCCTTGAAGAGGTAAGAAAGTAAAATAGAATAAAGGGAACACACGAGGGGCGGATACCTAAACAATCCTGCTAACCGCCCCAAGTGCTTAATTAGATTATAGCAGGAAAAAAATAAAAGGCAAGAGGTGTAATAGAATGAAAGCAGTAAAGGGATATACAAAAAACGATTATATTGCAATCTGCAAAGAGGAAGAGGGCGGAGAGGTCTTTAATTTCAAATCAATGTGCGAAGCTGTCGAATATATTGCAAAATTCTTGCCGGGTTCTTCAAAAAAAGAAGCGGTTGCAAGAATTATCAATGATACTAATTGTGACTGGGTTTTCTTTGAAGATGAAAGTGTTATTTTTAGATACTACGGAAAAGGATATGATGAAACAATTATAAATGAAATGAGAGAAAATGGATATGGAGCGTAAGGAAGCAGACAAAATGACGATTGAAGAAGCACGCAAACAAAAGGGAATGAGTAGGCGTGAGGTGTCAGAGTGGTTAGAAATACCATATAGAACACTGTCGAACTGGGAGACTGGAGTGCGGAGCTGTCCGCATTACATTGAAAAGCTGATAGTAGATAAAATAATACAAGGCAAATGATAAGAAGCACATAACAACCCGCAGGACACCGATGCCTGCGGGTTGTTTTACGAAAGAGGCAGGAGTATGGCAAATCAAAAAGGAAGTAGACAATTAAAACACAGCGATAGAATCAGACTGGAGGCTTTATATAATGCTGGCCATAAAGTTGCGGAAATTGCTGAGATTTTGCACGTACACCGCAGTACAATCTACAATGAACTTAAACGAGGCCGATATGAACACTTAAACAGCGACTATACCACCGAAATGCGATATAGTTCAGATCTGGCACAACGAAAATGTGATGAAAACCTGAAAGTAAGGGGAACACAGCTGAAAATAGGAAATGATATCAAGCTAGCCAATTATATTGAGAATAAAATAATAAATGAGGATTACAGTCCGGATGCAATCATAGGAGAATTGACAGCATCAGGCCGATGGAGCGAGTTCCAGACCAAAATATGCACAACCACTGTATACAGTTATATAGATAAAGGAATTTTTCTGAGAGTAACCAATAAAAATCTGCCTGTAAAAAAGAATAGGAAAAGAAAATATAATAAGGTAAAGAAGCAAAAGAGAGCAGAGGCGGGCGAAAGCATAGAAAATAGACCGGAGATCATAAACAGCAGAGAGGAGTTTGGCCACTGGGAAATGGATAGCGTTCTGGGGTGCCGAGGAAAATCTAAAAATACATTATTAACACTTACAGAAAGAAAAACAAGAGCGGAAATCATATTCAAATTGAATAACCATAGTGCTGAGGAAGTGGTGGCAGCAGTGGACCGGTTGGAAAAACGCTGGGGAGAATTATTCAAAACGGTATTCAAAAGCATAACTGTAGACAATGGGACAGAATTTGCCTATTGTGAAGAACTGGAGAGATCCGCAATAGGAGCAGGAAAGAGAACAAAGATGTATTACTGTCATCCATATAGCAGCTGGGAAAGAGGGACAAACGAAGTCACAAACAAAATGGTGCGGAGAAAAGTCCCTAAAGGAACGAATTTTGATGATCGAACGGCTGAGGACATCCAGGAGGTTGAAAACTGGATAAATCAATACCCACGGCGTATCCATGGGTATAAATCTGCAGCGGAAATGTTTGAGGAGGAATTGCAGAGAATTAGCTAATATATTTCAGCTACAGAATCTCAGACGGCCGGCATGAACCTGGCGGCCTTATTAGAATGCTATCACAAAAGAAAGAGGATATGATAGGAAATAGAAAAGAAACAAATTCTACAAAGAACACGCACCTGTTTTGTGCAAAATAACGATATTGAATTTTTGTCGAAAAAAAGGTTGAAATTTTTATTCATGAAAAAATATGAAATTTATTGTTGACATATGCAATAAATGATGATAGAATACATCTTGCGCTGAACGAGTAGCGCAAACGAACAACAATAAATAACATATGGAGAGATATCGAAGTGGTCATAACGAGGCGGTCTTGAAAACCGTTTGTCCGCAAGGGCGCGTGGGTTCGAATCCCACCCTCTCCGTTTCAGGAGTTTCGCAGATGCGGAACTCCTTTTTGCATAACGGGGGACGGAAAAATGGCACAAAAAATAAAACATTACATTTGTGAAAAAGACGGAAGAATCAAGTGGCAGTTCCGCCTGATTTTATCAGCAGCTATATTATCAATAATGCTTGCTGAAAGCCGATTTTTATATTATCATAGTCCTAAAGATACAAAATGGTTGATATGTATTATTTACGCTCTGACTGGTTATTATTGTCCGGGGTGTGGAGCAGGCCGCGCGTGCTATTGCATTTTGCACGGTCAGATTTATCAGGCATTTCGCTATAACCCGTTGCTTGTACTTTTGTTGCCGTGGATAGGCGCATATCTGGCATTATGCGCGTGCCAGTGGCTATTTACAGGCAGAGAAAGCATAAGCCGCCGGATACCGATGTGGATACTATGGACAATATTGGCAGTTATACTGATATACGGAGTTTTGAGAAATGTAAATGCATATCCATTTGTGTTACTATCCCCGACAAGGGTCAGATAAAAGGAGGAATGAGTATGAAGTGTAAATTTTGCGGAAATGATTTGCCGGAAGAATCAAAGTTCTGTCCGTCATGTGGCGCACCGGTAGAGCCGGAGGAGAAGCAGGAACAGTCAGAACAATCAGCAGAAGCGAAGCAGCAGGAAAACCAGAATCCTTATGAATATGGCGTGCCAGGAACAGATAATGGAAGTGGAGCACAGAATGAGAATCCATATCAGTATGGAAGCGCAGGACAGGATAACGAGAACCCATACCAGTATGGAAGCGCAGGACAGAATGAGAATCCATATCAGTATGGAAGTGCAGAACAGGATAACGAGAACCCATACCAGTATGGAAGCGCAGGACAGAATAACGAGAACCCGTACCAGTATGGAAGTACAGGACAGAACACGTCTGCAGATTATAATGCTAATAATGGGACTTATGGTCAGCCGCAGAAGCCGATCAATGGAACAACCTATTTAATATTCGCTATCATTTCAACATTACTTTGCTGTCTGCCACTTGGTATTGTGGCAATTGTATATGCCTGCAAAATCAATTCTCTACAGAGAAATGGAGACTATGCCGGAGCGCAGAATGCAGCGAAGAAAGCGAAGATGTTTACGATTATCGGAACAGTAGCTGCGCTTGTAGTATCTATCTTTTATATTATATTTGCAATTGTGATTGGAATTGGAAGCAGCGATTTCGACGACGATCCGGTATCTAATGTTGTGGAAAATGTAATCGAAGATAAGAATGATTCTAAAAAAGCGGATGACAGTGATAAGTCAGATAAAGCAGCAAAGAGTACAGAACCGGCAGTAGCCAGCGGTGAACTTGGCACAAGCTGGGACAGTTATACAGTACAGATCAATGATAAAGTCCTGACATTTCCATGCACAAAAGCCGATATTGAGGCAGCAGGTCTGAGTATGGATACGGATTATACAGCGGAAAATTATATGGTGAATGCTAACGAATATGAGTTGGTTTATTTCGAGGATGCCAATGATAATGAGATTATGGCATATGCAATCAACAATACAGATACAGCGATGGAAGTAAAAGACTGCCTGATCGGTGGCGTTTCTGTAGATGACTATGATCTGGAAAATGGCGGACTCACTGTGATATTCCCAGGCGGGCTTCAGATGGGCGCTTCAAAAGATGCAGTAACTGGAGCTTATGGAGAAGCAGATGACACATATGACGGAGACAGTCTGTCTATGTATAGCTGGTATTCAGGTGACAGTTACTACAAGAGCTGCGAGATTGACTTTGACGCAGAGTCTGGACTTGTATGCACAATGACTATGCAAAACTTTGGTCAATAAGAGCTATAAACTAAAAAGTAAAGTATAAAATAATAATAAATGTCTGGTGTGTGAGGGTGAGAGACTCTTTGCATGTCAGACATTTTTTGCTTTCTTAAGAAAGAACTTGTCAGGAGGCATATTCATTGTTCAGCGGAGTGCATACAAAAAGTTACAAAAAAATTAAAAAAAGGACTAGACAAATGTGACGAGATATTGTATAGTAATCAACGGACTGATTTGAAAGTAAATTTTAAAGAAATTGAAAGTAAATTTTTAAATCGAATTTAAAAATGAATTTTTGAGAAGTCAATTTGGAGAAATACCCAAGCTGGCCGAAGGGGCTCCCCTGGAAAGGGAGTAGGTCGTTAATAGCGGCGCGAGGGTTCAAATCCCTCCTTCTCCGTTCTTTCTTGAGAAAAGAAAGTAAAAAAAGTTCTTGACAAAGCGAAAGAGTTATGATAAACTCGAAAAGCTGTTGAAAAGAACAAATGTTGAAGAAGCTTGAAAAAACTTATTAAAAAAGTTCTTGACAAACAGAAAACAACATGTTAAAATGGCAAAGCTGTCGCAAGACAGACAACCTTGATAACTAAACAGTGAAACACATACGATTCTCGAAAATTCTTTACATTTTTAAGAACGGTTTGAAAAACCAAAAACAGTAAAACGAGAGATAGCTAGTTGTTATCTTGAGTGAATCAAACATTTTATCAGAGAGTTTGATCCTGGCTCAGGATGAACGCTGGCGGCGTGCTTAACACATGCAAG
>OLRJ01000092.1_pt1 | contig 89555 bp, 122 predicted proteins | sample 1672741 | NCBI WGS metagenome assembly OLRJ01 (sample SAMEA3136719, study PRJEB25190) | human gut metagenome | biome: human gut; feature: human-associated habitat; material: faeces | place: Austria | collected 2013 | reverse complement strand
AAGATCCTTAGTCTTGCTCGTCTGCCAGTTCCGACACTTCCGCATATCGCATTTCACAGGAACACTGTTCCCTCGCGACAAGTGATATAATAACAGATACCGATCATAAAGTCAACACTTTTTTGTAATTTTTTGAATTTTATATATTTTCAGTTCAATTCTGCAATTCTACTGACTGCAACGTAGATTTCCTGAATCTTATACCAGGTAGGATAATCAGTGATTCCAGTAGCAGGAAGACCGAATATATTTTGGAATTTCTGTACAGAATTTTTTGTCTCCTGTCCGTAGATTCCGTCTTCCATAATTTGGGGTACAGCAGGATAAGCCCCTGCAATCACGTTCAGCTGCTCCTGCATCTGGCGAACTTTTTCTCCGGAAGATCCGATATTCAGATCATACCCAGGCCAGGATGCAGGTATCCCCGAAATCTCTTCTGCCACATTGATATACATGTCATTTCCATAAAAATACCGCAAAATTTCAATGGGAGAATAACCCTGATCTCCCAGTGACTTGCTTCCCCACTGGGTCATCCAGCCTCTGTTGCGGCACTGCACCTGTCTGCCATCGCAGTATTGAGTCAATATAGGCTGACGCACATCCGGTCTTGAAAGATAATTTTCAAAAAGTTCATCTACGATTCTAGAAATACTGTCAAATATATTTCTTCCGTAAATCCATTTATGGTCATAGGCTGTAGAAGATGTGATGGTAAAATCTTTTCCTTTATTCCGGTACCATTCCGTATAGACTCTGTTCAGAGTAAAGGACATAATCGCCAGAACATTTGCCCGGATCGTGTCATCCGGCCAGGTAGCATAGATTTCGCTGCTGGCAACATTTTTAATATAATCTTTATAACGTACATAATAGTTGGCAGCGGTATTATCTCCAACAGCTCCATCATGAACAATAATATATTCCGGAATCACTACTCTGCTGAGTACGATTTCTCCACTTTCTTCTATGGGTTTCACTTCTGGTTCTTCTATTTTGGGCGGATATTCACCAAACAACGTATGAGGTCCGATGACAACACGCTCATACTCTCCTTTCCCCTGGAATCGAAGTCGTACCGTCTGTTGAGACACCTCTCCCGGAAGAACTTCTGATCCGGCTATCTCTGCATTCTCAAACCCCTCTGCCAGAACCTGAATGGTATATTCAGAATAAGGCTGCTGTTCTACCGGTTCCATACTGTATTCCAGCGGAGGGGTTTTCAGATCAAGAGTCGGAGTCTGTCCGGAAGAATCTGTCCTTACTTCTTCTACGGTATTTCCGACACCTCCTGTATAGGATATACGCACCAGGGCATTTTCTATTGGACGGGTACCATCTTCTGTAAAAACGGATACTTTCAATTCACCCTGATCAACTTCTGTCTGCTGGCTCTGCACTTTATTATAAAATCCCACATGTTTCTCCTGCTAAAGGCTCTCTCTTTATCTTATGCCAAAAAAGAAAGAAGGTGCTGATCACAACACCTTCTTTCTGTAAGTTTACCACATAGAATCTCCTGAGGAATGAACCATTCCTTCATCCTCATGAACAATGATCTCGTCCCCTTCACTGCCTTCTCCCGCATCTACAAAATACAGAATATCACCGCAGGGACGTTCTTTCCCATTATCAGTAAGGGCGTTAAGAACTTTTCCCTTAAATACCAGAGTTGCAGAGCCTCCTCCATCCATATTATAGGCATAATCGCAGCCCAGATCCAGAAAGGTCTGCTGTAGTTCCTGATAGCTCATTCCCTGGGAACCATCAGCCCCTTTACCATCTACAACTACCAGGTAATAATCCCCAGGGCTGACCAAACCGATGGCTGATCTCTGATATCTGCTGATCTGATGAAACTGCCCGGAGATTTCAGATGCCTTGCCATTCTCCACCAGAGTAGGCCCAAAACAGTAAGTATCCTGTACCCCTCGATCCAGAAGTGCCTGCGCACTTAATCCTGCTACAGCAGTAAACATCCCTCCATCCGTTGTGACACAGCAGATATTACCATTAGAGGGAACATCATTATAAATCTTTCCATCTTTGATCATCGTTTTGCCAGGTGCAGGAATCCCTGTTCCATAAGAGAACCCACTGCCGTTGATGCCTATGATCCCATCATGGTCAACCAGCTCTTCGGAGGTCTTTTTGCGGGGATTTCCGTAAGTACCTCCACAGAGGGCTGATTTTAGCTGCCTGGTACTGAATGTCTGTACATGAGCAACCCAGTATTTTGTATAATCTGTCTCTTTTAGCTCTACATTTACCTTAAGAGTCGAAGTTTCATAATTCCAGTCATCATTTGTATATTGCTGTTCTTCCTCTGCCCAAACTACAGAAAGTCTTCCAGGTACCCCCGGAATCCCAGATACAACAGCACATATCAAAAAAGCTAATAAGATCTTGTTTTTCATTTTTTCACTTCACTAAATCAAGTCGATCTTCAGAATATTTTCAGAAAATCATTATACATAACAACTACCATCAATGCCATCAGAAGCATAAGTCCTGCAAAATGGACCATACCTTCTACTTCACGGTTAATTGGCTTTCTCCGTATGGCTTCTATGATCAAAAAGACAAGTCTTCCTCCATCCAGTGCCGGAAGCGGCAGAAGGTTCATGACACCAAGATTGGCAGAAAGAAGCACTGCCATATTCAGCATATTCATCCAGAGCATCAGCGCTCCTTCACTTTTGCTTTCTTCATAGGTGGTTCCAATGGCATCCACCACACCTACTGGACCACTTAAATCTTTCATTCCAAGATGTCCTGTAACCAGTTCTTTCAGGCTGAGGATCGTAGTACGGACCATATATTTTACGTCCAATGCGCCATATTTCAGAATATTCAGTCCACTGGTTTTTTCATAGCCCAGGTTGTAGGAAAATCCAAGAAGCGGTGTACGATATTCTTTTGGTGTGACTGTCGCTGTATAATCCAGTCCATCTCTTTCGTAAGTAATCTCTACCGGCTGATCAGACAGAGGATGCTCTGTAATATAAGCATCATAGGCTTCTCCATCTGCAATCTCCACTCCATCTATAGCTGTAATCGTATCTCCTGCCTTTACGCCTGCCTGCTCCAGTGGCATTCCACTGATCAGAGATTCTACTGTCATAGAACTGGTATCTGAACGGTTAAATCCCAGCAGATACCGGATGGATACATCCGGTGTATAGGTAATGGTCTCTGTTTTTCCATCTCTTTTTACTTTCAGAGTCAGTGGCTTTTCTTCCAGTTCATTAAGATAACTGTACACGTACATATCTTTTGCAAGATCCACATGATAGCTGTCATATTCTGTGATGATATCGCCTTTCTGGAGACCTGCTTCTGCTGCCGGAGAGCCTTCCTGAACTTCCATGACTTCTGCCGGATCATATCCCATAAATCCCACAATGATCACTGAGAGGATAAAAGCAAGAATAAAATTAAATATGGGTCCTGCTGCAACTACAGAAATCCTTCCCCATACAGAAGCAGCATTAAATGCTCCAGGAATATCTTCTTCTGCTGTATCCTCACCGATCATGGCACAGGATCCTCCCAAAGGCAGAATCTTAATGGAATATCTGGTTTCTCCCCTCTGGAAGCTGAACAGTCTCGGTCCCATTCCCAGAGAAAATTCTGTAACGCCTATTCCGTTTAGCTTGGCAAAAAGAAAATGTCCGAACTCATGTATCAGTATAATCGCACTGAAAATAATAATAGCAATAACGATTTTCAAATTACCACCTGCTTTCAATCCACTGATATGTCTCATTCTCTACAGCAAGAATTTCTTCTAACTGAGGATCTTCGGATTTTTTGTGTCTTTCCATAGACTGTCCGATTATATCATAAATATCCAGAAATCTGATCTCTCTGTGAAGGAATTTTCGAACTGCCAGCTCATTGGCAGCATTAAATACTGTAGGCATGGTGCCTCCTTCTCTGGATGCCTGGATTGCCATTGGAAGTCCAAGAAAAGTATCCATATCTGGTTCCTCAAAGGTGATCTGGCCAAGCTTTGTAAAATCCAGACGATCTCCCTCCAGATATCTCCTGTGAGGATAATAAAGAGCATACTGGATAGGCAGTCTCATATCCGGAGTTCCCAGCTGTGCAATAATCCCACCGTCTTTAAACTCAACCATGGAATGAATCACACTCTGTGGTTGAACAACTACCTGGATATGATCCAAATCTACGTCAAAGAGCCATCTCGCTTCCATCACTTCAAGCCCCTTGTTTACAAGGGTGGCTGAATCTACAGTGATTTTCTGCCCCATAACCCAGTTGGGATGTTTCAGAGTGTCCTCCAGGGTTACATTCTCAAGATCAGAACGTTTCCTGCCCCGGAATGGTCCTCCTGATGCTGTGATCAGAAGTTTGTGGATTTCTTCATGATACTCTCCGTTCAGAGACTGGAAAATAGCACTGTGTTCACTGTCAACAGGAAGGATCTTCACTCCATATTCTTTTGCCATCGGCATGATCAAATGTCCTGCTGTAACCAGAGTTTCTTTGTTTGCAAGAGCAATATCCTTGCCTGCACGAATAGCCTCAATGGTAGGCCGGATTCCCAGCATACCTACAATAGCAGTCACCAGTATCTCTGTTCCCTCCATGGAAGCAAGCTCCAGCAATCCGTCCATACCGGAAACTACCCGGGCATCTGTATCCTGGATCTTTACTGCAAGATCTTTTGCAGCAGCTTCATCCCAGACAGCTACCAGTCGTGGATGAAATTCTCTTACCTGTTCTTCCAGCTTAACTATATTTCTGCCTGCACTGATGCCTAAGACCTGAATATCACCATTTGCCCGGACTACATCCAGAGTCTGTGATCCAATTGAACCTGTAGAACCTAAAATTGCAATTTTTTTCATTGTTTACTCCATTTCCTCTGCATATGCAGAGCTACTGCTCTTTCTTGTTATTCAACTGCAGTAACCACGCAGACTTTTCTTTTTTCAGAGCCCCAGTATGATCTTTGCCAAATAGAAAATAACAGGTGAGGTAAAGATCACACTGTCAAATCGATCCAGAATTCCGCCATGCCCGGGAATCAGTTTTCCATAATCTTTGATTCCCTGATTTCTTTTGATGGCAGAAGCTGCAAGATCTCCTACCATGGAAATCAGTGCCCCTACTCCACAGATCACTGCATATTCTATGACAGGACCATGTGTCACAGCACCATAGATTACTCCCAGAAGTGCCGCACCTGCCACACCGCCTACAGCTCCTTCTATGGATTTCTTTGGACTCAGTACCGGTGCCATTTTGTGTTTGCCAATGAGCATTCCCACGCAATAGGCACAGGTATCACAGCCCCAGGAACAGAGGAAGATCAGCCAGACAATAAACTTGCCATTTTCCAGATTTCTGGTAAGCAGTATAAAGGACAGCATCACAGCCACATAGACTACTCCAAAGAATGTAGCCATGATCTGATCTGCCTCGTATTTGGGATAAGTAAATACATAGACAAACATCAGAAGAACCAGAGCAAGAAGGATTGTCATGGTTCCGTATTTTTCAAAGCCCAGAAGCACTGAAATATAATAAAGTACTGCTCCTGCATAACCGGTCGTTTCCAGAAGATTAAAGTTGTCTTTGTGAACCCCCATAGCTTTATAAAGTTCCTGCATACCGATCAGTGAAATACAGAGCAACGTAAAAAACAATACATATCCTCCACTGATGATCGTCAGAAGTGCTGCGATCACAAGCAGGATACCACTTAAAAGACGCGTCTTAAACATCTTATTCCTCCTTCACTCCCCCATATCTCCGGTCTCTTTCATTATATTTCTCGATAGCTTCAATCAGCTCCGGCTTATGAAAATCCGGCCAGGGTACGTCTGTAAAATATAATTCTGTATAAGCCAGCTGCCACAGAAGGTAATTAGACAGCCGCTGCTCACCACTTGTTCGGATCAAAAGATCTGGATCCGGAATTCCGGCAGTATCCAGATAATTTTCAAAAAATTTCTCATTGATCTGGGAAGGTGCCACTTTCCCATCTGCCGCATCCTGTGCCAGCCGACGGACTCCCCGGATAATCTCATCTCTGCTTCCATAGTTCAGTGCTATCTGAAAATACAGTTCATCATAATCTTTGGAAAACTCTTCCAGTTCCCTGATCTTCTCCTGGATATCCGGTGCAAATGCAGAAGGATCTCCAATAATCTTTACCCGCATGTGGTTCTTTTCGGCACTTTTGAGACATTTTTTGAGGTAACTTCGGAACAGTTTCATAAGACCTTCGATTTCTTCTCTGGATCGTTTCCAGTTTTCCGTAGAAAAAGCATAAACGGTCAGATATTTCACTCCAAGATCCTTGATGTCATCACATATGGATTCCAGATTGGCACAGCCCTTGATATGTCCGTATCCCCTTGGCATTCCCTTGGCTTTTGCCCATCTTCCATTACCATCCAGAATAATGGCAATATGATTTGGTACGTTCATTTTTTCTCCCTCATTCTTTCTACTATATGCAACAGAAAGAGAGCCGATACTGCGGCTCTCCTTCCCACCTATTCATCCTGTAAATTATACAGTAAGAATTTCTTTTGATTTGGCATCAACTGCTGCATCAACGTCTTTGATGTATTTGTCAGTAAGTTTCTGAACAGCTGTTTCAAGATCTTTGATCTCATCCTCAGAAACATCCTGTTTTGCAAGTTTCTTGAAGGCATCGTTTGCGTCACGTCTAATGTTACGGACAGCAACTTTGGCTCCTTCACCTTTTTTCTTTACGTCTTTCACCAGTTCTTTACGACGTTCTTCTGTAAGCTCCGGAAGTACCAGACGAATGATCTTGCCATCGTTGTTTGGATTCAGACCCAGATCAGAGGTAAGGATTGCTTTCTCGATTCCTTTGATCAGGCTGGATTCCCATGGCTGGATCTGGATCATACGTGCCTCCGGTACAGTGACGTTGGCTACCTGCTGAAGAGGTGTAGGTGTTCCGTAATAGTCTACTGTGATCTTGTCAAGGATATGTGGATTGGCACGTCCTGCACGAATTGTGGTAAGCTCGTTTTCAAATCCCTTCAGTGTTTTTTCCATTTTGGTTTCATATTTCTGAACTCTTTCATCCATTTTGTCAACTCTCCCTTTATTTTATAGTTTTCGCCCACAGCAGCCTTTATACGGTTACTCTTGTACCGTTGAATTTGCCATGAACGGTATTGATGATACTGTTTTCTTCTTCCAGTCCGAATACCAGCATCGGCATCTTCTGTTCCAGACACATAATAGACGCTGTAAGATCCATAGCTGCAAGTTTCTTATCAACAACTTCCTGAATGGAAATCTCATCATACTTCACAGCATTTGGGTTTACCTTCGGATCACTGTCATAAATACCGTCTACAGCCTTGGCAAGAAGAATTGCCTCTGCCTCAATCTCCACTGCACGAAGAACGGTTGCTGTATCTGTTGAAAAATACGGATGGCCTGTTCCACCGGCAAAGAAAAGAATCTTGCCTTCAGCAAAAGCCGCCTCAACTGCATCCTTGGAATACAGACTGGTAAATGCGCCGCATACGAACGGTGTAAAGATTTCTGTCTTGAGGCCAAGATATCTGCAGATGTCAGAAACATAAATACAGTTCATTACTGTAGCCAGCATACCAATCTGATCTGCTTTGTTACGGTCGATGGTCTCACTGGTACGTCCTCTCCAGAAGTTACCGCCTCCGATAACAATGCCAACCTGAGTTCCTTCTTCTGCGATTGTTTTGATCTGTTTGGATACAGCAATTACTGTAGCCTCATCAAATCCTCTTTTGTTTGCTCCTGCAAGAGCTTCACCGCTTAATTTTAACAAAATTCTTTTCATTTGTCTTTTATCCTTTCATCCGGTACATCAGTCGCACCGGTTTATAATCGTTACATCAGAATGAAATTACCAGACTCCTGTTACGATCTCGTTACCGTTTTCATCTACTGTAGTCGAAACAGTAAAGTTCGGGTAATAATAGTAACCGGAGGTACCTGTTGTCTCATCTTCTTCCCATTCTGAAGACTGTGCATCTCCGATACTGCCAATCAAATCATCTACAGACCTGCCAATATACTGTTCAGCTGTCTGAATAGTACCGTCAGAAGGCTGCGTATTGTCACCGTCTCCGTCATTATTGTCGCCATTTCCATTATTATTGCCATCATTGTTATCCGGTGTATCCGTTGGCTTCGGATCATCACTGGAATCAGAAGAATCTGGCGTGCTGGTTGGATCTGGTGTCTCTTCGGAATCTGAACTATCTTCTGTATCCATACCAAGGCGCTTCTTTACATCATCCAGCGTAGATACCTCACTTCCACCTGCGGATGTAGTGTAGGTAGCATAAGGGATCGCCTCATCGTCAGCACCACTCATCCTCAGAGTGATCTTTACGATCTTTGTCAGAGGAAGGTCTCTGAAAAAACACTCATTCTTCTCTTCATCAGTGAAACTGATACGGATATCATAAGTGGAGGTGGAAGATGGCTTCTCATAATAATAGGCTGCATTATCACCGTTTTTCAGGGTGAACATACCTCCTACCAGATCTTCTCCCCACTCATCAGTATCTTCTTCATCGTCAGAAGGATGCTGTCGGATATAAATAGACTGAACTTCTGAACCAGTCTGATTCACCAGTGTCAGCTTGGATGATGTAGAAGTCTTTTCACCCATAACATTCTTCTCTTCGGTGGTTTCCATATCAACCAGTTCTACCGTAACGGTAGGCGTTGCTTCTGCTGTCGGGGTAGGCGTTACCTCAACAGTTGACGGCTGTTCGGATTTTTTGCCGCATCCTGTTGCTGCCACTGCCAGTACCATCAGGCCCGCAACTGCTAAATAACGTTTTTTGATCATTTAAATTCCTCCCATTTCTGTTCTGGAACACCTCTGTAAATTTAATTATACAGAGTATCCTTTTCTTGTCAACCAATTGACAGTGAAATTCATACAATTTTAAGAGGTTCGTTAATTCTATATCAGAGATTTCTTACCTTGAATTCCCGTTCAGCTTCCCGTCTCTGATCTTTCTTGGCAATATCCTGCCGTTTGTCATAAAGTTTCTTACCACGAGCCACACCTATTTCTACTTTTACAAGGCTGTTTTTGAAATAGACTTTAAGAGGTACCAGTGTAAGTCCCTTCTCTTGAAGAGTCCCCTGGATCTTGTTGATCTCATGTCTGTGAAGAAGAAGTTTACGGATCCTTAAAGGATCTTTGTTGAAAATATTACCTTTTTCATAAGGACTGATGTGCATTCCGTAAATATACACTTCTCCGTTTTCTACTCGTATAAAAGATTCCTTTATGCTGCATTTCCCACTTCGGAGAGACTTGACCTCTGTACCAGCCAGAGCGATCCCTGCCTCGTAGGTATCCTCAATAAAATAATCGTGAAAGGCTTTTTTGTTATTGGCAATCAGTCTGATCCCTGTTTTCTTTGCCATGTTCCTTCCTCCTGTTCCTTATTCAATCACTGTAAAATCCACTGTCCGCTTCAGAGCATCGGCATCCGCTACACGAACCCTTACTTTTTGTCCCAGATGATAAGTCTTTTTGGTAAGTTCACCCTTCAGTTCATAACTTTCCTGATCAAAAGCATAATAATCATCAGAAAGACTGGTCACGTGAACAAGTCCCTCGATGGTATTGGGGAGTTCCACATAAAAGCCATAGGCAGTCACTCCTGAAATAATTCCCTCGAACTCTTCGCCCAGATGGTAGGACATATATTCTGCTTTTTTCAGTCTGTCGGATTCCCGTTCCGCCTCCTGTGCCCGTCTTTCACAGACACTGGACTGTCTGGCAACCTCTTCCAGGATTTCCCTGTAGTGTTCAGTCTTGCCTTCTCTTTGAAGTCTCCCCCTTATATTATCACGAATGATACGGTGGATCTGTAAATCCGGATATCTTCGGATAGGTGAAGTAAAATGACAGTAATATCTGGCAGCCAGTCCGAAATGGCCACTGCACTCTGTTGTATATCTTGCCTGTTTCATGGTTCTTAAGGTAAGCCTGCTGATCATGGTTTCATTTGGAAGTCCCTGAATGCTCTCCAGAATCTCCTGTATCTCTTTCGGAGTAATCTCCTGCCCGGATTTACGGATCTGGATTCCCTGATGGTGAAGAAGCGTAAGAAGTTCTTCAATTCTTTCCGGATCCGGATTTTCGTGGGTACGGTAAACAAAAGGGTATTCTCCCTTACAATACTCCTTCGCTACAGTTTCATTTGCCATCAGCATAAAATCTTCGATGATCTCTGTGGCAACATTTGCTTCATAAGGCTGTACATCAATCGCCCTGCCTGCTCCGTTCAGGGTGATCTTGCTTTCCGGAAAATCAAAATCAATAGACCCTCTGTGGTGTCTTCTTTTTCTCAGAAGAGCAGACAGTTCTTTCATAAGGAAGAACATGGGGACCAGATCTTTGTATTCTCTGCTGGTCTCTGTATCTCCGTCCTCCAGAATACATCTCACCTGGTTATAACTCATACGACGGTCTACCCGGATCACTGTCTCTGCGATCTTGTGAGATACCACAGTTCCATTTTCATCAATGTCCATAAGACAGCTTAAAGTAAGTCTGTCCTCGCCCTGGTTCAGTGAACAGATTCCATTGGAAAGTCTTTCCGGTAGCATGGGGACTACCCTGTCAGCCAGATAGACACTGGTGCCTCTTTTCAGTGCTTCTTTGTCAAGAGCACTGCCTCCCTGCACATAATTGCTTACATCTGCAATATGAACGCCCAAATGATAAATATTGTCTTCTTTGGTAAGGGTCACAGCATCATCCAGATCTTTTGCATCTTCTCCATCTATGGTCACTGTCTGCCAGTCTGTAAGATCCATACGGCCATCCCGGTCAGCCTCCAGCACATGATCCGGCACCCGGGCTGCCTGATTCATAACTTTTACAGGAAATTCGGAAGGTATATTATAGCTTTTTACAATGGCAAGAATGTCTGTTCCCGGAGCATTCATACTGCCCAGATTCTCTTTGATCCTGCCTTCCGGTTTGTGTCTGTCATCGCCATAATCAAGAATCTCTGCAACTACCTTGTCTCCATCCCGTACTCCTTTGGAATTCTTTGGAGATACATAGACATCTTTGGAAAATTTCTGATTGTCGCAGATGATAAATCCATAATCCCGTTCTCTCTGGAAAGTTCCTACAATCTCCTGATTGGCACGTTCCAGAATCCGTATCACAGATCCTTCCTTGCGTTTTCCTTTCTGTTCTCCTTTTTTCAGAAGTACCTGTACTTTGTCCTGGTGCATGGCAGTTCCGGTTGCATCTGCCGGAATAAAAATATCATCTTCCTCTTCTTCCAGTTCCACAAAACCAAATCCCTTGTGGTTGCCGATAAAGGTTCCTTCTTTAATAAGGCCAAGTTTCTGAAATTCTCTTATGGACTTTTTTTTAGGCTTCTGTATTGATTTTTTTCTGGAAAAATTTTTCTTCTTTTCCCATATTTTTTTTCTGTTCAATGTTACTCCTTTGCTTTATGTGAGAAAAAAAAGCACTCTTGCGATTATACAAGAGTGTTTCCTTCTGACAATTTCTAAAAATTCATATTTAAAACAGCTGCCAGTACAAAAAATAACACTGCCATGATCGTTGTAGCCTTAACAAGACCACCTTCCATAGTACGGCCCTTGTTTCTTCCCCAGTAAGTATCTGAAGCTCCTGAAATAGTTCCGCCAAGTCCCTGCTGCTTTCCTTCCTGCATCAGAACTACAACAGTAAGAGCTACGCAATCTATGGCAAAAATCACAGTCAGAATAGTTCTTAAAATCTGCACTTCGGTCACACCTCCTAATCAACTGCCCCTAATTGTACCATAAGCATGGGGGGATTTCAACCATTTTCCTAAATTCCTGTGGAAAAACAAAGGAAAATTCTTGACAAAGCCCGGGGATTTAGCGATGATATACAGGGTGCTTCTGCTCCTTGTTTTTATTTTATCAATTTTAAAGGAAGGAATGTTATGAAAAAAACAACTTTTAACAAAATTTCGGCTTTTCTCCTTTCCCTTCTTATATCTCTGGGATTCGGAACTGCCTGTCTGAAAATACCTTCATTATCTCAGATGATCTCCGGTAAAGGCAATATCAATCTTCTTACTTATGCCATGACCGTAGTTCTGTTCTGTCTTTTGTTTCTGGTTATCTGCCTTGCAGCATCCAGGCTTTACAGTACAGATTCCAGGCAACAGTCCATGGCAGCCTTTTTGCTTGCTTTGATTCTTCTGGCAGGGAATCTGGTCTTTCTCCTGATCATGTTCCGGCTTGAAGTAAATGTATATGGTTCTGCTTCTGCAAGATACGTCTGGCATAATGTTCCTTTCTGGCTGGTATGCATCTGCATTGTGGCAGAAAATATATTTTTTATAAGCCTTGTAAGAAAAACCAGCATCCGCCTGAAAAACACAGGTCTGTTTTCTTTATATGGAATACTGACACTCCTGACTGCCTATAACTTTTATACTCCGGCAGTATTTCTCCGGGACGAACCTGACAGACTTCACATGGATGCCTATTTTAATTCTGTTTATAATGTACTCCATGGTCAGCCTTATACAGAGCTTACCACCAGTATTTACGGTCACTACGGAATTTTTTACAAATTTCCTCTGAAAATCCTGGGCGGTGACCTGATTGATTTCATTCTCCTCAACAGCATTATCGGGGGCTTATGTTTTCTAGCCATGTTTCTGGCACTTCATTTCATTGTAAAAAATGATCTGCTGCGGATCCTGGGCTCTGTTGCTATGACACTTCCCATTTTAAGTATGCGAAGTGGCAATTACTGGCAGTTGTGGCCACACAGAATTCTTTTTATGAGCCTTATGCTCTGTTTTATGGCTTTTTGTGTCCGCTTCCAGAAACTGAATCGGATCACCTGTATTCTTGGCTATCTTCTGGCAATAGCTGCTACTTTATGGAATACAGAAAGCGGTCTTTTCTGTGCAGTTGCCTGGACCGGATTCTGGATTCTCCGTCATCTCTGTCAGGGAAAACAGAAACTGTCAGAAGCGCTCCTCTGTATCATTGGTCATCTTTTTGGAATTGTTTTAAGTTTCCTGGGTGCATGGGGAATTGTAGAATGCTACAACTTGTTTTCAGGAGGAACTGTACAGGGAATCCATGAATTTCTCTTCCCTCTTCTGCAGTCTTCCTATATGGATGACCTGCTTCGGGTAGATCTTCCGGACTTCCCAAGTGCCTATATCCCCATTCTGGCACTCCTTCTGCTGGCTGTGGCAAAGGGAATTGCCCAGATGTGGATCTTCCATAAAGATGAGATCATTCCAGAAAAAGACAGACTGATTTCCTGTTATGTTTTTGCCACCGGTGTCCTTGCACTTGGACAGATGACTTATTTTATCAACAGAGCTGCCTATCACAATCTGGAAATCTGTCATCTTCCTTGTATCCTTCTGCTGTGTATCCTTGCAGAAAAAGACATAAAATTTGTTCAGGAATTCCGTTTTTCTGATATTCGCACCTGCCAGTCCTCACAGATCTGTCAGGGGGCTTTTACTTTGACAGCACTGATCGTACTTTTTACATTATGTTCCGGCAATCTGATACAGTATGGAACCAACACCAGTCTCCGCCAGCAGCTTCATAACAAAACAGATCTCCGGGATTTTGCTGCCCATATAGCAGCGAATATCCCAGAAAACACCTACGCTTTTGGTATTGGTGTCCCGGAAATCTATGCAATTCTCCGTTGGGATACCCAATGCTACACACTGGATTTTCCGGATCTTTCTCTCCGGCCTCAGGTAGGCGATCACGTCATGGATGATATCAGAGAAAAAGATCTTCCAGGATTTCTGGCAGGAGAAGGCACTACTACCCGTATGAAGAAATACAGCTCCTCCGAAAAATACCAGTGGCTTATGCAACATTATGAAGTTTCCCAGACTTTTGAATTCCAGGGTGCAGAACTGACCTACTATACACGTAAAAAGGGACTGAATTAACAGCCCCTGAAATTGATTTCTTTTTTATTTTTCTTTCAGAAAAGGATTTTTATATACAGCCAGCTCTCCCATGGTCTCACTGATCCGGAGAAGCTGGTTATATTTTGCTGTTCTTTCAGATCTGCAGGGTGCCCCTGTTTTTATCTGTCCTGCACCTGTTGCAACAGCCAGATCTGCAATAAAAGAATCCTCTGTCTCACCGGACCTGTGAGAAATCACAGCTCTGTAACCTGCTTCATGCGCTATTTCAACTGCATCCAGTGCTTCTGAAAGAGTACCAATCTGATTCAGTTTCACCAGGATGGCATTTCCTGTTTCCAGCCGGATGCCACAGCTCAGTCTTTTTTTATTGGTCACAAAAAGGTCATCTCCTACCAGCTGCACTTTGGTTCCCAGACGTTCTGTCATTTTTTTCCAGCCTTCCCAGTCATCTTCATCCAACCCATCTTCTATAGATACGATAGGGAATTTATCTGTAAGCTTTTCAAAATAAGCGATCATTTCCTCACTGTCACGCAGGACTTCCGTTCCTTTCATCCTGCTTTCTCCTAGAAAACAGTAGACACCTTTTTCTTCTTCATAAAGTTCACTGGCAGCTGCATCTATGGCAATAAAAACGTCTTCTCCTGGAATATAACCTGCTTTCTCAATAGCTTCCATTAAAATTTCAAGAACTTCCTCGCTGTCATTTAAATCCGGTGCAAATCCACCTTCATCTCCTACTGCTACAGAAAGTCCTTTTTCCCGAAGCAGCATTTTCAGATACTGATATATCTCTGTACCCATCTGAAGTGCTTTTTCAAAAGAGCCTGCACCGGCAGGCATGATCATAAATTCCTGAAGATCTACGGTATTGTTCGCATGTCTGCCTCCGTTGAGAATATTCATCATGGGGACCGGGAGAATTCTGGTATGGCAGCCTCCCAGATACTGATATAGTGGAATCCGGAGTGCTCCGGCAGCTGCTTTTGCTACAGCTATAGATACTCCAAGTGTTGCATTGGCACCCAGGCTGCTTTTGTTTTCTGTACCATCTAGTTTCTGGATGATCCTATCGATTCTCCCCTGCTCAAGAGCGTTTTCTCCTACCAGAGCATCTGCAAGTTTTGTATTTACATTTTCCACTGCCTTACGGACACTGAGCCCAAGATACTCTTCCTTTTGTCCATCACGCATTTCTACCGCCTCGAACTTTCCTGTGGAAGCACCTGACGGAACCATTGCTTTTTCTGTATATCCATTTATCCCTACAATTCCTTCTCCCACTGTCACTTCAACTTCAACCGTAGGATTTCCTCTGGAATCCAAAACCTGTCTGGCATGAATTTTTCGTACAGGTAAATAACGTAACATGCTGGTTATACCTCCCTTTTTTTGATAACAATAGTTTCTCCTGCGCCTGTGTTTGTTATTCATTTTAAAGAAGTTATATTATCTGTCTTTTTAGTAATTATATTTGTAGTAACTGTATATACGGAAATTTATTTTATATTTTTTCATTTTATTATTGACATATACAATTTTATCTGTTATAGTAAGTTCATAAAACAAAAGGAACAACAAAACAAACAAAAAGGAGTGAGACCACCGAAATAGTTAAGTCCATCTCATAATCTAAGAAAGGGAGGTACAATCCACCAGAAACATAAGCGAAACTAATTATAATTCATGAAAGAGAGGTACAGTCCACCAAGAACGTAAACTTTTATCCTTAGTGTTTTATAAATAAATAAAGGAGGTATGGTCCATTGGATCAGGAATCTTAGAAGAGCCACCAGAAGAAATATTCATCTGATGGCTCTATTTTTTTGTTCTTTTACATATACTTATTCAAAATCATTTATTCAAAAAGGATCTTTATGCGTTCTCATTTCTCGACTCTGTCAAAATATTTTCCATTTTTTATTTTAGCAGTTTCTTTCTCAGCAGGATCCATTGTCGGCTCAGCCAGAACACATTTTTCGTTTTCCCAGACAACTTCTTCATCTCCTGTGGCTTCCATCCTTTCTGCCTCAGAAAACTGGGGCTTAAGTTTTCAGGAAGAAGGAAAACGTCCTGTCGGAAATGCAACCATTCAGGAACTGGCAGAATACCATGCTTTCTTTGCTGCTGATACAGCAGAAAAAAAACTTTATCTCACGTTCGACTGTGGCTATGAAAACGGAAACACTCCTGCCATTCTGGCTGCTCTGAAAAAGCATCAGGCTCCGGCAGTATTTTTTGCTGTGGGAAATTTTGTCCGGGATAATCCTGATCTGATAAAACAGATGGTTGCTGAAGGACATATTGTAGGAAACCATACCATGACGCATCCTGATATGTCCAAAATCTCCTCTGAAGACTCTTTCCAGAAGGAACTTCAGGGTGTGGAAAAAATATACAAAGAAACTACAGGGAAAGAAATGGAAAAATTCTACCGCCCTCCACAGGGAATCTACAGTACTGAAAATCTTGCCATGGCAAAAGAACTGGGATATTCCACCTTTTTCTGGAGTCTGGCTTATGTTGACTGGATTCAGGACCAGCAGCCTTCCAGGGAAGAAGCCCTCCGTAAGCTGTTAACCCGAGTCCATCCTGGCGCTATAGTCCTTCTTCACAATACTTCTTCTACCAATGGAATAATTTTGGATGAACTGCTGAGCAGATGGAAAAAAATGGGATACTCTTTCCATTCTGTAAAAGAACTGACCGGAGCATAATACTCCGGTCAGTAACTGTTATTCTTTATTCTTTTCTGTGTGAAGATCTGCCTTTATCTGCGAACTGGAAATCTCCGGTGTGCGAGGCAGATAAACAACCTCACAGCCTTCTTCTTCCAGGAAATCAAACTTGCCTTTCCAGTCATCTCCCATTACAAAGGTATCTACATGATATTCCTTTACGTCTGTACGCTTTTGCTCCCAGCTTTCCTCAGGGATCACCAAATCCACGTAGCGGATTGCCTCCAGAAGCTGCTTACGCTTTTCGTAGGAAAAATAACATTTTTTCTGTTTTTCATTCCAGTTAAACTCATCTGTAGACAGTGCCACGATCAGATAATCTCCCATCTGTCTTGCGCGTCTCAGAAGATTGATATGTCCATAATGGAGCAGATCAAAAGTTCCATATGTGATAACACGTTTCATTTCTATAATCCTCTCTGGTTTCAGTATTGATTCAGAAACTTAATACAGTAGTTATAAATCCGAAGGTAGGTAGCTCTGGTATAATGCAGTCCATCCGGCTCTGTTGAAGTTTCTGACTGGCTGATCCATCCATATTTTCTCAGGCTTGAGAATGTATCAATATAAGTATAGCATTTGGAGGAACCTGTACAGAGCTGCTGCCTGATGGTATTGTTAAAATTAATGATCTTCGCCGGAGTACGTCTGGTGTAATTGGCAGGGAACATGGCACTGTTAAAAGGATTCACCGACATATAATACATGTCACAGCCATAATCCTGTAGTTTGGTCGCAAACTTTCTCATGCAGACCACATAACGGCTCAGGTTGGAGAGATCATTGATACCAAGATTAATCACTACAGCTTTGGTGTCAACCGGGGAATCCTGTGACAGCTTTCTAACCAGTTCACTGTAACCCTCGTTTATAAACCAGTCCAGTCCCCGTCCTGCTTTGTATACCAGATCTACTTTACTGCTTTTGCCAGTACCCAGACTGTTGGCCAGCCCTTTGGTACGGGAATCGCCTACAAAGTATACCCTGTCATAAGTTACCGGAACCATAAGAGATGCCGGAATCTGATCCATGGACTTGTGGAATACTACCATATAGTAGTTTCCTGTTTTGGTAGGAATGGTATCTCCGCCATAATACTGTGGTTTGGTGTTCTGTCCAGGAGTACGCGCCCATCCAAGGCACATATCACCGTTCTTGATATTCACATCGGGAAAGACTGCTGTGCCATTGCTGTTGTCGATTTTTTTCCAGGATCCTCCAGCATTTGTATAAAGATTCACATAGCTCTTTACTGTTTTGGTTACCGCATAAAGCTTTCTGTTGGAAGTAACCTTGATCTTTGTTCCTGCTTTCAGAGTGGTGGTACTGTTCAGAGAAGTTTTCCATCCAACTACCGCTGTCTGAGAAGATACCGTAATCCGGGGAAGAGTGATTCTAGTTCCCTTCTGTACAGTCTGTGCATATTTTTTGTATTGATTTTTACCGTTAGCCGTATAGAAACGCACTGTATATGTCTTGTAGGTCAGAAGATAAAATCTTGTGCTTTTGCTGATGGTTACTTTCTGGCCTGGATTGTATTTTCTGGCGACTTTACCGCCACTTTTGGTAACCCATACACACTTATATCCTGTTTCCTGATATTTTGGCAACTGGATAGTAGTACCACTGTTAACGGTTCTTGCCATTTTCTTCAGCTTCTGTGTACTGACCCTGCCATTTCTGTCGGCAAAAACCACTTTACATTTCACTGTATTTCCATCTTCTATTACTGCAGCAGACGTCTGCTTTGTACCTCCTGCAAGAGTTACAAAAAACGCCATCAGCATGATCAGAAACACTGTCTGACATTTCTTTTTAAACTGCTTCATAAAACAACTCCTAACATAATTCTCTGTCTTATAGTTCTGCTGAATACATGACTTTACTATAGCAGTTTTTTACAGATATTGCAATATTTTTTATTTTTCGTTCATATTTCTGTAATATTTCATGTTACTGCCCACTCTATTCTGTTCAGGGCAATCAGCCAAGCTCCTGCCTGCTGACAGACAGTGCAGATGCGATCACTGCATCCATATCATAATATTTGTATTCGCCCAGACGTCCTCCGAAAATAATATTCTCTTCTCTGGAGGCCAACTCTTTGTATTTGTTGTATAAATTGCCATTCTTTTCATCGTTTACCGGATAATAGGGCTCATCACCTGGTTTCCATTCAGAACTGTATTCCCGGCTGATCACTGTCTTAGGCAGATCATTTCCCTGTTCATCTTTGCCAAATTCAAACCATTTGTGTTCAATGATCCTTGTCCATGGTGTTTCTCTGTCTGTATAATTGACTGCTGCATTACCCTGGAAATTCGGTATATCCAGAAGTTCGTTTTCAAAACGGACAGAGCGATATTCCAGATATCCCATACTATAACCGAAATAGGCATCCACAGGTCCTGTGTAAACGACTTTTTCTGTCAGAGTATCAAACTGCTCTTTTTTCTCCAGATAATCCTCATTCAACTGTACTTCAATCCCTTCCAGCATATTAGCAACCATCTTGGTATAACCGCCTGTGGGAATTCCCTGATAAAGTGCATTAAAATAGTTATTGTCAAAAGTAAAACGTACCGGCAGCCTTTTGATGATAAATGCCGGCAGATCTTTACAGTCACGTCCCCACTGTTTCTCTGTGTAACCCTTTATAAGTTTTTCAAAAATATCTCTTCCTACCAGAGAAATCGCCTGTTCTTCCAGATTCTTCGGTTCTGTGATACCGGCTTCTCTACGCTGTTCTTCAATTCTGGCAGCTGCTTCCTCCGGTGTGACCACGCCCCACATCTTATTGAAGGTATACATATTAAAAGGAAGGGAATACAATTCTCCATGATAGTTGGCTACCGGACTGTTGGTAAAACGGTTAAACTCTGCAAATCTGGTAACAAACTCCCAAACTTCTTTGTTATTGGTGTGGAAAATATGTGCTCCATACTTATGTACATGAATCCCTTCCACATTCTCTGTATAAACATTTCCTGCAATATTCGGTCTCTTGTCGATGACCAGAACCTTTTTGCCGGCTTTCTTTGCTTCATGTGCAAAAACAGCTCCGTAAAGCCCTGCACCTACTACGAGATAATCATATTGTTTTTTCATGGGTTCCTCCTGTTTTCCATAATATTATTTTCTGTAATATTTTTTGGCTATTTGTTTTCTGTGATATTCCATTATTCGAGAGCTCAAACAACCTTAGAGAATACTCTGTTCAAAATCCCTGCTGACGGTTTTCTATAAGATGACAGGTCAGTATCCCAATACCCGCAGCCATCAGAATCGACAATACCAGTGACAGTATCACATGCTGATGGACAAATCCTGTATTCTGCCACCAGGTCCTCTCCATTACTGCGAAAGAAACTTCCTGCATTACATAAATGGAATAGGCGTATTTGCCACCTGCCGCCATCCAGGGGTGATCGGTTATTCTGGAAATAATCCCTTTTCCTGTAAGCATACATACGAAAAATACCCAAAAAAGAACCACAACAATAAACTGATTCTCATATGCATACTTATGAAAAAAGAAATTAATCACCAGCATGGTCCCGCTGACCACTTCCAGAAAAGATATCACCAAAAATACCAGCAACGAATTTCCCTTATTTTCTCTGTGGGCATTCTGCCATTTCATAGTAACATATTCCCAGAATTCTCCTGTAAGATAGCCCAGACCGATTCCTGCTACAGCCCTTGCAATTCCCATATTGAATACTCCATAGAGCATTTTTCTACCAAATTCTCCATCTGTAGCATTAATATTCAGCTCATAGGCGAAATACACAAGAAGGCAGATCACCAGTCTCCTTCTGGCAGGATCTCTCACAGCTTTGTAAAGCATAAAATAAAAAATCTCTACAAAGAAAAATGCTGACACATACCAATTCAGTCCCTGCCAGTCTGTAGCAAGACCACTGGACTGGAGAAACAGAAGATCCAGAAAAGAAGCATAGAGATCTTTTCCAAAAAAGACTGCCATGAGAATAACGGAACATGCCAGTGGTGCCCATAACCTGCTGATCTTGCGGCAGACAAACTCTCCCGTAGACTGTCCCGGATGTTTCCGGATACTCTGATACAGAAAATATCCTGACATAAGGAAAAAACACTCTACGATATATTTAGCATAACGTGCCTGATCTGCCAGGTGCTGGTAAAGCGCACTGTCCTCTGTATAGGGCATGATAAAAGAATGGAGCAGATGAAAATATATAATGCAAAGTGCAAAGACAAAACGGATAAATTCTATATTATATAATTTTCTGTAGGATGGATTCTGATTCATATTTTAACCTGTCTTTTGTTAATATCAATTTATTATACCACATTGTTCCAGTATATCACACTGTTTAAGGATTTTGTAATAAAAAAAGAAAAGCACCTTTCCTTTTATGAAAAGTGCTTTGTCTTTTGTTTGAATCCGATTATTTCGCCAAATAATTAGAACTTGCCAGCGTCAGCAGCTTCCTCTACATAAACAGTAATGCCTGCAAAATCAATACATATCGCCATTTTTGTTGCCTACCTGTTTCCTATTCACCAATTTTGGTACTTTTTCAGCACTTCTCAGACCGATTTTACACCTCAATTCCGTCATAAACATAACCCGTTTCCTGCCAGAATTTCATAGGTGATATGTAATAATCATACTGGCTACTTCCGTCTTTCTTGAAAGCTACTCCAAATGTGAGTAATCCCTGGATGATTCCCTGTCTCACAAACTGAGGATCTTTCTTCATTACTCTTGCAGCTACATTCACCGGTACATTTTCGCCAGTAAATCTTGGCACTTCTAACCATACCTTCTTTTCTTCCATTTGTCAACTCTCCCTCCAATATAATTTTCCATATACCCAGTCCAGCAATTTTAATGCGATCATTCCTGGTACAAGCATTACCAGCACCACCAAAAAGAAAAATCCGGCCAGCGCTGTTGCCGCAAACTCACCTTTCCTGGTTTTATCGCACCACTCAGCTCTCGGACATATTCCTTCATCAGTATAGCACTTGCCATCGCATTCGACTCCTCGCTGCCACATCTCCCTCACCCCTTTTCTGCAAGGGCTTTTCCAACTGCTTCCATAATGTTCTCTGCCTTTGCTGGTCCGATTCCCTTTACTGTCAAAAGGATTTCTCTTAGCTCATCTGCCTTCAATCCTTCGGAGTCTTCCTTGCCCTGGTTATATGCGTTCATGTAATACCGCGACAAGTAGTTGGACATATCCTGGTGGTCCATTTTCTTAATTTCCTTGTACATCTTTCGGTTCAAAACCATCTGCTTTGCCATGACTACTCACCCTCTCTTCCGTCAATTCGATATACTGCATCATCGTAATAAGGGTATATCCGTCCATTATTTCTTCCGGTTCTTGTATCTCTGATGCGGAACGGATCTTCTCCTAAGCCATCTACTTCCTTTCCCATGAATACTACACCTTTTCCGCTCAGCGGATGATTTTTGCATCTGAAGTGTACAACATCGCCCACCTGCATCTCTCTTCCATCTTTCGTATATTTACCTGTTTTCATGTCTCGCCTTCCTCTACTTTCCTTATGATCTTTAACTGTTCCAACGGAACAAGCCTTGTTTTATTGCACCCATATGCTACAATGGCAACCTTTTTCTGCTCTATATCATTTCGGTTTACAAAATCAACTTCTACTCCATCTGGCCTGCAAGCACTATCACAAAACAATTCTGCTTTCAGCGTAATAAGCTTCATACCTATGACAACGCCTACAAATCTCTTCTCCACTGCCTCGTAATATGTTTTTACGAAATCGCTACCGCCCCATTCTTCCGGTTCTACTTTTCTTTCCTTTTCTTCAGCATTTTCGTCAACATAGTAATAAACATCGGAGTATTGTTCAGAGTGCCGGATATATTTTCCGTCCTTAATTCTTTTCATATAAGTATTGCACTCTACAACTTGAAACATATATTCATTATTCCTGCGTAATTTCACTGCATATCCGCCTCCTGTCTCTTGCTGCTGATCTAAACATCATAAGCAGCATTTCTGATACTGGTCTGCTCCGATCATGTCTCTTGGCTTTCTTTATGCAGGTTAATTCTGTTCCATCCAAAACATATACACCAACGTAGTGTGGGACCTCCAATGAAATCGTTGCGTAAATCTTCTCCGGCATTACCAGGTAATTATAATCTCCGAGGAAATTCAAGCCATGCCCCGAGCGAAAATCCTCTACAGATGATTTCACTTCATAACAGTAAAAGTCTCCTTTTTCTATTCCGGACACAGTATTATTAACCGGCTTATATCTCATATAATCAACTCTGACTGCATGGTTTGTGGAGTAATCAAATGTCACTTCCTTAGCCCAGTATATCCGTGGATCATTGTACGGATTGATTTTCTTTTCAAGTGCCAGAGACAACGTAGCTGTTATCTCTGGTCTTCTGCTCACTCTTTCTTCTCCTTTCTGTACAGTTCAGATGTTCCATCCAGCACCTGACGTTCCTTTTCATCTTCAAAATACCAACCATACGGCTCAAACACCTCATATCCTTTCAAGAGTGCGTCTCCTTTGTTTTTATTAAAGACCAAGTTGTAATCATACGGTTCGTTGCAAATTTTCATTGAATTGTGCAAAATAATCATCATCTGATGTAAGGAACTAAGTTTTCCCGCTGACTCATCTGCTGCTTTTTTCTCTTCTGGTGAAGATTCATAGTAGCTCTTTTTCAAATAGAAATCTCGCACTGTGCTTGCATAAATGTAACTGCCAAGTGCCATCATAGCTTCCCATATCTTTTCTTTTACTTCAGATTCATCTTTAACCGGGCTGATTTTCCCCGAAATAATATTCTCCAGAAATTCTTTTCTTCTGGCACTGCTTTCTTTTAATATCGCTTTGATTTTCCTTTTTGCCTGATCCTTTTCCTTTTGCTCTTTTTCCCAAGGTGAAAGTTCTTTCTTTCCTTTTGGAATTTTTGTAATAATTCTCAAGCTACGATAATATACTAAGAAAAATTTTTCTTCTTCTGTCTTTGGAAGTTTGATCTGCTCCGGAACGTCTTTGTCTAACTCATACTCCTTAATAGTATTCCATTTTCCGCTCCAAATTTCATTTTCTGCTGACTTCGGGGCAGCCTTAATGCCTTTCTTCTTCAACATCTCTTTCAGTTTTTTTGCATTTTCATTTCGTTTAGCTTCTGCTGCAGCTGCTTGCGCTCTGCTCACCAAGTCTCTTGAACTGGTTGCTTCTCTGAGAATTTTATCCCTCGTCTTAATATCTTTCACTTTTTCCAGTTCGTATAAATCCTTCAGCGTTAACTGAAAATTTTCATCCTGCTCCTTCTTTTTAAGTTCATCCTGGTTTAGCTTCGCAATATTTAACCTACGGCGAATGGTAGTCTTGCTGAATCCAGTTTTCTCAGCAATTTGTTCCTCGGTATCTCCCAAATCAAGCATAAGCTGAAATCCCTGGGCCTGCTCATAAATTGTCAAATCGCTGCGCTGCATATTTTCTTCCAGCATGATTGACAACTGTTCTTTTCGGCTTAATCCTTCAGCGATCCTGCATGGCAATTCTTCCAGGCCTGCTAACTTTGATGCTCCATGCCGGCGGTTCCCAATCAACGCATAATACTCTCCAGGCTGTTCTTCTACCGGAACAACCGTTAAATTCTGTAAACACCCCTGTTTTTTCATCGATTCTGCCAGCTCCGTCAAATCTCCGAGATCCTTTCTTGGATTCTCCGGGTGCGTATGGATGTGATCTATTCCGATATAAACTATATCTCTTCTTTCTTCCATGGCTTTTCTCCTCATTCTCATATATGAACGGCGGCTTTCCAGCCGCCATATCAGTTACTCAGTTTTCAGTTTTCTAAAATAAGCGGAGCGGAAACCGAGGTAGCCGTGGGCGCTAGTCCGAGGGTCGTACAGGTGCACGTTGAACACGCCAGCATCGGAAGTGTTGCCCCAGCTGCCCCCGCAGAACGGCAAATATTCTCCCTCAGTGCTATCAATATAGCAGTAGGCTTCCGGCTCTCCAGGATACAGAGCCAGCTCTTTCAGTGTTTCGCTCTCGCAATCAATATTAACATCTTCCCATCTACATCCATCGTATCCCTCTTCGTGATCACTTTCAGCAAGGAATTTGATACCGCCATCGGAAACGCTTACTCTAATAGACTTTCCGGAATCATCTCTTACCGGTTCCCAGTTATCTCCTTCAAGGGTAAGATCAATATCCAATGCTGCATCGTTATTCTTTACCATCTCCAGCTGTCCGTCTTTTATTCTCAGGCCTCTTACCATTTCCCATACGTTTCCGGACAGATCGTGAACGCCTTCCAATGTATGATCGTGGGTCCATGTTGCCGGTCCTGATCCGGTTTTGGTCTTTCCGGATTCTCCTGCTGACTCTCCATGTTCTTCCGGGTTTGCATGGTACTTTCCATAGTTCGTGTTGCCATGTGGCAAAGTACCATTTTTCAAGCTGAGGTTCGCAAGTAATCCCCATTCAGCTCTTGTCATAAGATGCCATCCCTCTCCCTTTGAAAAACAAGCTCTCGCCGCCTCATCATTGGTAATTCCTGTCCATGGCTTCTGCATTGGCAGGCTATAAGGCTTTCCGTTAATTTCGCAGTTCTCATAGACAGAAATGTAAATTTCATCGTATTCTTCATCTCCAATGATAAACGCTGCATTTGTTTTATCGCTTCCACCGAACAGCTCCTTATTTGTCACCTTGCGGAATCTGTGCATGAATGACGGGATGCCGGCATTGTCGTAAATTGCCACTACTGCGTGTTCCAGGTTTCCGCTGATGAAATGGGTTGGTGTGATCTGCTCCTCAGTATTCTTTTTTCCAGAAGGTCTCTCCTGGATTACCGGACAAATATTGATCTGCATATCATCTCTTGCCGCATAATCCTTAATTGCTTCCATCTGCTCTGCAACGAATCTTCTCTTTCCTTTAAACTTTGCTGAAAACTCACCATTCATAAACTTTGCTTTTGCCATGTTCTTTTCCTCCTATGCTGTGGCTAATTCTCTATTCAAAAGTATCTCAAATACTTTGAATCCATAGATAAATCCCTGCATTTCTGCCTCGATTGCAACTCCCATTACCGAGTCCTCTACTTTTCTTTTGGCTGCTACATCATCATTCAGCCCGCCCATTGCCTTATAAAACTCTTCGTATTTTGCCCCAAGCTCTTCGATTTCTCTATTCTCGATTGCCGGGCCTTCGATAAACTGGTCGAACAGATTCTTTATGTAACTGCACTCTGTTCTGGATCTTCCCTTCATCAGGATATTTTCCTGCGTTTTTACTCCATGGAAATGCTGTGCGATTAAATCATTAAATTTCCCAAGTCCTTCCACGAAAGCCTTACTACGTTTTTCCTCGGCACATATCTTTTCAATGTAAAGCTGGCAGCCTTTTTCACTCAGTTTCCAGATTGGATGTTTTCTCTGGTTTCTATACGGTCTGTACGCAATCTCGAACTCCTTCTTTTCGTCTTCGGACGCTTCTGCATTGTAAAACCGAGAAATCCGATTGAAAATTCTCGTGTGCGTACTCTGGAAAATTTTTGCGATTTCCCAACTGGTAAGCGGCTCTGCAGGTTGCGTTGTTCCCTCTGCTACTTTTCGGATAAGCTCTGCGGCCTTTCCGATTTCTTCCGGCGTGATCTTAATTTCGTTCATCCTTCCAGCTCCTTTCTCAAAGCCTGCAGAAGAGGATGCCAAGGCCTAGCTCCTCTCATGCGCTTCACGACTTTTCTCAGATCAATCTCTTCCTTGCTGATGCTTTCCATTCCGATCAGCTTATCGCTGTTCCAACGGATCAGCTTATCCTTGAATCCATCGGTCAACTTTACTTCTCCAGCTGCACACTGTTTGTCCTCGAACATGACCCACTTTTTTCCATTAAGGATGCAATAACCAACAATCATCTCTTGTCCTCGCTTTCAATATCAACGCTTTCTCCTGGGAAACAATTTCCGCAATATTTCCATACCTTATCCCCTACTTTCACGAATGTAGAATAGGTTGCCATATATTTTCCTGTCTTCGGGTTTAATCTACTGTCGTAAGGTTCTCCTACCTGCAGATATCCTGCTCCCATATTTCTCGGTGGCAAAATATTCAAGAAGTACCAGTAGATATCTTCGTCCACCAGCTCTCCAGGCTTGCAAAAATCATCCCAGTTTTTCCCGCTTTCTTCCCATCCTTTAAGTGTCTTGATCTCTTTCTGCTTTTCTTCGCTCATTCTCTGCATACTCCCTTTCTTTTATTGCTATGTAGTCTTTGACATGAAACCCATTCAAAATGTTAATTGCCTGCAGTTCCGATAGTCCGCATCTCCTTTGAAGTTCCTGCCGCAGTTCTCTTCTCTCGCCTGTATCTTGCCTACCATTTTCCGGAAGATTTTCTGCCAATATTCTGTATTCATTGGCTATTTCTGCTGTGAGAAGTTCTGGCATTATACAGCCTCCAGTTCTTCTTTCACTCGGTTCAATGCGTATTTGCCGGCCGGATTCAACATTCTCTGCCATGCCCCCTGGGATGGTGCCCATTTAAAACCGTTCTTTTTCAAAACGGCTCTAACATCTGCCTCCGGCTTTTCATCAAAAATAATCTGTAACCTCATAGCTTCCACATTCTCAACAACCTTAAACAGCTCAAATTCCGTTTCTTTTGTTCCCTTTTCCTTGACTGCTTTCAAGCTTTTCACCCTTTCCTCTACTCTATGGATATTTGCGTTGTTGTTCTGCAGGGCGTATGCTGGAAATCCAACTCTTCCCATGAAATCCGGAGTTCTCAGTTCCTGGATCTGCTCATCGGAATACCCCAGGATTTTAAGCTCCTCATCTCCCTTTTTGGTATTCTTCAAGCGGATGGCTTTATTGACAGCTCTCATTCTTTCCTGGTTTTCTTTTAAAGCATCCAGCTTCTCTTCCAGACGTTCTATAGCGTCCTCATCTGAGGACTTGATGATATCCTTTCCTCTCAAAATCCCCTTGATCTTATCCAGGATTTTCTGCGTCTCAGTATAAAACTGATGGTTCTTCTCCCAAGCCTGCACTTGTTTCTCTTTTTTCTTCACTGGAAAATTGCCAGCACCCGAAATCATAACCGAAGGACATCTGCAACCGATATTGCTCTCCCGGTTCATGTACTCGGCCATTCTCTTTGAATATCTCTTTGCCAATGCTTCAACTCTATCCGTTTCCCTCGGCCTTGCTTCTGCAACTTTCTCGGCCAAGTCATAGGCTTTATCGACATATCCTCTGTATTCTTCTGTCTTACTGCCTACCTTGTAGTCGCTCATAGACATCATATCGTGTGCGATTCTGGCCTGTTCTTCGTTGATTGTGCAATATAATCTTTCCATTTCAGTACCCTCCCTCAAACTCTGCCATTTTCTCTCTGTTGAATTTCATTGATGGATAAATACAATATCCGCTACGTCTCGTTCTTCCAGTCGATTTTGCCAGCCCTTTCGCCTCCAAGAAATCCACTACCCAAGGGCAATTATTTGTATCCACATACGCTTCATTTTCTGCTAATGCTGAATCGCACAGACAAACGGTAATCCTTGCAACTGGCCCTCTCTTCTACTGAAGATTTCAACTGCAATACTGCCATCCATCTGATACTGTCCTACTCTTAATGTGCAATCTGTATATGTTGCGTAACTTGTCTTAACCTCTAATAATGCCATGCTATATTCCTCCTAAAATTATGCTGTGATCGGCTCTCTGTGCTTTTCCATTCTCACCTCTGCTCTTCCTGCAAGATTCTCTCGGTACTCTCTGAGGCTTCTCTTTGCATCTGCACTGGTGTATTCGCTGTTCTCACACTCCCAGCCATATCCTCAGTTTGTCATTATGTCCCACCGATCCTTTGTCTTTCTCTGATGGCTCATTCGTACTCCTTTCTGCAAGTGCGATTCTGTCTCGTATTTGCGAGCTATGTAGGTAAAAAAATTACACCAATGCCTCTATAATTGCCTGTCTTACTTCTGCTATCATATCTGTTTCGCTCTCTGCCATCTTCTTGTAAAATGATTCTCCTGTTTCTGCATATTTTTCAGCAAAATAGCTTCTTCTTTTCTCCATTTCTCTGATTCTTTCTTCTGCTACCTTGATATCATTTTCTAATGTTGCCATAATATATACCTCCCAAATGTTTTATTTATTGTTTGATTATGTATATATTATAACTCGCACTTGCGTATTTGTCAATAGTTTTGCTCTATTATTTCGAGTTTTTCTCGCACTTGCGTTTTTCAATTTTCACATCATACCCAGCAGCATTGATAATCCTCACGAAATTCTCATATCTCATATTCCCAGAAATCAATCTGCTCACTCTCTGTCTGGTGATTCCCATTTTCTGAGCCAGCTGGATCTGCGTCATTCCTTCCTTCTCCATCATTTTATTGATGATCTCTGCCGCATCTTCGCCTCTGATCTCCGTTACGGTTTCCCTTGCCGGATAAACTACCCTGCTCATTTCCAAACTCCTTCCTTTTTCAAAACCTGTTTTACCGCCTCTTTCATCGTATCAGCAGATGCTACATTTGTGTCCTGATTCTTTTCGTACAAGCTCGCAATCTTGCAGATGATATCCGGATTGTCATTTAAGCCTCCGGCAATACCTTTAGGAATCCCCCAATAATCGCAGAACTCTTCAACAGCATTCTTTATATCCTCTTCCAGATATTCTCTTTCCCTGATCCGGTACGCTTCTTCGATTTCTGCCTCTGTCAACTCGATTTTCACTGTTCTCTCATCACAGATAGAAATCCCATTAAGTTCTGCCACTTTGCTTAATATAGTTCTCTCAATTACCATGTCTTCCTCCGTTTACCAGTTCGGTCACTCCTTCCGGATAATTCTCATCAAACCAGTGCCAGATTTCTATTCTGTCCGTTCCTTCCGAAAATCCCAGGAACTCTTCCAAAATAGCATCTTCATCATCAATGGGGATTTCTCCAAAAAACTGCCACAGCTTTTCAACTTCCTGGCTGTTGAAGCGGTCAGAAAAATCAACTGTTGCAATGCTATCTACTTCCTTGCACCGAGGACAATATTCCTCATCATTTCCATAATGCAGGCCCAGGTCGGAGTCCCTTCCTATCCACCCACACTTCTTACATCTCCAGATCAACATTTCCCATTGCCTCCCATTCTTCTGTCAGTGTCACTGTCTCTCTCTTTGCAAATACTGCGGTGCTTAAATCAATTCCGTAAAAAATTTCCTGGTTTCTCACCTTCTCCTCGAAGCGTTTTCTACAAAGCAGCTCGTTTCCGAATACTCCTCCAAGCTGTACATATCTTCCATCGTCAATCCGCTTTGCCAGCACTGTGTACTCTGTGTCTGGAGTATTTACAGTAATAAGTCTGCTCTGTTCTTCATCTCCTACAGTCCATTTTATCTTCTGGCCACATTTCTCACAGTAGGGCTTCTTCCTCTGATCGACTGCTCTTTTAGCCACAATTCTTCTCTCTCCCACAATGCTGCTGCAGCAAGGACAACGGAACCAATTATTTACCTGGGTTTTTGCCTCGCCATGTCCATCCGCATAATCAACGAATATCACACTTCTTTCGTTCATGCAAAGGACCGGCGGCATTGCTACTGATTTTTTTTAATGCTTCCAAAATTTCCTGATTGTTCACAGTTCTTTTCCTCACTTTCTGTACCCAACGTATAACAAAAACAGTAACATTAGTATAGCTCCCATACTCTCGCCTCCTACAAATATGATCTGCCATATCTTTTCATGAATTGTGATCTGACTACATTTCCTTCTACCTTCGCCATCTGTCCCTTGCTGTTGATAGTTACCGTATTTTTTAACAGCCACTCTCTTTCCCAGGCCAGCTGCCCGATCATCTTTGACATTCTCTCTGCCATAGGATTTTCGTGAATCCGGCACAGCTTCTGGCCCATATTATGACAGTTGTTACATACCGGAACTTTCAATCCGTCTTTCTCTGACAGTTCTCTTCCTGCTGTTCCGAAAATCAAGTGATGTTCTGCTTCTGCCCGCCGGCCACAAATGAAACAGATCGTTTCATGCTGTGTAACAATTCCTTTGCTCATTTTTTCTCCTTTCTTTAGTCAAAGATAATTTCATCAAACAAAGTGTACTGGATGATTTCGTCCGCCATCGGTGCGTCAATCTGACTGCAGTCAATCTTGTTCTCGTATAAACAAGAGCTGCTGTTTCTTGAACAGTTCAGCCACTCCTGTAATCCGTGCAGAAACTTTTCCTGATCCATTTCGTACCATTCTGTTTCTTCATTGTCGAACGGTTCTTCCACATGAAATTTCAGTTTTCCGCCTCTGCTGATTTGATCGCTTGCATATTTTCCAAGGTAATTTCCAACGACTCTTACGCTGTCGCACCAATAAGTGATTCCTCCTTCAAATGCAGTGCAAAGAATATCGTCTATATCCTGTTCCGACACGTTGACGGATCTTCTCACAAACAACGTCTCAACAATTTTCTTTTCTTCCATCTCAATCCTCCAATTCTGTGCCACATACCGGGCACTTTTCAATCTCCTCACCATAGGTCTGAACATATCCTACACAATGCGGGCACCAAGCAATTTCGCCATTTGCTTTCCAGTCTTCCAACAGACTTTCTGGATGCTGCCAATCCAGTTCCTCGAACATTGTCTTCGCCAGTTCTTCGTCTCCGGCAAGTATTTTCAGTATGTCGTTCCTCGTATACTTTTCGTCCGACAATTCCGGAATATAGCAAACATCGTCTGGCCTGTTCTGAAAAGCATCTTCATCCTTGAAAATCCATCCTTGCCGGTAATAATCTCGGTCGATTATCTCTGGCTTGCCTTCATTTTCCGGTGAGTAACTTCCGATCAGAAGCACTTTCTTACTCTGCATACCTTTATTCCTCCGAATCCGCATAATATACGTCAAATGAAATACCGGCTTTAATCATCTTGTCCGACAGATAATTTCCGTAGCACCAGCCATCTCCATCTTCCCAGTAGCTGTCCCATGCTTCCTGCAGAACCTTTTCAGCCCTTTCCGCATCTTCTGCACTTACAATAAAAATACAGTCCATCCACTCATTCATTTCTGAATAAACCCGGATACATCTATCGTTCAGTAATCCAACCATGTCACATCCACTCCTCTACAAATCGAAGAAACTCCATGTCCTCTTCCTGGTATCCTTTTCCTTTGAGAAAACCTTTTGCCTCGTCAACGCTATTAAATGTCATTATTTCCGCTCCATCATTGCTCAACAGCCATTCCAGCGGATTCAGCGTGATTCCTTCCATGTGTCGGCCTACTACTATTCTCTTTTTCTTTCCAGCCCAACCCATGATCTTTTCTTCTGCGAATCTTTCAATGGTTTCGTAATAGTCCTCGTCGATTTCATTCCAATTCTTTGAGCCGTGCAATTCCTCGAACTCATTCGCCCATGCAACGAAAAGATGCTTCCAGCTCATGCTATCTGTATTTGTTAAGAAATCATACTCTACCTTCAGGCTTTCGTACTTCCAAGCGATCTCGATTAAATTCTCCGTTGCTCTGTTAAACTCTGCCTTCTGAATATTCAAATATGCCATTTTACTCCTCTCTGCAATTCTGCATCGCTTTGTAGATTTCTTTTCTCCTGCGGGATCTTGCTTTCTTTTTTAAGTCTCTTCTCCATCTTCTGATTGTCTCTGCCTTGGTATGATTCCGTGAAAATTCATAATCATCCAATACATATCTGCCATTGTGTTCTCTTTCTCCGTAGGCTGACATTTTTCTGTGTCCCATATTTTGCTCACTCTCCTATGTAATAACAGGTGAAGTTCCAGTGGTCTCCAAACTCGTAATAAATTCCTCTTTTTTCAAAAATTCTATCAAATTTTTTCTTGATTCCAGGATTGGTCCCATACCAAAGCATATGGCACACACTGCCTTCAAAAGCCATACTGAGGATATGGTCTTCTGCCACATTCTCAAAATATCTTCTTGGGTCCTCGTTTTCTCTCACAACCAGATGTTCCGGATCATTGTAATAGAACTCGCCTGTCTCCTTGTCGTGTGTGTCAAAGCATTTTCCGTTGAAATAAATCTGAGTGTCCACCCACATATCGTGTTCCAGGAGAAACGTCCGGATCTCCACTGCAAGTTTTTCAATCTGCTTCTGTGTCAGCTTTGCTACCGTATTCATGCTGTTGCCACCTTTCTCTTTTTTCTGAGTAATCTGATTAAATGTTCTTTTGCTTTCTGATACTGTTCCTCTGATCTTTCATCCGAATAAAACATATCCATTTCGTACCAACCATCATACCCATGTTTTACCTCGAAGCCATCATCCATAATCATTACCACACATCCCCATCCGTGATTTGATGTCTCGAATGACACGTATGCGCTTGTTTTCTCCTGGGCTTTCATTGCCAGTCGAAACAGCTCTTCGATTTTCTTTTTCATCCCGCCACCTTTACCTTTCTGCTATGCAACGCATATATCATAGTTCCTCGTCCTTTTCCGGCCACTTTGGAAAATTCCTCATCTGACATCGGATTCATATAGAACTGCACTGCTGTCAATTCGTCTGCTGTATTGTAAATTTTAACCGCATAAAGTACGTGGTCGGCTCCGGTTCTTCTCAGTGTTTCCGCTGCGCTATTCTCAAAACTCAGAAGAATTTTCGGAAGCTGAGAGAGGAACATCTGCCCTCTCTGTACGCAACCATTAGTGTCCTTCATGCTCCAATTAATCATTTTCCCCATGGTCTTTAGCTTTCTCCTTTTCCGCTTTCTTGGTTCTTGTTCTCTTTGCTGCCGGCTTCTCTTCTGTCGCATTCTCTGTCTTCGGCTTTCTTGCTCTTGGCTTTTTAACCGGTTCTTCTATCGGTTCCTCTACTGCTTTCTCTGCTGGCTTTTCTGCTTCAGCTACCTGCTCTGGCAAGCGCTCCTGCAATTTGTAACGCTTTCTGATGGATGCGATCATCAGCTCAACTTCCGCATTTACCAGTTCCTTCTCTTCATCCGTCAGGCCTGTAACCAGGTCTTCTGACTCCTGCCAGTATCCTGCGTTATCCAGGAAACGATCAATTACTTTCTTTGCTCTGTCGTGTTTAACATCCCATTTCATCCTGTAATTCCTCCTACTTCTTCAAATTCAAAAACGCCTATGCTCTTGATAAATTTCTTCGATGTCTTCATCCCTCTTCCTACCTGCTGACCGCTGATATACTGCCGGAGATAATAGCCACCAACCAGTTTTACAACTTCCCATACCTTCTTTTCATTCCATCGATCCCTGTAGTAAGTTCTTCGCACTGCCAATGTTTATGTCCTCCTGCTTGCCTATCTCAATGTGGCTTCCAAAAGATTATCAACTACTCTGATATCCACAACCTCTCTGTCCATCAGTTCATCCATCTCTTCACTTTCTAAGAAGTATTCTGGAAAATGTTCTGTGCGGAAGCTCGTTCCGTACAGTTTTACAACCACTCTGATTTTTGTATCTTGCGTAGATGCCATTACAATGTCATTTAACTTCATTTTTCCTCCCTCACTCTCTCACAGCCACTCTTCAAATCTTTCTGGATCAAGGCTTTCCATTCTGTCAAATACCAGGTCGATCATCGGATGACCACTTGGAAGCTGATTGAACAATTCTATGCAGCCATTAAAATCCAATTTCTCGATCATATCTTTTGCTTTCTTCATCAGTGTTTCCATCTTCTTTCCTCCATCTCATCTACTGCCAGGCCGATCACTGCTGTACCATTTGCCATTACCAACCAGAAGTTTAACGGCTCCATCCCGGTTGCCATTCCCCATGAAAAATTGATAAACAGCAACACTGTCAAAAATCTTCTCAGCTTTTTCATTGCTTTCTGTCCTCCTATATGGTAGACTTGATAGCCAAGGGGAGTTACCGCTCCCCTGCTACCAAGGAACTGTTTGGTTCGATTTACTTAATCCAATTTAAGATCGCCGTAACAACTGCTAAGAGCATTGTTACTATGGCAACTACGATGCTGGTCAGGCTCTCGTAAAACTGGATTTTAAGAAGTCGTTTCTCAAGCAGTTCTTTTTCTTTGTCTTCCGGTTTCTTTCTTTTTGCCAACTGGTGTTCTCCTTTCAGATTATTTAATCAATCTCGCATTTGCGAACCATTTGGGTAAAAAAATAACACCCACCTGTTTGGTTCTTGTGTTTTGTTTGATTATGTATATATTATAACTCGCACTTGCGTATTTGTCAATAGTTTTGCTCTATTTATGCAAATTATTTTCGCAACTGCAACATTCAATAACTAATAGTGAGAATAAAAGAAAAAGATAGAAAAAGATTTAGATACAGAAATAGATATAGAGTAATAGTGACGTGACGGTTTCGTGACATTGATGGGACAATGTCACACGTTTTTTATTATAATATGAAGATTTTCCTTTATTTATAAGGCTTTGCGCATTTGTATCTTATCCTCAACTGAGTGTGGATAATGTGGAAAACTCGATTTTACGAACATTGGAATTACTGGTTGACTTTTTTGTCTGATACGCATATACTGAAAACAGCTAAGGGTAATGGCGATTATCCAATGAGCAAAACGAAAACCCCGGAGATGGATCAGATCTCTGGGGTTTTCTATTCCGTTATGTAGGTGGCTTATGCCTTAGGCTGCTATGCTGCCTATTTGTCTTTTCTGTCCAGCCATTTGCAAATGTAGTAGCTAATTACATTTACTGCGACAGGGACAAGAATAATGGCGATTATTTTATCCAATGATTTCACCTCCTTTCTGCTGGAGGTTCGGCAGCTCTTTAAGAATATCATATTTTTCACAAATTATCTACCGGAACCACAAGCATTTCCCCGAAAAAAGCATATAGGGCTATACGCTCGTACACGCCCCTATACCGAATTTTTGCCTTTAGGTATATTAGGTATTGAAAAAATCTCTATCGTTGCTCAGGCACATTTCGTCAAAAATAGCATTGAAATTTTAGTTATTTTGTATATTGATTTTTACCTCTAACTTGTTCCGCATTTTGCAATAAAAAATGCCCCAGTCCCGAAGGACCAGGGCGTGTGTGATATATTTTTCTCAGAGGTGCAGACTCTCTTCAAAAGCACCATTTCTCCGCTGTTATTTCAGTAGCTTGTTTACTTCTTTCTGGACTTCGGCATAATTGTAACCGGCTGCTTCCAGTTTTTTCTTCCGATCGGCTCCGTTCCCCCATTTTCCGGAAACGACTTCCTTTGCAACTTCAGCTACGGATTTCTTTGTTCTTGTCTTCAGCAGCTCATTCACCTTCTTCTGAACAGTGTCATAATTATAGCCGGCCGCAGTCAGCTTCTTTTTCCGCTCATCTCCGCTACCCCATTTACCGGCAATCACCTCTTTGGCTACTGTCGTTACGTCTTTCTTGTTGGATGTGGTGGTTCCAACCTTTTTGTTGTACAGAGCGGTCAGCTTGGCTTTGGAATTAGTTCCATACTGTCCATCAACCGTCAGCCCATTGTCTTTCTGAAATTTGCGAAGAGCTGAATCAGTGTCAGAGCCGAAATCTCCGTCAGCTCCTGCGGCTCCGCAAGAATATCCAACTTTGATAAGCATTTTCTGCATCGCGGTTACTTCTGATCCGGTATCTCCCTTTTCCAAATAATTCTTCTTTGCCGGAGTTGCATTGGAACTGGCATCTCCACTCACTGCGATAGCCACATGATGATTGTCATTCAGCAGGATATCTCCAGGCTTTAAGCATGTACCGCTTGTCAGATATTTCTGATCGGTGAGAACCTTTGCTCCCGCTGTCTTGAATGCGCTTCTCATGTTATATGTAGTCAAGTAAACGCTAACTGCTTTCAGCTTCGGCTTATTCAGACGGTATCCGACTGCTTTCACGATGCTTGCGGTACTCTGGCTGCAGTCTGTTTCGCATGGCTTTTTGATTTTTGATGGATCATAACCATTTGCGGCCAGCTGCTCCCAGAAGGTATAGCGATCATTACTATTCCCTGCAGTTCCCTGGTCATAGCCGATCATATTATTGTTTGCGGCCTGTGTTGCCATCTCTGCAATCAGTGCCGCTACTTCCTGGTCCTCAAATCGTAAAACACAGAGCCAAGGTCTGTTGTACCAGTTGATGATCTGATACTCTGTACCAGTCTGATCGCCCGCCTGGCCTCCTGCATAACGTCCATTTTCATCATGTCCACAATTACTAATTTTCACGCTCACAATTTTTTCCTCCTTTGCATAATCGTTATAGAATTTCTGGCCTCTTGCCGCTCTACTTTCGCATACGCTTTCCCCTGTGTTGGCCGGAATTTCAAACTTCTTTAAAACAACATCGGATGCCTGCCGGATTGTTGTTGCTGATTTGAGAATAGCCAAAACCGGGCTGTAGCTTTCTCTCAGTTCCTTCAGTAAGAAATCCAGCTGCATATCTTCGTCCGCAATGGACACGCCTCTCTGCTTGGCAAAATTCCAAAGACCAGATTTTCTGCCAGGGCTTGTCCACTGGGCCAATCCGTACCCGTACTGTTTTCCGGAAAGCGGATGTAAGAACTCCTCGCAGGAGATCTTTCCGCTGTCGATCGCTGCAGTATAGGTGGCATGGGTATAGACTTTTCCCTTTTCTTTCAGCCGTTTAAGGCACAGGTATTCAACCCGGTTTGTGTAGAAACCATCACTCTCCGCTTCCAGGTTTCCGATCAGGCCGCAAGCCCCAGCTGCAGTCATGCCGGCCTGTCTGAATTTCTTATAGGCTCTTTTCTCCGCCTCAACGTTTATACTCATCTTTCAGCACCTCGCTTTCTCCCCAGTTGTAGGGTGAAACTTCGTCAATAAATTTCCCAAATTCTCTGATTAACAGAATGAAAAAGGTGCCGCCTATGGCAAGCACCCCCACTACGATTTTTGCTACATTCCCCATGTCTACTCCTCTTTGTACTTCTTGCACTGCGTAATAGCCTGGATCACCTTGTCGTATCCCACCATTGATGCCAGCCAGGATAACAACACCAGGGCGATTAAATATACAGCCATCTTTGCATTGATCTGTGCCTCCGTCAGAATGATATATCCCGCATCTACCAGAACTGACAGTACGACTGCAACGAAACCGGCTAAGAAATTGGAGAGGTATTTCTTGTTTACCTCATCCATCAATTTCTTGATTCCCTCTGTGAAGAGTCCTGTAAAAATAGATACGATCAGCAGTAACAGTAAAAAAATCTCTAAGCTCATAAGTTTTCCTCCTCGTTTTTGTTACCGACATTTATGTCGGGGACATATTGTTCTTGGCTTTCTTTTTCGTCTTCTTTCTGCCATTTCCGATCCAGCCGCTTATCTTTATTCGTCCGGATCCAGCCGCAGATTCCACACTCACCTATTGTTGCTGCCACAACAGCGCAGGCATAGGTTTCCGGCATACTTCCATATTCCCGGAAAACCAGGATCATCTGCCAGTTAAACCAAACAAAAAAGGCACCGACCAGAATCAGTACCAGGTTTAAGGTTCCGACCTTCTTTACGGCCGCAACCACTTTTTTAATTTTTTTCATTTCACCTACAGCCTCCCATTGGCCTTTATTACAGGTTACTTTCTGCTCCCCATCAGTTCAGCAATTTTGGCATCTTCGTGCATCGGAATCACTTCCAATGCTCTCATCTCGGGCTGTACAACCGTATGCATATGTCCATTCCCTTTTGCATTTTCGTATTCCTTAAACATAGACCAAAATGCATCTGCCTCCATTTCGCTCCATGCATGAAGCGGATTTTTTTCCGGACTTGTAAAATATCGATGCGACTGCAGAAGTCTGTCTCGAAGTTTGCTACGTTCTCTGCTGATAATGTCCTCTTCAATCTTTTCCAGCTGCTTCTGGTGTTGATCCATGCCTTCTTTCAGCTCTGCAATACTTTTATTGAACTGCTGCTGAATTTCTATGCTCTGCTGATGCCATGATGGGTACATATTTACCTGATCCATAACTTTTTTGAATTGTTCGTTTTTTTCCTTTTCGTGAATTGCCTTGTCAGAAAAGTAACTCTCTACTTTCCGATAACACAAAACAAGGAATACCAACGCCGCAATTATAGTAATGCCCCAGCCAATGCTATAATTTCCTACTAGGTTAATTAGATACTCCATTTTCGTATTCCTTCCTCATTTCTTTTTATGGCGTGCGTGTATTGTCGGGCCGGCTCTCCGGTTGATTCTGCTTTTAGGTTTCATTCTTCCAGTCCTTTCTGCAGATCCGCTGCTTCTTTAATCATTGCCAGTTCCTTATCCTCAATAGTTCCATGCTGCAGTAATGCAAGTGCCAGCCGGTCTATAAGTTTCGTCTGTAACTGGATAATCTTCGACTGACCATCCATCACCTCTGCGATAGTAGTTCTCATCCCGATCCCCTCCTTCCTCGTAAATTTGTTTCATGTCTGCGTGCGTCAGGACAAAATCATCCAGAATCTTCTCCTTCAATGCATCGCAGTCACAATATTTCATCATTCCCAAGTAACTCTGCAGTGTGTCTGTTGCCTGCTTAAAAGAAATTTCCTTCACTCTGTACGCTTCTTTCTTTGCCTTCAAAACTCTCTTGATGTGAAGTGTTGTTTTCTTCCTGAGTACCACTTTGTCAGGCCATACCCTGTATCCGACAAATTCAATGCCTTGATTTATTGGCCGGATACAAGTTTTATTGTTTAGCTGCAGTTCCAACTCCGTTTCCAGAAAAGAAGCAATTCTGACTTTCCATTCCTGGAGCTGTGCCTTGCTACTACTGAGAATAATCACATCATCCATGTATCGGACATAACAATGAATTTGCAATTCCCTCTTGCAGAACTGATCCAGTGCGTCCAAATACACATTCGCAAACACCTGTGATAGCAGATTTCCGATAGGCATTCCGACATCAAAAAGACGTTCTTCCAAAGGTACTTCCCCTGGTGAACGTCCTGGCGGCAATCCAAACGGTGTATGTTTGCAATCTATAATTGATTCCAGCAATTTCAGCAACCGCTGGTCCTTAATTTTCTTTGCAAGTATTTTCTTTAGTATCCGATGCGATATCCGGTAAAAATATTTGCTTATATCTAGTTTTAAGTAATACCACTGCTCATCCTTACGGTTCACCTGTTCCAACCAGTATTTAAGCCGAAACATAGCGGTCAGTGGTCCTCTTTCCGGGATACATCCGTAAGAATCCTTGATATATCCCTTAATCAGCATAGGATTGATAACTCTGTATATCGCCCATTGAACAACTCTGTGTTTAAATTTGATGGACATTATCATCCTTTTCTTCGGTTCATACACATAGAAAATATAATATTTGTCTATGGTATACGTCCCATCGTAAACAGAATCTCTAATCTCTTTCAAATTATCCCAGGCGTTGAAATTGAAGAGCATTACATCCTTGTTATATCTCCTTTGATCTGAAGCATCTTCTAAGGCTCCATACAGATTTTCCATGGAGAAGATAAGATCAAAAACATTCTTAATCTTCATGTTGCGTTATCGCTCCTTTGTATTTGACTATGTGTGGCAGCTTTCACTCTCGCTACTTGCGGCCTCCATAGGTGTCTCCTGCTTTGTGTGTCTCCACAGGGACGGCTCTACCCACGCACGAGTAGAACCATTTTTCTCCTTCCACACGGTCGGAGCGGAAATAGACTCCTTTAAATCTCTCGCACTGCCGGCAGTCCTTGAACTGACCGGTTCTGGCATATGAGAGTAAAGCGGAGCGGAAACCGATGTTGCCGTTGGCGTTAGTCCGAGGGTTGTTCAGGTTCACGTTGAACACGCCAGCATTGGAAGTGTTGTTCCAGTTGCCCCCGCAGATCGGCAAACGAAATAGCCTATTCCCGGCGGCACAACCGGATCATTACCGGCTGTACCTTGATTTTGCACTTTTATTCTGTTGTGACGATTTTTGATCGCCGTATACCCATTCTTTATATTTTCCAATCATTCTTCCGATCTCTGCAGAACGGCCTTCCCATTCACTCCTGGAAGATTTTCCTTTCAAATATCCCAGGCGATAGGCTACTCTGATGTGAGACTGGAGTGCTTTGTTCATTTCATCCAGTTCGCTGATGGAAGTTTTCTTGTAGTATGCAACCGTTAATGCCGACGCCAGCTGCGACATTCTGTTCATACAATGAGCTATATCGTCACCTAATAATTTCTGGTGTGCAATGGACCATCTTTCGATGAGAGGGAGGGCGTACACTTCCATATCTTCAATTTTCTGTAATATCGTTAGTCCTTCCTCTTCCATCTCTGCTGTCATATTGTCGGATCTCTGTTCTGCCACATTCTTTCTCCTTTCACCACAAACGCCGCCTTCCCAGGCGGCAATCAGTTTACAGTCCTCAGTTTACAAAAGCGGAGCGGAAACCGAGGCTGCCGAAGGCGCTAGTCCGAGGGTAGCTCAGGCCCACGTAGACCACGCCAGCATTGGAAGTGCTGCCCCAGCTGCCCCCGCAGACCGGCAAACGCTCTCCGGAAGTATTTACTCCATGGTAATCTCCACCGTAATCTCCGTTTGGCTCATCCGGATACAGGAGGAGAGCTTTTGCCAACTCCGGAGCTGCTGTAAGTCCTTCGCCAAGTGTCATATTGTTATATGGCAGCCAGTTTCCTGTGTCTTTCGGCGTGATAGTTCCTTTGGTAAGCTGAATCTTTCCAGAAACAACATCCCATTTCAAAGTACCAGCAGTGCCAGGAGCCACCAGCGAACCGTCAGCTGCGATTGCTTTCCATTCTGTAGAGCCAGCCGCCATACTGGTTGTCAAAATCATGCTGTTCGCATACGGAATAATCTGGATTTCGCCATCAACAAGTCTCATGCCAGCGCACCACTCCCATACATTTCCATTCAGATCGAAGATTCCGTCCGGCATCCAGTTGTGGCTCCATGTATCAGGACCAGAACCGGTTGCTACACGAGCGATCTTATTACTATCGTAGTAAGTCGGTGTTCCTTTCTCGTGTGGGTATCCGTGATCGCTGCCGTAGTTATTGTTACCTCTTGGCATAGTGCCGTTCTTTCTACACCACAGAGCGATAGCGCTCCATAAGGAATACGGCATCAGGCCCCATCCAGTTCCTTTGTTTCTGCAGTAGTTGACGGACTGGTCGAAGTTCACGCCGGTCTTCGGGTCCTTAAACGGAAGTGAATATGCTCTGTCATTCATTACAATGTTCTGGAATTTGGAGACATACACAACATCTTTTTCCGCACCACCTACGGAAAATGCCGGATGGATGTTCTCACTTCCTCCGGCAATTACATCTGAGATTTTGAATTTTGGAAACGCAACCATGATGGACGGCATCCCACGATCATCCAGTAAAACTGTGTTCTTTCCTCCGGACAGTGCCTCGACTGCCAGCTTCATATCATCAAAATTTGCCATGATTTAGACCTCTCTTTCCCATAATCTCAGTTCGCAACGATCCATAGAAAAAGGAACCGGCTTCAACTCTTTGATAGTAGGCTGTTCGGTTCCCTCTTCATTCTCTGGATCATAGTTCGGATTTTCTTTTTCTACTTCTGTATATTCCCTTGCAGGAATAATGATCTGTGCAACATACTTGTCGCCTGCATCGGCTCCCATCACCAGTCCACCGGTGTAGTCTTCGCAAATATCGATCACAACCTCATAATCACGCTCTTTCTTTGAGACATTGAACATCAGCTCTCCATCGTCAAAGTCGATCGTTTTTCCAGATACCTCGTAAGGAATGAAATTCTTTCCGTCTTCCGGTAAATGTGTAATCTTCATCAGTAATACCTCCTCTGTGTTCTTCCCATTTCCATTGCTTCACGGCTTCTGACCGCAGTTACTTCTGCAGCTTCTCTCATTGCCGGGTTGTTGGTGTCGATTCCGTACTTCTTGGCAACATACTCGATGTCTGCCTGTCTTCTTTCGTCCTGGATAATCACATTTGCCATGATTACATTCCTCCTCTCACATACAGGTCCATGGTTACTGATTTCGCAGATCCAGTGTAAGCTACCTTGAATCCATTCAGCAGCTTGTCCGTAAACTCAATATCTCCCACAGCACCACCAGATACGCTGATAACTTCTGCGGTGATAAGATACGTCTTATAATTGCGTGGAGTTTTCAGCTGAATGGTTTTCACTGAGTTGTTAAACGGATATGTCTGGGAATTTGTCAGGGTGACTGTGACTTTCTCACCGTCAAGTCCCTCTACTTTTCTCATAACACTTTTTAGCATCCTGACAGCCTCTGCGCTCATTTCATGTGCTTCCAGGATTCCCTGCTCCATGTGATTGAAATTAGTTGCGCTCTGCTCAGTGCCTTCCTGCAGAACTTCTCCCGGATCAGGGACGTGTTCAATACTTCCATCCGAGTTCTGCGTTTCTTTGTACCGATACGGATTTTCTACGACTTCATCTTTCCAATATGTCGGTTCGTACATTGTGCATACCTCCTTCCTACTCTTCTAAAATGTTGATGGTTACTCGGTAATAAATACCTTCCTTTTTGGATTTCTTGGTGATATTTTCAGCTTTACTCCACCAAAGCTCTCCACTTGTACTGTAAAGCTGTACTTCTGTTACCTTTACCTCGCCGGATACCGAAGGGTTTAATATAAATTCAATCTTTACTTTTCCATCACTGCTAATAGTGATATCTGTAATCTCTGACTGGTAATAGGTGGAATCGATTTTGTATTTGGCATAAGCGACCGTATTCTTCACATGATTTCTGAATCCAGCCAGTGCCGCAGCTGATAACATTGCTACTCCTCCTTTTACAATTTTCTTTTGCTTCCGCAAGCACGATACAAAACTTCTGCATTTGTGCTATCTACCTGCACATTCAACGCTCCTGGTTCTATCTCGGCCAGAAAGCTCCTATCTGGCTTTGTGCCAGAAATAGGATAGGGAAACTCGACACCTTTACCTTCTGACGAAGCCTGCAGCTGTAACGCAGTCAGACGGGCATCGTATGCTCTATCTGGTTTGGTTCCAGCTACAACATAAGGAAATTCCCTACTCATTCTGTTCGCAGTCACAATAACAGAACCATGTTCCGAAATCCCTACCCAATTAACTTGCGGATATGTACCTGCTTTTCTTCCTCTTGCTGTCATTCGATAAGGGAATTTCTGCGGCTTAGGATCTGCCCGAATTTTGATTGTTGTTGGAGTATCAAAAACCACTCGGAAACTTTTTTGTGCCTGTTTCACCTCGTTCACCAATTTTATAATCTGATCTAAACTGGCTTCCGAAGTTCCAGGGCTTACGCTGATTTCAAAGGTATGAGGTGCTGTGTTTTCAATTAGCTTGACATCTCTTTTACACAATTCTTTCAGCAGCATCTCAATTCTGGCCGGATTCATCGGCTTCCTGTAGTTCCTTTTTGAAATAACTCTGCTCCGGCGTTCTTCAATACTCAACGCTTCATTGGTCGGCAGCCCATAGCTTTGCTCCCAATAGGGAAGGGACCAGGTTGCCGTTTCCGGAAATGCCTGCTCCCTTAATTCGTTAATTGTGTCCTGCGCCAATGACAGAGGTACGCTCATAACCTCGAAAATCCATTTTCCCACATATGAGTTGTCATAAATGGGGGAAATCATACCCATCATGTCCCTTGCAAGTTCTCTGGTTGGGAAGTTCTCTAAATCAAACATTTAGCTTCCCTCCTTCACCATGACAGACTTTGTGTTCGGATACTGATCCAGTTTGATTTTGATGTTTGAAATGCCGCCATTCATAAGCAACTCCTCAAAATCATCAACACCGGGCGTATTGGTAAGTACTGAATGTACCCAATTGTATTTCACTTCTCCTTCCGAATTTACGGTCTTGTAATACTTCGCAAGGCCAGTTTTGAAATCTTTTAGGACTTCTTCCTGGGCGTATCCATCTTCCAGTTCAATACTCTTGATGGTATAATCTATCTCTACCAGCTCCGGAGCGGAAACTGTCAAAATAGTATTCGGCGGTGCAAGCCTGTCCAGCGGGCTTTCAGGACTCATTATGTAGTTATATACTGCTTTCTGGAGTGTTTCGTTTGCAGCTTCTCCGTTTCCGTCAAGCACGATGATCTTTACCGTTTCTGGTCCGTTCCATTCCGGTACAACAATGGCTGTTCCTATTCCGGCTACCGACTCAGCCCAGCGTTTGTAATCTGACTCATTACCGATATAAGAATCATCCATCTGCTCATTTGCCTCCATGATTCTCTCTCTCAGTTCATCGTCCGTCTCTTCCTCTGTACCGCCGGTTGCTTTTACAGGATTGGTGATTGATATAATTCCCTCTACCGGAACTGACATCATCGTAATTGTATTTGCATTCACGTTTGATTCAACGCCGGCAATCATCGCTCTGGCGATTACAGTTCCAGTGCCATTTTCGTTCAGTACGCACGCCTCTTCGGTGGCAAATTCTATAGACTCCACTTCTTCTGTTGCTGGTGTCGCAAACACCGTTCCTGTTGCTATAATAGTTCCTGGTTCTCCGGTAATTTCAATCGTAACACTGGCAAAGTTCGGTGCTTTTCTCGCTAACCTTGCCATATTTGCAAGGTAATCAAGAAATTCTCCACTGCTCCACTGTGGGAACATCAACTTCAATGTTTCCGGGATGTAATATTCCAGCAGTTCCGATGCGATCAATGCTGTTGGCCTGGTGAAATCCCATGGGAAACCAGCCTCCGTTTTGTCAATATCATCTGGAAGCATATCCATCATTCTCTGATGAATTGTATCTACATCGCAATCCTGCAGAAATGCAGGCAATGTAAAGTCTTCTGCCATCTTAGCTCACCCCTTTCTCAAAGACAGTTGATATTGTTTCTTCCTCTTCCCACTGCGCTCCTTTGACTATGAACGAAACCACCGCATCTCCAGAGCTGTAATCAAAAATAAAATTGCGGACGTACTCTGTTGCCGGGTGAACCAGCAACGCATCAGTAATCGTCCGCTCAATCTCGCTTTCCCTTGAATCCTTGTCCGGGAAATCCTCCATATCTTCAAACTCGGTGCCAATATCATCGCTATACGCCAGAAATGCTTCCCTTTCTGTCTGAATAACTTTCCAGCACCACTGCATAAATGCTTCCCTGCCGTCTGCACGAACCATTTTATTTGATCCGTCTCTCACGAAATCTCCCTTGTCGAAGTCAAACGCCACCGAGGAGCGGTATCTTTCTTCGTATTCGGGATCGTCCGGTATCTCCGGCAGGTCAAATACCGGAAATAACTGGTCTGCCATAAATCCTCCTTCCTATGATTTCTTTACTACATCGACTACAACAGGAGTATTCTTTACCCATGTTACAAGAACGGTATCTCCAGCTTTCACCTTTGGCAAAGTTACTGAATGTTCGTGGCTTCCGTTTCCGGAATTGTGTCCTCCGTGGCTTCCTCCGGAGATATTTATTTTTAATCCGGAAACCAGTCGTCCAAGGTAATACTCTCCTTTGGGAATAGGAATAGGGAACATATTAGTTGTCAAACTTCCGTCTTTTCCTATGACACCGAAGTCTGGCTCTATGTCCCCTATTCCATCTTCCATAGTTTCTTTTATTCTTTGCTGCAATACTCTTGCCAGCTTATTCATTCCAGGATTTCCTCCTGCGGTATCTGCCACGGCTTCACCTCCTACTCAAATGTGCCTTCATCAACCCATCCGTAAACATTGCTCTTGCTATCCATGTGTACTAAATGCCATGGATGAGCTTTTCCGTTGCCTGCGCAGTTCGGTCCTAACGTAATCTTTGCCTTTCCTGCAGTTGCTCTATAGCCTCTTGCATCTGACCAACTGCTATCGTAATGTGTACCACCTTTGAAATTCACGACATCTCCTACTTTGTATGTCTTCTTTTTCGTAGTGCCTGGCGTTTTCTTCTTTGGTGCTGCGGTAGGATCGGCTGTCTTTTTAACATCCATAGTCATCTGACCATTTTTAGCATTATGCTGAATGCTATTTATCAGATAATATCCGTTCAGAGAACCGACTTTTGCATGGATTATATCTCCTTTCCGGACGCATGGAATATCTGGTGCAATAAGTTTACTGGTAACTTTCGGGCTTCCCTTTTCTTCCAGGATTTCTTTTGCTTCCTTCTTGGCATCATCCAGCTTATCGCTCTTTGAATGAGTGATAATCGTCTGAAACACTCCGTACTGCGTCTTTCCATTAACGGTTGCTTCTACCTTTGCTGCTTCATCAGATTTTCCGGAAGAAACAATTTTTACCCTTGTAACCAGGTTTGCAATACTAATCTTGTGGCTTACCTGAGAGGAAACATCACCAGAAAAATGATAAATGTCTGTGTTGCTGCCCTTTGCGATAACCTGAACCTTTGATTCTGTGCTCCGCACTATTGCAGCTCCTCCGCCTTTTTTCTTGGCTTCATCCAGTACTTCCCGGATAATGTCTCCCAGTTTTTTGTTCTTCAGTAGTATCTTCTTGTGTGCTACATTCGGACCGGTGTACTTTGAAATGGTAATGCCCCATGATTTGAAAATTGCTGTCAGAATACTTTTTGTCTTTTTTCCGGAAGCAAAATAAACATTGTCGCTGCTTTTCTGCAAATTAAAAAGGTTGTCATAGGCAACGACATTAAAAACATCATCACTTTTTGAAACCTTTCTTTCACATTCCACGATATTTCCCATGGCAACAATGCCCTTTCCGCTCCCCCAGTAGGCCTTCACTACCACAACAGAGTTAATTTTTACAAGAGAAGAAAGACGTTCTTTGTTGTACAACGCATTATACATATTGAAATGTATCTTCATTGCCAGCTCATCTTCGTTTTCTTCCCAGCCAAGCTCCTCAACCGCCTGAGTAATATTCAGCTGCAACTTCTTTTCAGTGATAACAATTACCGTATACGAAACATTATTTACATTTATCAAGAAATCACCTCCTACTTCTTTGGAATAGTTAGCTTCGTTCCTGGATAAATCCAATGTCCGTTATTGGATGATTTCCTGCCATGTTTCTTTGCAGCTGCTTCGATTTTGCTTTTATTCAGCTTATAGATTTCCGGGTATCGTGAAGCTTTGCCGAGTTTCTTCTGAGCGATTCTGCTTAACGTGTCTCCGGATTTGATCGTGTAGGTTGTTGTCTTACTTCCGGTCGTGGACTTCTTGTTGCTTTTCTTCGATGCCGGCCGTTGAGTTTTGGAAGATGTTCCGATTTTCAGCTCTTTCGTTGTGTAAATCTTAATCTCCCTTGCAATAATGAATTTGATATCATAATAAAAATCACCGAGGCCACCGGAATATTTGCCTTTGAAGCTGGAAATGTAAACGCTGTAGTTTATACAGGTTCCTGTTACCAACAATTTACAAATGGTTCCATTGTCTCGGTACTGCTCCATTCGTTTAATCAGCGTATTGGGATCAACCCACGATGATACAAATGGATAATTTTTTCTCGCTTTCCCCGGGAAGATTCCGGACCATGATATTTCCTTGATTCCCTGTCCCCTGGGGATTTTTACGTCCCCCAGGGATATGATAGAATAGGTCATGAACTTTGCATCTGCCCCAAGAGTAATTTTTTCCGGCATCATTGGAAACTGAGTAACAGCCCCGCCGGAAGGTCTGATCGATGCATTCATCTCTTACGCCTCCTGTACTGCCGGCATATTGTTGAAGATTTTACCCATGCGTTCTGCAATCTCATCGCCAAGATCATCTGCCATCTCTCGGATTCTATTCTGCAGAACCTGGAAAATCTTTTCTTCATCCATGTTACTTCCTTCAATCTTAATGACCGGATTCATATTTACATTGACTTCAACTTTTCCTCCACCATCATTCTGCTGCGCATTATTCACAGTGAAGGTCGTTCCGTCTCCTTCTGACGCATCCTTACTGCTCTCGTTGGACACCGCTTGTCCCATAATGCTCCAGACTGTGTTGTCTGACTTTTCTGGAACCTGTGCCAACTGTATGGAATCCTCCGGAATAATACTGCTTCCGGCACCTACCGCTCCACCATTGGCATGAGCTGAGATTTCTCCGTCAGGGCCAAACATGCCGAGAGTTTTTCCTGCCTGCATCCACAAACTGATTCCTCTTTGTCTGCGTCCTGGCACTGTAGGAATGATATACTCTAAGCCTTCCTCGCCCACCCATGACAATTCTGGTCCGCTTAATCCAACTTCGCCTCCATTTGCATGACCTGCAATAGTAGCTGATACAGATGATCCGCTACTTGATGTGGATATGCTGGCTGATGGATTCGTAATATGCCAGTTCAGTGTAACTGCGACATCTGCTGAGGCTGAGAATCCCTGAGAAAATGTACTCTGTACCTGTCCGGCGCATTCTGAATAAATGGCGTCTGCATTGTTTGTCTGATCAAGCGTAACATCTGCATGACCATCTGTTGGAATTGTTTGCGAAAATGCAGACTCTACATCTCCTGTCGCAAGAGAATAGATTTCTGATGAATTATTGGTCTGATCCAGGGTAATTTCGGCATGACCATTGGCTGGCACGTTGCTTACTGCGTTTTCAAGTTCTGCTGTTACCTGTTCCAAGACTCCAGACGTATCAGCCGTTACATCAGAGAATGTAACATTCGCACTTCCTTCGACCGAAGCATCCCCGACAGCTCCTTGCAGATCCTCTTCCACTTTTCCCTGTACATCTTCAGCATTTGTTGTTGTATCCGTAACATTAACATTTGCGGACGTATCCTTTTCGACTGGTTCTGTATCTGTCTGATTTACCGCCTCCTGAGTTGCTCCCTGCAGACCAGATGCATCTACCTGCACCAATTCTGATGGCACAGTTACCGTTGCTCCTGTCTGCACCTCGATTCCATTCGCCGCAAGTGTTCCGGATTCCATGCCAAGTGCCGCTTCAATCTGAGCGGCTGCTGATTCTGAATCTACTTGAACATCGGACAAATCCACTTGAACGCCTTCTGCAGTAACAGAAAATTCAGCGCCCTCAGTTGTCAACGCAGACATTGCCTGATCGATTGCTGATTGTGCTGCATCTCCATCTACTTCGGCAGTTAATGTGTCCATGGAAATCTTGATTTCATCTCCAGGATGAATAACGTATGGGCTTTCGATGCCGTTCTCTTCTGCTATAGTCCGCCAGTCAACACCAAGGGCATTGCCAATATCCCATAAGCAGTCCCCAGCTTCAACTTTGATAGTCGCACCCTCTGCGGTAACTTCCTCTGTTGTTGCCAAATCTCCCAACTTTTCATTTAAAGCAGACACCCATTTGTCCTTGTCTATATCTACGTCACCGTCAACCGATGCCTTTAAGCCTTCCAGGGTTACGTCCTCTGTAGTTGTCTCTGCCGCCGCTCGATCTATTGCCTCTGTCAATTCCGGTGGAAGCTGAGAACGGATAGTCTCGTACATAGGATTGCTTGGGTCTGTAAGTGATGCCTTTAATTCATCGCTTCCATTCTGCCAAATCTGATTAGCGTAATTCTGCCATGTAGCCGCAGTATCACCTGCCGCCGCTCCGACTTCAACGGCTTCGTTGAAAGAATCCATCAAGCTCTGTGGAACCGCTTTTCCGGCTTCCCTATAATCATCAATCAATCCCTGCATCTGCGTTACGTCTGGTTTCATGCTTTCATACATCGTACTCAAAGCATTTTGTGTAGCGTCTGTAGTGAATCCAAGTGTTTTTCCATTGCCAAGCTCATTGAAGCCATACATCAGTGCATTTGACGCAGAGAAAGTATCTCCGCTTGCCAGCATATTCTGTGCTGATTCCAAAGAATACTGTGCATTTTCTGCAAGGCTCTGTCTATTACTCTGAATTTTTTCTGCATATGCAGAGTTCAGTGTGTTTGCTCCCAGCTGCAAGCTCTTAGTCAGCTCACTTCCTTCCTGTCCTTTCACATACCAGCCGGTCATTTCTTTGTACTGCTTATTCTGAGCATCTGTAATCCTGCCGGCCGATTCCATTGAATTAAGCTCTGAGTACCACTGTTCAACATCTGCCTGTACGCTTTCTTTTGCTGACTGCCTTTGACCTCTCATAGCTTCTAGTAGCTCAGTAAAAGACCCGCTTTCCAGATCGGCTGCGTTCAGATTTCCGTACTCCTGGTTGATCCAGTCCCACTTTGCCTGAGCTTCTGATTCTTTCCAACGGGCAGTAATATTGTTCATTTTTTCCTGCAAAGCACTGATTGCCTGTTCTTCATCAACATCGATGATGCCATCAGTCAAGGCTTTTTCTACAGCAGTCTGCAGATCATTCGACAGATTAGTAAGTTCCAAGTTGTCTGCTCTCGCCCAGTCTTCGATATTCTTTGCGAGGGTATCACCTTCTTTTGTTCCACCAATGTAGGTCTGAACATGAATATGTGCAGCAAACGTCCTGCTCTGCAGCTCTTCGATTTTGGAATCCACAAACGTTTTAATATTGCTCGTATAATCCTCTCTCTCTTCCGGAGTGAGAGTGATTCCTACCCTACTCTTGAACTCCAGCACATCGTTAGACTCCAGGGCTTTTTGTGCTGCCTCTCTCAGGCTGTCTGCGTTTTTTACCTCATTTAGAGCAAGTTCTACATTCGTAAGGTACTTTTGATTAAGAATGCCGGAAGCAATTTCTTCCGCTTCTTTTGCAGACAATTTGATCTTTCCGAAATGTTCTTCCAAATTATCATTCAGAACTTTGGAATTGTAATTGTCTACCGCCACTGCGATACCGGCAATAGCCGCAACAATAGCTGCTGCTCCAAGTCCGATCATTCCTGCTTTAGAAGTCATTCCTGTTAAGGACGTAAAAAATCCTCCGACTGTATCTGCTTCGGAGGCTGCTGATGCGATATTTTTTATTGCTGATCCGATAGGTGTTAATGCACTTGCGACATTCTTTCCTCCGCTGATTAGCTTTGATGCTCCAACTCCAATTAATCCGGCACTTAACCAGCTTGTCAGACCTGCTTTTTCACCGCCAGGTAGAATTGCTGATGCACTGGAAAACAATTTCCCGATTCCCTGTGACAGCATCGATTTACCTTCTGATCCGGCCCAGCTCATAAACGGTTCTGCAATGATCTTGTCCCAGGCAATATCAACTTTCCCAAAGAAATCTGCATCTTTCCACTCCTGGGAGCCTGTCATGCTCTTAATGCTTCGTTTAAGTGACGTAGCTTTTCCGTCCACAACATCCATGATATTGTTCAGTGCTTCTTCTACTGCCGGCATTTCTGCAGTAATTCCTTCAACCGCAGTTTTCAGATATGGAGAAAGCCTTTTTCCGAAAGAGTTCTGTACTCCTTCTACTGCGCTCTGCATCAAGGTCATTGAACCGGCCAGATTATCCATCATCGTATCTGCCATGTCCTGAGCTGCATCTTTGGAGTTGTAAATAGCCGTACTCAGCTTGTTGTAATCATCTTCAGACGCATTGACGATAGCTAACATACCAGCCATGGCTTCCTTCCCGAAAATGGTGGAAGCTGCCGCAGTCTGCTCATCTTCTGCAAGACCGCCGAGGCTACTTCTGATATTGTCCATGGCCCCTTTAAGGCTTTTCATGTTTCCTTCGCTGTCCGTTATGCTGATTCCGTACTTTTCCATAGCTGCCGCCATACTGCTCGTAGGTGCTGCCATATTTGCGATAGCTGTTTTCAAAGAAGTACCGGCCATGCTTCCCTTCACACTTGCGTTAGCCATGAGACCGAGAGCCAAGGATGTGTCTTCTACTGTATAATTCATCGCTCCGGCCACAGGTGCAACATACTTAAAACTCTCACCGAGCATACCTACATTTGTGTTGGCATTTGCGCTTGCCTGGGCCAGCACATCCGCAAAATGCCCTGCGTCTCCTGCTTGTAGTCCAAAAGCTGTGATGGCATCGGTTACAATGTCACTGGTGGTTCCCAGGTCTTCGCCAGAAGCCGCCGCCAAATTCATTACACCAGAAATACCGTCTATCATCTGAGTAGGCTGCCAACCGGCCATCGCCATGTAATTGAACGCCTCTGCGCTCTGCGTAGCGGTGAATTTTGTGGTTGCTCCCATCTCCTTCGCCTTTGCAGTCAAATCCTCAAAGTCCTGTCCTGTGGCTCCTGATATGGCTTTCACCTGAAACATCATGGATTCAAAATCCTTGAATGTGTTTACAGTATCTGCTACCCCTAGCGAAACTCCCAGTAATGACGCTCCTTGAACAACAGGGTTGCTTACTGCTCTAAGCACGCTCTGTATTGGTGCGGTAACATTATCAATGATTCCTATGGTGGCATTAAAAACAGAACCGGCCCAAGACTCTGCTTTGTCCCTGGCCGAATCAATGACTGGAGATGCCTGATCGTCAGCTCCGATTTCTGCGTCACCGGACATGCCATCGAAATTTTCGACAGCATCTTGTGCCGCTCGCACCACCGGTGTTGCGCCATCGTCTGCACCAATTTCAGCATCTCCAGAGCTTCCATCGAAGTTTTCTACTGCGTCCTCTGCCGCTCGTATAACAGGAGTAGCTCCATCATCAGCCCCAATCTCTGCGTCACCAGATTGTCCGTCAAAATTCTCAACAGCATCACTGGCCGCATTTACTACTTGGGTGGCAGTGTCGTTGGCTCCTACATCCACATCTGCCGCCGAACCGTCCAATGCGCTAACCTGGTCTTCAACCTGATCGACAATCTGACTTGCCGTATCATTGGCTGAAATCTCCACATCTGCTGCTGTTCCGTCCAGGCTTTCGGTAGCACTCGACAATCTGTTGATTGTTCCAGATGCCTGATCGTCAGCATCGACTCTTACATGATGTGCCCGATCCAGTCTGTTTAACTGCTGTTCGGTCCTTTTCATGCTTCTCTCGAAATTGGACATATTTCTGGTTGCTGACTGCACACCTGCTGATGTGTTGTCTTTCACGCTCACCGGAATCTCAATTCTTACGGTTTCTGCCAAATCATTCACCTCCTTCCTCGTCTTCTATGATTCCTTGCTTCTTTTTCCTTTGCTTCTCTTCTTCCTTCAGTTGAATCTGCATTGACTCCAGCATTAAAACTTGCGCCCATTTTGGCTTGCTCAATACCTCGTCAAACGGAATATGATGCCTTTGGAAGATGATATGAAGCAGGGTTGTCTTGCCGCCGGCAGTTATCAGTTTTTTGCTACATCCTCCATGGACGGTGTGAAGCCAGAAATCTCATCCAGCTTTTCCAGAATTGCATCTTTCTCTCCTGCTTTCAGAACGACATCGATCAGGCCGATTCCATTAACCACATTGCATTTCTCCCACGCATCTGTTCTATCCCAGATCTTTGTTCTATCCTCCTCGATAGTTGCTTCATAAATCAGCTCAGAACGGTAATCTGCGGAGTCTATACTTTCTGCAATTCTCAGGCCGTTCGCTTTATTTTTCTTGTAGTTGGTATTTCTCTTTTTGATTTTGACGTATTCATCTTCGGACAGCGGACGGATTCTGAACTCCAGGACAACCGCCTTGTGTCTGATGATCTGGATCTTTGCGACCTCGTCCATATCTGTCTTGTAAGCAGCTGCGGCCATCAGACCTCCCAAAATGTCGTCTTCATACATTCTTACATTTGCCTTTGTCTCTTCCGGTGACATCTGAACTTCTGTTACGTTTTCTGTATTCTTTGCCATTTGATTTTTCCTCCTAAAACAAAATAAAGGCCGCAAACTTAACGCTGCGGCCTATGTGCTATTCTCTATTCAATTTTTCTCAGGCCTTTAATTTTCCCTGCTGTTTTACTGCGCCATTCACGAACAGGGACCACTGACGTTTTACAATGCTTCCGACCGATACATTCTGTAAATCAATATTTCCAGAAGGTACGCAGTTCGGGTAGATAAGGCGTTCTTCGCTTCCATTAATTCCTTTTACCACGCCCTGTAACTTCCAGTTCGGCTGAATGCCGGTATTCTGCATTTTTAAGAGATCAGTAATAAATTCCCCGTCTTCTACCACACATTCGGTAAAGGTTAAAGTTGTGCCAATAGAATCCAGGATTTCCTGTTCCAGTGGTGTTCCCAGCGGATGATATTTCTGATTGGCGACTCCCATTTGTGCCTGAAACACTTCTACAGTAGCAAGAAGTTTTCCTTTTCCGTTATACAATGCGCCATCTTTTCCGGTGCGAACTTTTCTTCCATCTGCTACTGCCTGTGTATTGATAATACCCATAATGTTTTATCTCCTTTCTTATTCTTCCTCTTCTTCTGGAGCAAATCTGTAACGATAGGTCAGATAAAAGATCTCCATGCTGTCGATATCGTCCGGGGAAATATGGAACCATGCGCTGTCTCCCTTTGGTGGGTTTGAAGCATCCAGTTCTACGGTTCCACCAGGTGAAATCTTTTTCTCTCCTACCATTGCGTCCATAACATCAGTAATTGCTGAGATTACGGTTGCTCGTCCATCATCGTCGTTATCAAGTGAAGTTCCCAGATTTTCGATTGTAGCGTCTACACGATCCTCCAGCTCAAATCTGGTTTTCATACGGCGAATTTTCTTCCAGCCTTTGTCCTGATCTGCTGACAAAACGGTAAGGGTATTGATTGCTTTCTCAATCCATACCTGGCGGCTTTTGCTAAGTGAAAGAACCAGGCAACCAGCTTTAAGGGCCTTCTTGATAACTGCATTTTTCAGTGACTCATTCAGACTTGCTGCGCCTGTGATTACGGCATGAGTAAGGGTAGAGTTAGATGCAACTGCAATAATCATTCCCATAATTCTTGCGGCCGCTAAGTATCCCTCATACACAACTCCGTCTGTGCCAACCCAGCTATTAAGTACATAGTGCATTTTGTAATCGTTAAAAGCTGCGGCGTGCTGGATTCTTGTGTCGATTGCAACACTCTTAGGCTCGCCAACGCAGGCATACGGATACATTCCTTCCTCAAACTTTCTGTTGATGAAAGTATACAGAAGCATATGTACTGCCGGCTCCTCGGAATCAACAGCAACGCCATCCCAAGTCTCTTCCTCACTCGCCTCAAATCCTGCATCATACGCTTCTGTGGTCACTGTAGGATCTGTTCCTCCGGTGAATTTTGACTGAGAAATTGTTTTCAGTTTTCCGCTTCCGTCTGCCTTTTTAACCGCTTTTACATATGCACTATTTGTGAAAGCAGCGATAATCCCAGCCACCTCTGCAGAACCTGCAGCAAAAGTTACTGTTTCCAGATCCTTTGTTCCCTCCTGGATGATTGCCATTTTCTGTGTATCATCCTCCAGGGATTCTTTGATGGTTACTGTAAACGCTCTACTGGTCGGATATAAAGTTGTCAGAGTAACAACATCTTCATCTTTATCATCCTTCAGGGTAATTGATGCCTGTGTTCCACCTGAGCCAACTCTGACTACTACAATGGTGTTTGCACCACCAATTCTCATCTGGGTAATTACGTTTGCTCCCTTGCCACCTCCAATAATTGAAACTACATCATCGGAGCCCTCGGTAATAACCGGTTTGTTCAGCGGTCCCCATGTTCCGCTTACTACTGCCAGTCCCACATTCTCCGCAGCACCAGCAACATCTGACCCTCCAGCATTAGTATGGCGTCTGTATACGCCAGGACGTTCCTTTTCTTCTCCTGCTCTAAAAGATCCGCTCATTACTCTTTTACCTCCTCGCCTAAGAATTTTTTGATAATAACTGAGGCTTCCTTCTTAGTTGCCTCTTTTGCTCCTGCCAAAAGAAAAGCGGCACGAACGATATCCGGACTGTAAGGCCTTTCAAACGCTGTTGCCGCTGCTTTTGCAAACTCATTGATTGTGTAGATAGATTCCCCTTCTGATACTGCTGTGGATTCGTTACCGGGTCTGGCTTCGTTTTTTTCTTTCTCAGCAATGGAATTTAAGGGTTCGTTGTTTTCAGCTGTATTCGCAGCTTCTACGGCTTTTTTTGTCGCCATTCACTTTTCCTCCTTCTGGCTTACTTTAATCTTGCTCAGTGGGTGTTCAACCTCACCGATCCTTGGAATAGAATATTGTGCCTTCACCATAACCTGTCCTCTTGTCAAATAATCGGCGTTGTTTTCCACGGACACCTCAAATATTAGCATCGGGCTATCATCCAACATGATTACTTCCCCAGCCATATTCAGTCTATCCGCAATGTATCTCGCCCATAGGCTACGGTTTTCTGGCTCCGGCACGATGATATGAATTGCCAAATTGCAATCCACCCATGTAAGCGCATAGGTCGCTCTGTTCGTTTTGTACGACTGCACACGAACGTAAAAAGCCGGGCTTTCTCCACTCGGCTCAAAGAATTTTTCAATATGATCTTTTCCTATAACCAGGCTTTCTTTTTCCAGGTCCTTCAACCATCTGCTCAATGCCTGTACTGGGTCTGGATTCGCTGTTTCCTGCCGGCTGTACTCCAGAATATCAAACCGGACAGAGGCTCCAACTATCATTGTGTCAACGCCTCTATCTCTCGCACTCCGTTCCAGGGAAAACATTTCTGTTCTCGCCCAAGCAAACGCATAGTGTGAATTTCCTTCCGGCTTCACGATGAGATTTACCAGGCACTTTCTGATGTATGGCTCGATATCTTCCGGAAGAGTTTTTCTCTCATCGCAGTAGAGATCTACCTGCATAACACCTGCGCTTTTCCTCTCTTCATCTGCCTGCATATCAATCGTATATACGATTCTCGGGTACTGTTCTCCTTCCCAACCTTTTTGCCTATCGTCCGGTGCTCCCTGGTAAAAAACTGCAGGCAGTCCAGCGTATACCGCCATTTGATCTTTAAAAAACGAATACGTGGCAAATCGTTCATGCATCAACTCTTCAAGAATCACTCGCTTTTACCTCCGTTTTCTCCGGATCATATTCTTCAATGCTCTCCAAATTTTCAGACCAGCGGATTTTCCACTGGCCTGTCACAACATCATCTGCCTGGATTGTGAGAAAATTGGTAACATTCGCAATAGCCGGCTGATATAATATCTTGATTTCCTCCGGCGTAACTGCAGATACAATTCCAGATTTCGGTTCTTTCCAACAGGAATGCTGTGCGCTTATCAGATCGCCCCTTTTAATTGTGCTGCAATCAAACACTTTTTCCTGTTTGTCCATAATCAGACTCATTTCTGCGCATCACCTCCTACAAATATGGTTCATTAAAGATTGCTTTAATCGGTGGCAATGCTTTCTGTGTGATCCGGTCCTTGAATGGTCTTCGTGCCATCTTTCTTGTACCGTTTTCCAAATAACCGGCATAAAACTCTGCACTTTCAAGCTCCAGAGTGATATTGCCTCCACCGCCTTTTACATTTCCTGTCCAATGCAACCTTAAATTGCCTGTACGCCTTGCCGGAGGTTCTCCAGGAACGGATGCCTGGTAGGTTGACTTATATGGATATTTCCTGTAAGTTCTTCCGCTTCCTTTTCCTCTGAGGACTTCCAATTCGGCGTTTCTGAGCTGGTTGATCGCTCTTGTTCCTCTTGACAACACCTGTTGATTTACTCTGGCTTTCATTTCGCCAACCTTTGCCTGTACTGCTTGGCCTGCTGTTCCAAGTGCTGCCGTATCTATCCACAACCTCACTTCACATCCATCCTTTCCTCGACATAGTAAATGGTGCAGACTCCGATACTTCCCGGATCATCTATGCCCTGAATCAAGAATATTCTTTCTCCCAGTATCAGCTTGTCTTCTGCCTTTGCCTTCGGCCGCCCATCCTGTATGATCGTGTGGGAAATCGGATGCTGAAGCTGTTGCCACTCAACCTTTTGCTTCGGTGTTGCTTCCGCAAGTGCTCCCTTTAGCGTCCGGCTTCCATCACCAGAAAACGAAGCTGTGGCCCTCCCTGTTTTACCAATATCAGCTTTGTTATCTTCGATCACAAACTCTTTATATAGATTTCCTGGCCGCAGATACATCATTGCTCTTCTCATCATTCATCCAGCCTTCCTGTTCTTGGATTCCGCAGCATACCTGTATAGAAATACGGTTCTTTATAGCTGTTTCCGGTCGGCGGTGATGGAACTGCCATTGATTCCAGGCTTACTTCCTTTTTCAGACTTAGGTAATCTTCTTTCCAGACTTTTGCCCGGTCAGACAGTGAAAAAGAAAGTGGACCTTCTTTCGTGTCCACTTCAAACGCAAACCTTCTGCAGATGCTTTCCAGCAACATGAGTTTTGCTCTTTTCCACTTCTTCGGATATTTTTTCAGAGCCGCTGAAATTTCTTCGTCTGTCAATGCACAGGTATCTGCCCCACCTTCTACCATCGTATCTCCCAGTTCAAACCTCATCAGATCAAGTCCTGCAGTTGTGATATTCCCTGGTTCATAGGTGTATGTGCCTTTTGCCATAAGGGTTCACCTCCGAATTATTTTTCAGACGGTGTTTCGTCTTGCGTACTATGGTCTACGAACTCGTTACCGCCTGCAGGATCGTTTGTACTCCCATTGGTGGAGGATAAGTTGCCTGCTTTCTTTTGAGCCGCTTTCTTTACTCCAGCACGTGAATCACAGGCATGAATGACGATCAGCATATTTTCAGATTTTGCAGCTTCGATTGCCTTTGTGGCCTCTTCTACGTTCATCTGCATGATAGAGAAAACTTCCTGTATTTCCCCGATATTCAGCGGAACTCCCATTACCTGTGCAGTATCTCCGTCATAGCTTTTGAAGACCGGAATTGCAATATCTGTTTCCTGGAAGCCTGTTTCCAGAATACCTGTTGCGGCTTCTCCATCAGAAACAATAGACAGCACTCCAAGTTCTTCCTGCTGTTTTGGATTCAGAACGGCATTGACCGGGATCTCGTCATTGATAAAAAAATCCTTGCCACCAAAGCTACAAGGTTTCTTTGCAATCAGTTTCATAATTGCCCTCCTTAGACAGCGTCCTTGAAGAACATTGCCAGATCATCTCCGGTCTTTTTCATGTCGGTTGCCATGAGACCTTCGATAAACTCACTGTGAGTTCCCTGTTCGCCCTCAAACTGACGAATTGGAAGCACATTTCCGTTTCCTAACATATCCCAAGTAAAGATATATCCTGCACTCGGCTCATCTACTGCCGGTGAATCTGTAGCGTATGCCAACAGGAATGCGTTCGGATCGCCGATATACTGCATTTTTGCCTCTTCCCCAAGCGCTGCGTTATTCATGATAGAACGCTGCACAGAAAGACGTTCCATCTCGAACAGCTGAGACAGAACATTTGCATTGACCATGGCCGGATTAGCTGTTGATCCGCTGTATTTTACTCTTTCCAGAATTGCCGGATGTTTTTTCAGTGCATTGTAAACATTCACGCCGAGAGCCATACGGTTCGGTCTGCGTCCTGTAAATTCTTCCATCTCAGTTGCTCTTTCCTCGATAAAGGAAATTGGGTCGGAGTTGCCATTTGTGAACTTGATAAACTGCTTTCCTGTTACGGATGTGCTGTCTACACCAGCAAACTCGTTTTCCCACACGCCAGCTTTAAAGAAATTCTTTGCAAACAGCACATCCTGGTGGATGTTTGCCTGGGTTGCGATCATTCTGGTTCTCTGCTGTCTCGGATCTCTGATAGACGGGCCCTGTCTTCTGATGAGGTCTGTCTGACGAATCTGGTCGATGCCTACGATCATCTGATCTACCTGGCAGGCGTAAGTCTGTCCGTTCTCACCGAGAACTGCTGGCTCAACCTTTCCATATGCCGGTTTTCTCTTCCAGCTGTCTCTCAGTAAATCTTCCTTGCTGAAAATATAGTAATTGTCAGCTGACAGACTTACCGGGCACATCGGGAAGATTGTTCTGGCAAAATAATTTTTGTCACTCTGGAAATAAGAAAGAGCCATATTAGACAGTGCTGTGTGCGGTCTAAAGGCTCCTTTTGCAATTTCCACCTGAATATCGGCTGCTGTTACTTTTCTACCCATTCTTTCTTACCTCCTGCTTACGCATTTTTCTGATATTTGCTAATCTGCACTCTGGCATATCCGTCTTTGGCAACTTTGCTAAGTGCAATACCAAGAACATAGTCCCCGGCCTTTGCCTTTGCTGCAGTTCCATCTGCTCCGGCTGTGATTTCATCTCCTTTGGAAATGGCCTCTCCTGCAATCACTGATCCGATGTCTTTAATCTGAATGTCGATGTCGTCTCCTGCCTCCACCTTTCCAGATACTTCTCCGAACATATCATTGATACCTGCTTCGATCAGAGCCACACCGATGAACGGCTTTGTTCCTCCAGTAGCCAGGATTGCTTTTCCGTTTTCGTCATACACAAAAATCTTATTTCTGCAGTCTTCAACGGTAGCTCCGGCCACCTCGGAAACTGTTACGCTCTGACTGATCTGTGTTCCGTTGTAGTTCTTACCCATTGTTTTTTACCTCCTTCTTAAATTCCTGCTTCCTCTTCGTACTGAAGCACCAGCTGCGGATTGTCTTCCCACGCCTTTGCTAATGCGTCCACATAGCTCATTGTTGGATTTTTCTCAATATAGCTCTTTGCGATGCTGTCAATTTTCCCTTCAGCAGAGTTCGCATCTGGTCCCTTTGAAGCACCAGCGTGTCCGGATTTTCCGATTTCAGAAAATGTGCCAGAATTTTCAACAGCAGCTTTCGCATCGTTCAGAGTTTTGATTACCTGATCGTATGCTTCCTTGCTTACTGCTTTTGTACTCTTGAGTACCGGCAGAAGTTCTTCCTCTGTCTTTCCGAGAATTGCATACTGTTTGCAAATCTCTTTCATTTCCTTTTCTTCTGCATCAGCCTTAAATTTCATAAGTGCTTCAACCTGTGCTTTTAAGCCAGGGTTTAAGCCCTTAAAAATATCATCTCCGGTATCAGCAGTTCCAGCGTCTCCGGTATTCGCAGCACCTGTAAGTCCAAGGGTCTGAAGGGCTTTTGCTACTGCCTCTTCTGAGGACTGAGAAGTCCCCTGCGCTGCAGTTCCTACTGGTGGTGTTTCCGGTTTGCCAGCCCCTTCCTCTGTGCCGTAGCGTTTTTCAATGCTTTCAAGAAACGCTCTCTCAGATTCTGTCAGTTTGCTCTTGTCAATTTTCATTTCTTCTCCGTCTCCTTTCGGTTCATCGTCTTCTGGTCCGTCTTCTTTTTTCTCGGAAGCTTTCTGAATTGCCTCGTTCAGCCTTACCTGCGCAGATTTCATAACTGCCAGTTCCTCTTCGGAAATTTTCTGATCGTTCTTTGCTATATTTGATACCTTGCCATCGGACCACTGGCTGATTGCATCTTTCACTACGGAATAGAATTCGTCCAGGTTCTCAATCATAGCTGCTGTGGCTCCTGCTCCGTCCAGGTCTTCATCCCATAAAACAGAGCATAAGGAAGACTGCAGTGCATAACAAAAGTCCCATATTTCATCTGCGATTTTCTGAGCCTTTCGTTGTGCCATCTTTTCCTTGAAGGACTCTGAATTACCTTTCTCGATCTCTTCTATCGCACTGTTCAGCTCGCCCGGATTTATTCCGACCATCTTTGCGATAGCTGATAAAAGGCGTTTCATTACGCCACCTTCATTTTGCTTCTCTTCCTCTTCATCGTCTTCTTTTGGTTTCTTAGGATCTTCCTCCGGTTTTCCATCTTTGCGTTTGAACAGCTCAATATGTGCATCCGGATTGGCTCCCTCGTCCACAAAGTCAACTTTCTTAACTTTGAGGTTTTTTAACTTTGTTGCCATGCTGTTCCTCCTTTCTTCTGGATTTATAATGCAAAAAGGCACCCGCCAAGGATGCCTCTCTGAATTATCACAATATTCAGTTCAAAAATCCCTACCAGAGCCATTTTTACAATCTCTAGGGTAGGATTGATAGGTTTGGCGTGCTGAAAATCGCTATACGCCTCTTTATTCGTCTGGTATCAGCGGTCCTCCATACCCGCAAATGCATTCCTTAATCAGCCAAGCCCAGTTTCTTCCGCATATAGGGCATTTCCCGCTTCGGCAAACGACAAATTTAATTTTCATCTTTCACTTCTACCCTTTCTGCTTCTCCTTCAATACTGAACATAGAATATGTGCCATCTTTGACCTTTTCCCATACATCTGCATCAAGCACTTTGAAGCCAATCCACCAGCCGACAGGAAGCGTTCCTTCCGGAATACCCATGGCCCGCTGTTTTTCTTCGGTAAATACTACGCTCTCAACCAAAGTAGCAACACCGCCTCTTTCGTGCATCTCTCCACCTTCTCGGTATAGCTGCACAAATTCATACGCTGCCTGCTCTAGATCTTCCGGCTCTACAATATCTTCCTGCCAGTCTTCAATCAGTTCTCCATCTGATCGAATGGATACATTCGCCCACCCGAAGGCAAGCATCTGCTCATCATCACGCTTTGTAATCTTAAACATTCTCTTTTTTACCGGAGATTCCCTGGCTTTCGGTTTTTCCTGATTGCCGGATTTCTGGATCATATCTGAAAATTTCTTCATTTTCACTTTTCTCCTCTTTTCAACCTCATTTTCTGTCAGCTGATCTGCTGTACATTGAAACTTGCTCGTCCCTAAACCAAAGGCGCTGGCTAATTCCTCTTTCGTCATAGAAGTTTTGCGCTTTCTTCGCTGTAAACTCCTCTTCGTTTCCATTGCTCTATCACCTCTTCCTTCGTTGCATACGACCATTCCGTTTCTGTTCTGCCAGTAACTTTCATTCGGATTATTGTGTCCGCTCCGTCCTGGCCTATGTCAGTCACCAGAAAATCAGTCCCTCTGTTCAGCAGAAATTCATACTCTTCTGGTTTCCCGGACAATGGATTTACCCAGGCTCCTACACCTTGCCCTTTAGGAACGCTTATCTCCATGAAGATATTTCCGCTTGCCTGCTTCTCCCGGACAACAGATGTGCTGACAAAACCATCGTCATGGAATGTGCTACCGATCTTTGTCTGCAGTTTCTCCAGAACATCATTCTCACAAGTTCTGAATACTTTAATGTCCTCTGGAAGATCAAACTTTGATATGGCAGAACTGATATCCGAAATCATCTCTGAAATTTTACGGTTGCCGAGATCATCCCACAACTTAACCTGGTTTTCTGTCATTTCTCTTCTCAGCAGTCCATTAATCGCACTGTAATCTGGTCCGCAGTAATTTGTAATTGATGCCTCTTCCTGTGATGTTGTCTGCTGGCTCCACTTTCCATACGGTGACTGAGTTTTGAAATAATCCAGTTGCCTGTCATATTCTTCCCGGTTACTTCTCCGCAACGATCTGTCTGGCCGCTTTCCAAAATACTCCTCAGCCGCTTCTCCAGACGAAAATTCCTTCAACTCTTCCAAACCTGCTTCTGTTTCGATCTCCGTCATGTTTTCCGGTCGAAATACAGGTGGCTCAACCTCAATGTACTCAACAGCACAAGCACAACGTGGATGTGCCGGCGGTAGCATTTTCTGACCGGCAAACAAAAGACGGCCCTTAAAATCGAAATTATCATCCATCTCGATTTCGGTACCGTCTAATGCAGCGCAAATGGAACATACCGAATCATCTCCGGATGTGATCCATCTCTTGATTGTCTTTCCTATAAGGCCTTGGGACTGTGCCTGTCTTACTCCTTGGTCGGCTCCTCGGTTGTACGCAAATTCCAGTTCTGTCTGAGCTATAGTGAAAGCTCTCTGCCGATGTTTCTGCTCTGCGTACTTCTGTGCCGCATCCAGTGCCTTCTTCCGGATGTTTTCCGGCTTCATTCGTGGATGATTAGTTTGCAATGTGGCCTTTACGGTATCGTACAGCTTCAATGCCGCTTTTGTGTCACCGTCTGTAAGGCCTATACATGGGCGAATGAATCTTGCCAGTTCGTCAACCGTGTGCTGATCTGTGATCTTCTTTACCAACAACGACTGGATGGCCTTTTTCTGCTCTGCTGTACACGATGTCACAAATTCAGCTCCCCTGTCTTTGATCCACGATACAATTCCAGGGTCCTGCGTATTGATGCTGAATGATAAGCTATCAAACATCGGCTGACCGGCAACGCCTGCCGCCATTGCAGACATCCATACACCTGCCATCTTTTTCTCAACCAGGACTGAATAATCTTGCTGCCAATCCTCGAACTGCTTCTGTGTGAGCATACCGCTTTGCACTACTTCCCTCAGTTCTTTATAGGTGATGGCATTTCTTTGGTCTTCCCAAAAGCTGCAGAGGATTTCTACTGGTTCGCTGGTATTCTGGTTCAAGAAACCCTGCAGCCTGTTTAGAATCTCCTGAGCATTCTTTGACTTTGGTTTCAGCTTTGCTTTCGCCTTTTTCACTTGACCTGGCGGTCTTATCAAAAATGCCATATCTACACTCTTCCCAAGCGTTTTTTGGCCGCTTCTACCACTTCCTCGGAGATTTCCTCATCATCTTCTTTCGGTTCCTTGCCTGCAGCTGTTTCGGGTTCTGGTGGTTCATTCTGTCCCTGCTGTTCTTCCCTTGTCTGGCTTAACTCTCTAGTATCATCCGTTCTTTCCGGAAGCTTCCCGATCTGCCTGATATAATCTTCCAGACCATCATCCGGTACCAAAACTCCAATTCCAACCATATCCTTAACAAACGCAGATACCTTCGCAATGTCGGCATCTTCAATGTCTCCATGTGTCAGCTTTGGATAATCTGTAATTCCAGCAAAATGGTCTCCGTTAATATCAATCAGATTCGGTATTCCCTGGCTATTGAACGTCTCTGCAATAATATCCAGATACGCACCGCAAGCCATCGCAAACAATTCTGTCTTGTCTGAGCTTAAAGCCCATGAACCATTTTGCTGATGCCCTAAGAAAATAAAGTCTGCCAGAACTGTCATAGCAATTCTAGTATCGTAGCGGTCAATAATCGCATTGGTGTCAAACTGTCTGGAACCGCCAGTGCTTAAAAGTTCCATCTTGAAGCCCCCGGGAAGAACGAGGCCTTCTCTTTCATCTCTACGGACACCTCGAACCATATTTTCCAGCTCTGCTCTAATCCTTGATATGGTTTCGTCTTCAGAGTTCCATATATCCATGTCTTCCGGAGTGTAAATCACCGGCAGCCCGGCAAGATCACGTTCAATGCCAATGCCTTCAATCTCCTGGATTCTTCTCTTGAAATGCCATGACCGGTACGCATTTCTCAAAATGCTTCTACCCTCTGGATTGTCCTTTCGTACCTTGGTTCTAAATAGCAGTGCCTTACTCATCGGGATTGTCAGCAGCCCAAAGTCCGGCGGTGGCATCTGCGTCATACCTACCAGATTATCTGCTTCATCGTATTCCCACTGGTACAGAGTTTCCTGAGATCGAATAGGGAGCTTCGCCCATCCGATCAAACCATCGCTGTATTTGCTTCTGGTTCTGGTATCTCTTGTATTTCCCATTCTACGCTTGTACACAATTTCATGTAGGCTCCAGCCATAAGTAAGGAATGACAGGATCTCTGAGACTGTATCAACCCATGTACTTTGCATATCATCCATACATGATTGTACAAACTCAGCTGCTTCCCGGTCTTTTGCTGTGCCACCTCCCGGTTCTACAATCCAATCGGTCTGCCGAACCAGCATTTCTATCGCATAAAGGATCGCACCGACTACATCATCATTCTCTGACATTTCTCGGTAAATCTCTACTCCTCTGCTTCCTCTCAGTTCCGGAAGAAACTCTTCATAGATAACTCCACCGTAACGTCTCTGGCCGATGCGTCCTATTTCTTTACTCACTTTACATCAGCCTCCTTTTCTGCCCGCAGGCTTTTATTCTGAAGCTCACTCCGTATCCAGAGTCAGCAATCTGAACTGTTTCTCTGACGATGTAGCCAGCAACCGCCGACTTAGCCAATGGCCCTTGCGTTCCACATGGCTGATTTACTGCTTGGAATGCTACGCCAGTTACTCCTACACGCAACCAAACGGATCGGTTCTTATTTGCTCCCGGTCCGTTCCTACTGTTTATGCTATTCTGCAATGATAACATCATACTCACCGCCTCCTTTATGAAGCCATCTCGTAATAGATCACGCCGCATCCGCTTGATATGGTTACACTTTCTGCCTTCACATACAGGCACATACCGGCAGGAATAATAATGCCGTCTACATCTGTTGGTGCGTCCCAACAAGCCTTTACGGTCAGAATTTCCGTATCTTCAAATGCCTGGATCACGGAAACAAAAGTTCCTACACCGTCTGCCTTGAACTCTTCTGCATCTCCTCCGGGAACATTGTATTTTTTGCAACCATAACCGCCCATGCTTGCGATCGCACTGGCAGATGCTGCAGTATTGTTTACTCTTATTCCATTCATGCTTAATCTCATCCTCTCCAATAACTGCTCTTGCTGAGCGTGTCTTTTGGCGGTGCCGAGAATGTAGCTCCGCTCTCAACTTCATTGAAAGCTGAACTGCTGGCGTCCACCATGTCCTTAAATTTTGATTCCGGGAATGATTCCAGCTGATTGAAGTACATTTCATTCCACTCTCCAATCAGCACATCTACATTTCCAGCCTGCCACTGCGCTGCAAACGGCTCTGCTCTGGATTCCTTGCTTCCAGACTCACCAATGGTCTTTACCAGAAAGCCTGCCAGGAACTTCACGTAGGATTGAGCCTGTTCTTTTCCGGCCTGCCCTGGGTCCTGTGGAAGTCTTTCAATCACTCGCTTGTATTTTGCCTTATCTGCCTGCGCTGTCATTTTAATGATTGTTCTTACATCAGAAGCAGCCAAACGCTTGTTAATTACGTCTGCCACGATGTATCTACCGCTCTTTCTTTTTCCGATCAGAACGCCTGCGGTATATGCCGGATCACCGTCTTCATCTTCGCTGGTTGCTGCAAGGTCCCAACCTCTGCACCAGGAAATAACATCTTTCGGCAATTCCTCCAGCATTTCTCCGACCTGGGTTCTGCGGAAGAACAGGCCGGCCGCCGCTTTAATCTTCCAGTTTCCAAGTAGAAGACGTTCCCTCTCTACCGTAGGTAGAGCTTTTAAGTTCGCCAGGTATCCAGGGTCCATCTTCATCAAGATCTGATTATCCTGCAATGTGCTGGCTATGAATGTCACGCTTTTTACATCCTGTGCATCATATCCCTGTGCTGCCAGTTCTTCCTTGCTGTCTCCCCAAATGATTTCATCATTCAGTCTTACCATGTATCGGATTACGCCGCTTCTCTCCGGTATCGGATAACCGGTTTCTGGTGTGATCCACCACTTAATGAAATCAGCTACCCAACTATCGGCATCAGGGTTGCACGTTGCCCGAACATACGGTGCTACTCCAGAATCAGTACGGTTTCGTGACAGCATATAAAAAAACTGATGCTTTGAGAAATGCGTCAGCTCATCGAATCCTATCATTGCGATCTGCGAACCTTGCCAGTTCTGGCAATCAGAATCACTACCTAAGTGGGCAAAATTGACCGTAGCACCACTTTTGAACGTCCAGTGTAGTTTAGGTGTCTTTAATGGATAAGCTCCCTTTACGAGGCTATAAATCTTACCTGAACTATCCCACAAGCCACCAGGAGATGTGACCTGTGTGTAATTGCTTCGGAAGATAACCGCATTGTAATTTTTGTTGTTCATGTGCCGGATCGGCTCCAAAAGCAATCCAAAGGTCTTGCCGCCTCCCGCTGCTCCACCATAAATACAAATATCCGCAGAGGTTGCAAGGAATCTTTCCTGTGGTCCTTTCTGCGGTCCAATCCTGATTATTTTCCCCATCAGCCGTCCCTCCCATTATCCGGAAGATAAAACTGAACCTGGTCTCCATCGTCTGCTCCTGTGTCTGGTATAACTTCTGGCCGGTCTTGCCATTTATCTCTCTGACGATTCTTCAGCCAGAAGCACTGCGCTCCTACATCCGGTGGAACTTGCTTTTTGGTCTTCTCAATTTTGATCGGTTTCACGTTTCCGTCTTTATCATACTCAATGATTTTTTTCTCTTCCTCGTACTCATAGCCGACCGCTCTCTGATACAGGCTCCTGATTACCTTCGCATCGGAAACTCCCTTTCCCTGGGCCAATGCGCTACCGAAACTTTCGTGATCCTGGCTCCAGCGGATGATTGTCCGCTTGGAAACTCCCATTGCCTTTGCGATTTCTTCATTGGTAGCTCCCATAGCAGCCAAAGACCACGCCCAGTTATCGTGATAATCTGGATTGTATTTGACCTTAGCTGCCATGCCTTATCTATTTACCTAGATAGTCAGCGCAAAGGTATTCAATCAGTTGCCACCGGTTCTTGCTGGTGATGGTTCCCTCTTTCTCAGCCTTCTTGATGGCCTGTTTGATTACTTCGGCGGCATCCGCAGGAATCGCATTGCTGCCAAACACCTTCGCCAGATATGTCCATTCCTCTTCTGCATTAAACCCAACTGCATCCATTTTCTCGTTGGCATTCTCGATCATTGAATGGATAGCTGCTCCTACGTTTCTGATGTCCGTAAACTTCTGGTATTTGCTTAATGTCTCCACAAATGCCTTGCACTGCTCGTATGAAGCAACTCCAACGATTTCCGGAGCTTTAGATTCCAGATCCTTCACCAGTATGTCCATATCATTCACCTGATGCGGCAGGAATGTGAAAGTGACGTTCTTAAAATCAAACTGAACCGCAGGACTCAGCATCTTGTCATACTGTTCCAACGGTTCTTCCATGATTTCTTTTCCTACGAATGACTCAATCATATCGTCCACATCATCAATCATCTTCACGATTTCTCTCAATGTGCTATCATCATCGAAACCGGAAATTGCATTGTGGGCCAGCTGCTTCGCCGCTATCTTGCTGCGTGAGAGTCCGGACACATCAACAATAGCGATGATCTCCTTCATCTCTGCAGCTCTTGCGCTCTTTACTCTGTGGTGGCCGCTGATGATTTCCAACTTTCCGTCTACCAAAACGAAAAGAGGCAGGCTCTCCAACTGTCCTCGTTTCTTGATGTTAGCGGTCAGCTGGTCCTGCATCTCATTCTTCATAATTCTGGCATTGATGTCCTGTTCCTTGACTTTATCCAGCGGAACTTTGGCGATCACCAAACCCGAACCCATATCGTAGATTACTTCGCACCCTTCGATTTGCTGGATGCCTTTGCCCTGTTCTTCTGCCATTCATTCTCCCTCCTTAGCCATTCTTGAAGTGTCTGCTGCTCACTCCTGCCTTCAACCAGTTCTGCCTCATATGTGAGCTTGTATCCATTCTTCTTGTCTTCCACCCTGTTTACCAGTTTCATGATGCCCCTGACTTCCTTGTTTTCCGGATACCTGGTAAGCATTGCAGTCCGCATCTTCGTGACTTTCTCCTGCTCGATATTGTCCAGGAGCGTATCCACAAACTCTCTGTTCTGTGCCAGCATATAGCACAGTCTACCGAGGCGGTATACCTTGTGTGGCACTTTCATCACGTACCATACAAATACGCTGTCAGATGCCATCTTTGAGATGCCAAACACGCCAGCTACATACCCATCAATCAGCAATGCCCTGTTGAATGTGGCCGATGAACCAACAAAATTATGTGTCCACAACTCTCTGTAATACTGAGCCTCTGCCGCCTTGACCGGAATAACCTGCACTTTGCTGTCTTCCTTGATCTCGTAGTCCCTTGGAAGCATACTGCAGTCTAGCGGCTGTAGCTTACTCTCTGCCGGCCGTTTAATCTTCTTACCATTTGCCAGGGCTGTTGCCTCTTCCTCTCGGTTCGTGGTTATGTAGGCGTTCAGGTCTGCCCTTGTGCCAGATCGGGCATATATCGTATAACCAACTGCCTCTCCTACTCTTTTCTCCTGGTAGCAAATGACCAATGCTTTTGCGTTCATACAGAGATCATAGAACTGCTGGTGCCCGGTCTCCGGGTCAAACAGTTCATACGGTGGTTCCTTCCAGGTCATCTTGCCCTGCGTATCATAGAACTTCTCATAGCCCGAAAAATAGGTCGGTGGATTTGCAATCACCAAAGCGTGCGGATCGTCCAGCACCTCTTTCAGATGTTCCCACATATCCAGTGGTCTGTAGCTCATGCCACCAAGCAGATTCCGAATGACTTCTATCTGCCGGTTGATGCTCTCTATGTGTTCTTCTCTCCTAAGCCGTAGGTCCGTGAGTATCTGGTAGAAATAATCATTCCCTGCGTTCTTCGATGTTCTGAGATACAACTGTGCGTACAACGCTGTTGCAGGATCAAGAAGCTCCTCATCGCTGAATCCTTGTGCATGGATTTCCAGTGGCTCTAATGACTGCCCGGTTATCGCATACCCAAGGACTGTTGACATCATATTGACATCGCTGGTTTCAATCTGCTCCGGCTTGAATCCATTCTGCACTGCCAGATTTGCCATTGCGAAGGTGCCGGCACATGGCTCAACAAATCTCGTGTACCCGGACTTTGCTGCCGTTTCTATCAGAGTGACCAGAAACTTCTGCTCCGATGGACCTAAACACCCCAAGAACATTGCCCCTGGGTCCATAAAAAACGCCATTGCTTTCTTCTCCTTTCTTTCCGTTTTTCTAAAACTGTACTATACTGTCTTTACAGGCTCATACGAGCCGAGTAATAAACCGGAGGTGAATTATATTGTCGAGACGGATTTCTCTCATACACCATGATTACTGCCCTTACCTGGAAGAACGGCATGGTGTTCGTGTTGATTACGCCGAGTTTTCTATGCTCGGTGCCGCAGCTCCTGGCTATAAGATATTGGGCTATTCCTGTGACTGTTCGGATGATTGCCCTTATCCTCGCCGAGATGTGCGTGGGGCTTGTCCTGTATTCAACACTGCGCCGGAAGAACCATTCTGATCTTCACCATTGAATCTTTCAACAGCGGTGCCATGTTCGAGAGCCAGTCAAAATTGCACTCCTTATTCATCGGGCAGTTCTGGCATGGCTCTCCGAAATCCGCTTTTGCATCACCCGCAGCCTGTTTTCTGAATGTCTCAATGTGTTGTGCTATGCAGGTAGCTGATACAACGCCTCTCTCCATTCTAATTTCCCTCCTTTTTTGTTCACTTTATACAAAAAGCCAGATCAATCTCTGATACCACGCCGGGATTTTCAGAGACTGTTCTGGCAAATTGCACAAATTAAGGCACCGTACCCGAAGATACGATGCCGTTTCTTTTGGACCGGAACCCTGCAATGAACAGGAACTTTCCTCTGGAAGAGAAATGTGATTCTTTCACCAGTTCCGGATATTATATCATCGCACCAGCCATACCAAACAAACTCATCTGTTCATAGCCTTCCGTTTCCGTCTTGGCTTCCTTCTGAGCGGCTGTGCGCTTGCTTTCTTCTTTCTTTGCCTGCTTCTGTACAGGCGGTTTCTTTACTTTTGGCGGATTTGGGTCCGGCAGTTCCTTGATGATTTCTCCTGTCTGTTCGCAATACCACTGAGCGAATACTGTTCTGTGGCACCAGTCTTCCGGTATTCTTACATCCTCGTAACACAGGAAAACCAATTCTTTGCCTTTGGCCGCCGCCATTGCCTCGAATCGCATTACCATGTTGATAATCTTGTCATTGCCAATGCCTTCCAGCTTCCGGTAATACTCCTCGGTGAACTTCTCCAGTTCCATTCTCAGCATATATCCTTTCGGTGCCAGCGAATAGCACTGCTGTTCTACGGTGTATCCCAGTGGAAATTTCGGCGTTCCCAAACTGATTCCGACACAATAATACTTGTCTTTGTTCTCTACCAGCTCTTTATTGCTGTATCTGCTTGTCCAAATTGCCATAGCTTTGTCACTCCTTTATTCTCGCTAATGCGTATTATCTACAATTTAATTATACTATGCGAGCTGATCTAAGTACACTTTATTACCCTTTTTTAACCGATTTTTCATAATTCTGGAGTTTTGAGTGGGCGGCATTTCTGCCTACCCACTCTGCCTTCACAGAAGAAAAACAATGCCTTTTTTAGGGGTGACACATAGCTTATCGGGCTTTTATCAGAATACCACTTTGCCCTTCGCTTGTCTAGTGCGCCTTTTTCGCATTTGCGAGATTTCTCGTATCTGCATTTCGCATAGTCTTCTTACCGGATTTCTTTGGTTTCCGGTTCACCTCTATACTTTTTACTCCTTCTATCCCAAAGAATAAAACTGCCAGATCATCGTATGCCTTTTCCAACGTGCGGTACACTGTACTTTTATCAATCTGCTCCTCTTCGGCCACATCTTCTGCCCGCACCGGCTCCGCCTGCAGGAACATTCTTTCCACTACCCGGTATCTCCGCTGAATATCCTGGATCTTTGACTTTCTACATTCCTTCTTGTAATTCTCCAGCTGCACATCTACATGGTTCAGAAGCATTCCGGTCACTATCCGGTTCTTATTCGTGCTGGTAAGATTAAATTCCTCTTTCCTTACCTGCTCCAGGATTCCGTCCAGGATTTCTTTTAGCGTAGGATCTGTCACCGTGTCTGTCCCTGTTACCGATGTATTCTTCATTTTCTTTAGCTGCCGGTAATGAATGATGATCGTTTTGGCACTGTTCTTTACCTTATCTGCCAGTTCCTCTTTGTCTTTCTCTTTTCTTCTCTCGTAGGCTTCTACTCCTTTCTTGGCTCCCTCCCGGCCTGCGGCCTTTATGAGCCTTTCCAATTCTTCTTCAGTCAGGGAAATGTATTTCACTCCCTGTGCTTCACCCTCAGCCTTCGGCGTATTTTCTTTTACATTTTCTTCTACAGCCATGCTGCCACCTCCTTGACTTTTTCCATCTTTCCGGGTTATAATTCCGGTATCGTGTGTGGTCGTCTTTCGTCAGGGAGGCGGCCTTTTCTTTTATGTCAGGATCTGCAGTCCCAAGGCAACATAACCTTCTGCCAACCCTATGAACTTATCATCCAAAATATATCTGACCATCGCACCGACTTCTCTTCCAGTATATTTGATGTTGTCCCACTCTTTCAGAAGCAGCACATCTCCAACCTGGAAATTGCGATCATTCTTCCGGATTTCAAATGGCTTATTGCCTTCGATTGTTTCCTGGAAATATTTTGGATATGTCTTCAGCTCATGTAACATCCTCTACCTCCTGTAACCAGGGCAGGTCGCAAAATGAGAAATGTAACCGTAGCCATCCGCTTCTTTCGCCTTGCATCTTTCTCCGGCCACAACTTCTCCATTAGGAAGTACCAATCTTTCCTTACCGCCCTTAATCTTCTTGAAATCTACAAACTGGGGATCTACCGGCATATTCTTTCCTGCCTTTGTTTTCACCCACATAATTCTTGCCCCGCATCTATTGCATTGGCTGAATTGTCCTGCACTATCCTGCTTCATTCTTTTTTCTTCCTCCTTGGACACCATCTTGGGCTTGTCTTCACCGTCAGCTTCGTTTCGTATTCTGGTGTGCCGAATCCTATAAAACTCGGCATCTGATTTCCAAAAGCTTCTCTCGGCAACCTCTTTGTTTCTTGATTTTCGCAGAAGAAATATCCTCTTCCGTATCCATATCCGCCAGTAAACTTGCTCTCTGCCCGATTGCGCAACTCGCAATGTTGGCACTCCTTGCATCTCGGTATCATTACGCACCTCCTTCGTAGCCTAATTCTATTGCCTTCAGTTCCTCAAAGCTCACATATCTCAATGTCGGAAGCAGGATCGAAGGTTCTCCCAGCACCACTTTCTTTCCTTGGATGCTCCATTTAGGATAATTCACACTCACATTGCATTTTCTGGCAATTCTGAATGTCATATTTCCAATTTCTTTCCGGATCATCTTTATTGTTCCTGTGTTGGTCTTCCTTCCATTCACCGGATATTCTTCAAGTATTCTCAGTAATCTAGCCTCTTCCCGCCGGATCACTTCATGCGTCATAATATATCTCGTTGCCATCCTATATTCCCCTTATCTGTTCCAAGATCCTCGCTCTAAATTCTTTGTCTGACTCAAAAAATTTGCGTTTCATTCCATACGCATAAGCTATATTGTCCAGATATTTTCCATATGCAAACCCATTTTTTCGGTCTTCTATTCTGGCTTCGTATCTTTCCTTGATCTCCGAATAAATTTTTCTGGCAACACGCTCAATTATAAGCGTTCCTATCGCCGTAACGCATATAGTAACCAATGCCATCTCTACTCCTTTCTCATAAATCTCTCTCGTATCCGATCAGCCCATGAACTATTGCGGATTGCGTACCCTTTCCTTCTGTACTCTTCGCAGCTTTGCATTGGATCTCTGCCTTTTTCGCACTCTGGATATGCGACCACAAATCCAGGAAGGTTAGGATCAACCGGTATGTAATACTCGCAGGTGCAGCACCACTTTTCTTTTAATGCTTTCTTCTCCGCTTCCTGCATACTTTCTTCAAGCTGTTTATTGTACTCAGGATCTAAACCAAAAGCTTTCCTAAAATCACAAAACATTCATCTCGCTTCCTTCTATATTTTCTCCTGGCAGCATTTCTTACCATAATTCCTCCGTGCATCTTTAAGAAATTATTTGTGATCTTCATTCCGTACATGAGGCTGTATACCATCCGCATATCATACGGAGCTAACTGGCAAGTGATACTATGAGTTTTTCCTATATTCTCCGCAACTTCCATTGTTCTCTGTTTATATAGCTCATCTACCAGCATTATAGAAGAATCTTTAACGTCAGCTATTTTCTTGCCGTCCTGCGTATACAACGCTCCGCTAATTACATTTATTTCCATGTTGACCTCCTACTGCATATTTGGCTTCTTGACTACCTGTGTTTCTGTAAGGGGCGGCTTCTTAGTATGCTCATCCAGCCACTCGGCAAATTCTTTTGCTCCTACGTTCTTTGATTCCATTTCATCGGCCAGATGTCGAAGAACCACAACGATCATCCCTGCATCAGCTGCAGCATACGGAGAAATCGCTTTGATCACATTGTTTGAATAATACTGTAGGCCATCGTTCACTACTTTGGCAGCTTCTGCCTGCTTTTTGGCCTGTGTAAGGACGTTTGCTCTGCTGACAAAACTTTTCATCCTCTTCTCTTTAATTCTCATACTTCATCCTCCGGGTCTTCATAATCATAGCCATCCATATCGTCCGGTTCTTCTGCATCTCCCAATATTTCGTCCGTAATATCCTCTTCCGGTTCTTCATCTGTTTCCTGGTCGATCTCTGTCTCTGTATATTCCGCATCGATTACGTCTTCGTCTTCCACTTCTGACGGACCAGGTAACTGAGGGATTCCCTTCGGTTCTTCTTTTTCTGACTCCTCTTCATTCTCTGGCTTCAGATTTTCTTTATAATCACTGTCAAAAATACTCTTCTGCGTTGTATTGGCTACCGGCTGTAAAACATACTCACCACTATCTTCATCAAATGCCAGCTCCATTTCTGTATCCATATTGCCGTCCTTTTTGTCCGTGATCTGCACGGTAGATGTAACTTTATGCTTGAAACTTGGCTTATTGATTTTCCTGCTCTCGCCTTCTACTTTAGGATCATAATTTGGAATATATTCCTGAGTGAAACTGACATCAATTTTCAATGTCAAACTTCCATTCGTACTCCCTTTCTCCATCATGTTTCCGATCAATCTCTGCAGAACAAAGTTCATATCTCGCTTTACATTTCCCAGTGTATCGCTGTCAAAATCCAGTGCTTTCATAAATTTATCCATTCCTTACTCCACCTTTCCGTATTTAATTCCGCTTTCCTTCATGTATGCAACCAATGCCTTCAGCTGATCTCTAGTTCCAATTGCGAAGAACTTAGTTCTGCACTTCTTTTCCGGAACAGGCCGTGCCTGAGCAAACGGATCAACTGCTGGTTCTGTTTCCTGTGTCGGAACATTTTCCTCTTTTTCCGGAACAGTAACCTGCTCTGTCGGAACATCCTGCGACATTTCCGGAACGCTCTGCTTTTTCTCTGCTTCAGCTTTCTCTGCGGCGATACGCTCCTCCTCTGCTTTTTTCTGTCTCTCGATTTCCTTCTGCTCTTCTTCCTTACGGATGCGCTCTGCCTCTGCTTTTCTGGCTTCCTCTGCCTTTCTTCTTTCTTCTGCGGCTTTTTCTTTCTGGATACGTTCTGCTTCCAGCTTTTCTTCCAGATCTTTCAGACGTTTTTCTTCTGCCATAGCTTTTGATAAATCCATGGTACGGACATATATATCCTTAGCATTCAGCTTATACTTTCCGCATACGCTTTCAATGGTTTCAAGATCAGTCTTTACCTGCTCAATTTTCTTCTGCACATCTGCGATAGCGGATTCCAGCTTGCAAGTCTTATTCAGATACCGCTGATCGAACACTTTACTAAATGGCAAGATTTCTGCAAGATTTCCAACGGCTTTTTCGTAAGCCTCCATAATCTTTGCTCTCTTTTCTTCCTTCTCCGCAGTCTCAAAGGCTTTTACCTGTTCATCAATCTCTGCCGACTGCTTCTTGATAAGATCGGTGATTTCCTTCAGCTCTTTCTCAAATTCTGCGTATGGCTGGTTGATAACCTCTTTCACCTTTTTTCTGCGCTCATCAATAGCCTTAACAAGGTTGTTCAGCTCTGCTCGATCATTCTTAGCTGTTTTAACCGTTTCTTCGGTATATACAATTCCTTCATACAATGCAACCTTGCTTCTGACCGCTGCCAGCAGCTCTTCTTTGTTCCATTCGATATGTTTCAAAAAATTGCTCTCTGTCGGGCTAATCAATCTAAACTCCATTTTGCCCGGAACTACTGTGGTTTCCTCTACTACTATCTGTTTTTCTTCTCCTGCCATTACCCTTCCACCTTTCTTATTGTCACTTCTACTCTTGGATTCTCCGAGAAGAACTTTCTTACCTGTGCATCTACAACCTGGTTATCATCGTGATACGCAATATTATTTAAGCTATCGCAGACAATCTTTCCGATGTTATCCCAGTCTGGCTTCTTAGTTGGCCGGATCTTATGCTCCAGCATCATCGTTCTTCTTTTCTTACTGGTAGACGGTGGGATATTGTAATAAGCAATAATACGAACATCCAGCATATCACCGTCCTTGAACTTTTTTCCTTTTGCCTTCTCCTGGTATGCCATCTTAACCAGATTTTCATAGTTTACTGTTTTTTCCGGCGTATAAGCCTTTGCAAATTTCTTTTCCTTGCCGTCACTGCCAGTAAACTTCCTGACTGTCACTTTTGGCCTCTGCTTACCAAACGGCAGGCCTGGAACAACGAATTTTATGCTTCGCACTTCATCCTCCTTGAACGCCTCTGGATTATTCATCCTTTCCGTCCTCCTCAACTTCCTTGTAAACTTTCAGATAATAGTCCAGCTGTTTCCCTGTAGGTGTCTTCTTTCGCTTTCCTGGCCCAACTGTATATCCGTTTGCGTGTAAGATCGCTGTTACAGTTTTTCTGTCCTCTAATTTATCAATGCTGATTTCTGCCACTTTCTTAAAAGCCATTGTCCTACCTCCTTCTACTTCCTATCTTTCCTCGCAATTCCTCCAGTTTTCTCCTGGTTTCTTCTGACATTTCGCCTTGTGTCTCGTCCTCTTTTTCTTCCTGGACTGGCAACTTAGGTTTCTCCTGTCTGTCTTCAATCTGCATCTGCTGTTTTTTGACCTCTTCTATTGCTGTCCTGACCTTTTCTGGCATTCTTCGGTCTTCTTTGATTCTCTGCATTGCAGTCCGATAATTTCTCACAAAATGAGATTGCTCTACGGTTCCGACCTGGTCTGAATCCATCATCGCCCATTCTCTTAAGTTGCTTGGATTTCCTACTGCCATCTTGCAGGCTTCTGGCAATTTCTCAAATTCCTCTTCTGCATAATAATTTGATCTTCCGATTGCTTTTCGCACAATCGCCCAGGCTTCCAGCTCACTCATTTCCGTTTCTTTTACAGAGGTGATCTGCTCTGCCTTTTCCCTTATATCTGCTATTGTCGGTGGGAATTTCTCAGTTGCCATATGCTTTTGAACTGCCAGCTCTGCCTGTTTATATGGCAGATCTCCCAACAATGCGAACCATACATTGAACGCATCCTGATCCGGAATGAAGGTTGGCTGGGCGTATACAGCCTTCATGGCCTTCACCAAAACTTTGAACTGTTCTCTTTCCATTACCAGCTATCTACCTCGCTAACCCTCTGTTGTATCTGCTCAGTTCTTGTTGCCGGTCGCTGCTGCTTTCTTTCCTCTAGGATTTTCCAGATAATTCCTTTCCAGTTATTCGCCATGCAGTCTTCGATCAGATTGCAGATTTCATTTGCTCCATAGCTTCCTTCATTGTTCTCGGTCTTCTTGAGCAATGATTTCATTCCCTGCTCCTTGTATGATTCCTTTCGCTCCATCTTGTATCGGAACCAAACTTCCATCTTTTCTCGGACAGGCTCAGAAATATTGTAATCTTCAACTAAACGATGAAATAATTGGATCGTATTCTCTGCTTTTTTCTTGGCCGGTTTTTCTTCTACCACAACCTCTGACTTTTCTTCCAAGGCAGGCACCGGATCTGATCCTATTGCTCGATTCCGTTCCCGGTCTCTCTGCAATCTTTTTCTCCTTGCAGCATCCGTTTCTGATCCAACCATCTCAGCGCATTGCGTCAGCAATATTTCGTCTGCTCCAAGAACTTCTATCAGGCCCTTACTTTTCAGATAGCTTACTGTTACCTTCACGTTATCTGTATCTTCATCCAGTTCCAACGCCAACTCTTCCATGAAATCATCTTCGATTCCTTCAAAATACATTTTGTTTCCCTGTTTAATTGCCGTCAGCAGCATTTTCAGATAGATGATTGTGTAGGTATCGCCCCCTGCTATCTTTCTCAGCTTCTTTATTGCCTTATCCTCGAAGAACTGATCCGTCATTTTCAGCCAATAATACTTCTTTTCGGCCATATCAGATACCTGCCGTCAAATCCGTAATAGAGATAGGGGCTTTCAGAACTCTCGTCTTCCTGCAGCAATCACACAATTCGCACCGATCCGGCTCTGCATCCCCTGACTTCACTGCCAGGACTCTTGCCATATTCATTTCTACCAGATTCAGTGCCTCGGCCAGATAATTGTCTGTGATATGAATGATTCGAATATCCGGTTCGCTTTCCTTAGTGGCTCCAGCAATATAAAACGGTAACTTCTTTCCGGTGTTCTGGCGGACGATTTCCTGGTAAATTGCACCCTGTATGTCATATCCCCAGTACCGCACAAAATCCAGATACCCAATATCTCTTACCCATTCCAGCTTTGTGATCGATGCCATAACCTTTAAATCAACAATCGCAATGTCCGGGATGTAGCTGTCCATCTTAACCTTCCACTTTGTTCCGAACAGCTCTCCCGTCATAATTACCTGCTTCTTGCCGGACATGAATTTCATAAAATAATCGTCTCTCTCGATTCTCTGGATAATTTCATCTGCCTTCACAAACTCAGCTTTCAGCGTTCCGTCTCTCTTGAAAAGATCCGGATTCTCTGCCTTGAATTTATCAAGTGTTCCCTCAAAGTAGGAATCTACATAGCTTCCAACCATGAGGGCCTTCGATTTCGGTTCTTCCCATCTTCCCTTCAGCTTTTCCATTGCAGTAAATTCGCAAGGCATTTTACCATATGTACCGCAGAAATCCTTGAACTGCGACACGCTCATATATTCTTCATTCGCTTCCTGGCTATAATAATTCTCTGCCGTCAAAACCATGTGTCATCCCTCCTACATTGCATCGATATCTACATCTTCTGGCTCTTCCTCTACTACCTCGAACGGATCTTGCGCTTCCAATTCCGGAACTGAATCCGGCTTGTTATCGCCGTAGGTTCCATTTCCTTCTTCGTCATACGTCTTCTGATCGTCCTGTATGGCTCTCTGCATATCCACCGATAAAATTCCCCACTTGCTAAGAAGCAGCTTAATGACTGTTTTCAGTGCCATTGCCTCGAAATCTGTGGTCCACTTACTTGATTTCTTGCCTTTGTTCAAATCATATCTGTACGCCTGGGAATACTTTCTTGCATGATTATCCACTGCTTTCTTCGACATATACAGCTCCTGGCTGTAACCAGTCTTTAATCTAAACCAGGCATAATATCCGGCCACATTTGCTTCGTCTCCAGCATCTCTCTGCTTGCAATTACTGAAATCTTCCACAAACTTAATCTCGCCTGTTATTGGGTTATATGATTCCAGCTCGTCCTTGTATACAACTGCATAATTCATTCGCTCGTAATATCCCGACCGGATTGCCAGCTGAATGAAACCTTTATACATCATCTGGAACTGAGCCTTTGGAACCTTCTCCCAGTCCTTCTTCCTGGGGTTCCAAACACTCTCGTTATACGGAACGATTGCCGCAAATCCAAGGTTGCTGTCTATCGGAAGGTCATATGTTGCCGCTACAAACGCAGCTCCGATAATTGAATTTGCAGGGCATTTCTTCAACTGTGCGCTTCCTGATACTGTATTAGTGATCGATGCCATAAACTGAGGAGCTTTCTGCCCTAATACTTCTCCGAATTTTTCTTTGATTTTGTCCTGGGAAAGCAACTCCTTTACCTGTTTTACTACCGGAACAGCTGGTGCCGCTTGTGGTGCTGCCGGCTGCATTCCTGTCTGATCTTCCATTCTATTCTTCCTCCTTCTCTGCTGTTTTGAATGATTCTCCAATCAACTCGCAAAATTCTGTTGCACTCATGCCTTCTATACATTCTTTACAAACCGGGCCTTCTGGAGTATCCATATACTTGTCACCTTCATAAATTGGCTCCTCGCACCATTCGCAGGTATATATAGATTTCGGCTCTTCAGCGTTCGGACATCTGCTGTCACATGGATTTTTTCTACATACTGCACACATACCTATTCACCTCTTAAATCTTCCCACGCAGCTTTTCCCCAGTTAAAAATAAAAATGGTGAACGGTAATACTAACCATTCACTCCCTATTGCGTCATAACCCCGCACTCGATATGCATAATCTACGGCCCACTTCGTGAGAAGAATACCAACTACAATCGGTATCCAATTTTCCTTCAGTAACCGTCTAACCTTTCTCATCGTATCCTCCTATTTGCCTTTCAGAGCTTTATCGCTCATTATTTTAAATTCACTTATTACCTCTGCGATGCCGTCAAGATATTCAGATATCTTTCTCACCGCTTCTACCTCGTCGTCCCTTATCTTTCCGTCCTGGGATATTTCAAGCAGCTGATTTTTCATATTCTCCAGCTCATCTTCTCTCAAAGCTTTTAATAATCTCACGGTCACGCTGCATATATTTTTCTCTTCCGTTGCAAGTGGAAGGAATCCGCAGATCGGACATTCATTCTTGCAATAATTGCTCAGGAGCCAAGGTGCGTTGTACAGATCCGCCATTATCAAAACCTTGTCGGCTGGCACTCTTTTAACATTTCCCAGCTCGTAGTCTGCCAGCGTATATGCCGCAATTCCTATAAGCTCCGATGCTCTTTCTCTGCTTTCCAGCCTTGCATCCCATTCTGCCGCCTGTTTTCTGGCTCTAAAATACGGATTCTGGTTTTCTTTTATAGGGTTCCGTCCCATTCTCATTTACCTTACTTTCACTTATAATTTAATCAGTGCCTACAGGAACGGCCGGTACTTCCACTTTTAACTGTTCATTGATCTTCTCGATCACTGGCCAATCAAGTGCATGGCCGTTCAGCACCAACGATACCTTGTCTCGATTGAATCCGATGGACTTGCTCAGCTCGCTGATGTTCATTTTTTTTACATACAGTTTTGCTCGCACTGCTCCACACCATTCATCGGACGGAAGCTGCGGCTTTTCCGGAAGCACGTTCACTTCCAGAACTTCGTTAATTTTCTTTGCGATATCCAGGTAATTATCCTTTACGATCCGGCCGCTGATAAGGGCTGTTATCGTTGTATAGCTGTAGCCGATTTCATCAGCTACACTCTGAAGGTTCATTTCCTTCCTCGCAAGCGCAACTCTTATTTCCTTGCACCATTCAGAAATGGGGACAGTAGTATTGCTCATTTGCATCGATCTCCTTTCTTGCATCTGCGATTCGCATTTGCATTTTTTCCGAGTGCGTGCTATAATACAAATACGAGTTATTACGAACACGCAATCACCATGAAACAGATTTTAAATCATAGGCTCGCAACTACGAATAATAATTTGTTTCATGGTTATATTATAGCACGAATCTGCGTATTTGTAAAGATTTTACCTCGTATTTGCGTATATTTTTACACTTGGAGGTGTCTAATGGAAATCATTGAACGCATATCCGATTTACTCGCAGAGCGTGATAAAACGGCCATAGAATTGTGCAAGGTTCTCGATATCCAAACATCTACTATGTCTACATGGAAAACCAGGAAGAAAGATCCTCCGGCTCGCTATATGCCGGCCATTGCAAATTTTCTTTGCGTTTCGCTGGATTATCTCCTGACCGGTCAAGAGCGTCCTGCTGTCATAGAACAGCCAGAGGTTCAAGAGCCGAAGCTTTCCGCAATGGACGAAGAACTTTTGGATTTATTCCATGAACTTCCCATGAGCAAACAATATGAATTTATGGGAGAAATTAAGGGCTTCTTGCGTGCTGTCGAGGACTCAAAGAAATACGTTGACGAAGGGAAAAGATTATCCGGCTGAGCTGGTATCGCAAAACTCGGTACTGACAGGAGGATGCTTTATGCAACACAACGCAACCAAGTATTTCGCACTTGCAAGAACAGAAGAGATGGCCGGGCATGACGCACCGGCCATTCTTTTTTACCTTGCTTCATTCTGCGCAAGTCTTAATTGCTATGATACCCAAACTTTGTACAGGACAACCGCCAAAATTCAAAGGTTACAGGCTCGTATCTCTTTACCTGATGAATCCCTAATTGTCATGGTTCACTCTTACGGTCCTCTCTCGGATGAAGTGTGTCAACTCTCTCTGCTTCAATCTCTGAGTGGAGAGTTGCCGGCTGTCCTTACCTAATGAGGAGGAAACAATGGAACTACTAAACGGAAATGAGAAATTTACTCTCGATGGAAATGATACTGGAATATCTGTCTCTGAATTTTGGAGCTGGGCCTATTCTGATCTGCTTAACAATACGCTTCGAGGGGTGTTGGCAGAATTTCTCGTAAAAAAATCATTCTCATTTTTACCCCCCCCCCGAGAAATTTTGAGGACTGACTGGACACCTTATGATCTAACCAGCCCTTCCGGGCGAAGGATTGAAGTAAAATCTGCCGCTTACCTTCAATCTTGGACCGAGGACTACTTTTCACACATTATTTTTGACATCGCACCAAAGCGAGCATGGAATCCGCAGACAGGTTATTCTCCTGAGCGGAGCCGCCATTCTGACCTGTATGTCTTTTGCCTGTATACTGCCAGAAGTCGCGAGCAATCCATAAGAAATCTTGATCTCTGGGAATTTTATGTATTGCCTACTTCTGTTCTGGATCAGCAAAAACCTAACCAGAAAAGTATAGCTTTAAGCTCTCTCCTTTCTCTGGAGCCGATAAGAACAAATTTCCAGAATCTCGGAAGCATTATCGAAACCATTTCATTGTGACAGGAGATGATCTATTGAAATTACCGAACGGTTATGGAAGCGTAACTAAATTATCCGGAAACCGGCGTAAGCCATATCTGGCCAGAGTAACCCTCGGCTGGGTCATAAATGAAGAAACCGGAAAAGCAGTACAGAACAGAGTTCCTATCGGAACCTTTAAGACTAAAAAAGATGCTCTGCAGGCTTTAGCTGAGTACGGAGCTAATCCCTACGACATTCAGAACGATAACATGACCTTGGCCGAGCTTTACGAAAGATGGACGGCAGCTTACTTTCCTACCCTCGAAAGTGATTCTTCTTCCAGGACAATCATTGCTGCCTGGAGATATTGCCACGCCATACAGGGGATGCGTGTAAAGGATCTGCGTGCTCGACACATAAAAGGAATCATGGAAGACGGATATGTAATTCAAAACCGGGGCAAGGACGCCGGGGCTAAGGTGCCTGCATCTCCGGGAACGAAATCCAGAATAAAATCCATGTTCAACCTAATGCTGGACTATGCCATGGAATATGATCTTGTCTCGAAAAACTATGCTCGTACCTTTGAGCTTTCAAATGACATCATCAAAGAAAAGGAAGATGCAAAGCGTGGCCATATTAACTTCAATGATTCTGAGATGGAAGCCCTTTGGAATACTGTTGGCAACATTAAATTCGCCGACTGGTTGCTTATACAGTGTTATATGGGATGGCGTCCCCAAGAAATGGGGCTCTTGGAATTAAAAGACGTTGACTTGGAAAAGTGGTGTATTACCGGCGGTATGAAGACCGAGGCTGGCAAGCACCGTACCGTCCCGATCCACACTCGTATTCGGGACCTGGTAAAAAGAAATTATGACGAAGCAGTTTCTCTTGGAAGTGACCGCCTCTTTAATGATCCGGAGGCTGCCAAGGGCGGTATGAGAATAACCTATGACAAATACGCTGGGCGCTTTAACAAGGTCGTTGCCGCACTGCACCTTCGTTCCGAACATCGGCCGCATGATCCCCGAACAACATTCATTACGATGGCGAAAAAGGCGGGCGTAGATGAGTACGTTGTGAAACGTCTTGCCGGTCACAAGATCACAGACGTAACCGAGGCGGTCTATACAATCCGTGATATTGAATGGCTCAGAGCCGAGATAGAAAAAATGCCGTAACCCTTGTGGTTGCGGCTTTTCTTTTCCTGTGAACGGTTCTTCTTTTTGTTTCCTTCGCTCTGTTGCCTACTTGTTGCCTACCTGTTGCCTATCTTGCCATTTTCAAGGCTTCTCACCGTGTCTCAAATTACTTTCTCATTTTTTTGATCTAAACTAAGAAAAGTACCGCAGCCCTTGGAACTACGGTACTTTCTAGGTTTGTTGACTCTTTGATTAAAAAGGTTTGATTAGAACTTTCCTGCGTCTGCAGCTTCCTCTACAATAACAGGAACAGATACTGTACATAAGCTGGCTGCCATCAATAATGCAATCATCATTTTTCTTTTCATCGTTTTCTCCCTTCCAGGCTTTTAGTCGGTAAGCCCAAACGCATCGTGTACTGCATTCATTGCACGGATCCCATCCTTTTCATTGATCAGGACCGTTACCCTGATCTCTGATGTAGAGATCATATTGATATTAACACCTTCGTTGTAAAGACTTTCAAACATCTTAGCAGCCACACCCGGATTACTCATCATGCCGGCCCCTACAATGGAAAGCTTGGCAATGTTTCTCTCTGAATGCAGTTCTTTATAGCCCAGTCTTGCCTGGTTCTCTTCCAGAGTGGCAACTGCATCCTCAAGATCATCCTTATTTACTGTAAAGGAAATATCTTTGGTGCCTGCCCGTCCGATGGACTGCAGGATCACATCCACATTGATCTTCTTTTTGGCAAGTGTATCAAAAACCTTAAATGCCATACCCGGCATATCCTTGATCCCGATCACTGCGATCCTTACTGCATCTGTATCCAGGGCTACACCACTGATCAGCATTCTCTCCACGGTTGTTACCTCCTTTACTACTGTACCCTCACTGTCGTTCAGGCTGGAGCGCACCACAAGGGGCACGCCGTATTTCTTGGCCATTTCCACAGAACGGTTGTGAAGCACACCTGCTCCTAAGGTAGCCAGATCCAGCATCTCATCATAGGTGATTTCTTTCAGCTTGCGGGCTCCAGGCACCTTCCTTGGGTCTGCCGTATAAACTCCGTCCACATCTGTATAGATCTCGCAGGCATCTGCATGAAGAGCTGCTGCCAGTGCAACTGCTGTAGTGTCAGAGCCGCCTCTGCCAAGGGTAGTATAATCATCATATTTGTTCACGCCCTGAAATCCGGTGACAATGACGATCCTGCGGTTTTCCAGCTCCCTGCGGATCCGCTCGGTATCGATCCTTTTCAGTCTTGCATTGCCGTGATCACTGGTGGTATGCATAGTCACCTGAAATGCATTCAGGGATACTGCCGGCACCTTTCTCTGGTTCATAGCCATGGCCATCAGCGCCACAGACATCTGCTCTCCAATGGTCAGCAGCATATCCAATTCTCTTTTCGGTGGCTTTTCATTGATGTCCTTTGCCATTTTGATTAGCTCATCCGTATATTTGCCCATTGCAGAAAGCACAACCACTACATCGTTGCCTTTCTGGTATTCTGCTATACACCGGTCTGCCACATGAAAGATCCGTTCTTTATTTGCCACAGATGTACCGCCAAACTTTTTAACTATTAACATATATGCCTCCGGTCACTCAGTCCTTGATGCGGATCATGGAAAGGATCTCCGCTTTGATCTCTGTTGCTTTTGCTTTGTACTGTCCAAGTGTCATCTGTGCAGTGACAAAGCCTGTCTCTCCTTCTGCCTTTGGTACCTGTATCTGCTCTATAGTCCCAAATACACTCCGGATCAGCGAAAGATCGGTTGTCTGCACACGTACAAAGAACCGTCCGGATACCTGATCAGGATCTGCAAGGGGAAGTGGCTGATCGTTCCATTCATTTGGCATGTTCTCATGAAGATGCTTGGCTTCATCCACCACATCTGCCACTACTGCACTGGCGGTAGGCAGCTTGCCTGCCCCGCTGCCGTAGAACATGGCATCTCCCAGTACATTTCCATGGACAAAAATACCGTTGTACACATCATTTACACTGTACAGCGGATTATTTTTACCAACAAGGAAGGGGGCAACCACTGCATAATAAGAATCCTCTGACAGCTTCCTGCTTGTAGCCAGAAGCTTAATGGACATACCCATAACCTTGGCATACTCCATATCTTCCGGAGTGATCCTGGTGATCCCTTCTGTATGGATTTTTTCATAATTCAGAAACTTCCCGTATGCAAGGGAAGACAGGATCGCGATCTTCCTGCATGCGTCATATCCTTCCACATCTGCGGTAGGATCAGCCTCTGCATATCCTTTTTCCTGAGCTTCCATCAGAACACTTTCAAAACGGCTGCCTTCCATATCCATCTTGGTCAGCATATAATTGGTGGTGCCATTCAGGATACCTGTCACTTCGTCGATCTGGTCTGCTGTAAGAGACTGGTTCAGTGCGCGGATAATAGGAATACCGCCTCCGCAGCTTGCCTCAAACAGGAAATTAATGTTCTTATTCCTGGCGATGTCCATCAGCTCAGGACCAAACTTTGCTACCAATGTTTTATTGGAGGTAGCCACGCTTTTCCCTGCCTCTAATGCTCTTTTCACAAAGGTATGTGCCGGCTCCAGGCCGCCCATCACTTCTACTACAATGTCTACTTCCGGATCATTTACGATGGTCTCATAATCGTGTACAAGCACTTCCTGTACCGGATCCCCCGGAAAATCACGAAGATCCAACACGTATTTGATCCGGATCTCATCTCCTGCACGCCTGTTAATACTGTCCTGGTTGGTATTGATCACCTCTACTACTCCGCTGCCTACAGTGCCGTATCCTAAAACTGCTATGTTGATCATTTATTTACTCCCTGCCTAATATTTTAAGATAATGAATCCCTTCCGTCTGTTCAATGTTCTCTACCATGGCCTCAGCATCACCGGCCCCCGGAAGGATATCTACGCTTAGGGTCAACGTAGCCACGCCACTGATGGGAATACTCTGATGAATGGTCAGTATGTTCCCATGAAACTCTGCAACGGACTTCAGTACATTTGACAATATCCCAGGTTCATCATCCATCTGTATGATAAAGGTAATTGTCTTTCCTTTGGCCTGTTCATGGAAAGGAAAAATATCATCTTTATATTTGTAAAAAGAGCTGCGGCTGATCCCTGTCTGCTCTGCAGCTTCCTGTACAGTGAGTACGCGGCCTGAATCCAGAAGTTTCTTTGCTTCCACAACTTTCTGAAGCACCTCCGGAACAGCCCGCTCTGTCACTACATAATATTTCTTTTTCTCGTTTGTTCTATCCATGCATGTCCCTCTGTCCGTATTACAAAAACATTTGTTTTCTAACAATGGATATATTACCACAGCCTCAGGGGCTGCCGCAAGAGGGTTCTTGTATTTTCAGGTTATTTTGAAAGGGCGATCCATTTCAGGTATGCATTGATGAAAATATCAATGCCGCCATCCATCACTGCATCCACATTACCGGTCTCTTCGTTGGTACGGTGATCCTTGACCATGGTATATGGCTGCATAACATAGGAACGGATCTGATTGCCCCATCCAATATCGGTTACTTCTCCACGGATACCGGAAAGCTTGGCTTCTGCCTCCTGCTGCTTCAGCAGATAAAGCTTAGCCTTCAGCATCTGCATAGCCTTGTCTTTATTCATGTGCTGGGAACGCTCATTCTGGCACTGTACCACGATCCCGGTAGGGAAGTGGGTGATACGGATCGCAGAGGAAGTCTTGTTGATATGCTGTCCACCGGCGCCGCTGCTTCGGTAGGTATCAATACGGATATCCTCATCATTGATCTCCACATCCAGATCCTTCTCAATATCCGGCATAACATCACAGGATACAAAAGAAGTCTGACGCTTACCTGCAGCATTAAAAGGAGAAATACGTACCAGACGATGTACACCCTTCTCAGATTTCAGATATCCATAGGCATTGGTTCCGTTCACCTGGAAAGTTACTGACTTAATACCAGCCTCATCTCCGTCCAGATAATCCAGTACCTCCATGGAAAATCCCTTCTTATCTGCCCAACGGCAATACATACGGTAAAGCATACTACACCAGTCACAGGCCTCTGTACCACCTGCTCCGGCATTCAGCTTGATAATGGCATTCTCACTGTCATACTCTCCGGAAAGAAGGGTCTTGATCCGGATACTGTCAAAGTTCCTCTGGAATTCATCCAGCATTTCCTGGATCTCAGGAATCAATTCCGGATCGTTCTCCTCATAACCCATTTCAATCATGGTTTCCATATCCTCCATCTGAGTTACCAGACTCTGATAGGTCTCCATGTCATCCTTCATATCTTTTAATTCTTTCATTTTCTTCTGGGAAACTTCTGCATCATCCCAGAAATCAG